>Ga0208185_1000288_pt1 | contig 27954 bp, 27 predicted proteins | sample EasRivMeERMLT700_FD_187532 | JGI IMG/M metagenome (GOLD analysis project Ga0208185, IMG submission 187532) | Soil microbial communities from meander-bound floodplain in the East River, Colorado, USA - East River MetaG ERMLT700 (SPAdes) (version 2) | ecosystem: Environmental > Terrestrial > Soil... | reverse complement strand
GCTTCGATCCAATCGTCGACATCACCACCGTCGTGGCCGCCGCGGCTCAGAAAGCGATGATAGGCAGCCTCGGCGATTTCGTCGTAGGCCGGATTGACCTGGTCGGCGCTCGCGGCGTGCATATCCGTCGCAGTATCGATCTGAGTGGCACTGTCGCTGCTCGACTGCACTCGCGATGACGATGCGGTTGTGGCCGGCCGTCGCTGCGCCGCGGGTTTCGCGATTGCGCGAGTGCGGCTGCGATTCGAGCTGTTGCCGGGTTCTGAAGTGTTCTTGTTGGCCACGGCAGGTACTCCCAAGCGGCGAGTAAGTCATTCTACTCGAACGGGCGCCCCGCCGAGGGACACCCGGTCGATAGTTACGCTGACGCGTGTCACCGGCGTGACGAAGTCGTTTCTTCCTCTTCCGTCTCCTCGGAGTCTTCAGCCTCATCGGCTACTTCGAATTCCGAGGCAATCGTCTTCAGTTTGTTAAGCGCCGCCTCCTCCTCCTGGAGGTTTTCCTCGAGCAGCTCAACAGCATCGGGCATGCCGAGCTTCTCCGCCATGTCGATGAGATTTTCGTACGCCGTAATCTCATATCGTTCGGCCTTCTGCCCAGCCCCGAGGTTGTAGAACTCGAGCAGTTCCTCGGTCGGCTTCTCGCGCATGAAGGCCTTCTTCTCTTTGATGAGCCCCTCGATGCCAGGGCACGTTTCGGCTTCGGGCTTCCGGCCGAGCGCCTTGAAGATCTTCTCGAGCCGTTTGATCTGTCCCTGCGTCTCCTTGCGATGCTGCGTGTAGGCTTTTTTGATCTCCCGGTCAGAGCTCTCGCTCGCCATCTGCTCCAGCGCGTCGAGCAATGAGTGCTCAGCCCCCAGCATGTCTTTCAGTTCGTGCTCGTAGAGTTCCTCGATGCTCTCCATGGCCATGCGCGTCCTCCTGTGTCCGTCTGCGTGCTGAGTCGATGCGGCGCGGACCGCGGACGCGGGCCTTCAAGGCCCGCGCCGCCGTTATGAGACCCGCGCGCCTCGCGGGTCTGCAAGCCGGAGGCCTAACACTACTGATCCGGCGGCGCGGACCCTTCGGAGTCCGCGGGCGGGCTTACGATGGCCGCCCAGCAGTTACTCCCGATCGCAGCTGCAGCATCCCCGCAAGTGGGATGTGGATCCACTCAGGGCGGTTGTTCAGCTCGTATCCGAGCTCGTACAGCGCCTTGTCGACGACGTAGGCTTGCAGAAGTGTTTCGAGTGTCTGCGGTTTTGATGGCAAAAAGGCGCCTCCATGTGTCGCGGCGAGATACCCGCGGAGGAACGCAGCTGACACCCACGTCTCCCAGAGAGTGGCCCACGGCGTCAGCCGCCGCGCGTCCTCCGGTCGCGTCTGCGTTGCCGCCCCGACTGCCGTCAACGCTGTGTAACTGAACGAGCGGAGCATGCCTGCCACGTCCCGCAACGGCGAACATTTCCGTCGCCGCTCGGCAAGCGGACGAGCCGGCTCGCCTTCGAAATCGAGGATCACTACGTCACCTTCGGTGACGAGCACCTGTCCAAGGTGATAGTCACCGTGACACCTGATGCGGGCGCCGCCGCCCGTCAACTGGCGCAGGTCATCGAATTGCCGCATAAACACGTCACGCTGTTCCAACACCTGCACTGCAAGCTCGCGATGCGGGTTGTCGAGCCGCGGGAGGGACATCTCGAGCAGATTGAGTTGCTCGTTGGCCATTCGATTCATCGCATCGGCGGTGGCCTTCGCGTCCGCCGCGGTATACGGTTCCGGCACGAACGCTGGACCGGTGCCGGCCGCCAGCTCCATGTGCAGCTCGCCTGTTCGTCGTCCGAGGACACCCGCGATCGCCAGGTACGCGCGGATCGCCTCGGCGACCGTCGGCGGCGGCTCCGCCGTCTTCCCGAAGGCCCAATCGCGCGCGGCGTCAGGTGAGGCGTCGGGCGGCACGGGCATACTCGCCACGCGTTCGAAATAACGTCCGAGCTCTTCGATGGTGACCTGCCATCCGTTGCCCTGGTTCCAGACGAACTCCTGCAGCATTGCGACCGCGGCATCCCGGATCCCGGATCCCGGATCCCGGATCCCGGAGCTCCCATCCGCGGGCACATACGAGATCGTTCCAACCAGCGGCGGCACGCGGGCGAAATGGCGCCGGGTCAGGTACTCTCCGATCTCGACGTCAGGATTGGGACCGGATTCGATTCGCCGGAACAGTTTCAGGACCAGACGCTTGCCGAACATCACTGACGTGTTGCTCTGATCCGAGGCAGACCGCGTGATCGGCGTCAGGGTGTCGACAGCCGCACCATGTAGTCCCGGATGAATGATGTCCGCTTCGACCGTCCCGTGCCGCGCCTGGAGCCTACGTTTCTCCTGGATTGAGGCGAGCAGGGTCGAGCATGTGGCGTCATCAAAAATTCCGTCGTACAGCACGCCTTTGCGCGCGCCTGTGATGCGCGCGAGCACGGCGCCCGGATAATGCCGCTCGATCGCGTCCGCGTCAGTGCCGCTCGACATTGCGAGGGGCAACGCGTACCGCTCGTGTCCACCGTCGGCGTACTCGGCTTCGACCACCGTCAGGAACGCCGGATGCTGGCCCCGCTGGAGTGTGGCCCAATCGACGAAGCGTGCCCGCGCCAGCTCGCGCGCTTTGCCGCCGAACCAGCGCTGGCGCCGCAGGAATGCGATGAGCGCCTGCTTCTCGATGATTATGCGCATGCTGCCGTCGAGGACCGAATCCCAGACGACGCCCGCGAAAAGCGCGGGAACTGCCGCCGGCTCTTCAGGCAGTGGCACGGTCCGTGAGGTGATCGGTTTGACGACCTCCTGCAGCTGGAACCAGTAGAAGCCGTACGGTGCGAGCGTCACGAAATACGGGCTCTCCCCGATCCGCGGGAACTCTGTTTGTCCGAGCATCTCCACGGGCGTCAGCCCGTAGAACTCATGCAGCGGAATCTCAACCGGCTGAACCGTCCGCGCGAGGTTTGCGACGCAGAGGACGATGTCGTTGCCGTACCGGCGGACGTAGGTCAGCACCTTGCGATTCGCCGTGGAGACGAAGTCGAGGGACCCGCGCCCGAACACCGGGTGCTGCTTACGCAGCGCGATCATCCGCTTCATCCAGTGGAGCAGGGAGAACGGTGCCCGTTCCTGCGCTTCAACGTTGATCGCGTCGTAGCCGTAGACCGGGTCCATGATCGCGGGTAGAAAGAGGCGTCCCGGATCGCAGCGCGAGAAGCCGCCGTTGCGATCGCTGCTCCACTGCATCGGCGTGCGCACGCCGTTGCGATCGCCGAGATAGACGTTGTCGCCCATCGCGATTTCATCGCCGTAGTAGATCACGGGCGTCCCGGGCATCGAGAAGAGCAGACTATTCATCAGCTCGATCCGCGGCCGGCTGTTCTCCATGAGCGGCGCGAGGCGGCGCCGGATGCCAAGGTTCAGCCGCATCTGCGGGTCGGCGGCGTACTGCGCGTACATGTAGTCGCGTTCTTCGTCGGTCACCATTTCGAGCGTCAGCTCGTCGTGGTTGCGGAGAAAAATCGCCCACTGGCAGGGTTCGGGGAGCTCCGGCGTCTGGTTCATGATCTCGACGATCGGATGACGCTCCTCCTGACGAAGGCCCATGAACATGCGTGGCATGAGCGGGAAGTGGAACGCCATGTGGCACTCGTCGCCCTCCCCGAAGTAGGCGCGCACATCGGACGGCCACTGGTTGGCTTCCGCCAACAGCACGCGTCCCTCGTACTGCGCATCCAGCTCGCGCCGGATCTGTTTCAGCACCGTGTGCGTTTCCGGAAGGTTCTCGTTGATCGTGCCTTCGCGCTCAATCAGGTACGGGATGGCGTCGAGGCGCAACGCGTCGACGCCGAGGTCGAGCCAGAACCGCATGACATCGATGACCGCCTCGAGGACCTCGGGGTTGTCGAGGTTCAGGTCGGGCTGATGCGAGAAGAACCGATGCCAGTAGAACTGCCCGGCGACCGGATCGAACGTCCAGTTGGATTTCTCGGTGTCGATGAAGATGACCCGCGTGTCCGCGTATTTGTCTTCGGTGTCACTCCAGACGTACCAATCTCGCTCGGGAGATCCCTTTGGTGCGTGCCGCGCGCGCTGAAACCAGGGATGCTGATCGGATGTGTGGTTGATGACGAGCTCCGTGAGCACTCTGATGTGGCGCGCGTGCGCTTCGTCGATGAAGCGCCTGAAGTCGTCCAGCGATCCGTAGATCGGATTGATCGACGTGTAATCCGCAATGTCATACCCGTCGTCTTTGAGCGGCGATGGGTAGAAGGGAAGCAGCCACAGGCACGTAACGCCGAGGTCCTTAAGGTACGGAAGCTTCTGCCTCAGTCCCGCAAAATCACCGACGCCGTCACCGTTGCTGTCGTAGAACGCACGGACGTGCACCTCGTAGATGAGGGCGTCTTTGTACCACTCCGGATCCATTGGTGATTCTTGATGTGCGATTTGTGATTTCGACCTTTCAGTCATGATTCACCAATCACCAATCGCGAATCACAAATATGTGCGCGACCCGCTCGCTTGGATCGAGCTTGACGTAGTTCCACTCGCCCCGCCACGTGTAGCGCCCGCCGTCGAGCAAGTCTTCGACCACGTAACGCTCGCGCCCCGTGATGCCCGTTTCCCAGATTGGCATTTGCACCCAGCCCTGCTGGGTCCAATGCGGGTCGGTACTCACCACAATAAACACGCGTGCGCCCGAACCCCTTGAACCCCCTGAACACTGATTGGTCTTGCTGAAGAAGAGAAAGTGCGGATTATCGGTCGAATGAAACGCCAGCGTGGCGTTTTGCTGGAGCGCCGCGTAGTCATGGCGGATCTGGTTCACACGCGCGATCAGCTCGCGAAGCGTTCCCGCCTGGTTCCAGTCGCGCGGTTTGATTTGGTACTTTTCCGAATCGAAATACTCTTCCGACCCCGGCTTGATGGGCGCGTTCTCGCACAGTTCAAAGCCGCTGTAGATCCCGTAATTGGCCGCGAGCGTAGCGGCCAGGATCAGCCTTACCTCGAATGCCGGCCGTCCGCCTGTCTGCAAGTATTCATGCAGGATGTCCGGGGTGTTGGCGAAGAAGTTCGGACGCATGTACTCCTGCAGCTCTGTCCTGGTCAGTTCGGTCAGGTACTCACGCAGCTCATATGGGGAGTTGCGCCACGTGAAATATGTGTACGACTGCGTGAAGCCCGCTTTCGCGAGGTATCGCATGACCTTTGGCCGCGTGAACGCCTCCGCGAGGAAGATCGCGTCAGGCTGTTCGCGGCGAATCTCCGCAATTGCCCATTCCCAGAAGCGTAGCGCCTTCGTGTGCGGGTTATCGACGCGGAAGATGCGCACCCCGTGCGCAATCCAGAAACGGAGCACGTCCCGCAGCGCGGCCCACAGGGACTGCCAATCGGCATTTTCGAGATCGAACGGGTAGATGTCCTGGTATTTCTTTGGCGGATTCTCGGCGTACTTGATCGAGCCGTCGGGACGGTGCCTGAACCACGCAGGGTGCTCCTCGACCCACGGATGATCCGGCGATGCCTGGAACGCGATGTCGAGCGCGACCTCCAGACCAAGACGATTCGCAAGGTCGACGAACCGATCGAAATCGTCGATCGTCCCGAGTCCCGGGTCGATGGCCGTGTGCCCGCCGTCGCGCGATCCGATGGCCCAGGGGCTGCCAGGGTCGTCGGGCAGCGCGATCAGCGAGTTGTTTCGTCCCTTCCGATGCGTTGTGCCGATTGGATGCACTGGAGGCAGATAGACGACATCGAATCCCATCGCGGCGATGTCCGGCAGCCTCGACTCGGCTTCGCGGAATGTGCCACTCCGCCGTGGATCGCTGGTGCACGAGCGCGGAAACATCTCATACCACGCGCCGAACCTGGCGCGGATTGGATCGACGACGACGGTGAGCGCGCGCTCGTAGGTGGTTGACGCGCTGCGATCCGGCCGCGCGTCCATGAGTGCGCGTAACGACGGATCGCGAGCCGCCTGGAGGCGCGCGAGCGGTGGCTGATTGCTGCGCAGAACGTCGGCGATTTCGAGCAGGCGCAGATTGTCTGCCGGCGGGTCCAACCTGCCTCCGCTCGCGTGCGAGCTACGGCGGTCCGCCGTAGCCTCGGCGAAGGCGGAAACGACCTGCCCTACGGCGTCTGTTTCCCTGCTCGGTAGGCCGGGTTCTTTCGGACCCGGCGAAACGTGCCGGCCCACCGCCTGTTGAATCAGCTCTGCGCCCTCGAGCAGCTCGCTCGATACGTCCTGGCCGGCTTCGGCCTTCGCACCCAGTCCTTTCAGCCACGAGCCGAATCGATCGATCCACGCGTCGAGGGTGTACTCGTACGCGCCAAGCTCGGTGACCGTGAAGGCGCCCTCCCACCGATCGTTGTCGAGCGGCGTGAGCGGGGTTTCTTGCCATTCGTCAGCCGAGGGCGGGTCTGGCGAGGGCGGGTCTGAAGACCCGCCCCTACCCTGTCTGGGTTGCTGCGGCGCGGACCCTTCGGGTCCGCGATACCGATATTTCACGACGCCCGCGATGAGATCGTGACCGTCGGCGAAGATGTCGGCGCTCACCGTGACGCGCTCGCCGACGGTGCGCTTGATCGGAAAACGGCCACCATCGATTTCGGGCCACACGCGCTCGACGATGACGCGGCCGGTATCGCGTGCGAGATCCGGGGCGCGCTCACGGGTCTTTTCCACAGCCGTCCGCGTTCCGTCCGTCATTGGATCACTTGCAGAGCCATATCGTCAGCCAAGTCGGCCTGGTCCGATGCGCGAACGTGGTGTGCGATTGAGAAGATGGCGAAGCTGACCCCGAGTCCAAGTCACACCAAGCGGGTACGGTTGACCTGACCATACGCGCATCACGGGGGCGCATCAAAAGGTCTGCCACGGTTCGCATAGGCGGGCATGGGAGGACGAGGCCACGAAGCGCGCGCATGAGCTGGAAGGCGGCGGAGCGGCGCGTGAGCGCCGCACGGAAGGAGACTAGCCGATTTCCTGACCGCGCCGGGCGGGGTCGACCTTCCGGAAACGGCTCCGTCCAAGGGAACGACTCAGACGCCGGAGGAAGTATTTTAGCGACGCGACGTGTAGGAACGCCTTATTCCGCGATACCGTGTCGCACCGCGTAGTGCGTAAGCTCTGCGTTCGTGCGCATCTTCATCTTCTCGAGGACACGCGCTCGGTAGGTGCTTACCGTCTTGACGCTCAATCCGAGCTCCGTCGCAATTTCCGACACGGTCTTGCCGCCCCCAATCATTCTCAACACCTGATATTCGCGATCCGACAAGCGCTCGTGCGGACGATCCTCGCGGTCCGGGTGCAGGCCGAGCGCCACGCGTTCCAGCACTTCAGGGCCGAAGTACTTGCCGCCACGCGCGAGGCGTGACACAGCCGTGACGAGCTCTGAATCCGCGGCGTCCTTGGTCAGGTAGCCGGATGCGCCCGCGGCGATCGCGCGGCGCGCGAACTGATCGGCGGCGTGCATGCTGAGAATCAGCACGGGCAGTCGCGGGCGAAGCTCGCGAACGCGCTTGAGCACATCGAGGCCGCTTCCGTCCGGCAGCGACAGATCGAGCACCATCACGTGCCACAGCTGCGAGTGAGTCAGTGCGATGGCGTCACGCCCGCACCCGACCTCGTGAATGACGGCGCCGGCAAACGCGTCGACGAGGATGTCGCGCAGGCCGCGGCGTACGATCGGATGGTCGTCCACCAGCATGATGCGCAGTGAGGAGGGCCGGGCGATCGTTGCTTCCGATTCGCGCCCGACCGGCTCCGCCTTGACCTCGCGGATCATCGCGAAGGCCTGGTGAGCGGCAGCACGAGGAGGACGCGGGTCCCGTGGCCCGACCGGCTGGTGACGCGCAATGTCCCATCCAGCTTACGCGCGCGTTCGCTCATCCCCAGCAGCCCGAGCGAGGGGCCGCGATTCAGGCGTGCCCGCGGAATGCCGACACCGTTGTCGCTGACGTACAGAATGAGGCGCTGGCGGGCGGTCGTGCCGACCGTCGTGGCAATGCACGTCGCTTTGGCGTGTCGCACCGCATTCGTCAGTGCCTCCTCGAACACGCGGAAGGCCACCGTCGCGACTTCGCTGTCGACCGCGTGCGTGACGCGCGCGGCGACCGGCATGTCGACGCCGGCGATCGACGACATGCGTCGCGCCTCGTACTCGATCGCTCCGGCCAGGTCGCGGTGATCGAGTCCCGGAGGGCGCAGCCCGGTGGCGATGCGGCGCACCATCGCGATGCCGAGGTCGATTTGTCCAACTGCTGACTGCAGCCGATCGACGACGTCGCCCGGTGTCTTGAGCTCGCGCAGGCGCCTGACGGTCGCGACGAAATCGAGCTTGATGCAGGTGAGCAACTGGCCGAGCTCGTCGTGCAGCTCGCGCGAAATGCGCGTGCGTTCCTCCTCGCGCAGCTGTTCGAGGCGCTCAGAGAGTGCGCGCAGCGCCTCGGCGCTCATGCCGGCCTTCTCGAGGCGGGAGAGCTCGGCTTCGAGGTCCATGCTGGGGGACAGGGGCGCTTCCAAGCTCCTACACGTTTAGCACGATGTGCAGCTCAAGTCTCCGGGTGTAGGTCTTTGTCTGACATCGTGACGGTTCGATACCGACAGCTTTGCTCAACATCCAACCACATAATGATGACGTAGCAAAAAATTGTGTGCAGACATGCCCGCCCGTGGATCGATAACGCTCGACCCGGCGGCGATTCATCGATTGAGCAATCATCTAATGGTCATCCTCGGCTTCATCGAACTGATGCTCGCCGACACGCCGCCCGATGATCCGCATCGCAACGACCTGATCGAAGTCCGATCGGCCGTCGTTGCGGCGGCGAAGCTGATCGGTCACAGCGACCGCACTCCCTAGCTGGAGCGAATTTCACTGCGACGTACCACCGAGACACCGAGAAATCTATTCCGGTTGTCGGGTAATCCCTCTTTGTGGCGTGGGTGGCACAATAGCCTCACATGAACAGAATCGTTGTCGTGACCGGCGCGAGCGCAGGCATCGGCGAAGCCATTGCGGTAGAGCTGGGACGTCGCGGAGATTCCCTTGTCCTCGCCGCGCGTGCGGCTGATGCGCTCGAGCGCGTGGCGAGCCAGGTGGGCACGCGGACGCAGATCGTGACGGCCGACATGACCCGCCGCGCCGATGTAGAGAGGATTCGCGACGAGGCGATGCGCGCCTTCGGCCGTGTCGACGTCTGGATCAACAACGCCGGCAAGGGAATCGTTCGCCCGGTGCTCGAGCTCACCGATGACGACCTGGACGAAATGATCGACGTCAACGTCAAGTCGGCGTTGTACGGGATGCAGGTCATTGCTCCTCATTTCATGGCGCGCGGGACCGGCCACATCGTGAACATCTCATCCTTTCTGGCGCGCGTGCCGGTGGCGACGCCGCGCTCGGCGTACAGCGCGGCGAAAGCCGCGCTCAACACGCTGACCGCCAACCTGCGCGTCGACCTGCAGCGCACGCATCCCGGCATTCATGTCACGGTGGTCATGCCGGGACTTGTGACGACCGACTTTGCGCGCCACGCCCGCGGAAGCGTGAGCGCGACGCCCGCCGGGCCGATCGGATCGCCCATGAAACCGCAAACACCTGGGGAAGTTGCGGCAATCGTCGCCGATCTGCTCGATCGGCCGGTGGCGGAGGTGTACACGAACCCCGCAAGCCGCGCGCTCGCCGCCCGCTACTTCGACGACGTCGAGCGGTTCGAAATCGAAAGCCGAGTGTCAGGATAAGCGCAAGCTCGGCTGCATCGCGTTTCGGCACCCGGTCACCAGTTAAGATCGCGATGTGTGACCGACGACATCTTCCCCGAGTCCCTGCCCCTTCAATCGCTGTTCGCCGCGATCGTTAGCTCGTCCGACGACGCGATCATCAGCAAGGACCTCAATAGCATCGTCACATCGTGGAACCACGCGGCGGAAGAGATGTTCGGGTATACCGCAAAAGAAATGATCGGTCGGTCGATCCGCACGATCATTCCTCACGACCGGCAGCACGAGGAAGACGCGGTGCTTGCCAGTATCAGGCAAGGGCTCAGCGTGGATCACTACGAGACCGTTCGCCTCCGCAAGAGCGGCGCCCTCGTGCACATCTCGCTGAGCGTCTCGCCGATCCGCAACGCGGAGGGCACGGTGATCGGCGCATCGAAGATCGCGCGAGACATCTCGATGCGGCTGCGAGCCCAGGCGATCACCGATCGCGCGCGTCGACAGGGCATTTTCCTCGCACGCCTCACCACGTCGTTTTCCGGCACGATGAACTACACCGACCGGCTCACGGAGCTGGCGACGCTGTCAGTGCCGGAGCTCTCGGACTGGTGCGTCGTCGATGCTGTCACGACCAACGGTCAGATCGAGCGCGTGACGATCAAGCACATCGACCCAAACAAGGTCGCCCTCGCTGGACAGATCCACGAGCGATCTGCGGATCCGCTTGCATTCGCCAGCGCGGTGGCGGTCATCCGGACGGGGAAGCCGGCAATCGTGCCGATGATCAGCGACGAGGTGCTCGTGGCGGCTGCCGCCGGCGACGATGAGCTGCTGCGGCTCGTACGCAGCCTGGGCCTGGTCTCGTACGTGTGTCTGCCGCTCATGGTGCACGGGAGCACGCTCGGAGCGCTGACGTTCGCGACCGCGGAGTCAGGCCGCCAGTACGACGACGACGCCATCCGGTTCCTCCAGGACGTGGCGTCGAGGGCGGCGCTGGCGCTCGACAACGCGCGGTCGTACGAGCAGTTGCAGGCGGCGAACCGGATGAAAGACGAGTTCCTCGCGACGCTGTCGCACGAGCTTCGGACGCCGCTCAACGCGATTCTCGGCTACGCGCGCATGCTGCGCGCCGGCATGCTGAAGGATGACAAGAGGAACAACGCGCTCGACACGCTGGAGCGCAACGCGACGTCACTGACACAGATCGTCGAGGATGTGCTCGACGTCTCACGCATCGCCGCCGGCAAGATCCGCCTCAACGTCCAATCGCTCGACCTTCCGGTTGTCATGCACGACGCCCTCGCGACTGTGATGCCCGCCGCGGAGGCAAAGGGGGTGCGCATTCAGTCGATCGTCGAACCGGATATCGGCCCGGTATCAGGGGACCCGGAGCGGTTGCAGCAGGTCATGTGGAACCTGCTCTCGAACGCGGTCAAGTTCACGCCGCGCGGCGGGCGCGTCCAGGTTCGGCTGCAGCGCGTCAACTCGCACATCGAGATCTCCGTCAGCGACTCAGGTGTCGGTATCCGCGAGGATTTTCTCCCGCACCTGTTCGAGCGCTTCCGCCAGGCCGACAGTACGACCACGCGCGCACACGGCGGTCTTGGGCTGGGCCTGGCCATTGCGCGCCAGATCGTGGAGCTCCACGGCGGAACGATCCACGCGCTCAGCGGCGGGGAAGGGAAGGGCGCGACGTTCCGTATCGAGCTGCCCGTCATGATCGTCCATTCCGCCGTGGTGGTCGACGCCGAGCCGCGGGTTCATCCGCGTACGCAGGTTCGTGTCACGCCGATGCACGATCACGCCCTGTCGGACGTCCGCGTGCTTGCTGTGGACGACGATGCGGATGCTCTGACTCTGGTCCGCGAAATCCTGGAGACCGCTGGAGCACAAGTGTTTACCGCTGCCTCTGCGCCAGCCGCGCTTGCCGTGCTCGAGGAACAGTGGCCTGACGTGCTCATCTCCGATCTCGGCATGCCCGGCATGGACGGCTTCGAGTTGATTCAGCGCGTCAGGACGCTGACGAATGAGAAGAAGCACATCCCGGCCGCGGCGTTGACCGCGTATGCGCGCTCGGAAGATCGTGCCAGGGCGCTGCGGACAGGATTCGAGATGCACCTCGCCAAGCCCATCGATCCCTCGGAGCTGATCGCCGCGGTCGTGTCGCTGGCGAGACGGCGGTCCGGGGCGACGCGTGAGAACTAGGGGTCGGGGATCCGGGATCCGGGATCCGGGATCCGGAGATTGGGAAGTAGACTTCACGCCTGAACATCAGATTCCAGGAGCATTTATGAAGCGCCATCAGATCGTGATCGTTGTGGCCGTTTTCCTGCCCCTCGTGTTCATGGCCGGATATGCGGCCGGGCAGCGTCAGATTCCCAAGGAGAACGTCGGTCAGAGCGACGAGCTCCTGCGAACGTTGGACTTGACGACGGAGTTGGCTTCCACGAAGGGCCGCACATTGCGCATGCGCAAGGTCACGCTCCAACCGGGCGGAGTCCTTGGTCTTCACAACCATGTGGACCGGCCTGCGATTACCTACTTCCTCCAGGGTCAGGTGACGTATCACTCGGAAGGCAAGCCAGACAACGTTGCGAATGCAGGCGGTGGATTTGCCGAGGGGCGTGCCACGACGCACTGGGCCGAGAACACGGGCAACGTTCCGGCGGTGTGGATCGCTGTCGATATTCCGCTGCCGTAGGTGCGAAACGGACCGCGGGCGGAAGGACGAATAGGACGTTTTTAGTTGCAAAGTTGATTGGCGTTGGGCCAGATTTGCTTCGCAGCTGACGCTCGTCCTTATTGCACTTCAGAGGAGCGGAACCATGAAGATTCGTGTTGCGGTTTTCTTCCTGGGCGCGGTGTGTGCCGCGCCGGCATTTGGTCAGGGCCCAGGCCAGGCTCCGGCACCGCCGGCCACCGACACTGTCGCGCCGGACATTCCCGGCGTGGTTAAGGCGGGGACGAAGGTCATCGTCATCAAAGACGACTTTCAGGGTACTGAGGGACCGATCGCGCTTCCCGACGGCACCGTCGCCTTCACCGAGGGGGGCGCGAACCGGATCACGCGGATCGACAAGGACGGCAAGGTCTCGGTGTATCTCGAGAACACGAACGGCTCGAACGCCCTTGCGTTCGACTCGAAGGGCCGGCTGCTCTCGGTGCAGAGGGGGCCTGCGCACGTCCAAATCGGCGTGATCGCTCCCAAGGGGAGCGAGGCGACGCTTGCCGACGACTTCGAGGGCAACCCGAACGATCTCGTCGTCGCCAGAAACGGCGGCGCGTACTTCACGGTGCCGGGACCGATCGCGCAGGCGAGGGGAAGCGCCCCGCCGGCGACGCCGTTCGTGCCGGCCGTGTACTACATCGCTCCGAACAGCGGCAAGGCCGTGAAGGTGGCCGACGGCATTACGAATCCCAACGGCATTCAGATGAGCCCCGACGAGAAGACGATCTACGTCAACGACACGCGCGGCGAGTATCTCATCGCCATGGACGTCAAACCCGACGGAACTCTTGGGTCCAGGCGCAATTTCGCCAAGTACGAGGGCGTGCAGAAGACGGAGGCTGGCTTCGTGAGCGGCGCCGACGGTCTTGCCGTCGACAACGACGGCCGCATCTATGCGGCAACCGGCATCGGCGTACAGGTGTTTAACCCGAAGGGGCAGCACCTGGGCACGATTCCCCTGTCACGCGCTCCGCAGAACCTCGCCTTCTCGGGTCCGGACAAGAAGACGCTCTACATCGTCGGTCGCAACGCCGCGTGGAAGGTTCAGATGCTGACGTCCGGTTACAAGGGCCGCGCAAAGTAGACGGAGGGAAACTGCACGCCGCGCCGCCGGCGTGATCGAGCCGTCTGACGATGCGAGATGGATTGAGGCCTCGCTTGACAGCCGGAGATGCCCGGCTGATCATCGGGGCCGTGTCGTGGGATTGAGCGGGACCAACCGCTCAGGCGAAGCAGACCTGGAGGGACACGTGGCCAAGCAAGACATGAAGCATCGGCGGGCGATCATTGCGGGCCTTGGCGCGGTGGCCGCGGCCGGCGCGCTGGGCGCGCGATCAGCGGAAGCCCAGACGGCGTCGTCCGACTCGTTCACTCCCATGCTGCACGCCCAGGACGACTGGATGTCGGCGATGAAAGGCAGCAAGCACCGCATCGTGCTCGACGTGACATCGCCAGCGGGCGTGCCGGACGCCATACGGTTCGCCGGCAACTTGCTGGCCGGCCACAAGAACGGGTGGGGTGTCGAGGAGTCGGACGTTGCCTTGGTCGTCTGCGTCCGTCATGGGGCCACCCCCTTCGGCTATACCGACGCCATCTGGTCGAAGTACGGCAAGACGATCGACCCGAAAGCGACACCACCTCCCACGGCGAACCCCTATAACTCCGGCGAACAGACGCAGCTCGCAGCGCTTGCGAAGCGCGGCGTGCAGTTCATGGTGTGCGGGACGGCCAGTCGTGGGCTGGCAGGCCGCATTGCTGGACCAGGCGGTGACGTGGACGCCATCCTCGCGGAAATGGGCGCCAACCTGATCCCCAGCGCGCGCATTGTGCCGGCCGGTGTCGTCGCCGTGGTGCACGCACAGGAGCGCCGGTTCGCCTTGGTGTCGGTCGGATAGCCGCGACGCAACGACGGACGGGTGCAGCTCCATCGGTGGAGAGCCGAGCGGGCACCCGTCGCCAACTCGTCACCCCTTCACCGACTCGCCCAGCCAATACGCGAACTTCAAGAACAAGTCGCCGATCACGCTCGCCGGTCCGCCGAAAGGGCTGGACTCACAAACAGTAGATGAAGACCGTTGGCTTTGCCATCGCGCTCCTGTGAGCAGCAGCCTCCGCCGCGCTTTACCCGATATGCGTCACGTCGGCTCACAGTCGGCCGGTCGCCAACAACCCGCCGATCGCGGCCACGACGGTGAGGATCGCCGCGTCCTGTGGCCGACTAGTCAGGCACTAGATAACGCCTCGCTGAAACCGTCAGGACGGTGTCTAAGATCTGCATGAGGGGTACGAGAACACGCAGCCATCAGCCACGTGGGAGGCCCTCGCCCATGCAGGGCGTGTTCACTCGCTGGGCAATTGGATGTGTCGCGTCTGCCACGCTCGGGTGTGTAAGCGGTGTGCCGTCGTCCGAGCTGCCGGATCCACCATCATCGATGCGCGACGCATCGATTGAGCTGTCGATGAGTCCGTGCTACGGCCGTTGTCCCGCGTTTTCAATGACGCTGTCGGGCGGCGGCGCTTTGCACTGGGAAGGTCGGAGAAATGTCGCGGCGATCGGGGAGAGAAATACCGTCGTATCTCCCGCCGCAGTCGAAGCCATCCTCAAGAAGTTGGACACACAGTTTGAGCTGTGGCTCACCCGAAATCGTTCGAAGACCTGTCCGGCGCAGTTCGCGGCACCAGGCACTGTTTGTGCCGTGGGGAGTGTTCCGATCGATTCATCCTACACACTTCTAACCGTACGACATACGGGCGGTAGTCTCGTGGTCGGCCACGGGTTTCTTGCTCCCCGCGAGTTATCTCCATTCGAGACCGCACTCCTGGGACTCGTCGCAGATTGGCTTTGGCCATGAACATCGGGCGTTTCAGTACAGCGCAAACACCAGTCCCCCGTAGACTTTGCTCATGTTTGCGACGGCGCTGGCGCGCGACATCCGACCATAGCGGTAGCCGACTTCAACACTGATCGTTTCTGACGCTCGGAGCGCGACTCCCCCTCCGACTGCAGCGAATGGGTGAGTGCTCGAAAAACGAAGGCTCCGAGGAGAACATCATTGACGTCGAAGCTAAGGCCGCCACCGATCATGGCCAACATCGACGATGTGCCGAACGCTGATGCGCCAATGACTCTGATAGCTGCTGACTCCTGAGCAGACACGGTTGACGATGACAGCAATGTCGCGAGCGCAAGAATGGTGAAGTAACGAATCAGCTTCACCATTCCACGCCTTCGAAAATCGTGACTGTCATCCTTCCATTTCACAGAGCATCGTCCTGCCGTGTCCGTGAAGCGGAGCCAACCCGTTCACGCCGAAGATGGTGGCGGATCATGTTCGTCGGCCTGCGAGAAAAGCTGAACTCACACACGAAGGGGTTCATGTCCTCCGGCACACGTTCTGTAGTCACTTGTCGATGCGGGGAGCGCCCGCAAGAGCGATTCAGGAGCTGGCAGGTCACCGGGATCTGATGACGACACCAGAGGTATATGCATCTCAGTCCGGCCGCACTCGATGCATCTATTCGTCTGCTGGAATCCCCTAAAACCCCCTCTGAACGTGGAGAAATGTTGGAGACGACCGTGGTGCCGGAAGGAAAGGCCTTGGCCTAGAACAAGTTAAGTGGGGTGGGTGACGGGTTTCGAACCCGCGACTTCCGGATCCACAATCCGGCGCTCTACCCCTGAGCTACACCCACCATTCAGGAAGTTAGAAGTTAGAACTTCGAAGTTCGAAGTTCGTTCCACACGAACTTCGCACTTACTTCAGACTTCCAACTTCGACCTTCGAACTTCCAATTATAGACTGTAGCTCCGATGAAACGGAGTCATGACCGCTTCCTGACCACACACACAGGCAGCCTGCCGCGTCCTGAAGATCTGATCCGCATCATGTTCGCGAAGGAGGAAGGCGTCCCGGTACGGCTCCAGGCCCTCAATGCCCGCGTGCGTGACGCGGTTGCCGAGATCGTCCGCCGCCAGACCGCCGCGGGCGTCGACATCGTCAACGATGGCGAAATGTCGAAGCCAAGTTATGCGACGTACATCAAGGATCGCTTGAACGGATTTGGCGGCCAGAGCCAGCCGCCCCCGTATCCCGACCTCGTCGATTACCCGGGGCTCCACGAGAAGGTCTACGGCGATCGCGGCCGGGCGCGGCGCAAGATGCCCGGCTGCAATGGTCCGATCAGCCTTCGCGATCCAGAGGCCGTGAAGCTGGATATCGACAATCTCAAGACGGCGACGACCGGTGCGAACGCGGAGGACGTCTTCATGAGCGCCGCCTCGCCTGGAGTCGTGTCGCTCTTTTTCCACAATGAGTACTACAAGACGCACGAGGAGTACCTGCACGCCATCGCGGAAGCGATGCAGTACGAATACGAGGCGATCGCGAACGCCGGCTTCGTCCTGCAGCTCGATTGCCCCGACCTCGGGATGGGACGTCACGTGCAGTACGTCGGGCTGTCGCTCGACGAGTTCCGCAAGAAGGCCCGCGTGCACGTCGAGGCGCTCAATCACGCCGTGCGCAACATCCCACCGGAGCAGATGCGCATGCACCTGTGCTGGGGCAACTACGAGGCGCCGCATCAGATGGACGTGCCGCTGGCCGACATCATCGATGTCGTATTTCTGGCGCGCCCGAGCGCGATTTCGTTCGAAGCCGCCAACCCGCGCCACGCGCACGAGTGGGCGATCTTCGAGAACGTCAAGCTCCCCGACGGGAAAGTGCTGATTCCCGGAGTGCTCGAATCGAAGTCGAACTTCATCGAACACCCCGAGCTCATCGCCCAGCGCATAGGCCGCTACGCGGCGCTCGTCGGCCGCGAGAACGTGATGGCGGGAAGCGATTGCGGGTACGGGACGTGGGTCGGACAGGCCGCGGTCGATCCCGATGTGGTCTGGGGGAAGATGGCGGCGATGGCCGAAGGCGCCCGCCTGGCCTCGCAGCAGTTCTGGACCGCGAGATCACAGTCGTAGATTCGTGATCCGTGAATTGGTGATTAGCGATTTGTGATTGTGGTTTGACGGACTTCGAACGCCATTCAATCACGAATCGCCAATCACCAATCACAATTGATCACTGCGTCGACACCACCGACTGCACGGTCAGACGCTCCTGTATCAGCGCGACCTGATGGGCCGTGAACCGAAGCTTCTTCGTGGCTGCAAGCTCCATATCGATGTCGGGCCTCATCAGTCCTGAACTGGAGTGCGAGTGCGCCGGCAACAGCAAGTGGCCGAGCTCGTGCGCGATCACGTATCCGAGCAGCACGCCGGACGCGACGTGGCGTCTGCGCGCGGCCTGACGGACTCGCTCGTAGATCACATTTGCCGCTCGTGACCCGGGGATGGCAAAGCCGACCGTCTCGTCCGACGCGTAATACGGCGCCGCCATCTCCTGCGAGAGCACGTTGACATACAACCTCGTGGCACCCTCGTAGGTTGAAGGCTCAACCCACTGGATCTCGATGCCGGCGCGGCGGTACACCTCGCTCGCGACACGCTCCGCCTCTTTCATCGTCTTCGGGTCGACGTCCGCGTAGTGTGCGACCGCCACTGTCAGATCCCGCACCTCCTGCTGAGGGGCGGCACCGGCGCCGGCGGCACCACCGTACGTCATTGCCAAGATGAACAGGCCGGTTGGCCAGATGCGAACCCGCGAATCCATAGCTCCGATCCCTCTGCACGACATAACGTGCAAAGGGGGCGAAACGGACACGGGTTAGGGGAAGGGGGAAGGGGGAATCGAATGCTTGACCCACGCGCGTGCGTGCGCGTCGTTGCTGTTGACGAGCGTCCCAACGATGTCGAACAGGACGGCTCGGAACATGAGACCGCGGACCGGAATGGTGGTTATGCGGGGTGTTCGCCGGGGGCGAGCTCCACGAGCGCGCCGCTCTGGATTCGCACGCTCAGCGGATAGATCTGGCTGGTACGCTCGTTCTTTGCCTCGTACATCAACTTGTCGGCGCGCTCGAGCAGCTCCTGCGCGAGCTCGTGAGCGATCGGGCGCCGTTCGGACACGTCGCTCAGCATCAGGCAGACGATCCCGACGTCCACGCGCACAGGCTTTTCCGCCAGGCGCGGATCCTCGACGACCCAGTCGTAGCGTTCGACGGCTTCGCGGAAGCGCTCGGCGATGACCAGCGCGGCGCTGCAGTCATCCAGGTCGGGGATGAGGAAGCAGAACTCGTCACCGCCGAACCGCGCGTGGAGATCCTGGTTGGTCCGCACGTCGACCGCCTCCTGCGCAATCAGGTCGTCGGATCGAACCTGCTCCCGCAGCAGACGCGCGACACGATCGATAATCTTGTCACCAACCGCATGGCCAAGCGTGTCGTTGTACCACTTGAACGAATGGATATCGACCAGGCCGATCGCGCACCAGCGGCCGCGCTGCTCGAGGGCGAGGAACGCCTCGACCTGCTCGATGAAGCGGCGGAAGTTCATCAGCCGGGTCTTCGGATCGCGGTGCACACGATCGGTCAGATCCGCGACCAGATCTTCGAAATAGCGTGCGATGCTGCTGACGGTGGCATCGCGCGCCGACAGCTCCTCGCGCAGGCGGTTCAGGCGATCGGTGAAGCCGGCCGACACGGCCTGGATAGCCTCCTGCTTCGACTGCTGCCAGAGACGCTCGTGCTGCATGAAGACGTTGTCGATGGCGTCGACCAGCGCCTGCTCCTGGCCGGCGGGCAGATGTATGCGATCGCGCACCCACTGATGAAGCTCGGAGCGGGTGTTCGGCGTCGCGCTGGCGTCGGTATCGAGGCTCTTTCGCACTCTCATGTGGCTCGGCCGCTGGCCGTGGTCCACAAGCAGCTTCAAACGATGTGCCGAGCTGTTCATTCCGTCAGGCCCATCCATTGGCCCAGACCCCACTGATCACGTTATCGGACTGACTTTGAAAAAGGTGAGACATGGAGCATCCTTCCGTCCTCCGGCCGGCCGACCACGCGGAATGGCGTCCCGACAAGATGGGCAAGAGCAGCCTGTTCGAATCGCCCCGGCTCCTTATAGGACTAAATGCCTTTGAGCCGGGGCAGTTTCATGCCCTTCATGCCCACCAGGGGATGGATAAGGTCTACCAGGTGGTCGATGGAGAGGGGATCCTGCTGCTCGACGAAGGGCGGGAACTGCCGATGAAATCCGGGGATCTTGTGGTCGCGCCGGAGGGAGTGCCGCACGGAATCCGGAACGCCAGCGGTCGTCGGCTGCTGGTCCTGACGATACTCGCGCCAGCGCCCTAGAGCTGTAGGTGTAACGGCGGCGTGCAGTAGTTGCCGTCAAGGGTGTCTTATTGAAAAGCTCATCCGCAGGTAGGCTATGGATGAGCTTCGGGCAATTCCCCAACCTCCAACTCTCAACTCCCAACTCCCAACTCCCAACTCCCAAGGTTCCTGGGAGTTGGGTCTCCTTGGGCGTTGGGCGTTCAGTTCTCTAACGGCTGGCGGTCGCCGTCGGCCGGGCCGCACCCTTGAGCGTGACCTTCTGGACGCGCCAGTTGTTCATGTCGGCCACGATGACCGTGTTCTCGTCCGGGCATGCCAGCCCGTGGGCCCAGTTGAACTGTCCCATCTCATGACCCGACAATCCGACCATTCCGACGATCTTGCCGTCGAGCGTCATCTTGTAGAGCCGTCCGGGCTCGGAATCGACCGAGAACAGGTACTGCGGTGACCCTTTTGTGATGCAAAGCGCCCAGGGCGCTGATTCGTCCGGCGAATTCGCGGGCTTGTTGCCGAGCACTGGGTGCCGGTTCTTGTCATACGGCGCATTCTGGAAGATGAACCGCTTGAAATTGCCGTCGGTATCGAAGACCTGAATGCGGCGGTTGCCGCGGTCGGCGACGTACACGTTGTTCTGCGCGTCGATCTGCAGATTGTGCGGATTGCTGATCATGCCGGGATTCTCATTGGCGTGATCTCCACCGCGACCGAACGAGCCCCACGACTTGATCCAGTTGCCGTTCTTGTCGAACTTGGCGATGCGCGAGTTGCCGTAGCCGTCGCCAATGTAGATGTTGTCATTGGAATCCCACGCCACATCCGTCGGTCCGTTGAAGTTGCCATCGGCAGGCCGCGCCATGGCCTGCGGCGGCCGCTCGTAATGCCCCTCGTAACCCTCGGGCCTGCGACCCAGGTTCATCAGCACTCGGCCGGCCGCATTGAACTTCATGGCGGAATTGGTGCCCTTGTCGACCACCCAGAGGTTGTCGTACCTGTCGAACCGGACTCCGTGCGCGTAGCCAAGGCCGTAGACGCCCTTGCCGATCTCTCCCACGTACTTGCCTGTGGAATCGAATTCAAGAAGCTGCGTGGTCGCGTTGCCGTACAGCGGACCGCCGTTCGCCGTGCCGGGGTGGTTCAGCACGACGATCGTTCCCTTGGAGTTCACCGCCACGCCGAGCACCTCTCCAAGGTTCATCCCAGCGGGAAGCTTCAAGGGGTCAACGGCGTCGAACATGAGGGTCGGGGCATTCCGGTTATCGACCGGCGCCTGGGCCGCGGCCTGTGCGTGCAGGGGTGTCGAGACGTCATTCACCACGGGTGTGGCGTACTGCACGAGCAGGGGTGCCGCCACCAGTGCAAACAGAATCATGTAAAGGCGTCGCACGGGAACCTCCTTGAACATTTACCTTAGAAATTGCCCTCGACGTCCTACTTGGACCCGAGGTCCTCCGGCCTCTCGCCCTTGAATATCTCCTGCTTCGGCGCACTGACCTTGACGAGCGAATCCAGCGCGCCCCTCGATTCCACAACCCTGCCCGCGTGCCCGGTGAAGGTCACCTTTTCACCGGCCAGCAGGTCGTTCTTGTTCCAACCGAGCCGCTGGATCGCGTTCGGGCTGGTTAGTTCCAGGTTGTAGTTGATCACCTTCCCGCTTGCATCCGTGACATCGATGTACACGTGCATATGCGGATTGGTCCATTCGACTTTCGACACGACGCCTGTCCCTTTGATCACCTTGGCACTGTCATACTCGGTATCGAACCCGTGGTGGGCGGTGACCGGCACTGTCAGGCAGAAGAGGCCAAGACCGGCCACGATGATTCCAAACTTCGTCCGCATGAGTAACCTCCTCAGGTTGCAGTGGGTTCAGACAGTTCACTCACTTGCCTATGGGCGGGGGACCGCCACCGATGCCAGGGGACCCACTCTTCAGATAGCCACCAGCGATGCCAATCTGATTGTTCTCGGCGCAGATGTACTCCATCAAGTCAATCGTCGGTTTTACGATCCTGGCCACGAACCTCATTTGGATCGGCTTCGTGAACGTTCCAGGATCATCGATGGTGAAGTCGTTGATCAGCGTTCCGTAACTGAGGCGCGTCCACCGCTCGATGGTGTGCAGCTTCTCTGTATGCGGAGTGCCGACCGCGTCGAACCAGAACTTGTCGTTGTACCCGGTCGTGTCAATGACCAGCGTGTCCCCTTCCCACCGCCCGATCGAGTGTCCCCACCAGGTCGGTACCGGATCGACCGGGTGCTTGCGGCCATCCATGTAAACAACCCGATGCGCGCCGGCATCGCCGGTCTCATGCAGGAGATAGATGAACTGCAAGCCCTTCGACGTGTAGTTCATCGCGAACTTCCACGGATACGGGTTGACTCGGGGCACGCTCATAGGCAGGCAGTAGATATAGGGTTCCTCATATATCGCTTTTTCCCGCATGGCCCTCAGCTCTTTTGCCCAGGGCAGCAGCAGCGAAGTAAGCTCGCCCGGCTTCAGCCCTCCGTCCGTTTCAATGTCGCCGTCCGAACCGCCACCCATCCAGGGTCCGGTCAGGTCGGGACGGCCGTCGTGCATTCTCGGCACCGGACCGTTCATGGCGGGGTCAGTAGGACTAATCGTGTCGCGATAACCCGCCCCGCGTTGAAGGGGTTGGACGACGGGTTTGCCGCCGAATTGGCCGACCACCACGCCCTGCCCCCGCCCGCCACTCTGTGCGGCGGCCGGCCCGCCTCCCTGTCCGCGCTGTTGCGCGTGCGACTGCACAAAGAGAAACAGCGTCACCCCTGCGACTGTTCCTGAGACGAATAGAATTTTCTTCACCTGAATCCTCCTCAAACCCCGCAAGTACTATCGTGTTGGCGTAGGAGCCTTCATGTCGAACTCTGACGAATTAGGAGGGATGATGACGCCCGTAAGTGGTCCCGCGACGAACGTAAAGCGCCGATTTGGATGGTCATCTTACCCGATATGACACGTAATAGTGCTCCACCGGAAGGGTGGCGCCGTCCGTGCACCGGATCTACGTCGCCGACTCAGAATCGAACGGGGTGGCGCCACATCCAGGGTGGAAGAGGGGCATCCGAATTGGAACGGTGAAGGACGGCAGGATCGTCGCATTCATTCCCGATCCGCGCGAGATGATGGGCACGAGCGCGGCGGAAGGTGTGGCCGTGGACGCGAAGGGCAACGTGTACGGCGGGGAGGTCGGCCCACAACAAGTGGCAAGACACGCCAGGCAATAGAGGTGCAGTCATGAGAAAAGCACGGAAACTCGGACTCGTGGTTGCGTCGGCTCTCGGAATGGTGCTCGCGTGGACGATCGTCACATCACCGAGTGGTGAAGGGACTGCCCTCGCGCAGGTTCTCCCGAATCCGTATCGCATCGTCGACGGCTGGGCCAAGCTTCCGAATGGCAGACCGATGGGAGCTGTTGGGAAGGTTGCAATCGCTCCCGACGGCATTCATATCTGGGCAGTCATTCGATGTGAGCCGCTGTTCGATCAGGCCCGTTTCGGTGATGAATGCCGCGATTCGAAGGTGGATTCGATCTACGAGTTCGATCAGGGCGGCAATGTAGTCAAGAGCTTCGGTGGCGGGAGGTTCATCTGGCCGCACGGACTCGACATCGACAAGGACGGGAACGTCTGGGTCACCGATGCGGTCGCCTCCAACCGGATCCCGAAGGGTGACAAGCGCGGTCACCAGGTCGTCAAGTTCAGTCCTGACGGAAAAGTACTGATGACACTGGGTACGCCGGGAGTTCCCGGAAGCGGCCCCGATCATTTCAACTCCCCCAGCGATGTCGTGGTCGCTCCCAATGGAGACCTCTTCATCGCCGATGGTCACGTCGACAACGGCAACAACCGCGTGGTGAAGTTTTCAAAGGACGGGAAGTTCATCAAAGAATGGGGAAAGACCGGCTGGGCGCCGGGCGAGTTCCACACGTTGCACGCGATCGCGATTGATTCACGGGGTCGCGTGTTCGTTGGCGACCGCGGGAACAACCGGATTCAGATCTTTGATCAGGAGGGGAAGTCGCTCGCGCTCTGGACGCAGTTCGGAAGGCCGAGTGGAATCTTCTTCGATAGCAAGGATCAGATTTACGTCGCCGACTCGGAGTCTGATGACGTCCAGAATCCCGGCTGGGAGATGGGGATCCGAATTGGCGACGCCAAGACCGGATGGATTAATGCCTTCGTCTTGTATCCGTGGGGCGATCCACGCCTAACCGCCGGGAACGGCGCGGAGTTCGTCGCGGTGGACAAAGACGGCAACATGTACGGCGGCGAGCCTGCGCCGAAGCGGTTGCAGAAGTACGTCAGGGTGAGACCGTAAGGTCGTTCGAGTGGCGTTCGGCATCAATTCGAGACTTCAGCACGAGAGGAGTTGCTCATGATCAGGACCAGATTGTTTGGGGCTGTCGCATTGACGCTGTGTGCCGTTGCCGCCTTCGCGCAAGCGGGTGGTGGCGGCCGGGGGGCCGCCGCGCGTGTGACACGACATCAGGCGCCTGCCGATAAGGCCCTCGATTTACCCGACGCGACGCTGAAGGCGGAGTTCGCGGAGATGGCGGCGCAAAAGCTCATCACGACGCGCCTGATCGAAGGCGGGGCCTACAGCCTGAACACGCGCCGGATCGTCGGGTCCGAACCCGCTCAGGTCCACAAGAGCATCATCGAGTTTTATTTCGTGCGGGAAGGCACGGCGACCTTGATCACCGGCGGTACGCTCGCGGAAGGGAAGATTCGCGGCGGCGTCGAGCGTGTGGTCAAGCCGGGAGACGTCGTGTTCATTCCCCCGGGTATTCCGCACGGCATCAGCAACACCGCCGGCATTTCGTACCTGAACATCCATTTCGGCGGCACGGACTGACGTCCTGGGAGCGACCGCTGGCCGAGATCCAGCGATCGCCTCCGACCCGGTGGACGGCGAATTGTCTATCGGCCTGCGGCTTTCAGCACGTCGTTGTACGGGTTAATGCCGCTGTGCACGTGCAAGACCCGCGCGACATCCAGTTTGAGGCGCGCCACGTTATCCACGAGATTTGTCGTGAATGGACTTGGCGCCGGAAGCGGTGGCGCACCCGGACGCGGCGCGTAGGCGTCTGCTTGAATCAGCAGCTTCTCCTTCGGGATGTACGCCATCAGCAGGCCTTCGCTGTGAAGCTGGTCTCGCATGACGTGGAGCTCGAGCGTCATGTTGCCGTCGGTGATCACCCGCTTGTCCTTCATCGTTTCAAGAATCGGTGCGCGCGGCGCGCGTGCGAGGCGATCGGGATTGAGCGTGTGCGGGTTCTTGAAAATCTGCTCTTCGTAGTACTTCTTGTGGGATTCGTGCGTGATGATCGGAATACCTTCGGCCACGTACGCCCGCATTCCCGCGGCATGATCGGCATGATGGTGGCTGTTGACCACGTACTTGATTGGCTTGTTCGGAAACATCCTCTTCGCGTCGGCGATCGTCGCCAGCGACTGCGCGTCACCGCCTGGCGCCTCGACGATGACGACGTAGTCGTTGAACTCGACGAGGGTGCTCCCCTCCGCACCGGGAGTCATGAACCAGATGCCGTTCGCGATCTTTTCCGGCTCGGTTCGGCCGGCCGCAGGCCCGGCTGCCGCCGCCCCACCACGACCCTCACCCGGGCCGCCTCCCCGCGGCGGATTTGCGACCACCGCCGATGCCGCGGGACTATTCGGTTGCACACTCGTTACCGTCAGCTCGAGCGTCGGGTAGCCGCCTTGCCGCATCACGAGGTGCGTCGGGAATTTCACGCCGCCGAAATCTTTGTACTCTGAATAGACTCCCTCGAACAGCGTGTCCCCTGTGAAGGCGACATCCATGAGCGTCTCGACGCGCTCGACAAGATTCTGACTGCTGAGGGTTCCCGTTACCGTATATTTGCCGAACGCGGTAAATGAGACGGTCTTCTTTCCGCGAACAGTCGACGTCTTCGCCGTGGCAGCATTGGCGACAGCACCCTTGAGGAAGCCGTGCGGCGTCAACCAGATATTGAGCGCGCCCACTTCGGTCCGTCCATCCGTGTTCTGGTTCTGGATGATGTCACCAGGGATGGGCCTGATGCTGCCCTGGAACGTGACCGGGTTGTACCCCCCGGCACCACCTCCACGCGGCGGCTTCTGGTCATCGATGCGCACGAGTTCCTGGCGCATGGCGGGTGCGGTGTAGTTCAGCAACATCGTGTACTTCGTGACCGTGTACCGTGGCCATGGCCCGCCCGTTATGAACGCCTGGCCTGTTGGATTGGTCGATCCGGTGCCTGAGTACTGAATCGACTGCAGACCCGAGGCGCCCATCGCTGCCGCTGCCGCGTCGATGACGGTCCGGGCATCCTGCGCCGGATTCTGGGCGGCGAGCTGGAACGACAGGAGAGTCGTCGCCGCAACGGCAATCACAAACGTCTTCTTCATGCTGCCCTCAATTCCGCGCACGCTGACTGGTTGTTCCCGGGGCGACTGCTCAGAAGTCGAGTTCGGCTTCACCGCGAGATTGTCGGTAGCGAGGAAGCCGCCGTACCACGTGCGATGATACCCGACGTTCGGCGCGACATCGGCACCAGTTCCTGCTGGAACGAGGGCGTGGTTGCCGTTTGGCGGTCGGTCCAGTTTCTGGGAGGTGCTGGTGGTCTGGTTTGTCGCGGGGACATTCACCGCGCCTTGCGCCGCGGAGGATGACTGCTCGTGCCAGGCGCCGTCATCAGCGGGTTGTGGGTCATACTCATGGCGCTCGTGATCAGATGGGTGGCCCCTGCCGTGGGGCTCTTCTGATTTGGGAACAGGGACCACTATGAGCGACGTCCTGACCGGAGTCACAAGATATCGGCGCGTGCCCGACGGTGTGCACCCGCCCGAGGATCCCGCGTATCGCAGCACGGCGCTGCGTCACCCCACACAGCCGTTGGTGATCATTCCGCAGACGCTCTCGGAGCTGACCGGGCCCCTGTATCCGTACGGATCGATCGGCCCATTGGACAACGACCTTACGCGGCAGCATCCGGGCGAGCCGATCGGGGAGCGCATCATCGTTGAGGGGCACGTCCTCGATGAAGACGGCCGTCCGGTGCCGGAAACACTCATCGAGATCTGGCAGGCGAACGCGTGCGGCCGCTACGCGCACAAAGTCGATGTGCACGATGCCCCCCTCGATCCCAATTTTTCCGGCGCCGGGCGTACCGTCACCGACAGCGAGGGGCGCTACCGATTCATCACCATCATGCCGGGTCGTTACCCCTGGGGGAATCACGACAACGCGTGGCGACCCGCCCACATCCATATGTCGCTGTTCGGCCAGAGCTTCCTGACGCGGCTCGTGACCCAGATGTACTTTCCCGGTGATCCCCTGCAGCAGCTGGACCCGATCTTCAACTCAGTGCGCGATCCGTCGGCGCGGCAGCGGATGGTCTCTGCGTTCGACATCAACCTGACCTCGCCCGCCTGGGCGCTCGGGTACCGCTGGGACATCGTGCTGCGCGGCCGGGACGCGACGCCAACATTGCCGTGACAAGAGCACTCGTCCCGTTTCAGACCGTCGGGCCGTATTTCGACATCATGCTGCGGTCTCGTCTGCCGAACCGGCAGGTCACCGATGCAACGCTCGGCACCCGCGTGACCATCGAGGGGACGGTCGTCGACGGTGCGGGTGCGGTGATGCCGGATGCGTTCGTCGAGACATGGCAGGCCGATGCGCAAGGACGCTATCGACATCCCGAGGACCGTCGGCCGCAGCCGATCGATCCGGCATTTACCGGCTACGGATGGGCGCACACTCGCGCCGACGGTGGTTTCACATTCCACACGATCAAGCCCGGCCCGGTGCCGGGGCCGGATGGCGTCGACCAGGCGCCGCATGTGCTCGTCAGCATCATGGCCCGCGGCATCCTCACGCGATTCATCACGCGACTCTACTTCGAGGACGAGGCCTCCAACGCGCGGGATCCTATCCTGTCGATCGTTCCTGAGGACCGTCGACAGACGTTGATCGCCAGGCGGACCGGCGAGTCGCGGTATCGATTCGACATCGTGATGCAGGGACCGCGGGAAACGGTGTTTTTTGATGTCTAGTCCGGGCGGCTCCGGCCTGCTCGAGCCGCTGTTCGGCGACGCCGACGCCGCCGCCCACCTGTCCGACGACGCGCGTCTGCAGGCGATGCTCGATGTGGAAGTGGCGCTCGTCGAGGTCGAAGCCGAGCTGGGTATAGTGCCCGGTGCCGCGGTGGGGCCGATTCGCACCGCAGCGAGATCGG
>Ga0208185_1000286_pt1 | contig 28062 bp, 40 predicted proteins | sample EasRivMeERMLT700_FD_187532 | JGI IMG/M metagenome (GOLD analysis project Ga0208185, IMG submission 187532) | Soil microbial communities from meander-bound floodplain in the East River, Colorado, USA - East River MetaG ERMLT700 (SPAdes) (version 2) | ecosystem: Environmental > Terrestrial > Soil... | reverse complement strand
GATGCCGGGGGACAACGTGAAGATGGTGGTCACGCTGATCACCCCGATCGCGATGGAGCAGGGCCTGCGCTTCGCCATCCGCGAGGGCGGCAAGACCGTGGGCGCCGGAGTCGTTGCAAAGATCGTTGAGTAACAGATGCAAAGCCAACGCATTCGAATTCGCCTGAAAGCTTTCGACTACCGGCTGATCGATCAGTCGGCGCTCGAGATCGTCGACACGGCGAAGCGCACCGGCGCGGTGGTGCGCGGCCCGGTGCCGTTGCCGACGCGCAAGCAGCGCTTCGACCTGCTGCGCTCGCCGCACATCGACAAGGCCTCGCGCGACCAGCTCGAGATCCGCACGCATCTGCGGCTGATGGACATCATCGATCCGACCGACAAGACCGTCGACGCGCTGATGAAGCTGGATCTGCCGGCTGGCGTCGACGTGGAAATCAAGGTGCAGTAGTTGTACAGGGTGAAGGGCCGGCCAATTGCAGCCGGCGCCCGCGAGTTTGCCGAGCTGCAGCGCGGGTAAAACAGAAGAGGGACGCATGACGATTGGATTGGTCGGCCGCAAGGTCGGCATGACGCGGATCTTCACCGACGACGGCGCCACGCTGCCGGTCACGGTGCTCGACGTCTCCGACAACCGCGTTACCCAGATTAAGACCGCGGACAAGGACGGCTACGCCGCCGTGCAGGTGGCGTTCGGCAAGCGTCGCGCGACGCGCGTGAACAAGCCTCTCGCCGGTCACCTTGCGAAAGCCGCCGTCGAGGCCGGCAGTGTCCTGAAGGAGTTTCGCCTGGCAAAGCCCGAAGAGCTCGGCGAGCTCAAGGTCGGCGCCAAGGTCCCGGTACAACAACTCTTCAAGGTCGGGCAGCGCGTCGACGTGCAGGGCGTCACCATCGGCAAGGGGTTTGCCGGCGTCATCAAGCGTTACCATTTCGGCGGCCAGAACGCGTCGCACGGTAACTCGATTTCGCACCGGGTTCCCGGCTCGACCGGCCAGAACCAGAGCCCGGGGCGCGTGTTCCCGGGCAAGCGCATGGCCGGGCATCTCGGCAACGCGCGCCGCACGATCTCCAACCTCGAGATTGTGCGCATCGACGCCGAGCGCCAGCTCCTGCTGGTGAAAGGGTCCGTGCCGGGGTCAAGCGGCCGGGACGTCGTCGTGCGCCTCGCGGCCAAGGGGCAGAGGGCGCCGGTCAAGGTGCAGGCACCCAAGGCTGCCCCCAAGGCTGCCCCGAAGGCGGAACCGAAGGCTGAAGCCAAACCCGCAGCGGCGAAGCCCGCGGTCAAACAACCCGCCCCGAAGGCCTGATCATGGAACTGAAAATGATCGGCAATGGCGGGGCCCTGCAGGCGAAGGACGAAGTGTTCGCCCGCGATTTCAACGAGGCGCTGGTGCACCAGCTCGTGATCGCCTACCAGGCGAACGCCCGCATCGGCTCGCGCGCGCAGAAGGATCGCGGCGCGGTGAACCACTCGACGAAGAAGCCGTGGCGCCAGAAGGGCACCGGACGCGCGCGCGCCGGCATGACCTCGAGCCCGCTATGGCGCGGCGGCGGCAAGATCTTCCCCAACTCTCCGGACGAGAATTTCTCGCACAAGCTGAACCGCAAGATGTACCGCGCCGGCATGGCGTCGATCCTGTCGCAGCTCGCGCGCGAGGACCGCATCCGCGTAGTGGACGAGTTCAAGGTCGACGCGCCCAAGACCAAGCTGCTCGCGCAGAAGGTGAAGGCGATGGGCTTCGACGAGGTCCTGGTCCTGACCGAGGAGGTCGATCAGAACCTGATGCTTTCCTCGCGCAACCTGGAGAACGTGCAGGTGATGTCGGTGCGCAACGCCAACCCGCTGGCGCTGGTGCGCTCGGCCAAGGTGCTGCTCACCAAAGGCGCGGTGGCGCGGCTCGAGGAGCTGCTCAAGTGAAAAAGTACAACATCGACCAGCTGATGAACGTGGTGCTGGCGCCGGTGGTGTCGGAGAAGAGCACTTTCGTCGCCGACAAGAACCGGCAGTACGTGTTCCGCGTCAACGACCGCGCCACCAAGCCCGAGATCAAGGCCGCGGTGGAGCTCATGTTCAAGATCAAGGTCGACTCGGTGACGGTGTTGAACGTCAAGGGCAAGGAACGGCGCTTCGGCCGCACCATCGGGCGCAAGCGCAGCTGGAAGAAGGCCTACGTGCGGCTCGCCGCGGGCCAGGAAATCAACTTTGCGGCGACGGAGTAGCGGATGCCACTCGTAAAGGTCAAACCCACTTCTCCAGGCCGGCGCGCCCTGGTGAAAGTCGTGACGCCCGAGCTGCACAAGGGCGAGCCGTTCTGGCCGCTCACCGAGCAGCAGATCAGGGGCAGCGGCCGCAACAACCATGGCCGGATCACCATGCGCCATCAGGGCGGCGGCCACAAGCACCACCTGCGCATCGTCGACTGGCGTCGCAACAAGGACGCAATTCCGGCGAAGGTCGAGCGGTTGGAATACGACCCGAACCGCAGCGCGCACCTCGCGCTGCTCCTGTACGCCGACGGCGAGCGCCGCTACGTGATCGCGCCCAAGGGCGTGACGGTAGGTACGCAGCTCATGTCCGGGCCCGAGGCGCCGATCAAGCCGGGCAACTCGTTGCCGCTGCGCAACGTCCCCATCGGCACCGAGGTGCACTGCGTTGAGATGCTGCCCGGCAAGGGCGCCCAACTCGCGCGCTCGGCGGGCTCTCACGTGCAGGTGCTGGCGCGCGAAGGCTCGTACGCACAGTTGAGACTCCGCTCGGGCGAGATCCGCAAGGTGCACATCGACTGCCGCGCCACCATCGGCGAGGCGGGCAACGCCGAGCACAACTTGGAGTCGATCGGCAAGGCCGGCCGCGTGCGCTGGCGCGGCGTGCGCCCGACGGTGCGCGGCGTGGCGATGAACCCGATCGACCACCCGCACGGCGGCGGCGAAGGCCGTACCGCCGCGGCGCAGCCCCCGGTGTCGCCGTGGGGTGTGCAGACCAAGGGCTTCAAGACCCGCCGCAACAAGCGCACGCAGGTGATGATCGTGCGCGACCGCCGGGTGAAATAAAGGAACGCAGCCATGTCCCGCTCCATCAAGAAAGGCCCCTTCGTCGACCACCACCTCATGGCGAAGGTCGACAAGGCCCGCGCCGGGAACGACAAACGGCCGATCAAGACCTGGTCGCGGCGCTCGACCATTGTTCCCGACTTCATCGGCCTCACCATTGCCGTGCACAACGGCAAGCAGCACATGCCGGTCTATGTGACCGAGAACATGGTCGGCCACAAGCTTGGTGAGTTCGCGCTGACGCGCATCTTCAAGAGCCACTCCGCGGTCGGCAAGCGCACCGAGGAAGCCGTCGGCCGCGAGCGCCGGGCGGCGCCGGGCACGCAGGGCCCCGCGGCCGCGCCGGCCGCTGCTCCGGGCGCGGCCCCCGCGGCTGCTCCCGCGCCCGCCCCTGCAGGGAAGAAATGATGGAGACCCGAGCAAGCCTGCGCGGCGCCCGGCTCTCCGCCCAGAAAGGCAGGCTGGTGGCCGATCTCATCCGCGGCAAGCCGGTCGACCAGGCGATCAGTATCCTCGCCTACACGCCGAAGAAGGGCGCGGCCATGATCCGCAAGCTGCTCGAGTCGGCGATCGCCAACGCCGAGCACAATGACGGCGCCGACATCGACGCGCTGAAGGTGAAGTCGATCATGGTAGAGCGCGGCATGTACCTCAAGCGCTTCCAGGCGCGCGCCAAGGGGCGCGGCGCCCGGGTCCTCAAGTACACATGCCACATCTACATCACGGTGGGTGACTGATGGGTCAAAAGATCAACCCGATCGGGTTCCGGCTGGCGGTGAACCGCAACTGGAGCTCGAAGTGGTACGCGAACAGCCGCAACTTCGCGCCGATGCTCGCGGAGGACATCAAGGTGCGCGCCTTCCTCAAGAGGAAGCTCGCCCACGCGTCGGTCGGCCGCGTGCTGATCGAGCGCCCGGCCAAGGACGCGCGCATCACCATCTTCTCGGCGCGGCCGGGCGTGGTGATCGGCAAGAAGGGCGAGGAGATCGAGTCGCTCAAGGCCGAGCTGCGCCGCATCATGGGCGTGCAGCAGGTCCACGTGAACATCGAGGAAATCAGAAAGCCGGAGATCGACGCGCAGCTGATCGCCGATTCGATCGCGCAGCAGCTCGAGAAGCGCATCATGTTCCGCCGCGCGATGAAGCGCGCGATGCAGAACGCCATGCGCCTCGGCGCGCAAGGCATCAAGATCATGAGCGCCGGGCGGCTGAACGGCATCGAGATCGCGCGCACCGAGTGGTACCGCGAAGGCCGCGTGCCGCTGCATACGCTGCGCGCCGACATCGACTACGGCATGGGCGAGGCGAAGACCAATTACGGCGTGATCGGCATCAAGGTCTGGGTCTACAAGGGCGAGGTGATTCCGAAAGGCGAGACGGCGCTGCTGCCCGCCGCCCCGGCACCGGCGCCGCCGCCGGAAGCCCCGGCCGAGCCCAAACGTGCCCGCAAACCCTTCCCCAAGGCTGGCGCCAAGCGCGGCCCGGCGAAGCCCCGCCCCGACGGCGACAAGAAGGCGAAGAAGCCCGAGGCCGCCGCAGCGCCTGCACCCAAGACGGTCGTGAAGAAGCCCAAGAAGATCATCAAGGAAGAGGGCGAGAAGAAGGACGAGAAAAAGGACGAGAAAGGTAACTGAGCATGTTGCAACCAGCGCGAACGAAGTACCGCAAACAGCAGAAAGGCCGCAATACCGGCAACGCGACGCGCGGCGCCAAGGTGTCCTTCGGCGAATACGGCCTCAAGGCGACCACCCGCGGCCGGCTGACGGCGCGGCAGCTCGAAGCCGCCCGCCGCGCGATGTCGCGCCACATCAAGCGCGGCGGCCGCATCTGGATCCGCGTGTTCCCGGACAAGCCGGTGTCGCAGAAGCCCGCCGAGGTGCGCATGGGCAACGGCAAGGGCAACCCGGAATACTTCGTGTGCGAGATCCAGCCCGGCAAGATTCTCTACGAGATGGACGGCGTCACCGAGGCGCTGGCGAAGGAAGCGTTCGCGCTCGCCTCGGCCAAGCTGCCCTTCCGCACCATTGTCGTGCAGCGCATGCTGGGACAGTAAGGAGAAACCCGATGACGCCTAGCGAATTGCGCGCCAAGAACGGCGACGAGCTGCAGAAGGAGCTTGAGGGGCTGCTCAGGGCGCAGTTCGGCCTGCGCATGCAGCTCGCGACCCAGCAGCTCTCCAACACCAGCCAGCTGAAGAAGATGAAGCGCGACATCGCGCGCGTGCGCACCGTCATGAAGGAGAAGACCGCAAAATGAGCACCACGGCAGCACAGCCTGCAGCGCCGGTGAAGAATCAGCGCACCCTGGTGGGTCGGGTCACCAGCAACAAGATGCAGAAGACGGTCGTCGTTCGCGTCGAGCGGCGCGTGCGCGACCCCTTCATGGGCAAGACCATCACGCGCTCGCGGAAGTACCACGCGCACGTGGAAGAGGGACAGTTCGGCGAGGGCGACCTGGTCGAGATCGCCGAGTGCCGGCCCATTTCCAGGACCAAGGCCTGGCGGGTCACGCGCCTTGTGGAGAAATCCAAGGCCGTCTAGAATTCTGGTCCCCGGACGGGGTCCAAAACTGCCTGCTGCAAAGCGGTGCAAGTTGGAGTGGAGAGACAAGGCCAATGATTCAGATGCAGACCGTGTTGGATGTCGCCGATAACACCGGTGCGCGCGCTGTCATGTGCATCAAGGTGATGGGCGGCTCGAAGCGGCGCTATGCCTCGATCGGCGACTTGATCAAGGTGAGCGTAAAGGACGCGGCGCCGCGCGGCCGGGTGAAGAAAGGCGAGATCTACGACGCGGTGGTGGTGCGCACCGCGAAGGGCGTGCGGCGCTCGGACGGCTCACTCATCCGCTTCGACCGCAACGCGGCGGTGCTGCTGACGCCGAAGATGGAACCGATCGGCACGCGCATTTTCGGCCCGGTGACGCGCGAGCTGCGCACCGAGCAGTTCATGAAGATCGTTTCATTGGCGCCCGAGGTTCTGTGATGCAAAGGATCAGGAAAGGCGACGATGTCGTGGTGCTCTCCGGGCGCGACAAGGGCAAGCGCGGCACCGTGCTGCGCCGGGTCGACGCCGAGCACGTGGTGGTCGAGGGCGTGAACCGGGTGAAGAAGAATCAGCGCCCGAACCCCATGAAAGGCGTCACCGGCGGCATTGTCGACAAGGACCTGCCGATCCACGTCTCGAACGTGGCGCTGTTCAATCCCGCGACGAAGAAGGCAGACCGGGTGGGCGTTAAGACGCTCCAGGACGGCCGCAAGGTGCGCATCTTCAAGGCGAACGACGAGCAGGTGGACGCGTAATGGCCAAGCAAGAGAAGCAGGACAAGGCAAGGCAGGACAAAGGCGCGGACAAGGCTTCGGACAGGCCGGAGAAAAAGCCCGCACCGCAGCATGCGCAGCAGCAGGCGCAGAAGCCCAGGAAGGAAGGCCAGCAGCCGAAGAAGGAGGCGGCGCCGGCGAAACCCGCCGCGCCCGAGGTTCCCCCGCCTCCTGCGCGGCTCGCGGCGCACTACCGCGAAAAGGTGGTGCCCGACCTGATGCAGAAACACGGCTACAAGACGGTGATGCAGGTGCCCCGCATCCGCAAGATCACCGTCAACATGGGCGTGGGCGAGACCACCACTGACAAGAAGGTGCTCGACGCCGCGGTCGCCGACATGGCGAAGATCGCCGGCCAGAAGCCGGTGGTCACCAAGGCGCGCAAGTCGATCGCCAACTTCAAGGTCCGCGCCAATTTCCCGGTCGGCTGCATGGTGACCCTGCGCGGCGCGCGCATGTACGAGTTCCTCGACCGGCTGGTCAATGTCGCCATGCCGCGCATCCGCGACTTCCGCGGAGTGTCCAACCGCGCGTTCGACGGGCGCGGCAACTACAACCTCGGCTTCAAGGAACAGATCATCTTCCCAGAGATCGACTACGACAAGATCGACATGCTGCGGGGAATGAACATCGCCATCACCACCACGGCGAAGACCGACGACGAGGCGAGGTCGCTGCTCGCCGCGTTCCGCTTCCCGTTCAAGCACTGAGAGAGAACCGCATGGCCAAGCTCGCAGTCAAGCTCCGGGACCAGAAGCGCCGCAAAACGGTGGAGAAATTCAAGACCCGGCGCGCGCAACTGCTCGAGATCATCCACGACTCTCGCGCCTCCGACGAGGCGAAGGAAGAGGCGCGCAGCAAGCTGCAGAAGCTGCCGCGCGACGCCTCGCCCGTCCGCCTGCGCAACCGCTGCGCGCTCACCGGCCGGCCGCGCGGCGTGTTCCGCAAGTTCGGCCTGGCGCGCAACAAGCTGCGCGACCTCGCGATGAAGGGCGAAGTGCCCGGCATCATCAAGGCAAGTTGGTAGAAATGAGGGTAAGGAGACACGCATGAGCATGAGCGATCCGATCGCGGACATGCTGATTCGCATCCGCAATGCCCAGCTGGTCGGGCATACGGAGGTAGCGATGCCGGCCTCCAAGCTGAAGGCCTCGATTGCCCAGGTCCTGAAGGACGAGGGCTACATCGAGGACTTCGCGCTGCGCGCCGAGGGCGCGAAGAAGGAGCTGCGCATCGGGCTCAAGTACTACGCCGGCCGTCCGGTGATCGAGCGCCTCGAGCGCGTGTCGAAGCCGGGGCTGCGGGTCTACCGCGGCCGCGACGACATCCCGCGCGTCATGAACGGCCTCGGGGTCGCGATCCTGTCGACCTCGCGCGGCGTCATGACCGACCGCAAGGCGCGCGCCGACGGCGTGGGCGGCGAAGTTCTCTGCATCGTGGCCTAGTGCTATGTCCAGAATCGCCAAATATCCGGTCGCGTTGCCCAAAGGCGTGGAATTGAACGTCGCCGGCGGCAACATCTCCGTGAAAGGCCCGCTCGGCACCATCGCGCGCTCCACGGATCCCAACGTCGCGGTCGAGAAGAAGGGCGAGCAGGTCGAGTTCAAGGCGCTCGGCAACTCGAACCACGCCAACGCGATGTCCGGAACGATGCGGGCGCTGGTCGCCGGCATGGTGACCGGCGTGACCAAGGGCTTCGAGAAGCGCCTCGCGCTCGTCGGCGTCGGCTTCCGCGCCCAGGCGCAGGGCGACAAGCTTTCGCTGTCGCTCGGGTTTTCGCACCCGGTCGTGCATCAGATGCCGAAGGGCATCAAGGTCGCCACGCCGACCCAGACCGAGATCGTGATCAGCGGCATCGACAAGCAGCTCGTCGGCCAGGTGGCCGCCGAGGTGCGCGCGGTCCGTCCTCCCGAGCCCTACAAGGGCAAGGGCGTGCGCTACCGCGATGAAGTCATCGTGTTGAAAGAGACGAAAAAGAAGTAATCATCATGAGCGCGAAAAACCTTGCCCGCATTCGCCGCGCGCGCCAGACTCGCCTGAAGATCCGCGAGGTCGGCGCAGTGCGCCTCACCGTGCATCGCACGAACACGAACATTTACGCGCAGATCACCTCGCCCTCGGGCGACAAGGTGCTCGCGACCGCGTCCACCGTGGAGAAGGAGGTGCGCGGACAGCTCAAGAACGGCGGCAACCGCAAGGCCGCGGAAGTCGTCGGCCAGCGCATCGCGGCAAAGGCCAAGGAAAAGGGCATCGACAAGGTCGCGTTCGACCGCGCCGGTTACCGGTACCACGGCCGCGTCAAGGCGCTCGCCGATGCGGCGCGCGCCGGCGGACTGAAGTTCTAGCGAGGACCCATGGCGAAGATCCAACCCAGGATGCAGCACGAGGAGCGCGGCGACGGCCTGCGCGAAAAGATGATCGCGGTCAACCGCGTCACCAAGGTGGTGAAGGGCGGCCGCGTGCTCGGCTTTGCCGCGCTTACCGTGGTCGGCGACGGCGACGGCGGCATCGGCATGGGCAAGGGCAAGGCGCGCGAAGTGCCGGTCGCGGTGCAGAAGGCCATGGAGGAAGCGCGCCGCAAGCTCTTCAAGGTCAAGCTGAAGAACGGCACGCTGCATCACATCCTCAAAGGGCGTCACGGCGCCGCCCGGGTGCTGATGCAGCCGGCGCACGAAGGCACCGGCATCATCGCCGGCGGCCCGATGCGCGCGGTGTTCGAGGTGATGGGCGTCACCAACGTGCTCGCCAAGTGCTTCGGCTCGACCAATCCCTACAACGTGGTGCGGGCGACGCTGAACGGCCTGCGCTCGATGAGCACGCCGGCCGAGATCGCGGCGCGGCGCGGCAAGAAGGTCGAGGAGATCGTCACCCCGTGAAGAAGATCAAGGTGACGCTCCTGAAGAGCGTGTCCGGCATCAAGCGCACGCATCGCGCCACCGTGCGCGGCCTGGGCCTGAAGCGGATCAATCACGTGGTCGAGCTCGCCGACACTCCGGCGGTGCGCGGCATGATCAACAAGGTCAACTACCTGGTGCGGATCGATGCGGCTTAACACGCTGAAACCGGCGCCCGGCGCCAAGAAGGACCGTCACCGCGTCGGCCGCGGCGTCGGCTCGGGCTGGGGCAAGACCGCGGGCCGCGGCCACAAGGGCCAGAAAGCGCGCTCCGGCGGCTTCCACAAGCTCGGCTTCGAGGGCGGCCAGATGCCGTTGCACCGTCGGCTGCCCAAGCGGGGCTTCAACTCGCCGACGCGCGAGGACATCGCGGAAGTGCGCACCAGCGAGCTGCAGGCGCTGCAGGCGACGGAAATCGATCTCGCCGCGCTGAAAGAGGCCGGCATCGTGTCGCGCAAGGCGCTCGGCGCAAAAGTGATCCTATCCGGCAAGCTCGAGCGCAAGATCGCGCTCAAGGAGATCCCGGTGAGCAAAGGCGCGCGCGCCATGATCGAGGCCGCCGGCGGCAGCATCCAGCTCACGCCGAAGCCGGAGGCGCCGAAGAAAGAGAAAAAGCAAAAGAAGGCGAAGAAGGAGCAACCCGAGGGTGAAGCCAAAGGTGAAGCCAAGGGCTGATGGCAACCGCACTTCCTAACGTCGGCAAGGGCTCGCGCTACGGCGACCTGAAGCGGCGGCTGCTGTTCCTGCTCGCTGCCCTGGTGGTATTCCGCATCGGCGCGCACATCCCCTGCCCGGGAATCGATCCGAACGTGCTCGCCGATCTGTTCCAGGGGCAGCAGGGCGGCATCCTGGGCATGTTCAACATGTTTTCCGGCGGCGCGCTGTCGCGCTTCACGATTTTCGCGCTCGGCATCATGCCGTATATCTCGGCCTCGATCATCATGCAGCTGATGACCGCCGTGAGCCCGCAGCTCGACCAGCTCCGGAAGGAAGGCGAGGCGGGCCGGCGCAAGATCACGCAGTACACGCGCTACGGCACCGTGTTCCTGGCCCTCTTCCAGGCGACTGGCATCTCGATCGCGCTCGAATCACAGCCCGGCCTGGTGCTCGACCCGGGGCTCATGTTCCGCATCACCACGGTGACGTCGCTCGTCACCGGAACCATGTTCCTGATGTGGCTCGGCGAGCAGATCACCGAGCGCGGCCTGGGGAACGGCATCTCGATCATCATCTTTGCCGGCATCGCCGTCGGCCTGCCGCAGGCCATCGCCGGCACGCTGGAGCTGGTGCGCACCGGTGCGATGCATCCGCTTACGGCGCTGCTCATCGCCGTCGCCGTGCTCGTCGTTACGGCGTTCGTCTGCTTCGTCGAGCGCGGGCAGCGCAAGATCCTCGTTAATTACGCCAAGCGCCAGGTCGGCAACCGCGTCTACGGCGGCCAGAGCTCGCACCTGCCGTTTAAGCTGAACATGTCGGGCGTGATCCCGCCGATCTTCGCGAGCTCGCTCATCCTGTTCCCGGCGACGCTGCTCGGCTGGTTCGGCTCTGCCGAGGGGATGCTCTGGCTGCGCGACATCGCCGGCACCCTCACCCCGGGCCAGCCGATCTACGTCCTCGCCTACGGCGCGCTGATCGTGTTCTTCTGCTTCTTCTACACCGCGCTGCAGTACAACCCGAAGGAGACCGCCGACAACCTGAAGAAGTCGGGCGCCTTCGTGCCGGGAATCCGGCCCGGCGACCAGACCGCGCGCTATCTGGAGAAGATCCTCACCCGCCTCACGCTTGCCGGCGCGATCTACGTCACTGCGGTGTGCCTGCTGCCGGAGTTCCTGATCCTGCGCTGGAACGTGCCGTTCTACTTCGGCGGCACCTCGCTCCTCATCCTCGTGGTGGTGACGATGGACTTCATGTCGCAGGTGCAGGCCTACATCATGACCCACCAGTACGAGAGCCTGCTGCGCAAGGCGAACTTCAAGGGAGGCCTGCCGGTCCGCTGATGGCGAAGGAAGACGTCATCGAGATGCAGGGCGAGGTGCTGGAGAACCTGCCGAACGCGACGTTCAGGGTGAAGCTGGAAAACGGCCACACGATCCACGCCTTTATCTCCGGCAAGATGCGCATGAACTACATCCGCATCCTCCCCGGCGACAAGGTGACGGTGCAGATGACGCCCTACGATCTCACCAAGGGGCGCATCACCTTCCGGGCAAAGTAAAAGGAACGCTTATGAAAGTCATGGCTTCGGTGAAAAGGATCTGCCGCAAATGCAAGATCGTGCGGCGCAAGGGCGTGGTGCGGGTGATTTGCTCGGATCCGCGTCATAAACAGCGCCAAGGTTGATAACATGTTGTTAAACCAGATATAATTGCAGGTTCCGCCTAGGGCACGCGCATATGGCCAGAATCGCCGGGATCAACATCCCAAACCACCAGCACGCTGAGATTGCCCTCACGGCGATCTATGGCATCGGCCGCGCGCGCGCGCAGGCGATCTGCGCCGCCGCCGGGGTGCAGGGCTCGCGCAAGATCAAGGACTTGAACGACGCCGAGCTCGAGCGCCTGCGCGAGAACGTGCAGCGCCTGACCGTCGAGGGCGATCTGCGCCGCGAGGTGCAGATGTCGATCAAGCGTCTGATCGATCTGAGCTGCTACCGCGGCTCGCGCCACCGCAAGGGGCTGCCGGTGCGCGGCCAGCGCACCCGCACCAACGCGCGCACGCGCAAGGGGCCGCGCAAGGCGGCGATCAAGCTGAACATTCAAGCAGGGAAGGCCGCCTAACCTCTATGGCAAGCAGAAACGCACCCACCCGCCAGGAATTGCAGCAGACCGCCTCGGCGCGCGCGCGCAAGAAGGTCAAGAAGAACGTCTCGGAAGGCATCGCGCACATCCACGCGTCCTTCAACAACACCATCGTCACCATCACCGACCGCCAGGGAAACACGCTTGCTTGGGCGACCTCGGGTCACGCCGGCTTCAAGGGCTCGCGCAAGTCGACGCCGTTCGCCGCCCAGGTCGCGGCCGAGCGCTGCGGCCGCGCCGCGCAGGAATGCGGCGTCAAGAATATCGAAGTGCGCATCAAGGGCCCGGGACCCGGGCGTGAGTCCGCGGTGCGCGCGCTGAACGCGGTCGGCCTGAAGATCGGCAGCATCGCCGACGTGACGCCGATTCCTCATAACGGTTGCAGGCCGCCGAAGCGGCGGCGAGTCTAGGGGCTCATTTACCTATTTATGGCTAGAAACCTTGACAAGTGTCGCCATTGCCGTCGAGAGGGCGAAAAGCTGTTCTTGAAGGGCGAGAAGTGCTTCACCGACAAATGCCCGGTGGAGCGCCGCGCCTACGCCCCCGGCCAGCACGGCCAGAAGAGCGGCGCGCGGCTCTCCGACTACGGCAAGCAGCTGCGCGAAAAGCAGAAGGTTCGCCACATCTACGGCCTGCTCGAGCGCCAGTTCCGCAAGACCTACGCCGAGGCGGCGCGCTCGAAGGGCGTCACCGGCGAGCGGCTGCTGCAGCTCCTCGAGTCGCGCCTCGACAGCGTCGTCTACCGCATGGGCTTCGGCGCTTCGCGCACCGAAGCGCGCCAGATCGTGCGCCACAACGGCATCCTGGTGAACGGCAAGCGGGTCAATATCCCGTCGTACCAGGTGAGGCCGGGCGCCGTGATCGAGGTCGCAGGCAAGGCGAAGGAGCAGCTTCGCATCAAGGCCGCGGCCGAAGCCGCCGCCTCGCGCCACATTCCGGAATGGATGGAAGTGGATTCGAAAGGCCTCAAGGGCACGTTCAAGGCACTACCGGTGCGTGCCGACCTGCCGCAGACGATAAACGAGAGTCTCATCATCGAGTTGTATTCGAAGTAGACGCGTAGCGTTTACGCGAAGTACTCAAGGACCTTACATGCCGCAATCTGGATTTCTCAAGCCCCGTATTGTCGACGTTCAGAACCTTTCGCCGAACCACGCGCGCGTCACCATGGAGCCGTTCGAGCGCGGCTACGGCCACACGCTCGGCAACGCGCTGCGCCGCGTGCTGCTGTCGTCGATGCCGGGTTATGCGCCGACCGAAGTGCAAATCGCGGGCGTGGTGCACGAGTATTCGACCCTCGACGGGGTGCGCGAGGACGTCGTCGACATCCTGCTCAACCTGAAGGGCGTGGTGTTCCGCCTGCACAACCGCGCCGAGGCGATCCTGTCGCTGAAGAAGAAAGGCGGGGAGGGCAACGGTGCGGTCACCGCGGCCGACATCGAGCCGGCGCACGACGTCGAGATCGTGAACCCCGATCACGTCATCGCCCATCTCGCGGGCAGCGGCAAGCTCGAGATGCAGATCAAGGTCGAGTCCGGCCGCGGCTACGTGCCGGGCAACATGCGCTATCTGCCCGAGGAGACCAAGGGCATCGGCCGCGTCATCCTGGACGCCTCGTTCAGCCCGGTGCGCCGCGTGTCGTATGCGGTCGAGTCGGCCCGCGTCGAGCAGCGCACCGACCTCGACAAGCTGATCATGGACATCGAGACCAACGGCGCGATCGAGCCGGAGGAAGCGATCCGCTACGCCGCGCGCGTGCTGGTCGACCAGCTCTCGGTGTTCGCGCAGCTCGAGGGCACGGCGCTGCCCGCCGAGCAGCCGAAGTCGCCCGCGGTGGATCCGATCCTACTGCGCCCGGTGGACGACCTCGAGCTCACCGTGCGCTCCGCGAACTGCCTGAAGGCGGAGAACATCTACTACATCGGCGATCTCATCCAGCGCACCGAGACCGAGCTCCTGAAAACGCCCAACCTCGGCCGCAAGTCGCTCAACGAGATCAAGGAAGTGCTGGCGTCACGCGGCCTGACGCTCGGCATGAAACTCGAGAACTGGCCCCCCGCCGGGCTTGAGCATAGGTCCTAAATGCGTCACGGGCACGGGCTTAGAAAGCTCAACCGCACCTCGAGCCACCGGCTCGCGATGCTGCGCAACATGACGGTATCGCTGCTGCGGCACGAGGAGATCAGCACCACGCTGCCCAAGGCGAAGGAGCTGCGCCGCGTGGTCGAGCCGATGATCACCCTCGGCAAGAAGCCATCGCTCGCCAACCGCCGCCTCGCCTTCGACCGGCTGCGTGACCGCGGCATCGTCGAAAAGCTGTTCGGCGATCTGGGCCCGCGCTACGCCAAGCGCAACGGCGGCTATCTGCGCATCCTGAAGACCGGGTTCCGCAAGGGCGACAACGCGCCGCTCGCGCTCGTCACGCTGATGGACCGGCCGGAAGAGTCCCCCGCGCCCAAGCCCGACGAGAAGAAAAAGAAAACCGAGCAGAAGCCGGAAGAGAAGAAGGTCGAGAAGAAGGCAGCGGCCTAGCCTCTGGCTGACCGCCTAAAAGGCAAGGTCGCAATCGTGACGGGCGCGGGTTCCCGCGGCCCGGGCATCGGCAACGGCAAGGCGGCGGCGATCCTGTTCGCGCGCGAGGGCGCGAAGGTGCTTTGCGTCGACGCCGAGATCGCTCGCGCTCAAGAGACTACGAAAGTGATTGCCGGCGAAGGCAATACGGCGCTCGCCTTCGCCGCCGATGTCACGCGCGCCGCGGATTGCCGGGCGATGGTGGAGGAGGCGGCTTCGCGCTGGGGCGGGCTCGACATCCTGCACAACAACGTCGGCGTCGAGTCGCGCTTCGACCTCATGGAGACCACCGAGCAGGAATGGGACCGCGTGATGGCGATCGATCTCAAGTCGATGCTGCTGGCCACCCAGGCCGCGGTACCTGCGATGGAGAAGCGCGGCAGTGGCGCGATCACCTGCGTTTCCTCGATCGCCGCGATGGTCGGCCACGGCCGCACCGCCTACGCGGCGGCGAAGGCGGGGGTGATCGGTTTTGTCACGAGCGTCGCCGTGCAGCTCGGCCCCAAGGGGATCCGCGTCAACGGCATCGCGCCCGGCCAGGTGTGGACCCCGATGGTCGAGCGCCTCGGCGCCGAGGCCCGCGAGCGTCGCCGGCGTGCGGCGCCGCTCGGCATCGAGGGCACGGGCTGGGATGTGGGCTGGGGCGCGGTCTACCTCGCGAGCGACGAAGCGCGCTGGGTGACCGGCCATATTCTCGTGATCGACGCCGGGCTCACGGCCACCACGCGCTGACCACCGTAAGAAGTGGTCATTCACTGTCATCCCCTGTTAGCCCGGAACCCCTACTGTGAATAATGCACGCCGCCGGCTAAGGTCCCTCGACTACCATCCCCGCATTGTGGTCGGACCTGCGCACCACCTTGGGGGTAAGGGAAAATGGCAATCATTCATGGGCTCACCGGCAACAGCGGTTCGACCGCCATGGCGATGAACGCCAACGCATTGCTCGATCACGGCCTCATCGAGGAGATCCGGCGCATCGAGCACGCCACCGGGCGGAATGACGTGCTTTCGGGGTTTGTCCGCACGCTGGAAGGCAAGCTGGCGGGCTTCGGCGCGGCATTTTCCGACCACCTCGCCCGCGGCGACACGGCCGGGGCCGTTCGTGCCGCTCACACGCTGAAGGGCACCTGCAAGCAGCTCGGCGCGCCGGCGCTCGGCGATCTGTTCGCCGATATCGAGCGCAGCGCCAAGTCCGGAGACTACGCCGAAGCGCAGCGCACGTTCCACGGCGGTGCCAGCCTGATCGCGCAGTCCATCGAAGCGCTGAAGCACGCCTAGGCGGTACCGCAGTACCTAACTAAGTCGCCCGTAATCAGGTCGCCCGTCTGGGCACTCCCGAGCCTTTGATCTGCGTGCGGTGCATGACGCGCCGTGCATCGGGATCGAAGGCGTCGCGGCGGTGCATGGTGGTGCGGTTGTCCCAGAGCACCAAATCCCCCACGGCCCACTGGTGCCGGTAGACCGCGCTTTCCACGTAAGACCAGATCTCGTCCAGAAGGCGTTCGGACTCGGCGAGCGCGAGTCCCATGACATAAGCGCTACGCCGGCGGCCGAGGTAGAGGGCGGGTTCGCCCGATACCGGATGCCGGATGACGGCGGGATGCGCCGTACCCGCGGAGGTGCGAGGGTCGTTCGAAGCCGTCAGTCCCTTGCGCACGTAGCCGCCCGAATCGTACGTACCGTCGTGCTTGATATCGAGATGCCGGATGCGCTCGACCAGTGCCTTGGGCATCCTGGCGAGCGCCGCTTTCATACTGGCGAAACACGTGTCGCCGCCCCGGGCCGGAATTTCCAGCGCATAGAGCATCGACGCGTCGGGCGGTTGCGGCGCATAGCTCATGTCGGTGTGCCAGACGGCTTCGCCATCGCCGAGCGCCCCGATCGGCTCGCCCTTCTCGTCGAGCACGTTGGAGACGACATAAACCTCGGGATAGCCTGCGGGAGACTTGCGCCCCGCGCCCTGGTTCGGGGGCGAGTCGAGCGCACCGAAATTCCTCGAGAACGACAAAAGGTCGTCGTCCGTCAGCCGCTGCTTCCGGAACACGAGGACGTCGTGCCGGTACCACGCGCTCTTGATGGCGTCGATTTCTGTCCTCGTCGCGCGGGCGAGATCGACCCCCCTGACTTCGGCACCAAGGACTCCAAGGGGTTGGACTTCGTGATCGAGTACAACTTCTGACATGCGTGCCCCCTGAAAGCCTCGGACGAACTGTGGAATTTGCGATAATATACAGACACATACCGGGCCAAATTGCAAAACAACGTAAACTTGGTATTTGCCAGCGGCCCGGAGGCAATACTAACGACTTGGGGACTCAAGGGATTCAGTAGTGGCTGACATGGTTCTCGTCCTATGCATACTGATGAGCGCGTATTTCATACGCGGGATCACGGGCTTCGGCTCGGCGCTCATCTCCGTACCGTTGCTGGCGCTGTCTCAGCCGCTCCAGTTTGCCGTTCCGCTCGTCCTCGCGCTCGACTTCACCGCCTCCCTGATCCTGGGCGGCACCAACACGAAAAAGGCGAATTGGCCGGAGATCAAGCTATTGCTGCCCTTCGGCATGATCGGCGCCTGCATCGGCGCCTACGCCCTGGTGACGCTTCCCACCACTCCGGTGCTGCTGACGCTGGGCGCGTTCACGATGTTCTTCGGATTTCGCAACATCTTCGGGCTGCAGCCCGTGGGACAGTTGCCGCGCGCGTGGGCCGTCCCCGCCGGGCTAGCCGGCGGTGTCAGTGGCGCGCTGTTCGGCGCCGGCTCTCCACCCTACATCATGTACCTGACGCGCCGCCTGCTCGACAAGGGGGCGGTGCGCGCCACTTTCTCGTGGCTGATCGCCATCGACGGCGGTTTCCGGCTCGGATTGTTCCTGTTCGCCGGCCTGCTGTTCGATTCGAAGCTTCAGATCGCCTACGGGCTGGGCCTGATTCCCATGGCGGTCGGCCTCTACACCGGCAACAAGGTGCATCTGGACATCACCAGCGAGGGCATGTTGAGGGTAGTGGGCGCGCTGCTCGTCCTGAGCGGCGCGATGTTGTTCTTGAAAGTCGCGGCTTGAGGAGCCGCTCGTCCGACAAACGCTTCAACGGAGGCAAAGTCATGCTACGAAGAGCCATCAAGTACGTCGCAACGGTCCTGGCCGTGGCGCTCGCCATGCATTCGCCGGGCGCCGCCGCGCAGAAAGCGTACGCCTTCTACGTCCTGAACCAGCGCAGCGTCGCGTTGACCGCGCAGTACTGGAATCCGATCTTCACCTACGTGGGGAAGAAAAGCGGAGTGCCGCTCGAGCTGAAAATGACCAAGACGGCCCAGGAAGGCAACGCCATCGCCGAAAGGGGTGATTACGACTTTCAGTACACCAATCACTTCTTCACCCCGGAACGCGACCGCCTCGGCTGGAAGGTCTTCGCGCGCCCCGCCGGCCCCGGAATCCGGTCGCAAGTCGTGGTGCCGGAGGACTCGCCGATCCAGACACTGCAGGACCTGAACGGCAAGGACGTCGCCTTCGTGACGCCGGACGGATTCACCGGCTACTGGCTGCCGTACGACGCGATCCTGAGAGCCAAGGTGAAGGTCAATGTCGTGTTCACGGGGAACCAGGAAGCCTCGTTTACCCAGTTGAGGGTCTACAAGGTCGCGGCCGCCGGGGTCAACAGCTCGGTGATGGCGCGTTACGGGCGCCGCGAATCATTCGCGTACCGTGCACTTTGGACTTCCGAGATCTACCAGGACCTGTGCATCATGGCCAATCCCAAGGTGCCGAAAGAAAAGGTAGCGGCGGTCAGGGCCGCCCTGATCGACATGGTCAACGACCCGGAAGGCCGCGCGATACTGCAGGCCGGCGCCGAGCTGCTCAAGAGCACCGGCGAGCTGGGTTTCGTCGCGGCCGAAGACCGCGACTATGACAACTACCGCAAGTTCTACCGGGCCACGCAGGTCAAGTAGGTCCATTGTCCACGTCCACCGTCAGGCACAGGGAAGCGCCGATGAACACCATGCGCGGGATTCGGTTCTGGAGGAACTGGGGGTTGGTGTCGCGCCTCATGCTGGCGGTGGGGACCGCGATCATCACCGGGGGCGGCGTACAGACGTACCTGCTCATGGCCGAAGGCGCGGCCGAGCATTCCGCCCGGCTGAAGCGCGAGCTGAACGAAACGCTGACCTTCATGGCGCCCCTGATTGCCGACCAGGCGCTGCTCGGTGAATACGCCGTCATCGACCAGCTGCTGAAAAAGCAGGTCCAGAAGGGCGAGATCGACGGCTTCCAGTGGACCGACAAGGACGGCCGCAAGCTGGTCGCGCGAGACAAGCCGGATACGCTCGACGCGCCGAGCTGGTTCACGGGCGTTGCCTCCATCGAACGGGCGGAAGAAAGCATGGACGTCACTTCCGGCGGCGTGGGATACGGCAGGCTCCATGCCACGACGACGACGAACAAGGCCCACAACCGGCTCTGGCAGCAGTTCGTCAAGCAGCTGCAGATCGTGGTGGTGACGCTTTTCCTCATGCTGCAGTTCATCTGGCTGATCTTCCGCGGCAATCTCGGAACGCTGCGCATGCTGGCGGAAGGCGCGAACCGCTTCAGCCAAGGCGACCATGCGGTGCGCATCGAGCCCGAAGGCGCGCCCGAAGTGGTGCTCGCTGCCGAAGCGTTCAACAACATGGCGAACAACACCGAGAGCCTGCTGGCCTCTCTCGGGAAAAGCGAATCGAAGAACAAGCTGCTGGCGACCATCGTCGAGCAGTCGAGCGAAGCGATCTGGACCAAGGACCTGGCCGGCGTCATCACGAGCTGGAACTCCGGAGCCGCCGCGATGTTCGGCTACCCCCCGGCCGAGGCGATGGGCCGCGCGTTGAACGTGGCCGAGTCGACGCCGGAAGAGGAAGAAGCCCTTCGGCGCCGGCTGGTCGCCGGGGAGAAATTCTCCTATGACGCTAGGGCGATGACCCGGTCGAGCACGTCGATCGACATCCAGGTCGCGGTCGCGCCCCTGCTCGACGACGCCAATCGATGCATCGGCAGCATCTCCGTGGCCCGCGACGTCACGCAGCACAAGCGCAGCGAGGAAGCGCTGCGGCTGGCGCGCGAAGCCGCGGAAGCGGCAAGCCAGGCGAAGAGCTCGTTCCTCGCCAGGATGAGCCACGAGATCCGCACGCCGATGAACGGCGTTCTGGGCATGACCGAGCTGCTGCTCGAAACCGGGCTCACCAGCACGCAGCGCAAGTACGCCGAGACGGTGCAGCGTTCGGGCCAGAACCTGCTCGGCATCATCAACGATCTGCTGGACTTCTCCAAGATCGAGGCTGGAAAACTCGAGCTCGAGAACGTCGAGATGGACCTGCGCCGGACGATCGAGGACGTCGTGGACCTGCTGGCCGAGCGCGCCCACAGCAAGGGACTGGAGCTCGCGTGCGGCATTCCCGCGAATCTGGTGACCCACGTCAGGGGAGACCCCCTGCGCCTGGGCCAGGTGCTGACCAATCTGGTCGGAAACGCGATCAAGTTCACCGAGCAAGGCTCGGTCGTGATCCGCGTGTCGAGCGTCGAGGAGACCGCGAAGCATGTCTCGATGCGCTTCGAGGTCAGCGACACCGGTGCCGGCATCAGCCTGGAAGCGCAAACCCGGATCTTCGACGAGTTTTCCCAGGCTGACGGCTCGACCACGCGCAAGCACGGCGGCTCCGGCCTCGGCCTCGCGATCAGCAAGCAGCTCGTGGGAATGATGGGGGGGAGCATTCACGTCGAATCCGCGCTCGGCGCCGGTTCCACGTTCTCGTTCACCAGCCGCTTCGAGAAGCAGGAAACGCAAGCGCAGGAAGACTCGCGTGCGGCCCCGATGGGAATGCTCACGGGCGTGCGCGCGCTGATCGTCGAGTCGACCGCCATCAATCGCGGCATCCTCCACTCGCAGATGAGCAACTGGGGAATGACCAATCGGGTTGCCGCGACGCCGGAGCAGGCGGTCGACCTGCTTTCGCAAGCCGCGGCCCGGGGTGCGCCCTACGACATTGCGATCATCGACCTGGGGCTGCCGGGCATGGACGCGCTCGAGCTGGCGCGCACCATCAGGGCCCGCACCGACATCTCTCGGGTGCGGCTGATCATGCTGACCCGCCGCCAGGTGGATATCAGGAACGCACGCGACGCCGGCATCGACGCCTGCCTCGCCAAGCCGGTGCGTCAGACGGTGCTGTACGAGTGCCTGGTCAACGTCATGGCCGGCCAGTCGCAAGAGCCCGCTGCGCCGCCGGCGGCCCGCGAGCCCGCGAGCGCGGCGCCGGCGAGGATTCGCGGCGACATCCTGCTGGTCGAGGACAACCTCATCAACCAGCAGGTTGCGCTCGGCATCCTGCAGATCCAGGGCTACAACGTAACGGTCGTCAACAACGGCCGGGAAGCGCTGGATGCCCACACACAGGGCGACTTCGATCTCATTCTGATGGATTGCCACATGCCCGAGATGGACGGATTCGAGGCCACCCGGGAAATCCGCGGACGGGAGCGCACGTTCACCGGCAAGCGCGTGCCCATCGTCGCTTTGACGGCCAATGCGATGGCGCAGGATCGCGAAGAATGCCTGAACGCCGGCATGGACGATCATCTGAGCAAGCCCTTCAGCATGCAGACGCTGCAGGACGTGCTGGATCGCTGGATGCCTTCGACGCCGTCCACGCAACCGCAGGTCACGGAGCGGGCAGCGCAGTCGCACGCGAAGGCCGCAGGGGTTCTCGACCGGCAAGTGCTGGATCAGCTGAGCAAGGTACGGACGAACGGCAAGCCCGAGCTGCTCGCTCGCGTGATCAATCTCTACCTGGTCGAGTCGCCGAAGCTCGTCCAAAAACTGAAGCAGGCGGCGGGCGCCAGTGATGCGCGGGCGATCGCGCTCTCGGCTCATTCGCTCAAGTCGAGCAGCGCGAACGTGGGCGCGAAGGTGTTGAGCCGCTATTGCGCGGACATCGAAGCGTCGGCGCGCCGTGCGGACACCGAGGAAGCCCGCAAGATCCTGGCGAAAATCGAGACCGAGCACGGCTCGGTCCAGAGCGCGCTGACTGCGGAAGTCGAGACGCTGGCCACCAGCAAGGCGTAGGCTCAACCCCCGGGGCGCTCGACCGGGTGGTGAAAGGCGGGCTGCGCGGGTGGACCGAAGTCTAGTAACTGCACTCCGGCCGCACGTAGCACTTGAACTCCACCACGTTGCCGGAGGGGTCGACCACCATGAAGGTGTGATGCTCGTGCGCGCTGTTCGCGAATCGAACCGCGGGGCGCACCAGGAACTTGGTGCCCAGCTTCTGGAGATGGTCTTTCAGCCTGGAAAAATCTTCCATGCGCAGGAACGTCAGGCCATGATGCCGGGGGTAGGCGCGCGGATTGGTCGCGCTCGAGCGCCGCTCGAGGTGACAGACAAGCTGCAGGACCCCGCCGAAGCTGAACGTGACGCGGTCCTTGAGGATCCGCACGGGCTGGGCCCCAAGGACCTCCGCGTACCAGCGGGCGGCTTCCTCCAGGTCGCGGCACGGCACCGCGACGTGGGCGATGTAGCGCCCCGCCGTAATCGGGCTGTTGTCCAGCAGGTCCTCGGCTAGCTCGACTTCTGTGTTGTGCATGATGGAATCCAGGTCCATATCGAACCATTTATATACAGGCATCGACATGGCCAAGTGCCAGCTTCTTATGCTTTTTGAAGAAGTGCGGGTCAAAATTTAAGCGAGGAAAGCACTTGCTCTAGATGATCAGAATCGCCCGATAGTCGTTGACATTGGTGCGAGTCGGGCCGGTGACGACCAGGTCGCCCAGGGCACTGAAGAACCCGTAGCTGTCGTGCCGCGCGAGCAGGGCCTTGGCATCGTGGCCTTTCTTCATGCTCTGCGGCGTCAGGATCGCACCGGCATTGTCCTCGGTGCCGTCGATGCCGTCGGTGTCGGCGGCGATCGCCCAGATGCCCTCGCTCTCGATCCCCAGCGATAGCAGAAATTCCGTACAGCGTCCGCCCCGGCCACCGTCGCCTTCAACCGTGACGGTGCATTCGCCGCCGGAGATCAGCGCGGCCGGCCCCTTGGTACGGCGGGCAAGCCCAGCCATCTCGCGGCCGACCGCGCGCGCTTCGCCGGTGATGCCATCGCCGAGGATCTCCGGCCGGATTCCCTGCCGGCGGAACACCTCCGCCGCAGCCTCGAGCGACCGGTAGGCGGTCGCGATGACCTTGTTCGTTGCCGTGCTGGTCTTGGGACTCTCGGAAAATGGTCCACGGAACTCGATGCCGTACTTGGCCAGAACGGCTTTCGCGTCCTCGATCGTCGTCGGATCGGGGGCGCACGGGCCGGATGCGATGTGCGTCGGATCGTCGCCGACGACGTCCGAGATGATGAGCGCCACGACCGGCGCCCGGCTGGCGGCCGCCAGGCGCCCGCCCTGGATCGCCGACAGGTGCTTGCGCACGGTGTTCATCTCCCGGATGTCGGCGCCGCTCTTCAGGAGCCGCCCGGTGAGCGACTTGAGCTCGGACATCGCGATCCCGGGCGCGGGCAGCGACAGCAGGCTCGAGCCCCCGCCCGAGAGCAGCGCCAGCAGCAGGTCTTCCCGGCCCAAGGAGCGAACAGCGGCCAGTATGTCTCTCGCCGCCCGTTCGCCTGCCTCGTCGGGCACCGGATGCCCGGCCTCGACCACGCGGATGTGCTTGGTCGGCAGGCCGTGCCGGTAGCGAGTCACGGCGATGCCCTCGAGAGGAGCAGGCCAATTCTTCTCTACGGCCACGGCCATCGAGGCCGCGGCCTTGCCGGCGGCGGCGACGAAGGTGCGGCCCTTGGGCGGCGGCGGCAGATGAGGGCCGAGGATCTTCAGCGGATCGGCCGCGGCGACCGCGGCGCGGAAGCTCTCCTCGAGGAGCTCGCGCATCAGGGCGCGAACGTTTCCTTGGCGGCGTCCTTGCCGAGGCTGTAGAACTTGGGATAAGCGTCGCGGAACGCCTGCTGGATCTCGTCGACCGGCACGTCCGGGTACACGCCGCGATCGCGCAGGTATTCCATGTGGCGCCGGTCGTCCTCGTCGAACGGGTGGAAGATCGAGTCCGCCCGGCCGTCGAACTCGAGCGGCTTGACGCGGAAGCGCGTGCACAGCGCGAGATTGAAGGCCGGCGTCGCCTTGACCCACTTGCCGTCGATGCGCAGATCGGTGTAGCCGTGGTAGACGAACAGGTCGCTTCCCATGGTCTCGGCGAGCCGCGGCGTGGTGAGGTGGTTCTTCACGTCGGCGAAGCCGACGCGCGCCTCGATGCCCGCGGCACGCGCGCAGGCGGCGAGCAGCGACGCCTTGCCGACGCAGAAGCCTTGGCCGGCTTCGAGCACCGCCGAGGCGCGGAACACCTCGCGGTCGCGGAAGTCGAGAAACGGGTTGTAGCGGATTTTGTCGCGCACCGCGTAGTAGAGAGAGACGGCACGCTCACATTCGCTGTTGCCTTTGATATTGTTTTCCACAAAAGCAGAAACCACCGGGTGCGCGCTGTCGATGTAGCGCGCGGGCGCGAGGTATTGGTTCATTTGTCGAGCTTCATGAGTCGGCGCGCGCCGGCGAACAGCGCGCTCTTCTGGTCGGCGAGGCCGTCGATCACCGAGAAGTGATGCCGGCCGGGCATCGCGATGTCGCCGGCGAAGGCGACGCGCCAGCGGCTGCCGAGGAGCGCGTTCTGCCGCAGGAACTCGCTCGACTCCTCGCCGCCGACGCAGCTCATCACCGGCGCGCGCGTCGCCGTCGGCAGGAACGCGGGCGAAAGCTTGAGCGCGGCTGCCGAGTCGAGCCGCAGGTCGCCGTTCAGCCAGTCGACCTCCAGCAGCGGGCGCAGGTCGTACACCCCGCTGATGGCGAGGCCGCCCTTCCACAGGTCCTTCGGCAGCGCGCGGTCGAACACCGGCCACAGCGCGCACATCAGCATCGCCGTCAGGTGCCCGCCGGCGGAATGCCCGGCGACGTAGAGCCGGTCCTGGTCCATGCCGTATTCCTCGGCGTTGAGCCACAGCCAGCGGCTTGCGCGCAACATCTGGCGCACGATCTCGTCCATCGCCACGCGCGGGCACAGGTCGTAGTTCACCACCGCGAGCGACACGCCGGCGTCGACCCACGCCGGCGCGAGGAAGGAGAAGTCCTTCTTGTCGAGCGCGCGCCAGTAGCCGCCGTGGATGAACATCATGCAGCTGCCGTCGCCCTTGCGCGCGGGGAAGATGTCGATCGTCTCGCCCGGCTGCTCGCCGTAGGCGCGATCGAGGTAGCAGGTCATGGTGCTGCGGGCGCGCGCCGAGGACTCGGCCCAGCGCGCGAGGAACTGCGGATGCTCGGGGACCAGCTCGCGGTTGTTGTACAGCCGGCTGAGGGACACCCGGTCAGCCGCGTTCATCGGTACCGCCGCATTACCTTCTTGCCTCCCGCCACAACCCCATCGCTTCCTGACCCGGGCGGTCGGAGAACGAGAACAGCACCGTTTCGCTCTTCGCCTCGAGCTCGAGCGGCATCCAGGACGGCGCGACGAAGGTGTCCTTCGCCTCGAAGTCGAAGCTCTCGCCGGCGATACGGGCGCGGCCTTCGCCCTCGGCGACCGCGTACACGGTTCCCTCCGTCGAGCGGTACGGCTGCGAGCGCCAGCCCTTGGGCAGGAGCTGCAGGAAGGTGGCGATGGTCGGCATCGCGTGGCCGCCGGTGAGCGGGTTGATGAACTCCAGCTTCCAGCCGTGGCACGGATCCGGATCCTGGTCCTTGGCGACCTTCGCGAGCGACTCGCGGCTGCGGTCGTAGGGATAGCTGAAGATCGGCGAAGTCTTGCCGTAGGGCGCCACCGGGTTGACCGGGGCGAGGCCGTTGCCGAAGCGGGCGAGCGACACACCCTCGCGCCGCGACACTGGCTGCATGTCCTCGGGGTAGACCTCGTGAAACTGCGCGGCGAACAGCTGCACGATGCGCACGTCGAGGCCGTCGAGCCAGACCACCGGGTCCTTCCCGGGGTTGCCGTGGTCGTGCCAGGTCCACGACGGCGTGATGATGAAGTCACCGGGGTGCATGGTGGTGCGCTCGCCGTCGACCGCGGTGTAGGCGCCCGCGCCCTCGACGACGAAGCGCAGCGCCGACTGCGAGTGGCGGTGGCTGGGCGCAACCTCGCCCGGCAGGATGAGCTGCAGCCCCGCGAACAGGCTTTGCGTGACACAGGACTCGCCGGGCATGCCGGGGTTCTGCAGGATCAGCACGCGCCGCGTCGCCTCCTTGGCGGTGATCAGGCTGCCGGCTTCCATCAGGTAGGGGCGCGCGTGCTTGTATTTCCAGATCGCCGGCTTGCACGGCGTGACCGGCTCGTTGGGGATCAGCGAGTGGTATCGCTCCCAGAGCGGTGCGAAGTTGTGCTTCTCGACCCGCCGGTACAGGTCCTGACGCGCGGCGGCGACGTTGGGCTGGGGGACGCTGGCCATGGCGATTCCTTAAAAAAGCAATTTTACGTGACTGGCTTCAGCCACACGACGGGCTTGCCGAGCTGTTTTCCGAGCGCCTGTCCCTCGGGATCGGCGAGCGCCGCCTCCCGAGCCTTGCGGATCGCCGCCGCCTGCTCCCGCGCATCAGCCGTCGCCGGGTTCTCCACCAGCGCGTCCATGATGGCCAGGAAGTTGGCCTTGCCGCGGCGGTGCGTCTCGCCGTAGCCCTTGATGAGGCGCGCGCAGTCGGCGATCTCGCGGGCGAGCACGACCTCGCGTCGGGCCGCTTCGGCGACATGCGCGAGCCAGCGCTCGATCAGCGGCTGCTCCTCCCGGTAGCGATAGCTCATCGGGCGCCAGGGCCGCAGCCAGGCGAGGCTGCGCACCAGCAGGTAGCCGAAGACGCCCGAAGTCCGGATGTGCATGCCGACGTTGTAGGCGTCGAGCTTGCCGCGCGCGGTGGCCCAGGCGAGCAGCCGCTTTCCGAGAAAATGAGGAAGGACCGAAGCGAACTCCTCGACGCCCGGCTTCAGGTAGTCGATCACCACCACCGGCTCGCCGCTCTTCGCGCCGACTTCCTTTCTGACTCTTTCGAAACGCGAAGCCCGCGTCTTGAGATCGGCCACGCGGATGATGTCCTCGTAGGCCATCCACAGTGCGAGGTGCCGCGCAACCTCGGCCGCCAGCTTCGGATCCCCCTTGAGGAAGCGTTCCATGCGGTTCTCGTAAAGGGCCACGTAGCGCTCGCCCTGGTAATCCTTGAGCCTTTCTCTTCCTAAGTGAAGAACTTCCTGCAAATCGCTCGCCCGCCGCGTCGGCGCCGGCTCGGCGGGCGCCGGGCGCTGGCGGGCGGCGATGTCGTACCCGGCGGCGAAGCCGCGCAGGCTCGCCTCCGCGCCGCGGCCGCCGTGGCGGATCGCCTGCTCGCAGGCCTCGCGCGACAGCGGCAGCACCCCGCTTCCCGCCATCGCGCCGAACAGCACCGCGTTGATCACCGTGCCGCTCTCCTGGGCGAGCTTGTGCATGTCGAACAGCACCGTGGCTTTCGCTAGCTCCTTTGCCGCATCATGGACGCGAGCCGAGTCGAAGCGGCCGTCGGCCATCTGCATCTTCTCGACCGTGGCGTAGATGCGATGCGTCGACGCGATCAGTGTGGTGCGCTCGGGGCTGACGAAGCCGTTCAGCATCGCCCGCCCGGCCTCGATCAGCTCGGAGGCGACCATGACGTCGACGTTGCCCGGGCTCGGCGTAAGAGACAGGACAGGCGCCTTGCCGCCGAGAAGTTCCTTTTTCGCGGGAAAAATCTCCAGGTAGTAGGTGGTCGCTCCGGTGCGCTGCGCGACGCCCGGGATCGAGGTCGCCTGCGCCGGGAAGCCGCTGCCCGTCGCCGTTTCCATCAGCCAGTCGGCCATCACGCCGCCGCCTTCGCCGCCGAGCGCGGCAATGAGAATAGTGATTGGTCGTTCGGGTAGATTCATACGATCCTGTGAATCAACCTGTCCCAGGCACTGGGGTTTTGAATCACCTCCGCCCGATAGAAGGACGGACACAGCACGGCGGCGTGGGCGTTCTCGCCGCACAGCCCGCAGCCGACGCAGCCGTCGATCACGGTGGCGACCGGGTCGCGGCGCAGCGGATCGGGGTTGTCCTTCACCGTGAGCGTCGGGCAGCCCGAGAGCCGGATGCACGAGTGGTCGCCGGTGCAGGTGTCTTCATCGACGCCGTATTTCACCCGGACTGTTCGTTTTCCTTCAGACAGGTTCTTCGCCACCTGGGGTTTCAACCGGCGTTGTCGCTCGAGCTGGCACTCGCCTTCGGCGACGATCACCTTGAGGCCCTTCTCGGGCGTGGTCATGGCTTCGCGGTAGGTCTTGGCCATGGCGCCGACGTCATAGTTGTCGACGGTCCGCAGCCACTTCACGCCCAGGCCGGTCAGGGTGTTCTCGATGGTGCGGTCGGCGCCGGTGGCGCTCTCCCCGACCGCC
>Ga0208185_1000283_pt1 | contig 28264 bp, 28 predicted proteins | sample EasRivMeERMLT700_FD_187532 | JGI IMG/M metagenome (GOLD analysis project Ga0208185, IMG submission 187532) | Soil microbial communities from meander-bound floodplain in the East River, Colorado, USA - East River MetaG ERMLT700 (SPAdes) (version 2) | ecosystem: Environmental > Terrestrial > Soil... | reverse complement strand
CTCGAGCGGCGCGCCAGCTCCGAGCCGAACAGGAGGTTGAGGTGGGTCGGCACGCCGCCGATCATGCTGCGGTCGGGTCCCAAAAGGAGAACTGCAGTACGGAGGACGGGAGGTCGCTTCATGCCGCGCGCGTGAGGTCGGCGACGCGCGCCGGAATCTCCGCCCCGGCCGGTTGCAGGCCGAGGGTGGCGTAGATCTCCTCGAGCTGCGGCAGCACGCGCTCGGGCGCGAAGCGCAGGCGCGCGGTCTCGCGCGCCGCAGCGGCGATGCGGGTGGCGAGCTCGCTGTCCGTGAGCAGCCGCCGCAGCGCGCGCTCCAGGCTCGCCTTGTCGCCCGGCGCGACGAGGCAGCCGCTCACGCCGTCGACCACGACCTCCGGGATGCCGCCCACGGCGGAAGCCACGACCGGGACCCCCGCCGCCATCGCCTCGAGCAGGCTCACCGGCAGCGCTTCATCATAGGACGGCAGCGCGAATACCGCGGCGGCTTCGAACAGCGCACGCTTCCCCGAAGGGCCGACCCAGCCGGTGAACTTGACCGCGTCGGCGATGCCGAGGCGCTCGGCGTAGCGTGCGACGCTGATACGGTCGCCGTCGCCTGCGCAGACCAGGCGCACGTCCGGGACCGCAATCCGTACCGCGGCAATCGCTTCGAGCAGGTCGAAGACGCCCTTGGCCGGCTCCATGCGCCCGAGGAACAGCACCAGGTTCGGCCGCGACGGCGGCGGCTGGACGTTGGAAGCAATTGGGTCCGGCACGCAGACGACGTGCGCGTTGCGCGCGACGCTGCGCACCCACGCGCGCAGCGACTCCGACGGGATCAGCACGCACGCCGCGCCGTTCAGGAGGCGGCTCATGAGCGCGCGGCCGTGCGAGCGCTCGAAGCCGGCACCGTGGAGCTGGACCACCAGCGGGCAGCGCGCCGCGAGCGCCGCCGCGATGAACGCCGCGTCGCGCCCTGCGCTGCCGCGCGCGCTGAGGTGCACGTGGACCGGCACGCGGCCGTGCCGGGCGAGGAGCAGCGCGAAGCGCCGCAGCGCGTCGATTGCCAGCGCGGCGTTGCGCACCGGGCCGCCGTCGCCGTGCGTCGCCAGGTATTCGATCGGCCAGCGCTTGAAGAGACCGTGCGTCTTGTAGGACTCGACGACCGCGGCGATGCTGCCGCGGGTCTCGGGTGCTGCGCCCAGCATGACGAGTCGGGAATAGGAGTTCATGGCGCCGCCTGTGAAGTCGCCGCGGCGGGCTGCCGCGACGCACGTTGAGGATGAATGAAGGGGTATTCGACGTAGCGATAAGTGAGCGCGGAGAGCGCCACGCATCCCGCCGCGGCGAGCGCGGCGAGCAGCCAGTACTGCACGGGATCGAGCGAGCCGATCGGCACCAGCGCGTGGACCGCGTGCACCGTGGCGAAGAGCGCAATGCAGTGCGTGAGGTAGAGGCTGTAGCTGATCATGCCGAGGAGCTGCGCCGGCCGGGTCCGGAGCAGCCCGAACAGGCTGTAGCCGTGCACCACGAAGATGAAGAACGCGAACAGCGCCATGGCCTGCGCAAGGCCGTGCATCTTCGGGAAAGCGAAGTAGACGATGAGCGCGGCGAGCGGCACCGGCGCCAACCAAGCTGAATCCAGTCGTCTTTGCAGCTGGCGGCGATGCACCAGCCAGGCCGCGAGCGCGCCGAAAAGGAAGTTGTAGACGATCGGCGCCTGGGTTCCGAACACCAGCACCGCGGCGGCGAGAGCGAGGCCACCTTTCGGGCCACGCGCGAAGAGGGCGAGGAACGGCAGCGCGACGTAGAACACCCATTCGTAGGCGAGCGTCCAGTACACCGCGTTGATGTGGTGCGCCTCGGCCACGCCGTTCAGCGCGCCGGTCTCCATGAAGCCGAACGACAGCCACGGCCGCAGCTCGCGCGCGAGCGTCGCCGGGCTCTCGCGCAGCACGAAGCCGCTCGTCGCGGCGACCACGGCGAGGACCATCAGCACCGACATCGCGTACATCGGCGTCAGCCGCCGCAGCCGGGAAACGAAGAACGCGCGCGTGTCGAACGCGTCTCCCGAGCGCAACACGCGCAGCCAGAAGAGAAAGCCCGTGATCATGAAGAACAGCGCCACCCCGGCGCGGGCGGCGGTGCTGTAAAAGGGCGCGATTCCCGTCGACCAGACCCCGGACGCGTGCAGCGTGTACATGTTCACCGCGTGCACGCCGAACACGCCGAGGGCGAGAAAGCCGCGCAGGCCGTCGATGCTCTCGAAGCGGCTCGCGCCGGTCTCGGCGAGCCGCTCGCGGTAGAACGCGCTGGTGCGCGCCAGCGCGGCGCCGAGCAGCAGGCACAGCGCGCAGATCGCAAACCAGGCCGCGGGGTTGGACAAGCTCATCGCCCGGCTAGAGACGCCACACGCTCAGGCCGTCGCGCCGCAACGCCTGCGCGTCGAGCACCGACTTGATGTCGATGACGCAGCCGCCGCGCACGACCTTGCTGCGGATTTCCAGCTGGAGAAATTCCTGGTGTGCCACGGCAAGGATCAGGGCATCGCCGGCCGGCAGGCTGTCCCAGTCGGCCAGCTTCAGGCCGTACTCGTGTAGCGCATCCTCCGGCGCGGCGAGCGGGTCGTGCACGAACGTCTCCACGCCGAATTCGTGCAGCTCGCGGATGATGTCGATCACCTTCGAGTTGCGGATGTCGGGCACGTTCTCCTTGAACGTGAGGCCGAGCACGTTGACGCGCGCGCCCTTGATGTTGCGGCCGGCGTGGATCATCTGCTGCACGGTCTTGCGCGCGACGTGGCTGCCCATGCCGTCGTTGATGCGCCGCCCGGCGAGGATCACCTCCGGGTGGTAGCCGGCGAGCTCGGCCTTGTGCGTCAAATAGTACGGATCGACGCCGATGCAGTGGCCGCCGACCAGGCCCGGCCGGAACGGCAGGAAGTTCCACTTGGTGCCCGCGGCCTTGAGCACCTCGTGCGTGTCGATGCCGAGTCTTTCGAAGATGATGGCGAGCTCGTTGACGAAGGCGATGTTCAGGTCGCGCTGGGTGTTCTCGATCACCTTGGCCGCCTCGGCGACGCGGATCGAGGGCGCGCGGTACACGCCGGCCTTGACCACCGAGCCGTACAGAGCGGCGACCTTCTCCAGGGTCTCGTCGTCGTCACCGGAGACCACCTTCAATATTTTCGTGAACACGTGCTCCTTGTCGCCGGGATTGATGCGCTCCGGCGAGTAGCCGACGTGGAAGTCCTGGCGCCAGCGAAGACCTGAGCTCTTCTCGAGGATCGGCACGCAGATCTCCTCGGTGCAGCCCGGGTACACGGTCGATTCGTAGATCACCGTGGCGCCCGCCTTCAGGTAGCGCCCGACGGTCTCGCTCGCCGACTCGAGCGGCTTGAGATCCGGCTGGCGCGCGGCGTTGATGGGCGTGGGCACGGCGACGATGATGAAGTCGGCCTTGCCGAGCTCGGCCGGGTCGTTGGTCGGGTGCCAGTACTTCGCCTCGGCGAGCTCGGCGGCCGACACCTCGCCCGTGGCGTCCACCCGGTGCTTCAGGTTCTCGACGCGCTTCTTCGACAGGTCGTAGCCGATGGTGCGGCGCTGCTTTCCGAATGCCACCGCGACCGGCAGGCCGACGTAACCCAGGCCGAGGATGGCGACCGTGGCGAGCTTTTGCTCTTCCCGGAGGGGAAGTTCTTGCTCAAGAAGCATTGGCGACCATCCTTTCCTCCCGCGGCGCGAGCTGCGCCACGTACCAGTCCATCGTGCTCTCCAGGCCGTCCATGATGCGCACCGTCGGCGCGTATCCGAGGAGGCGACGGGCTCTTCCGATGTCGGCGCGCGAGAGCTGAATGTCGCCGCGCCGCGGCTCGCGGTGCACCGGGCGCACCGTTTTCAGGTGCGGCTGGCGCCGGCCGAGCAGCGTGCGGATGATCTCGAACAGCTCGCTGAGCGAGGTCATCTCGCCGTGGGCGACGTTGTAGGCCTGGTTGACCGCGGCGGGGTCCCCGGTCATGGCCGCGCGCAGGTTCATCTGCACCACGTTGTCGACGTGGCAGAAGTCGCGCGCGCAGCTGCCGTCGCCGTTGATGTAGGCGCTCTGGCCGCGCAGCAGCGCCCCGATCCACGCCGGGATCACCGAGGCGTAGGCGCCGTCGGCGTCCTGGCGCGGGCCGAACACGTTGAAGTAGCGCAGCCCGATCCACTCGAAGCCGTAGCACGCGGCGAACACGCCGGCGTAGAGCTCGTTGATGTGCTTGGAAAGGCCGTAGGGCGAGGCGGCGCGGCCGATGCGCTCCTCGACCTTGGGCAGGACCGGGTCGTCGCCGAATACCGCGCTCGAGCTGGCGAACACCAGGCGCGGGATGCCGGCGTCGCGCGTCGCGACCAGCATGTTGAGGAAGCCGTTCACGTTGGTGTCGTGCGTCGCGAGCGGCTTGTCGATCGAGCGCGGCACGCTGCCGAGCGCCGCCTGGTGCAGCACGACGTCGACGCCGCGGCACGCCTCGCGGCAGGCATCGAGCGAACGGATATCCGCTTCCAAGAATTGGATATTCGGGTTGACGTTTTCGCGCTTGCCGGTAGAGAAATTGTCGAGCCCGACGACGTTCTGGCCGAGGCGCAGCAGCTCCTCCGCCAGGTTCGAGCCGATGAAGCCGGCCGCCCCGGTGACGAGCCAGGTCCGGCGCTTATCCCTGATGCGCTGTCGCACTTCTTCGTAGGTTGTCACGTTCACTCCTTCTCAAGACGAGTTGCTGCAGCAAAGCTTCGTAGCTGTCGACCATGCCGCGCTCCGAGAAGCGCGCTTCGATCGTTTCGCGGGCGGCTGCGCCCATTCGCTGGCGCGTGTCGGCGTCGGACAGCGCGGCGAGGCGCTCCACCAGCGCCTTGGTATCGCCGGCCGGAAAGAGAAAGCCTTCGGTCCCCGGGCGCACCATGTCGGCCGCGCCGCCGATGTTCGAGAGCACCACCGGCCGGCCGAGCGACATCGCCTCGAGGGCGGCGATCGAGAACGTCTCCACCGCGGTGCTGCACAGGGCGACGGCATCGGCCGCCGCCAGGAACGGCCGCACGTCGTGCTGCAGCCCGGCGACCAGCACGTCGGCGGCGAGGCCGAGCGCGCGCGCGCGCTCCTCGATCGCCGGGCGCATCGGGCCGTCGCCGATCAGCAGCGCGCGCGCCCGGATGCCGCGCGCGCGCAGGCGCGCCAGCGCGTCGACGAGCTGCACGTGGTTCTTCTCGAGGCGGAACACCGCGCACATGGCGATCACGTAGTCGTCCTCGGCGAGGCCGAGCACCCGGCGGATGCGCTGCCGCACCTCGGTTCCGGGCGAGCGCCAGTGCTCGGGATCGACGCCGTTGTAGATCACCCGATTGATGCGCGCCGTGACCAGGCGCCGCAGCCAGTGGCGGCGCTGCGCTTCGCAGACGAACACCAGGCAGTCCGCGCCCCAGAAGAAGGGCCGGTAATAGAGCATCTTCAGCCACTCCTTGGCGCTCGCGAGCAGCGTGGTGTGGAACGTCACCGCGAGCGGCGCGCTTACGCCCGACTGCCGCAGGGCGAGCGTCGCGTACAGCATCGCGTACGGATTCGCCGCTACCACCGCGGAGGGCCGCAGCTTCTTGAGGAATGCTGCAAGGCGCTGCAAAGCGGAGAAGTCGAGGTAGCGTCTGGCGTGCAGGCATTTGGCCGGCGCCGCGCCCTGCAGCCCGTCGAGCTGGCTCGCGTCGTCCTGGATATAGACGGCGTGGCACTCGTGGCCGCGCTGGGCGAGCTGGTTCGCGAGCTGGATGGTGTGGCGCTCGGCGCCGCCGTGAACCAGAGAACCGGTGACGAAGGCGATTCTCATTGGTACCCGAGCCTTCGATTCATGGGACCGGCGACCGATTCGAACGTCCGCAGATCGGCGGCGGAGAGGTCGCTGCGCCACTTTTCGTTGAGCTGGATCTTCGCCGCGCCGTTCAGGCGCGAGCGATGGCCGAGGACGTGGTAGCCGGGGGCGTCTTCGGCCGGGCGAGGCGAGACCCCGATGAACTGCCACAGCTCGCCCAGCGTGCGGTCCGGCTCGGCGCACAGCGCCTCGTAGCGCACCTGGATCCAGCGCGATGGATCGAGGCGGCGCACCACCGCTCCCGCTTCCTCGTTGATCCGGCGCCAGTCGCGGGCGCCCTGCGGCAGCGACGCGCCCTGGTTGCGCACGATGCTCAGGGCGACGCCGCGCCCGTCGCGCACCAGCCAGATCACCCTGACGTCGAGCCGCGGATTGCGCAGGTGGTACTTGAGCTGCACGCCGGACTTCGACGAGTCGACCAGCACCGGCTTGCCGGTGCACTCGACCACGCTCTCGACGAGGGCGGTCTTGAGCTGCTGGTGGCGCCGCAGGTGGGAGCGGCAGCCGGGCGCGAGCGCGAGGCCGGCATCGCGCACCAGCTCGAGCAGCGGGCCGCGGTGCAGCGGCTTCAGCAGCCGGCGCGCGTAGGGGTTGGAGGCATTGCGGACATCGGTCTCGGCCGTGGTCGCGCTGTAGGAAAATCCCCGCCGCGCCATCGCCGCGGAGACGCTTTGCCAGAAGCCGCAGCTCTGAAGCTCCAGGCCGCACGAGCACTTGTAGCCGGGCCGGGCGCGGTACACGGTTCCGCTCAGCTCGCCGACCGTGCTGACCTCGGGATGCCTCGCCAGCTGCAGGGCGAGCAGGGTCGAGCCCGAATGGGCCGCCGAATGGATGTAGACCAAGGGAACCTTCACCTCGCCCTCCAGCGCCAGAGGATCGGCACGTAGGCGAGCGCGAGGCCGGCCGCGCCGAGCGCCAGGCGCGCGAACGGGCCGCCCTCCGCGGACAGAAGGTCCACCGCGATCCGGATGAGCGCCGCCGACACCGCGCCATAGCCGAGCGCGATGGCAAGGCCGCGCCAGTCCTGGAGCTTGCGCACCGGAATCCCGACCTGCGACGAAATGCGCTGCAGCATCAAAGTGCGGTCGAGGCAGACGGCGAGCACGCTGCCTCCGGCGGCGCCGGCGAGGCCGATCGAGCTCGCGAGCGCCCAGCTCGCGGTCACCGAGACCGCGAGCGCCACGGCATTGACGCCGAGCGCGAAGGAGCCCTGCCGCAGCAGCAGCAGCACGCTGCCGATCTCGAGGACGAGCACCGCGATGCCCGCGATGTAGACGCGCATGACCTGCGCCGCCTCGAGGTAAGCCGCGGTGTAGACCACGGTCACGAGCTCGTCGGCGAAAGCGAACACGAACGCGAGGACCGGATAGAGCAGCATGCCGACCACCACGTTGCCGCGGCTGTTCATCTCCATCATGCCGGGCACGTCGCCGGCCGCCTGCAGGCGGCTCATCCTCGGCAGGAACGCCTCGACCACCGAGCGGCGGAACACGGTGACGAGCGGGTTGAGGACTGCCGCGATCGAGAACGCGGCGAAGCTCTGCAGGCTGAAGAGCGCCGCCGCCACCCACTGATCGGCCTGCCCGCGCAGCCCGTAGAGCGCACCCGCCGCGCCGAACGGCGCCACGTGCCGGAACTGCTCGGCGAACAGGCGCCGGTCGAACCACGGAGCGCCCAGGCCGTGATGGCGCCACACGTAGGCCGCCAGCAGCGCCAGCTTCACTGCAACGACCGCGATCAGCAGGCCGATGATCACGGCGAGCTCGCCGCTCGCCCAGGCGGCGAAGGCGACGAGCACGACGCGCAGCAGCGACGTGCCGAGGGTGGCAAAAGCCTGCCATCGCACGCGCTCGTCGATCGTCGGCAGGAAGTCGAGCAGCACCGCCGCCACCCACAGCCCGACGAACGCGGGGACCAGCGCGCCGTACTTCTGGAGCGGCGCCACGGCCGAGGGCAGGAAGGGGTTCCAGGGACCGGTCAGCGCGGCGAAGAACAGGCCCGAAGCCGCGAGGAAAAGGAACGTCTGGTGGACGTAAAGCCGCTTGCGGGGTGCGTCGGAGCGCGGCAGGAAATAATTCAGGCCGCCCGCCATGTTGAGCGTGGCGAGCGTCATCACGGTGCCGACGACGAGCCATAGCAGCCGGTATTCGCCGAACGTGGCGGTATCGAGGCAGCGCACCAGCACCACCGGCAGCAGGATCTGCATCGCCTTATCGGACGCCTTGACCGCGCCGAGCGAAAGCGCGCGGCGCGTCAGGCGCCTGAAGGCGAGGGCTTTGGCCGACGCGGTCATGCCGGGAGCCCCTCCAGTACCTCGCCGTACTGCGCCAGGACCGACGCCGCGGAGTGGTTGCGCTCGAAGTAAGCCCGGCACGCCGCGGACTTCGCGCGCCAATGGAAATCGTCGGCGCACAGCCGCTCGATCTCGGCCGCGCCGTCGGCAGTTTCCCGGAAGGCGATGGCGACCCCGGCTTCGACGGTGGCGACGGCCGGCACGCCGCGCGCCCAGGCCTGCAGGAAGGTGTTCGGCATGCCCTCGTAGGTGGAGGTGTTGACGAGCACGCGGGCGCGGTCGAACCACGGCTCGACCTGCGCGAGCGGCAGGAATCCCTTGAACTCGACGTTCGGCAGCTTCGCGGCCTCGCCGCGGATGCGCTCGTAGAACGCCTGCGCGCCCGAGCGCGGGCCGCCGATCAGGACGAAGCGGCGCTGCGGCAGGCGCCGGGCGAGATCGAGGAACAGCTCGGGACGCTTGTTCTCGTGCAGCATCCCGACCCACAGGATGCGATCCCGCGCAGCGGACTGGGTTTTTTCAGGGACTTCATAACAACTGGGGATGACGACGGCTTCCCGCCCGTACGTAGCGAGGCAGCTCGCGCGCTGGAACTCGTTCTGCGCGACGATGCCGTCGACCACGGCCATGCCGCGGCGGTACAGCCAGCGGTCGCGCGCATAGCGCACCTGGCCGCCGATGTCGGGGACGAAGTCCTTGTCGGAGGCGCCGGCGTAGAGCGAGCGCTTGCCGTGCCGGCGGCAGAACTCGGTGACCAGCCACAGCCACATCGAAGCCGAGCGGACGTAGTAGACGTCGGCATCGACGCTGCGCAGCGCGCGCCACATCGAGGTCATGCGCGGATGCAGGAAGCGCAGGAGCGGCGCGCCCGCGTCGGGCGCGAATGCCTTGTGCACGGTCACGCCGTCGACGAGGCTGCGGTCCGGCTGCCCGTAGTCGAGCGAGATCATCGAGACGCGGTAGCCGTTGGCGGCGAAGAGGCGCGCGAGGATCGCCTGCTGAACCTCGGCGCCGCCCACCACCTCGATGCGCGGGTCGCGCGACAGCACCGGCCAGGCGTGCGGGGCGACGAAGCAGAGGTGCTTTTTCGCGCGCAACACTTCCGGCCGGGCGCGCTCTGCAATGCCCGTGCGCACCATCTCGCCACCCCGCATCTAGTTCGCCGGCCTCCGGACGAGCAGGCCGTACATCATTCCGATGGCCATCCAGAGGACCGCGTTCTCGGGCGTCGGCCGCAGGCTGCCGCCCGTCATGCCGGCGAGGCAGAAGGCGACGAGCGCGGCGCATGCGCCCTGGAAGAAGCCGCGCATGACCGGCGACAGGTAGGCATTGCTGCCCAGCGCGCGGAAGCCCTTCCACACGTGCCAGTAGAACGCGAGCAGCAGCACGAGGCCGATGAGGCCCATGTCGAGCAGCGCCTCCAGGTAAGCGTTGTGCGGGTGCCCGACGAAGTCCATGGCGCCGGTCGCCATCGGATCGGCCCACATGATCGAGTCGAGGCCGCTGCCCCACAGCGGGCTCTTGAAGGTCTCGGGCAAGAGCGGCAGCCAGATGCCGTCGATGCGTCCCGCGGACACCGCGTCGGCGCTGCCCTCCTCGAAGCCGTACGTGATCCGCCGGTACAGGACCTCGGGCGCGAGCGCCGCGGACACCGCGGTGCCGAGGAGCGCGAGCCCGAGCTTCTTCATGTTGAACTTCCACACCAGGAACAGCGCGTTGATCACGAGAAAGCCGAGGAACGCGTTGCGCGAGAACGTGAGCACGATGCCGAGGGACAGGATGCCCAGGGCGGCGAACAGCGCGAGCCGGCCATGCGGGTTCTTGGTCTCCCACCAGGCGAAAAGCAGCAGCGCGTACGTCGTGACGAACACCCGGCCCAGGGCGTTGGCGTGCGTGCCGATCTCCATGAAGAACGTGCGCGCGCGGGGCGAAGCGAGGAAGCCCAGCCGGACCTCGGAGACGACGATGAAGCCGAACACCACGAACGCGAGCGCGCACACGCCGACTGCGAGCGCCACGACGAAGGGCTCGGGCTTGCGCGCCTTCGCCACGGCGGCGGCCACGAGCACCGCCGCCAGCACGGTGAGCAGCGGCTTCACCACCACGTCGCGCAGGTAGCCGGGCCAGTCGGTGTAGCTCACCACCAGCAGGTTGAAGAATGCCGGGTAGATGTCGTCGAGGTACAGGGTGCCGAGGGCCCCGGCGAGCACGATCGGCACGATATAGAGCCAGAGCAGCGGCTGCGGCACCAGCGGCCCGGGGTGCTCGACGCGCCCGCGCAGCAGGTACGCCGCCAGCGTTCCGGCGAGCAGCACGTTGATCGGGTTGAGGCCCGTGATTCCCATCAGGGTGTGCGGGAACAGGTTGGTCGCCGAGACCGGCAGCAGGGCCACGAGCAGGATGGCGCCGACCCGGTAGTCGACCAGGATCGCCACGCAGGCGGCAAACGCGAGGCCGACGTAGAGCGCCTCGACCTCGTGCAGGGCGAGCGCGTAGCCGCCCGCCGCCGCGGCGATCAGCAGCGCGAAGCCTACGACGATCCAGGTGTGGCGGCCGGCCGCTTCGCCGTGCGGCCGGGGCAACGACATCGTGGCCATGGTCAGGATCCGCCCTTCTGCGTGAACGGCAGCATCGCGCTCTCCCCGTGTGGGTCAGGCCCGGCCGACAGCTTCGAGCCGGCTGCGCTCGCAGCCCCGATCAGGAGCGCGAGCGCGACGAGCAGGAGCTTCGGTTTCTTCACTTACTAGTAGGAATTCATGAGCGAGCCGACGACACGGGCGCTTGCATCGCCGAGCTCGCGCATCGCGCGCTCGGTATCCACGAGGCGCGTGGTGTCCTTGCGCGAGATCATCAGCGCGTCGCCCGCCCGGAACGTGATGGCGCAGGCGTCGGCGTACTCGGTCACCGGCGGGGTGTCGATGATGATCACGCCAAACTCGGACTGCGCCTTGGAAAGGAGCGCGGCAAAAGCGCCGCGAGAAAGCAGCTCTAAGGGGTTGGGCGGCAGCGGCCCGGCGGGCAGCACGGCGAGCCCGGTGAGGCCGGCGACCGGCGCCGCGGCGGACAGGTCCGAGCGCCCGGAGAGCACCGAGGACAGGCCGAAGCGGTCGGAGATGCTGAAGATGCCCTGCTGGCGCGGCGCGCGGAAGTCGGCGTCGATCAGCAGCGTCCGCTGCCCGAGCTGCGAGAACACCACCGCCAGGTTGGCGGCGATGAAGCTGCGCCCCTCGCGGGCGCAGGGGCTGGTGATGGCGAGCGTGCGCCGCCCGGCGCCCGGGTTGAACCAGCGCACCAGGAGCTGGGTGCGAATGCCGCGCAGCTCCTCGACCACCGGGTGGAACGGGTCCCACGCGGCGACCAGCTCCTTGCTCACGCCTTCCGGCCCGCCGATCAGGTAGGGGAACTCGTACTGCTTGGCGAGCGCCTGGCGCAGGTCGGTGTCGGTGATGAAATTGAGCTCGATGGCCGCCTCGCCGAAGCGCCAGCCCAGCTCGCGCTGGCGCTTCAGGACCTGCTCGGCGTCGGAGGCGGAAAGCTTGCCCTCGTCCATCAGGATGGCTCCGATGTGGCGCCCCGAAGGGACTCCGGCGGGGCGCGAAACGCTTTCCATCGGCAGAACGTTGTCAGTCGTCTTGGCTAGCATGGGGTTCACCAATCACCAGGGATGTGGAAGGGCGCGGGCAGCTTTCGCCCCGGAAAAATTCGGGGCGGCCAGCAGCCGGCCGCCGGTCGGCTGCCACTTCGACAGCCGGCCGAGCGACGGCACGGCGAGCCGGGATTCGAGGTCGGCGCGCGAGCGCACGCGGCGGTCGAGCGTTTCAAGGACGAACACGATGCCGGCGGCGAGCAGCGTGCCGAGCACCACCGACAGGCCGGCGATCAGGCCGACCTTGGGATGCACCGGCTTGATCGGCTCGACCGCCGGGGTGAGCAGCTGCACGTTGGTCTGCTTCGCGCTGGCGTCGATCTTGTTGTTCATGTAGCGCGTGAGCACCGTGTCGTAGGAGCGCTGCGCGTGCTCGATGTCGCGCGTCATGGCCATCATGTCGATGCGGTAGTCCTTGAGGCCGAGCAGGCGCTGGTTCTGCGCCTCGATCGCCGCCTGCAGCTCCTGCTCGCGCTTGCGCGCCTGCTGCACGGCGTTGCCGAGGCCGGCCACCAGCTTCTTCGCCTCGGCCTGCATCTTGTCGCGCAGCTGCTGGGCTTCGGCCGTGCTGCGCAGGTACTGGGGATGATTCGGCCCCAGCACCGCGGCCTCCTGCTCCAGGCGCGCCTCGACCCGCCCCAGGTCGGCCTTGATGCCGTTGAGGTAGAGGTTCGACAGCACGTCCGGGATCGCCTCGGGCGAACCGCCGCTCTCGAGGATCTCGGTTGCCTGCTTGTGGCGGCTGACCGCGTCGTACACCGCGTTGCGCGCGATGAGCAGCTGGGTCGAGAGCTCCGACAGGCGCGTCGACTCGACGTCGACGCGGGAGTCCTCGGCGAGGATGCCCTTCTGCTTCTGATACACGTTGAGCTTGGTCTGCGCCTGGGTCACCTCGGTGCGCAGCGTCTTCAGCTGCTGGTCGAACCAGGCCACCGCCTCGCGCGAGGGCTCGGTGCGCAGGAACAGCACCGTCTCGAGATACGCCTTGGCGAAGCCGTTGGCGACCTCGGCGGCGTAGCGCGGGTTGTCCGAGGAGAAGTTGATCACCATGAAGTTGCTGGTCGAGGTGTCGATGTCGAGCTTCTCCACCAGGTTCGCCGCGATCCAGTCGTCGATCGAGCCGGCACCGCCGGTCGAGCTCTCCCACGCTTCGCGCACGTCGGGCCGCTGGGCGATCTTGAGATCGCGCGCCACTTTGGTCGACACGCGGTTGCTCTTGATGAGGTCGACCTGGGTCTGGATGAAGCTCGCGCGCTCGCGCGGCGTCAGTCGCCCGGGCGACATGGTCTGCTCGTCGCGCGCGTCGATCAGCAGCGTCGCCGAAGAGACGTACTTCTTCGGCACGATCAGCGCCGCGGCGATCGCCGTGGCGATGGTCGCCAGCAGCGCTATGAAGAACGCCTTGCGCCGCGCGCGCAGGGCCAGGATGAATTGATTGAGATCCATGGTCTTCCTTGCTCCCTAAAAGAGGGCTTCTTTGACGAAGATGACGTCGTCGGCCTTCACCGTGTCCTGCAGCTTGGCGTCGGTCTCGACCACCTTGCCGTCAGGGTTGGTGCGGCGCAGCTTGAGCCGGCGGTCGCTGCCGCGCGGGGTGATGCCGCCGCCGGCGGCGATCGCCTGCATCATGTTCATGCCCGGCTCGACGCGGTAGGAGCCGGAGCGCGCCACCTCGCCGTAGATGTAGAACACCGGCGCGCGCTCGACGTGGATGGTCTCGCCGCCCTTCAGGTCGAAGCTCTTGCCGAGCACCGCGACCTTCTGCTCCTTGCCCTCGCGGATCACGGTCACGGTATCCGCGCCCGCCGCGGTGATGCCGCCCGCCGCCGCGATGACGTCGGAGAGCTTCGAGCTGGTGTCGTCGAGCGCGTAGCGCCCCGGGCGCGCCACCGCGCCGAGCACCGACACCTGCCGGCTGCGCACCGTGGTGACCGCCACCGACACCTGCGGGTTCTTCAGGAACTGGCCTTTCTTGAAGCTTTCGCCGATCGCGCCGGCGGCCTCGGCCTGCGAAAGGCCCGCCACCTTCACCTCGCCGACCAGCGGCATGGCGATGGTGCCGCGCTCGCTGACGCGCGCGTCGGTGGTGAGATCCGGCTGCTGGTGCACCATGATGCGCAGCGCGTCGCCGACGCCGAGCTTCTCGGTTTGCGCGAACCCCGGTACCGCTAGGACAAGAAGGAAAATGCCTCGAAAAATTCCCACTGCTATGCGTTTCATCAGTTACCTCTCTTGAATTCGCCCAGATACTCGATAGTGGCCACCTCGCGCAGCCGCCTCACCTCGGCCGCGGCGGTCTCCAGCCGCTTGCGCCCCGCCAGGAACTGCTCGATCAGCGGCGCCGCCTGCTGCTCGGTGAACGGCGCCTCCTCCGCGTGCACCAGCTGGATCACCGAAGCGCCCAGCGGCGTCGCGAACACCGCGATCTCGCCCGCCTTCATGCGCGCGAGCTGCGGCAGGTAGGACAGCGGAAGCTGCTCGGCGGGCTGCGTCAGCCCGTCGACCCGAACTTTCACGCCGCGGCCACGCAGCCAGCCGGCGAGCTCTTCCAGGTCGCGCGCCTTGGCGGCCTCGGCGCGCAGCACGTCGATCATCTCGGCCGGCGCCGTCACCGCGAGCTCGCGCAGCCGGTAGACGCGCCGCTTTGCGAACAGCGCCGGGTTCTCGGCATAGAACGCGCGCACGTCTGCGGCAATCTCCCCCGGGCGCGAGCTGCCGGCGGCGGCGGAGACGCTTCTATCCAGGTATGCCTGGGCGAGGAGCTGGCGGCGCGCGTTCTCGATCGACTGCACCACCTGCGGGTCGCGGTCGAGCTTGTCGGCGAGCGCCTTCTGCACCAGCAGCTCGCGATCGATCACCTTCTCCAGCGCCTGGGCGACGTTGCCGGAGGAGCCGGCGCGCAGCTGGTGGATCGAGATCTCGACGCCGTTCACCTTGGCCACGGGCTGCGCTGCCGGCCGGTCGGCCGCCGCTTTTTCGCAGGCCGCCGTCGGCAGGACGAGGAGCGTGACGAGAAGAAGCTTTTTCATCAAAGCGCGTGCACCAGGCGCCGGTGCGCGACCCAGCCGGCCAGGGCAAGCCCGACGACGAGGAGCAGCCACTTGTCGGGCGGCGGCACCGCGACGACCGAGAAGCGCGGCTCGTTCGGCTGCGCCTGCAGGGCCGAGACGCGGATCGGCGCGTCCGGCGCGGTCTCGACCAGCGGCTGGCCGGACATCGCGCCCGCGACGGTGAGGCGGTAGACGTCGACGAACGAATACAGAGCCGGCGGCGCCGCCAGCGACGCCGTAGTCGTCGAATTGAATGAGGTCGGCCCGGCCGCAGCAGCGGCGCCGGACGCAAGGGCAAGGCCGATCAAGAGCATTTTCATCACAGGACCCCGAATGCTAGTTGCGGGGTATTACGTCTCCGAGCCTCGAGCCAATCTTCTCGATACTCCGGGCGGACTAGTCCGTCGCTTCCCGTGGACTAGTCCGTCGCCGGACCGTGCAAAAAAGAAAAACGGGGCGCGCGGCCCCGTTTTAAGGGAGACGGATGTTGTCGTTCAGGGATTCAGGATGCGCAGCTCGAGCGACTTGCCGATCGCCTGCGTGCGGTTCACGACGTTCAGCTTGCGCAGGATCTTCTGCACGTGGTTCTTCACCGTGAGCGGGCTGATCTTGAGGATCGCGCCGATCTCGAAGTTCGACTTGCCGAGGTAGATCCACTTCAGGATGTCGAGCTCGCGCACCGTCAGCACGCTCTGGTTCGAGGCCTTGTCGGCCGAGGTCGGCGTGCGCTGCAGTTGCGTGCGCACCCAGGAGGCGTGCAGCGCCGGCGCGAGGAGCTGCGCGAGGTAGGTCTGGCGCGGCCCGATGCTGCCCGGGCGGCAGGCGAAGGTGAAGAACGTCAGCGCGCGCCCGTCGGCGTCGTGCACGCCGTGCACCAGGAGCTGCGTGGCGCCGAGGCGTTCCATTTCACGCGAGAACGCTCCGGATCCGAGCCCCGCCGTTGTGGTGTCTATCACCACCGGCTGGTAGCGCCGCTCTTCCCAGGCCTTGAGCAGCCCCGGCGCGACCGAGGTGTCGCGCAGGAAGATGTCGGACATCATGGTCGGATCAGGCGTCGTCATGGAAAAGCCGTCGGCGCGGAACGCCGGCGGCTTGCCCAGGCAGAGCGTGCAGATCAGCAGCTCGTGCCGGATGAGGCTTTGCAGCAGGCCCTGTGTCCAGCTGAAGAAGTGGGCGCGGGCGTGCACGCGCAGCGAGGCGTCGAGGTTCAGCACGATCGACTCGATCTGCAGGAAGTCGGTGGCCGCCGAGCGGGCGTCACCATTACCCTCGGCCGGGGCGATGGCCCGCGCGCTCATCGAGCTCATCGAGGTAAAGGCGGCGGCGGGTTGCGCCGGCGATGGGGTGGAGCTCTCTGCTGCGGTCGTGGGCATTGGCATGGCTCCGGTGAATATAGTCCAGACTGATTACGCAATAGTTCGTCGGAAGCATCTGCAAAACGCTAGTCCGGTGAGCCTACGCAACGGCACCGGGCGCAACGTCACGGTTGAACCGTGCTGGCCTAACCTGCCTTGGCCTTGCACGCGACGCCCGAAACCCGCATGCGACTCATGCGCAGCCAGCCTGGCCCCGGGCCGCTGGTGCAGGCTGCGCTCGACCCGCTGGTGGAGATCGCCACCCTGGCGGCGGCGGTTTCGGTATTCGGCGCCGGATTCGACGGCGCCTGCCTGATCCTCGCCCTGCTGGTCTTTGCGATGACGTTTCCCGGCGGGCTGGCGCGGGAGAGCGAGAAAGCAGGAGACTTGATGCTCGAGATCGTGACCGGCTGGGTCGCGGTCCTCGGCCTGCTCGGCCTGCTCGGCTGGGCCACGCACACGCTGGATGCGTTCGACCAGGAAGTCATCCTCGCCTGGGCCCTCGCCACGCCCGCGGCCCTGTTCGCCGCGCACCGGCTGCTGCCGCTCGTGCTGCCGCGCGTGCTCGCCACGCAGGGCCTGCAGAAGGTCGCGGTGATCGCCGGCGCCAACGAGCTCGGCCGGCGCCTCGCGGAGCGGCTGCGCGACCCGATGCTCGGCATTCGCGTCGCCGGCTACTTCGACGACCGCGGCGCCGGCCGGCTGCCGCACCTGGCGGCTGAGCAGAACCTCGGCGCGATCTCGGCGCTCGCCGACTACGCGCGCGCGCAGCGCGTCGGCGTCATCTACATCGCGCTGCCCATGGCGTCGCAGCCGCGCATCCTGCGCCTGCTCGAGGACCTGCGCGACACCACCGCGTCGATCTATTTCGTGCCCGACATCTTCGTCTCCGACCTGATCCAGGCGCGCGTCGACTCGATCGGCGGCCTGCCGGTGGTCGCGGTGTGCGAGAGCCCGTTCTACGGCTTCAACGGCGTCGTCAAGCGCGTCAGCGACATCGTCTATGCAGGGATGATTTTGGCGGCGATAGCCCCGCTGCTCATTTTCATCTCCATTGGGGTAAAGCTCTGCTCGGCGGGTCCGATCCTGTTCAAGCAGCGCCGCTACGGCCTCGACGGCCGCAAGATCGTGGTCTACAAGTTCCGCTCGATGACGGTGGCCGAGGACGGCGACCTGGTGCGCCAGGCGACGCGCAACGACAGCCGCATCACCCGGTTCGGCGCTTTCCTGCGCCGCACCTCGCTGGATGAATTGCCGCAGTTCATCAACGTGCTGCAGGGACGCATGAGCGTGGTCGGCCCGCGGCCGCACGCCGTGGCGCACAACGAGACCTACCGCAAGCTCATCCGCGGCTACATGATCCGCCACAAGGTGCGGCCCGGAATTACGGGCCTGGCCCAGGTGATGGGCTGGCGCGGAGAAACCGAGACCGTCGAGAAGATGAAGGGGCGCATCGAGATGGACCTGACCTACCTGCGCAACTGGACGCTGCTGCTCGACCTGCAGATCATCCTCAAGACCGTGGTCGTGGTGCTCGGGAGACAGAATGCGTATTGAGGAAAGAGGCTCAGTGACGCAGCCCTGGGCGCTGTTCGGTGCTCTGGCCGTGGTGGCGCAGATCTTCACGCTCAACGCGCTGCCGTTCGAGCTGTTCGAGCCCTGGGACAAGGTGTGGCACTTCCTGGCGTACTCGGCGCTCACGCTGCTCCTCTGGATCGCGACCGACGGCCGCCGCCCGGTCCTGGTGGTGACTGCGGTGATGCTGCTTGGCGCCGGCGACGAGCTACGCCGCGAGGTTGGCCGTCGCGAAGTCTGGCTTGAAGCGGTAGCCGGTACCGCGCACCGTCTCGATCAGCTTGTCGTGGCCGGTCGGCGTGAGCGCCTGGCGCAGCCTGCGGATGTGCACGTCCACCGTGCGCTCCTCGACGAACACATGCTCGCCCCAGACCTCGTCCAACAGCCTGGCCCTGGAGAACACGCGGCCGGGATGGGTCATGAAGAAGTGCAGCAGGCGCAGCTCGGTCGTCCACAGGTCGATCGCCTTGTCGCCGACGCTGACCTGGTGCGCGGCCGGGTCGATCTTGAGGCCCGCGATCTCGACCACGTCGTCGGCGAGCTGCGGCGCGCGGCGACGCATGACCGCTTTGATTCTTGCCAGTAACTCTCTTGCCGAAAACGGCTTGGTGACATAGTCGTCGGCGCCGCTTTCCAGCGCCGTGACCTTGTCCTGCTCTTCCGCCCGGGCGGACAAGAGGACGATCGAGATGTCCTTGGTCCGCTGATCGGAGCGCAGCCGCCGCGCGAAGGTCAGCCCGGGAATTCCCGGGAGAACCCAGTCGAGGAGCACCAGGTCGGGCCGCGTGTCGCGCACCAGCGCCTCGGCTTGCGGCACGTCGCCGGCGCACATCACCTTATAGCCGGCGCGCTGCAGGTTGGCGGACAGCAAGTCGCGGACCGCCGCTTCGTCGTCTACCACCAGAATCGAACCGCCCATGGCCACTCCCGTTGTTTAGAGGCGAAGCCATGCTATGTCGCGATCCCGCGTAGGCATATCGCTGCGCCCTTATTTAACAGTCGTGTCATATTGGCCGGGTGTCGTTGCGCACCGACAGGACTAGGCTGACTGAAAGCGTTTCGTCAACATCCGCCGGGCGATGAAGGTGAAGGCGACCAGCAGGACGAGCGCGCCGCCGATGAGCCCCCGCGAGCATTCCCGGTAGCAGGGCGAGGAACGTGCCGAGCATGAACTTCCAGAGCGGGATGCGCACCGCGCCGGCGATCATGTTCTGCACCACGAACGGCGGGGTGGGCACCATGTTGGAGCCGAACACCGCGATGACACCGTGCTCGCGCAGGAGCTTTCCCGCCGGCTCGAGCGCGTCGCCGGCGAGGCGCTTGAGCGTTTTCTTCGGCACCGTGCATCCGGCGTAATAGGTCACGAGCGCCGCGATCAGGACCCCCGTCGTGCTGTAGGCGAGCCCGAACAGCACCCCGAAGGTCATCACCGACACGAGCGTGAGCAGCGGGCGCGGCAGCAGCACGAAGGCCGCGGGCGTATACGCGGCCACCAGCGCAGCGGCGCCGACGAGGATCAGCGCCAGCTTGCCCCAGGCGGGCCCGCGCCCGCGGTGTTTGCGCATCGCCGGCAGTCTATTTGGTGCGCGCTGCTTTTACAGGCAGGATAGATGGGCCATGCAGACATCCGAGCGGATCTTCTACACGCGCGCCTTCGCGCTCATCACGGTCCTGCTGGTCGGCTATCTGCTGTATCTGGTCCTCGCGCCGTTTCTTGCGCCCATCGCCTGGGCGCTGTTCATCGCCTTCCTGCTCTACCCGCTGCACCGCTGGCTCACGCGCAAGCTGGGCGGCCGCAGCGCCTGGTCCGCGGCCCTGCTCACCATCTTCGCCTTCTTCATGGTGATCGGTCCCCTGGCGGCGCTCGGCGCGGCGTTCGCCGCGCAGGTCACCGACCTCGCGCGCCAGGCCCAGGCCTTCGCCGTCGAGCACAAGCCCTCGGACCTGACCGACCTGGCGAACCTGCCGGTCATCGGTCCGGCGCTCGTCTGGGTGCAGGACAACGCGGGCATTTCGTTCGCGCAGATCCGGGCCTGGGCAGTCGAGGCGGCGCAGGCCATCCTCAAATCGCTGGGCACGCTCGGCCGGGTGGCCTTCCTCGGCGCGCTCGGCACCGTGATCGGCTTCGCGCTGATGATGTTCATCCTGTTCTTCGCCATCCGCGACGGCAAGCGGATATCGGACACGGTGCGCGCCCTGATTCCTGTGGATGAAAAAGATAAATCCAGGCTGTTCACGCACCTTGCTGCCGTGACGCGTGCCCTGGTCTACGGCACCGGCGTGACCGCGCTGGTCCAGGGGGCGCTGGTGGGCATCGGATTCGCCATCGTCGGCCTGCCCTCGCCGGTGGTGTTCGGCGTGATCGCCGCGCTCGCCGCGCTCATACCGCTGGCCGGCACCCCGGTGGTCTGGGTCCCGGCGGTGATCGTGCTCGCGGCGCAGGACCGCTGGTACGCGGCGCTCTTCATGCTGCTGTGGGGCGGATTCGTGGTGACGATCGACAATTTCCTGCGGCCATGGCTGGTGTCGGGCCGCGCGCAGATCGACGCGCTGACCGTGTTCCTCGGCGTGCTCGGCGGCGTGTCGGCCTTCGGCCCGATCGGGATCATCCTCGGCCCGCTGATCCTCGCCCTCGGGATCGCGCTGGTGCGCTTCGCGCTCGAGAACTAGCCGAGCAGGCTTTTCAGGAACGCCGGGTCGACGGGCTTGACCATGTGCTGGTCGAAGCCGGCTTCGAAGGCGCGCGCGCGATCCTCGTCCAGGCCGAAGCCGCTCAGCGCCACGATGCGCACCGCGGGCCCGGCCTGGCTGCGGATGTGGCGCGCCAGCTCGTAGCCGCTCATCCCGGGCATGGTGATGTCGAGCAGCGCGATGTCGGGCCGGGCCTTCGACAACACGGCCAATGCGGCGCGACCGTCGTGAGCGACGAATACCTCGTGCCCCATGATGCGCAACGTCGCGGCGAGCACCTCGGCGGCGTCGGGGTTGTCGTCGACCACCAGAATCCGCTTCTGCACGGCTGCGCGCGGCGGGTTCTTCGCGTTGGCGATGACGGCATCGAGCGGGAGCGGAGCTGCATTCATGGCGTGTCGGGAACGGATAAGTCATCCTCCCGCAACGGTACCGTGCCGTACAGTCGGGCAATCCACTACAAGCGGCGCATCGACTAGGGTTTTCCCTTGGCTCTTCGAGGTTGGCTCCCGCCCCCGAAGCACTACACTATCGGTGGCGTCGCGAGCGCCGGACTTCTCTTTGGAAAACCCTCCCGCCCCCATTGCGTCGCAAGCCGATTTCCCGGTAGCGGGCATCGGCGCGTCCGCGGGCGGGCTCGAGGCGGTGTCCGAGCTGCTCGCCGCGCTGCCGGCGAAGACCGGAATGGCGTTCATGCTGGTGCAGCACCTCGACCCCGCGCACGCGAGCATGCTCACCGAGATCCTCGTCAAGAGGACCGCGATGCCGGTCGCCGAGGCGCGCGACGGCATGGCGCTCGCCCCGGATCGCCTCTACATCATTCCGCCGAACGCCACGCTGACCGTGGCCGGGAGCGCGCTGCGCCTCACGAGGCGGGACGGCGCTCTGCGCACCCCGGCGCCGATCGACGCGCTGTTCCGCTCGCTCGCCGCGGAGCGCGGGCGCGGCGCGGTCGGCGTGCTGCTCTCCGGCGCCGGGTCCGACGGCACGCGCGGCGCGCAGGAGATCAAGGAGGCGGGCGGCATCGTGCTCGCGCAGGACCCCGAGTCGGCGGAGTTCGAGATCATGCCGAAAAGCGCCATCGACGCGGGCTGCGTCGATGCGGTGCTGCGGCCGGCCGACATCGCCCGCAAGCTTTCAGACCTCGCGAGCCACTTCGCCATCGCCAGCGGTACAAATGAGGGCGAATCAACCTTTCAGGAAGCGCCGCCGGAATCCACGGCCACAGAGGACGAGGTGTGGAAGCGCATCTTCCGGCTGCTGCGAGCCGCCTCCGGAATCGACTTCACCCACTACAAGCGCAGCACCCTGGCGCGGCGAGTCGCGCGCCGCCAGGCGCTGCAGCACGTCATCGACCTGAAGGACTACGCGCAGCGGCTCGACGAGGACGCCACCGAGCTGAAAGCGCTCTCGCGCGACGTGCTGATCGGCGTCACCGGCTTCTTCCGCGACCCCGACAGCTTCGAGGCCCTGGGGTCGACGGTGTTTCCGGCGCTGCTCGAGGACCGCGCGGCGCGCGATTCGCTGCGCATCTGGGTGCCGGGCTGCGCCAGCGGCGAGGAGCTGTACTCGATCGCCATCTGCCTGATGGAGCACCTCGGCGAGCGCGCCGCGCGCACCCCCGTCCAGATCTTCGGCACCGACGCCTCCGAGGCGGCGATCGCCCGCGCGCGCGAGGGCACCTATCCCGAGGGCATCGAGGCCGAGGTCCCGCCCGAGCGGCTGCGGCGCTGGTTCGTCAAGGCCGACCACCACTACCAGATCGCGAAGCCGATCCGCGACCTGTGCGTGTTCGCACGCCACGATGTGACCCGCGACCCGCCGTTCTCGCGCCTCGATCTCGTGAGCTGCCGCAACCTGCTGATCTACCTCGACGCCGCGCTGCAGCGCCACGTGCTGGACCAGCTCCACTACGCGCTCAAGCCGCGGGGATTCCTCCTGCTCGGGGCCTCGGAGGCGATCGGCGCGAGCGCGGATCTCTTCGAGCTGGTCGACAAGAAGCGCCGCGTGTTCATGCGCCGGGACGTCCCCGGGCGCGCGCACGCTCACCGTCCGGCCCGCGAGCTGCCTTCGGTGCCGCGCGTCCCCTGGACGCCGGAGCCGCTGACGGGCTCCGCGGCGCTCGAAACCGACCGCCTGCAGCGCGAGACCGACCGCATGCTGCTCGCGCGCTATGCGCCGGCCGCGATCGTCGTCGACGAGGACCTGAACGTGCACCAGTTCCGCGGCGATACCGGCGCGTACCTCGCCCACGCCCCCGGCCCGGCGAGCCTCAACCTGCAGCAGCTCGCGCCGCCGGCGCTGCTGGTGGCGCTGGTGCCCGCGCTGCGCGAGGCGCGCTCTGCGCGCAGCACGGTGCGCCGCGAGCGGGTGCGCATCGAGACGCAGGGGCGCGCGCGCGACGTGAGGTTCGAGGTGAGCCCGTTCCGGCTCGCGGGCGATTCGGGCGCCTGCTACCTGGTGGTGCTGGAGGAGGAACCGCGCGCCCGCGGCCCCCGGCTGCTGGAGAAGCTCGCCGAGGCGCTGGCGCGGCGCGCCCCGCCGCCCGGCGGCGCCGCCGCCGAGATCGAGCAGCTGCAGCGCGAGCTGGCGGCGACGAGCGCCTACCTGCAGACGAACGCCGAGGAGCACGAGGCGGTGAAGGAGGAGCTGAAGTCGCTGCACGAGGAGGCGCTGTCGGCGAACGAGGAGTTCCAGAGCACCAACGAGGAGCTCGAGACCGCCAAGGAGGAGCTGCAGTCGACCAACGAGGAGCTCGCCACCACCAACGACGAGCTGCGCACGCGCAACTTCGAGCTGCAGGACGCGAACGAGTCGCTGCAGCAAGCGCGCGAGTTCGCCGAAGCCATCGTCGCGACGGTGCGCCACCCGCTGCTGGTGCTCGACCAGCGCCTGCGCGTGCTAAGCGCGAACGCCGCGTTCTACCACCTGTTTCACACCGAGCCCGGCGGCATCAAGGGGAAGCTGCTCTACGACCTGGGCAACCGGCAGTGGGACATCCCGCCGTTGCGCCAGCTGCTCGAGGAAACGCTCTCGAAGAGCGAGGTCGTGGAGGACTACCGCGTGGTGCACGACTTCGAGGTGATCGGCGAGCGCATCATGCTGCTCAACGCGCGGCGCCTCTCCGTCGGCCCCAAGGGGGAATCGGAGCTGATCCTGCTCGGCATCGAGGACGCCACCGATCGCCTGGGCGCGACCGAGGCGCTCGCGGACGTCGACCGCCGGAAGGACGAGTTCCTCGCCATGCTCGGGCACGAGCTGCGCAATCCGCTCGCCCCGGTGCGCGGCGTCCTCGACATCATGCGCGGCATGGATCTCGGCGACCAGAACCTGCGCTGGGCGCGCGAGGTGCTCGAGCGGCAGGTCGGCCACATGATCCGGCTGGTCGACGACCTGCTCGAAGTCTCGCGCATCGCGCGTGGCACTCTGAAGATCGAAACGGAGCCGATGGCGCTGGGCGATGCGCTGGAGCGCGCGGCCGAGGCCGCCCGCCCGCTGATCGAAGCCCGCAAGCACCGCGTGAGCGTGCAGCAGCCGGCGCAGGCGATCCGCGTGCGCGGCGACCTCGTGCGCCTGACCCAGCTCTTCGCCAACCTGCTCAACAACGCCGCCAAGTACACGCCGACCGGGGGCGAGATCGCGCTTTCCGCCGGCATCTCCGGCGCCGAGGCGCTCGTCACGGTGTCCGACAACGGCGAGGGCATCGCCGCCGAGCGGCTCGCGACCCTCTTCGAGCCCTTCACGCAACGCGCCGGGGAGACGCGCACCGGGCTGGGCATCGGCCTGCCGCTCGCCCGGCGGCTCGCCGAGCTGCACGGCGGCACGATCGAGGCGGCGAGCGAAGGCCCGGGCAAGGGAGCCACGTTCACCGTGAAGCTGCCTCTGCTCGAGGACGCCCGGCCCGAGGAGTCACCCGCTGCTCTTCCTGCTACACCCGATCTGGACGGCTGCCGCGTCCTGGTCGTCGACGACAACGCCGACGCAGCGCGGACGCTGCAGGTCTACCTGGAGACCGCCGGGTGCGAAGTGCGCTGCGCCCACGACGGGGCCGGCGCCGCGCCGCTCGCCCGCAAGTTCGATCCGGACGTGGTGCTGCTCGACATAGGGCTTCCCGACATCGACGGCTACGAGGTGCTGCGCCGGCTGCGCGCCGGCGCCGGCAAGAAGACGGCGGTGGTCGCGCTCACCGGCTACGCCCAGCCGAAGGACCTCGCGCGCATGGAGCAGGCCGGCTTCGACCGCATCCTGAGAAAGCCCGTGGATTCGTCGGTGCTGGCGCAAGCCATCCATTCCCTCTGGCGCGAAGAGAAAACTTGAAGAGGATTCTCCTCATCGAGGACAACGCCGACGTGCGGACGATGCTGTGCGACGCGCTGAAGGAGGCGGGCTACGAGGTCGTTGCCGTCGCCGACGGAAACGCCGGCATCGAGGCTCAGCGCCGGGCCCCGGCCGACGTGGTCGTGACCGACCTCTTCATGCCGGAAAAGGAAGGGCTCGAAACCATCGCCGAGCTGCGCAAGGGGTTCCCGGAGACGAAGATCATTGCGATCTCCGGCGGCAGCAGGCTGCGCATCCCGCTGGCCGACCACCTGACGACCGCGCGCGCGCTCGGCGCCGACGCGGTGCTGCGCAAGCCTTTCGATCCGGGCGAGCTCGTCGCGATCGTGCGGCAGCTCGCCGGCTAGCGCTGGCAACGCTGCCACTGCGCGGTAATGCAATAGGGAAGCGCGAGGCGCTCGAGCGGTTCGACGAACGGCGCGAGCGGCTCAGGTGCCGGCATGAAGCAGCGACCGGCGGGCCTGGCGCTGCAGCTCGTCCTCTGTCCAGTCCGGGTGCGCGAGGCGCAAGCCCGCCGCCCTGAGACGTATCCCGGCCGCGTACAGGTCGGCAACCATCTGCAGTTTCCGGGCCGGGCTCATCCGCCGGAAGCCCTCGACCTGGAGCGGATGGAGCGCTTCGGGATCGGCCGGAAAGATGTCGTTCATGCGCGCGGACATCATACCCTCGGGTGCTCGGACCCTCAGCCAGGCGAGCGCCGGCCGCGGCGCGCAAGCTCCACCAGCTCCTCCAGGCCGCGGTCCAGGCTCTCCAGCGCGCGCTTCGCCGGCTCGAGCACCTTCGCGTGTCGCGCGCCGTCGCGGCGCTCGATCGCGGCGATCGCCATCGAGATCACCTGGAGCTGCTGCGCCAGCGCGTGCAAGGCCCGTTCGAGCTGCTTGGCGGTCTGATCTTCGTCTTCCATCCGGGACGAGCGGCCGATAGCCTACACCGTCGAGCGCGGCAAATGCCGCTGCGATGTTCTCAGGAGCGAGCCGGCAGCACAAGAGCGCCTGCACTACCCTCGCCGCTCCTGGACGTCGCGGCGCTTGCGCGGTATTTCATTACCGTGGTAATGTACCGCCCATGGCCATCGCGCATTCCAAGGTCACGGCGCAGGGGCAAATCTCCGTTCCGGCGGCGGTCCGGCGCAAGCTCGGTATCGGCCCCGGCTCCGTTCTCGAATGGCACGAGGAAGGAGAGCAGGTCGTGGTGCGCCGCGCCGGGAGCTATACCTCCGAGGATGTCCACCGGGCGCTGTTTCCGAAGCGGCCGCCGCAGGCCCGAACCGTCGAGGAGATGAAAGCCGGCGTGCGCCGGTATCTGAAGAAGCGCCGTGCGCGCAGTTGACACCAACGTGCTCGTCCGGCTCGTGACGCGCGACGATTCGAGACAGGCGGCTGCGGCCGACGCGTTTGTGGAAAAGGGCGCTTGGGTTTCCCACCTCGCACTTGCCGAGGCGACCTGGGTCCTTTCGGCCGTATACGAGCTAGACGCTGCGGCGATTGCCGTCGCGATCGAGATGCTCTTGAATCACAAGGACCTGACCCTCGAGGAGTCGGAAGTCGTCGCGAACGCGCTGGGAATTTTCCGCAGGCGACCAGCGCTCGGTTTCTCCGACTGCCTCATGCTCGAAGTCGCCCGCAAGGCGGGGCATCTGCCGCTCGGGACGTTCGACCGCAATCTCGGCAAGCTGGAAGGCGTCGAAAGGCTCTAGGCCGTCATCCGAGTGCCGCAAGAAGCCTGAAAGGGATTTACCGACATGCACTCGCGGGAAAGGCCCGACTGAAAAGAAGCCGAAGCCCCGGGCACAATGGTGCGCAAGAAATATCGGGGAGACGGCGAATGACACGTTCCGCAACCGCGCGGCGGCAATCTTCGCCGCGAGGAACTACCGAGCTGTTGAGAATGCTTGCCGAGATCGAATGGCTCGCGCAACGAATCGGCATTCCGGGTCACGCGCAGCGCATTCGGGACATCGCGCAACGCATGGCGCGGCGCCCGCCGGAAAGCGTCCAGCGGCACGCCGAGCTCGTCGCGGGCGCAACCGCGAATCTGCTCGCGGCCGCCCAGCCCGGCGCGAAGCAGGACCCGGCCTTCGATGCGGCCCTCCTGCATTTGCGCTTCGCCCTGGAACCGGGCGCGACAACGGTCCGCACCGCTTAGTCGGAACTGCCGCCGATGCGGTGGGCTTCGAGGGAAGGCTCGCCGCTGGTATTGCGACCGCGCTCGATCGCGACCTGGATCTCGCGCGGGTCGGCGGGCTTGACATAGTGGTAGTCGAAGCCGGCGTCGGCGGCGCGCTGGCGGTCTTCCTTCTGGCCATAGCCGGTGAGCGCGATCAGCAGCACGTGGCTGGTATCGCCGCGCTCGCGCAGCTGGCGCGCGACGGCGTAGCCGTCGAGGCCGGGCAGGCCGATGTCGAGCACCACCACGTGCGGGTCGAACACCTTGAGCGAAGCGAGCGCCTGCAGGCCGTCGTGCACCGCCTTCACCTCGTGGCCCTCCAGGCGCAGGAACGCCGCGGTGCTCTCGGCGGCGTCGATGTTGTCGTCGACGACCAGGACGCGGCGGCCGTACACCTCCGGGCCTTTCGCAGCCGGCGCGATCTGCAGAATCTGGCGTTGCGGCTCCACCGCGCTGATGCAGGACAGGGTCACGGTGAAGGTCGCGCCCCGGCCCGGGCCGTCGCTCGCCGCCTCGACGCGTCCCTGGTGCAGCTCGACCAGCCGCTTCACCAGCGTGAGCCCGATGCCGAGGCCGCCCTGGCCGCGGTCGAGCGCGCGATCGCCCTGCACGAAGAGATCGAACACCCGGTCGAGGAGCTGCGGCTCGATGCCGGCGCCGTTGTCGCGCACCACGATGCGCGCCTCGCCCTCGTCCGCGCTCGCCGTGAGCTCGATGCGGCCGCGCTCGCCGGTGTACTTGGACGCGTTGTTGAGGAGGTTCGCCACCACCTGCGACAGGCGCGCGAAGTCGGCCGACAGCCACACGGGCGCGGCCGGCACCGTCACCGTGAGCATCTGGTTGCGGGCGTCGATCAGCGGCCGCGCGGTCTCGACGCTGTGCGTGATGATGCGGCCGAGGTCGACCGGCTCCTTCTTGAGCGCGATCTTGCCCTGGCTGATGCGCGACACGTCGAGCAGCTCTTCCACCAGGCGCGCGAGCAGCGTCACCTGGCGGTCGACCACGTCGCGCGCCATGGTGAGCTTCGGGTCGGGCGGCGCGAGCCGCCGGATCACCTCGACTGCGTTGCGGATCGGCGCGAGCGGGTTGCGCAGCTCGTGCGACAGCATCGCCAGGAACTCGTCCTTGCGCCGGTTGGCGTCCTGCAGGTTCTCCTCGGCCTCGCGCGAGCGCACGATCTCGCGCTGCAAGCTCGAGTACAGGCGCGCATTGTCCAATGCGATCGCGGCGCGGCTGACGAGCTCCTGCAGCGTGACCAGGTCCCGCGGCCTGAGCT
>Ga0208185_1000282_pt1 | contig 28293 bp, 25 predicted proteins | sample EasRivMeERMLT700_FD_187532 | JGI IMG/M metagenome (GOLD analysis project Ga0208185, IMG submission 187532) | Soil microbial communities from meander-bound floodplain in the East River, Colorado, USA - East River MetaG ERMLT700 (SPAdes) (version 2) | ecosystem: Environmental > Terrestrial > Soil... | reverse complement strand
GCTCGAAGCCATGAGGCAGTGGACGAACGTCTCGCCTTGGCGAGTGGAGTGACCAAGTGATTCCGCTGGTTCCGGCATGGGCGCCAAACGTCCATCCGATGGTCGTCCACTTTCCGATCGCGCTGCTCTTCACCAGCGTGCTGCTCGATCTGCTCGCATACTCGCTGCCCGGAAGGGCGCGTGTGCTGCTCAGGGATGTGGGATCCGTTCTCGGCATCATCGGCGCGGTCGCTGCGCTTGTCACCTATCTGACTGGCCGGGCGGCCGCGCAGACGGTTCTGATTCCCGGCATGGCCCACGCTCTTGTCAACGCTCACTGGGAGTGGGCGTTCTGGACGCTGTGGTACTTCGCTGGTCTCGCGGTGGTGCGGGTGGTAATGCTCCTCCTTAGAGGTCGCGCGATCGGTCCGCGGACCACGGCGGCCCTGGCCATAACGGGCTTGATCGGGCTGGGACTTCTCTTTGAAACGGCCGATCGTGGAGCCGAGCTGGTATACGGACAAGGTGTAGGTGTCATTCCGAACACACCACGCTGAGGTCGGCCTGCGCACTGCCGTGTCCTCAGTTCTTCAGAAGGTGCATATGAGGTCAATAATGGAGTGGGAGGTCATCCAATGTTGCGGCTGAACCCGCCGTTCCGCGCCGACCACGTCGGCAGCCTGCTCAGGCCCCAGCGTCTCAAGGATGCACGCGCGCGCTTTCAACGAGACGAAATTACGAAAGACAAGCTGCGCGCGGTCGAAGACGACGCCATCAGGGAAGTCGTCAAGAAACAGGAAGCGATCGGGCTGCAGAGTATTACCGACGGCGAATTCCGCCGGACGTTCTTTCACCTCGACTTTCTCCAGCGGCTGCAAGGCGTCGAGATCTCCGGCGGCCTCGCCACAAAGTTCCACACGCGCGAGGGCGATATCGACTTCGCGCCGCCGCGCGTGACCGTCACCGGCAAGCTGCGGCACGTGCAGGATATTCAGACGGCTGACTTCAAGTTCCTGCAGTCGGTCGCGACCAGGACGCCGAAGGTCACGATCCCGTCCCCCACGATGGTGCACTTCCGCGGCGGACGCAAGGGCATCGACATCACGGCCTACCCAGACTTGGAGGAATTCTTCGAGGATCTCGCGCAGGCCTACCGCGACGAGGTGGCGTCCCTGTACAAGGCCGGGTGCCGGTACATCCAGTTCGACGACACGAACCTGGCATACCTGTGCGACCCGCAGCTCCGGGCGCAAGCGAAGGAGCGCGGCGATGATCCGGCCGCGCTGCCGCACGCCTATGCGGCACTGATCAACTCGGTCATCGACGGGCGGCCGGCGGATCTCACCGTCGCCGTTCATCTCTGCCGCGGCAACATGCAAAGCGCGTGGGTCGCCGAAGGCGGCTACGAGCCGGTTGCCGATGCCTTGTTCAACGAGCTGCACGTCGACGCGTACTTCCTCGAATACGACGACGCCCGATCGGGGACGTTCGAGCCGCTGCGGTTCGTGCCGCGAGACAAAGTCGTCGTGCTTGGTCTGCTGACCACCAAGGCCGCTACGCTCGAATCGGTTGCCGACATCACGCGCCGGCTCGACGAGGCCGGCCGGTACGTGCCGCTTGAACGTTTGTGCCTGAGCCCGCAGTGCGGCTTTGCAAGCACGGTGGACGGCAATCAGATCACCGAAACGGATCAGTGGAGCAAGCTGGAGCGGATCCTCGACGTCACTCGTGGGGTCTGGGGAGCCGCGGCGGTCTGATCCTCCCTGATCGCGTCACGCCACCGACAACCACACTGAATTCATGGGTTAGAACCGGTAGGTGTAAAGGACCTTCGACGCGAGTCGGTTGTCGAGCGTCGAGAAGCGGTCGAGCAACGGGTCGTCCCGCCAGTTGTGCGTGTACACCACGTACAGATCGTTGCCGGGCGTGACGATCCAGCGGAAGCGCGACTGCCAGCCGAGGACGCTGCTTTGCGAGTCGTACTGAATGTTGTTCGTGACCGCGATGAACGGGGAAAACTGCGTCTCGCCGACCACGCGGTACAGGCGTGTGGTGAAGTGCCCCTCGGACAGCTTGACGTTGTTCCACTGCCCGGTCAGGAAGAAAAAGAGCCCGGGGCGAGCGCGCACCGAGAGGTTGACCTGCCGCTCGGCCCTCGTGCCGGAATAGAACTGCCCAAGCTCGATCGACGAGTTGACGGACAGCCTGCGTCTGTTCGCGGTCGACACGAACATCCGATACCGATTGAACGAATATACCGCGCCGAGCGGGAGCGTGATCCCCTCCGTAATCTGAAAGGGTGTATCGAGACGTTCGTAGGAGCGGGCGGCCGACAGCCTGAAATTGTCCTGCGAGTGAAATTGCAGTTGGAACGGCTGTACGATGATCTTCCGCTTGAGCAAATCGTTCTTCAGATCGGTCAGGGTATCCACGCCGGCGCCGACCGTCACTTGCCGAATGTACTTGTTATTGGCGGGACGCGGCCCGAACTCCACCGCCTGGCCGTACTGGCGGTAGGCGTGGCGCGATACGAACCCGATGGCCGGATTGAAGTTCTCCTGCACCTCGGTGGCCTCGATGCGCGCGTTCCAGAGGTCGTTCGGGTAGAGCAGCGAAGCCCCAAACGCGTTATTCCCTCCGGACACGCCAGGCCGGCTGTTGTGCAGGAACCATCCGCTCCCTTCGAGGTTCTGGTCGCCGAGGAATGTCGAAGTCGCGAGCCGCGAGTCGACCCCTGCAGTTTGGTTGGCGCCGACGCCGGCTAGCCGCGGGTCGCGACGCGTGTACAGACCGCCGACGTAGGACTGCCGCAGCACGCGCCGCTTCACCCGCGCCACCGTGAAGTCCTCGCTCCCGAAGCCGTTGTCTTCGCCCGTCCGTACGTGCAGCAGCCCGATGTCCTGGGCGCCGGCCTGGCCGGTCACCTTGGTGCCGACGTCGATCTTCTGCGGCGTGGCATCGGCGCTCAGGCCGATGCGGCGGCTGAAGAAGGGGATGATGCGCTCGTCGTTGGTGCCGAAGGGACCCAAGAGGCTCTCGCCGTCTCTCCCGTCGGTGGCGAAATCGAAGGACGTCGCGCCGTCAAGAAAGAAGTCGCGCTGTTCCGGGAAGAACAGTGAGTAGCGCGTGAGGTTGACCTGCCGCTGATCGACTTCCGTCTGCGCGAAGTCGGTGTTGATGGTGAAGTTCGCACGCAGCATCGGCGTCGGGTTGTAGAAAAGATCGAGCCCTGCACTCGCGTCGGTGGTCATCGCTGGCTTGTTCCGGCCAGGCGCCGCGAGCGCCGAGACAAGCCCGTACGGCTTGATGTCGAGGCCGTGTCCCTGCGTCACCTCGCGAACGCCGGCGAGGGCTCCGGCGTTGTTCATCCGCTGCAATCCCTGGTTGCGCGCCCACCCGGTCCAGATCGACTGCTCGTTCTTGCGGCGGACAACCCGCTGGAAATTGATGCCCCAGGTGTCGTTGTCCGGGTCGAAATTGAGCGTACGGAACGGTATCTCGATCTCCAGGGTCCATCCGATCTCGCTGCGCTGCACGCGCGCGTTCCAGATGCCGTCCCACTCACGGTTTTGGTTGCCGTTGAGGCCAATCAGCGCATCGGCCATCAGGCCGGACGGGTTCATCTCGAAGAAGTAACCGGTCCGGCCGTCGAGGAACGTGTCAATCGTCCACATGAAGCCGTCGTCGGAGGAGAGCCGCTCGTCACGCCGGAGCTGCCACCCGATCCACCGGTCGGGTTCGGAGTCGAAGCACGTGACGCCCAGGTACAGCGCGTCGCGGTTGAAGACGATGCGGACCTCCGTCCGCTCGGTGGCGGGCGTGCCGTTGGCAGGATCGATCTGAATGAAATCGGCAGCGGGGATGGCCCTCGACCACAACGGCTCATCGAGACCCCCGTCGAGCGCGATCGCCTCGCCGTCGAAGAGGCGGACCGCGGTGATTGTCCGCCGGCCGCCGTTGTCCTGCGCTCCTTGACCGCTTGCCGGCCCACCCTGTTGACCCGCAAGCGGTGACGGAGAACTCGCGGCTCCGGTCTGCCGTGGAACCGGCTCGACCTGCGCCAGCGCGGGCGGTGCGAATGCGCAGAGCACGACGGAAAGCAGGGAGAGTCCTCTGACTCTCATCCGAAGCATGTTCATCGTGAGATTGTCCCGACGTGGAGGGCCCGGGTCGCCGGCGGCGGCGCCGCGCGTGCCAGGTAGAGCGGCATAGTAACGCAGGAAGGGCTCGGGCCGCGGAGGAAATCAGGGCGTTCCTTCAAAACGTCGATATGAGGTCAATGATGGAATCTGCTGACGCCACGACGCCGTATCCGGAGTTGCCGAGGGCGACAGCTGTCGGAAACGGAGGAAGTGCCGAGTCGGGAGAACCCCTCGGCGTGAGCGGCAACACGTCCTCAGGCACGGGGACGAACTGCGTGGCGATGCCGATGATTCGCAGTTTGTTGGTAGGGGAGAGCTGCACAACCGGGCCGCCACTGTTGCCGTGATTCACCGGAGCGTCGATGATGATTGTTTTGAGCGCAGCATTGACGCCAGCGACAATCCCGCCTCTCACCAAGGGCCGTGAACGATCAATCTGTGGAGCATCGGACAACCCGATTGACGGATAGCCAAACATGAAGATCTGACTCGAGATGTTCACACCCTCATAGCGAGACAAGTATTCGAACGGTGCGACGATCATTGCTCCCTTCGACTTCTCGACAAACACAACACCGGGCGTGGTGTTCAGCCCATCGCGCGCAAGGGTCGCGATACGTGCAACCGTCACATCTCGAAGGGCATCCGTACGAATCTGCTTTGAGTCTTGTAGCTGAGCCGCGTTCACGCGAATCACGTTTACGGCAGTTTCCCTCACGTCTTTGCTCAACGCGCGAAGGGTGGCCTCACTGGATTTGAGTTGTCCGCTACGAAGATCGAATAGCACGTGCATCGCGGTGACAAGAAAGACCTCGCGATCTCGTCTGACAAAGAAACCGGTGCCGCCTCCGCCAGGCACGACAATCTGTACCGGATACGCGAGATTGTCTTCGGGAAGAAATGCCTGCGCGTGTGCCACTCCGCACAGCAGCTGAATCGTAAGCAGCATCGCCGGCGTTGTGATGAGACGCTTGAGGGTCATCCTGTTGTCACTGACGACTATCGACGTTCTCAATAAACCATTGGCTATCGCTGTTGCGAAACTCGAACTTCCACCGGCGCGGTTCGACACGCATCATCTTGCTGCCAACCTTCTGGATGTATCGGACGATACCCGTACAGGAGGCGTCGGCATTTGGTCCTGCGACGGCGATTTCGCACTCATTTAGTTCGAACTGCTGTTCGTCCACGCTCGCGAAGGCTCGGCTCAGCGCTTTTTCGTTGACGTTCGGCCACACGGCTTTCGCTTCTTCAACATCCAAATTCATGAACGCGTTGAGGTAGCGGCCCAGCACGTCTTGAATGGCGCTCGTGTCAGACATGACGACTGGTGGAACCGCTGATACGGCAGTGGATCTTCCCGGCGGTGCCACGCCGGTGGTTCCAGGCATCGGGGCGGGCGGAGGGTCCGAAGGAGCCTCGGAATCAACTGGCGCTTTCGCGACGTCCAGGTCTGCACTCATCGAAGCACCAATCGCACGGTCGGTACTTGTCGGCAACGCCGCGGCGTCACGTATGTCTGGCACCGGAGTTTCAATGGTTTGCCGATCGTCGCGACGAGGTCGCGCCAGATTGATTTCGGGAGGACGCGATCGCGGAGATGGCGCCGCTTCGGTCGATCCCGATGGAGCCGAGGCCGACAACCTCGAAAACGCCGCCCTCACGTCTTCCACGAGGCTCGGGAGAGCATCCGTTAGGGGCGGCGGCGTTGGAGGCGGGTTCATCACAGGAGTTGGAGTGCCTGCAGCGGCGTCAGTCGATCGACTTCCTGTAACTGAATTGAATGGATCCCGACCGAGCGTCAGGACAAGCAAAACGAGCGCGGCCGCTGACACGAGAGCGGCGGAGACCCAGACTCGCATCGAAGGCGCGGCCCCGAACAGCCACTGCACTCGCACCGGGCTCCAATTTTCGAAATCTGACGTGGAAGCCGGCCGGTCGGGCAGCGTCTCCCATTGGCCGAACGCGTCACCTGCGAGTGGTGGATGATGCTGACGTTCGGTCAAGCTGCGGGAAACGCGAGCGTCAGTCACGGTTCGGTCGTCGGCATTGGCTGTCACGTTCTCGGCCGGGAAAAGCGTCAGAGCGTTCTCGGCGTCTTCGGGCGTGACGATGATGGGACCGGTTGATTCAGAATCCATGACCGTTATCCGCCGAACGAGTATTCGATGGCGACGGCCGGGACCCAGCGCGGAGTGAGGCCCGCGTCAGTGAGAGGGCGAAGAACCGTGGCGCTCAGCAGCATGCCTGCGGCCACGTTCCATTTCACCCCTCCAATTGCCAGCACGCGTTCCGTGCCTTCGGGCACGGCCGACAGACGAATGGTATCAACGCCGATCAACCGAGGATGCGGTGCAGTGGTTTCCATAAGGCGTCCACCGGCATCGAGCCGCTGGCCGAGCATTTCTCCAACGACGGTCAGTCTGGGATTCGCCGCGATCGTCACCGCCGTGCCGTAGTCGAGCTGCCTGGAGAGTCCTCCAAATGAATACCCCAAGTCACCGTGGACACCCACGCGAATGCCTTCGAAGGACCCTATCACTCGGGGTTTGAAGACTGTTTCGCCCGATCCCAGGAGGTTCTCTTTCGCTCCGGTTGGCAGCCTGGATTCGGCGCCGATTGCAAGGCCGCTGCCCCCGCGGCGCCATACGTTGTACTTCGCGCGAATAACAATGTCGCCGATACCCGAGGCCGAGGCGTCGGCGCGGGCTTGCAGAAACGTCACGCCGCGCAGTGCGTCAACTCTCTCTCCACGAAGGGTGAGGCGGACGAACGGCAGCGCCACGCCCACATCGAGCCGATCTGTAACACCAAGGTTGCCCCAAAAGGTCACCGTGTGACTACGGAGAAAGAGGGCGACTGTCTCCACGTCGAACGGTTGGACTTCGCCTCGCAGTCGACTTGCGGTGGCTACCAGCGTACCGTCGCGAAGGTTCCTGCCGTCGATGGCGTGGAACGTCGCATCTTGATAACTGACCCCGATCGACGGCCTTCGTGCTCCAGCTGTCAGCGATCGTTCGACAAAGAAGGGCCCGAAGCTGTCGCTCGATCGAACAACGCCGCCACCCAGTCCAGGGTCGAGTCGATAGGTGAAACCACTCCCCGATGAGCCAGTGGGCAGGGTGCTCAGTTCCGCCAACAAAAAGCGTGAGATCGTGTCGCGTGTTGCGGCCGCCGCCTGCTCGTCCTGCGTCGGATCGTCGGTCCGTATGGATCGATTCGTCAGCAGAAATGAGAGGACACCTTCGAGGGTCTGCTGCGCTTCTGCCAAACCAGGCACACCGAGCAAGAGCAGCCCCAGGACGACACCGACGCACGAAGCCCGCTGGTCTGTCGCGCGCGTCGATGCGTCTGTGGTCTTCGGCAATGTGTGGTCGGGTCGGCGTTCCATGACCGTGAAATTCCCAACTCAGTGCTTGGCCTGAGTGACGGTAAATGTATTACCCGCAATCGTAAGAGTGCCGATGCGCTCGAAGTTGTCCTTGTTCTCCGCTACGTGAAACGTGACCTTTCCGTTTCCGCTGTCGCTCGCGCCCGATTTGACAGTGATCCACGGTGCATTGCTGACCGCAGTCCAGCTACACCCCGCAGGCGCCGTGACCGACGACGTGACATCGCCTCCCTTGTCAGACGACGATTTGCTGGACGGGCTAATCGTGTACGAACAGCTCGCGGTCTGAGTCACTGTGAAGGTCTGACCAGCCAATGTGAGTGTCCCTGTTCGCGCTGCTCCAGGATTGGCGGACACGGTGAACGTGACGGAGCCGTTCCCGCTGCCGGTGGCCCCCGATGCGATAGCTATCCATGAGACGTTGCCCGCGGCCGTCCAACTGCAGCCCGCGCTGGTTGACACGGCGATGGGGGTACCGGCTGCCGCCCCCGCGCCAATGGACTGGCTTGTGGGATTGATCGAGTACGTGCAGCCGGTCGCTTGCGTGACGGTGAATGTTTGTCCGGCGATCGTGAGTGTCCCGTTCCGGACGGCGCCGGTGTTGGCTGCGACGCTGAACTTCACGTTTCCAGGACCCGTGTCGGTGGCTCCGGAAGTGACAGTAATCCACGTTGCATTGCTGGATGCGGACCATGCGCAACCCGACGTCGTTGATACGCCGACCTGCGTTCCGGCGCCGCCCGCTGAACCGACGGACTGGTTCGTCGGATTAATCGAGAAGGAACATGTGGTCCCAGCCTGGTTCACAGTGACGACCTGGTCCCCAATCAAGAGGGTGCCGACCCGCGCGACACTCGTGTTTGCCGCGATGGAGACCGTCACGCTTCCGTTGCCGCTGCCATTGGCCCCGGAGACGATCACCAGCCACGGCACGGCACTCGTGGCCGCCCACGTACACCCTGCCGTGGTCGCAACCGCGATGGGCACACCCGCACCGCCGGCGGCGCCCACCGCCTGCGACGTGGGAGCCGCGGACACAGAGCAGTTTCCAGCTTGACTAATCGAAAGCACCTCGCCGGAAATCGACACGTTCCCGGTTCGCGCTGATCCCGTGTTCGCACCGACGGAGAATCTGACGCTGCCGGCTCCGTTCCCATTCGTGCCAGAAGTGATCGCGATCCAGGATGCGGATGTTGTCGCGTTCCATACGCATCCTGCGGCGGCATTGACCTCGACTACGCCGGAACCACCGGCAGCCGGTATTGACGCTGAGGTGGGTTGAATGACGTGTTGACATGGCAAGACCGGCACGGCTGCTGCCTGCGAGACCGTGAACGACTGGTCTTCGATGACCAACGCACCAGTTCGCGCAATGCCGGTATTGGAGGCGGCTGCAAACGTGATGGTGCCGTTGCCGTTGCCGGTACTTCCGGCGGTCACGGATAACCAGGCTGAGTTGCTCGACGCCTGCCACGAGCAGCCATTCGGCGCAACAACGGATACCGTCGCAGTGCCGCCAGTGGCTGGCACTTGCCCGCCCGATTCGGCAAGTTCGACCCGACAGGGCGCCGCAGCCTGACTGATAGTCGCTGACTGTCCACTGACGGTCATAGCTGCTTGGCGTGCGACGCCGTCTGGATTCGGAGACGCCTGAAAGGTGACGTTTGCGCTCCCTTGTCCGGATGCGGGAGAGAGCTCGGATATCCACTTCGCGTCGGTCGACGCTGTCCACGTACACTCCGGCTGGGTCGCGACCGCGACGCTCCCGGCGCCGCCGGCGGCATCTATCGCTGATGAGGGGGCCGCTATCGAAACTGGGCACTTTGCGGGCGTCGGTCCGACCCCGGTGGTAGTTGTGGCCGTTGCGCCGCAAGCGGAGGCGATCGCCGCAAGCATCAGCGCGACGGCTACCCGCAGCCGTTCATGAAACGGCATCCACATCGCCGGAGTCAGCGGGGTCCTAGGTTTCGTCATGGCCCTGGTGTCAAGGCCTAACTTTAATCGCAATAAGTAAAGATGGGGCGAACTAGTGCAAGCCCTTGAGTGCGGACTGACTCTGGGGCATCGGGTCCTCGCGCGCTGGCGGTCTTCGGCGTTGGCGAGCGAGGACTATGAATCAGGCGCGGAATCGTTCAAAGGGGTACCTAATTAGTGGCGCCGATTTGTAGCCCGCAGCGCCTCAGGGGACTCCAGAAATGGCCGCTGCACGAAGGCTTCGCGAAGACGATTTTCTCGAGCACTGAGGGCTCGCTGAGAGCGGGCTCGTTCTGGCGGGTCCGGCATCGGTGGCGGCCAAAAAAGTAATGCTGATGGAAGGGGTGCGCGCGACCGCCTGAGTGATGGACACTGACGGCAATGGATGACCGGGAGCTCCGTCGGGTCTTCACGCTCGCCAACGCATTCAAGGAAGGCGATCTCGTGGTGGGTGGCACGACCGATGACCGCCATCGTGATGACGCGCGGCGTCTGTTGCTCGCGACCACCCTCGGAGATATTCGACGAGCCGTCTTCGTCGACGACGGCGTGACGGCCGCACTCAAACGGACGCGCGACCGTCGTCTCGACGACGACCTGGATCCCCTCACGATTGCCCGCGTGAAAGCCATGCTGCTTGGACCCGATGCGGCCGTGTGGGCGCGGAAGCACTCTGACGCGCTGGCAAGCGAGGCGATTGCCGCAGTCGCAAAAGTGATGACGAACGACGAGCTGTCGTGCGTCGCGCGCGCGCTGTTCAATCCGCTGGACGGCGATGGCGTCGTCGTCGGCGCGCCCCGCCATTTTGGCTCGCGCATCCAGCCGAACAGCCCCGGTGACGACGAAGAGGAGATCCTGTTTTCGATTCTGGAGGGACTGTCGTACGGCTGTGGCGACGTGATCATCGGCGTCAATCCTGCCGCCGACGATCTCGACACGATTGTCCGGCTCGAGCAGTTGCTCGAAGGGGTCGTGCGACGCCTCGAGCTTCCCACCCGCTACTGCGTGCTGTCGGACGTCATCAAGCAGCACAAGGCGCAAGAGCACACGCGAATCGACGTGGTATTCCAGAGCCTCGCCGGCACATCCCGGGCACTTGTCGGCATGGCGGGCCTCGATGTGGACGGTGTGCTCGATCTGGTCCGGGACTTCGATGGGCTGTACTTCGAGACAGGCCAGGGATCGGAGGTGACCAACGGCTCCGCCGAGGGTGTTGACATGGTGACGCTGGAGGCGCGCACGTATGGGCTCGCGCGCCACCTCCGCCGGGAGACAGGCGGCGTCAACGGGGTTCGTCCGCCGGTGAGGCCCTGGATGATTGTCAACGATGTGGCTGGTTTTATCGGGCCCGAGGTGTTCAAAGAGGCGCAGCAACTCGAGCGCGCCTGTCTCGAGGACACGGTGATGGGGAAGCTTCATGGCATCAGCATGGGGCTCGACATATGCGCGACGTTCCATATGGGCATCGCGCCCTCGATGCTGCGTCGTCTTACCGAGCGCATCGTCGATCGCGCCGCGCCCGCGTACGTGATGTCGGTGGCCGGCAACGCCGATCCGATGCTCGGGTACCTCACTACGTCGTTTCGCGAGCACCCGCGTCTGCGCCGCCAGGTCGGCCGGCGCATGACATCCTCAATGGAGAAGCGGCTGACAGCTCTCGGTGTGCTGGGCCGTGATGGCGAGCCGAAACCGGGGGCCGAGACGGTCGCGCGTCTCTATGCGACATACGCCAGGAAGAGCGGCGATCAGCGCACATCGTCATTACTCGAAGAAGCAGGACGCCGGCGACTGCACGAACTGCGGGAACGCGGCTTCGACCTCGGCGTTGTGGACGCATCGGAATCCGATGCGCGAGTCGAGGCCATCTACACACACGCTCGCCGCGCGCTGTATGCAACTGTCGACGAAGGCATCATCAGGGACGCGAGCCCACGCAGCGTGCGCGTGCGGTCGGCGGCAACGAGTCGCGACGATTATCTGGCGCATCCCCCGGCGGGCGAGCGCCTGCGCGACGCCGACGCGCGCGCGGTGGCGACACTGTATCGAACGCGCGAACCGCAGGTGCAGCTGGTCGTTTCGGATGGGCTGAATGCCGATGCCATCAACGAGCAGCTTCGCGCGTTGCTGCCACCGCTTCGCCGGCTCCTGTCCGACAACGGATGCCATGTCGGCGAAACCGATATCGTCGTGGAGAACGGACGCGTGCGGGCCGGATATGAGATCGGCGGGCTCATCGGTGCCGCGATCGTCGTCCACGTCGTGGGCGAGCGACCCGGGACCGGGCTCAACATGGTATCGGCTTACCTTACCTACGGACGCGACGACTTGGGACAATCGCGCTGGAGTCGCGACCTCGATCACTCCGTCACGAGCGCGATCTGCGGAATCCATCCGAAAGGTAAGCCGCCGCAGGCGGCCGCCGAGGAGATCGCACGAACCGTTGCACGCATGATGGAACAGCGAAGATCTGGCGTCGCGCTGAAGGCGTCGACCCCTCGCTCCTAGGGATGCGAAGTCAGGGAAAACCCCTAGCGGTGATAAGGGAAATTCTGCAGCAAATCATTGCTGACTCTTTGGACCAGCGGATGTCCTCGCGTCTCGAAGCCATACACGAAACCTTGACATGCCGTCGCTGCGGCTTGATCATCCGCCCTGTCTCTCAGTCGCGTTGCTCCCAGGGAAACCCACGTCAGGAGGCAAGCCGTGCCGAATCGCAGAGAATTTTTCAAGACTGTCGCCGCAGCCACCGCCGGTGCCTACGTCGCAGGACGTGGACGGGAATTGCGCGCGCAGGCACCGCCCGCGCGGCGCCAGGTCACGATCGGGGGACGACGCGTGCGCGTCGTTGATGTGCACGCGCACTGGGACATGCCGCTCGGCGACGTCGTCAAGGGCACGCCATACGAAAAAGATCGGGCCACGGGCCCTGGTCTGGACGATCGCCTCGCGGTCATGGACAAGCTCGGGATAGATGTTGCGGCGCTTACAGTCAATGACTTCTGGTGGTGGGAAATAAAAGACCAGGGGCTGGCACGCGCCATCTGCAACAAACATAACGAGACGCTTGCCCAGTGGTCGCGGCAGCATCCCGATCGGTTCGTCGGGATGGCCTCGGTGCCGCTCCAGTTTCCGGAACTTGCCGCGGACATGCTCCAGGACGTTGTAAAGCGACTTGGCGCACGCGGTGTGACAGTCGGCGGCCACGTGAACGGCGAAAGCCTGACGCTGCCGAAGTACGACGTGTTCTGGGCGAAAGCAGCGGAGCTCGGGGAGCTGGTGTTCATGCATCCGAATGGCTCCGCCAACATCATTCAGCAGGGAGCCCTGGCCGGACGCGGTGGGCTTGGAAACATCGTCGGCAACCCGCTCGAGACAACCGTGTTCCTATCGCGGCTCATTTTCGATGGCACGTTCGACAAGTTTCCCGCCCTTCGTGTCTGCGGCTCGCATGGTGGCGGGTACCTGCCCTCGTATCTTGGCCGGACCGAGGTGGCCTGCCAGCGAACGGGCCAGAACTGCATCATCAAGAAGCGCCCGAGCGATTACATGCGCTCGCAGATCCTGGCCGACTCGATGGTGTTCTCTCCTGAAGGGCTCCGCCATCTCGTCGCGGAGATGGGCGTCAGTCAGGTAGTCTTCGGCACCGACACCCCATTCAACTGGCCCGTCACGGTTGATCTGATCGTCAACGCGGGATTCCTGAGCAACGCTGAGAAAGAGGCCATCCTTGGCGGTAACCTTATGAAGCTGCTGCGCATAACGACGTAGGCATGCTCCGTGCCTTGGCGGTCGGGCACATCGCGATCGGCCTCCTTCTGTTGCCCGTTGCTCTCGTGTCTGCCGGGATTCTCGCACCCATCCTCCTGGTCGGTCCGATCTGGGGGATCGTTCTTGGCGTCAGGTTGTGGCGGTCAGGCGCTGAAGTATTCGCCGCGCTCCGGCGCACGCACTGGACGTTCCTCCTGATTGACGGGCTTCTCGTGGCCTATGGCATATTCGCCCTTCGAGCCGCCGAGCGCAGCGCGGCGCAGGGAGGCGGATTGCTGGGTGGATTCGGATTGCTGCCGCTGGGACTCGGAATCGTGATGGCTTGCTTTTCAGGCGTGACCCTTGTGATGGCTCGAGCCGATCAGAATACGGGGAGAGGCTGATGATCGTTAGCGAAGGCGTCAAGACGGTCCGCGGCCAGTCGATCGAGTAAGCGGGCCAACCGCCGTCCCTCACGACCTGCAGGAGAAATAGCCACAGCGCCGATATGGTTTGTGAAGGCGTCAGCCAGCGGCTGCGCCGACTTGTAACATCCTGCGCAACGGTGTGAAGCTGTCGTAGGCACAAATGTCGGTTGGAGTGACGTGAGAGGCATTTTCAGGTGAGGCTTTATGACAACCTGCTATCGATGTAACGGCGAGACGGTCATATTAGGCGCGCTCTATTCGGCCGTTCGAACATCCTTTCGACCGCAGGAGTCGAAATTCCTGACGCTCGAAACCGGCGACGTCATGACGAAGGCGACGATGTGCAGGAACTGCGGGACGGTTGAGATTATCGGCGACGTCAACAAGCTGCGGCGGCTGACAAGCGATCCGGAGCCCGGGACCGAGAAACTTGCCGGCTGACCCAACCTTGTCCGTCTAAGCCAAATCCCCTCGGATCAACTCCCAACGTCCAACTCCCAACTCCCAAGGCGATCGGCTGTCTGGCACCCGAGGTCCTATTCACCGCAGACCATGCAATGGCGCTTTGTCATCGCAGAGGCCGGCATGGTCATGCCCGGCCGCGCATCCTAGATCCGCGCTGGCCGCGTGGTCGGGACGCCCCGTCAGGTACCTGGCTTCCGCTTCGACGCCGTCGCGCGACATCCTCACCACACCACAGTCAGAAATGTGCCACACTGCCGCCGCACCTGAAGGTCGTGCGCTGACAGGAGGCTACATGCATCGGTTCTTTTTCCTGCTGTTCTTTGCGGTCGCCACGGCCCCACCGTTGGCACAGGCGCAGGTTGCGAATGCGCAACGCCCGAACGTCGTACTCATCATCACAGACGACGTCGGATACGGCGATTTCGGCAGCTACGGCGCGCCGGACATCAAGACCCCGAACATCGATGGCCTTGCGAGGGATGGAGTCCGGCTGACGGACTTCTACGCCAACGGAGCCACCTGTTCGCCGACGCGTACGGGTCTCATCTCTGGACGGTATCAGCAGCGCTTCGGATTGGAGCAACCGCTTGGCTCGCGCGGCGCTGCGGATGCGGAGCGGGGACTACCGTCGAGCGGGCGGTCGCTGCCACAACTCTTGAAGAACAATGGCTACGTCACCGCGCTCGTCGGCAAGTGGCACCTTGGATGGAAGAGCGAGTTCAGTCCTGGCGCCCACGGGTTCGACTATTTTTTCGGGTTCAAGAGCGGTTTCATCGACTACTACCAGCACACGGCCGGCGCTGATTCGCCCGTGAAGGCTGATCTGTTCGAGAACGACCGTCCGGTGGAGGTCCCCGGCTACATGACGGACCTTATTACCGAGCGGTCGATTCGATTCATCGAGCAGAATGCCCGCCAGCCGTTTTTCATCGATGTCGCGTACAACGCCGCTCACTGGCCTTACCAGCGGCCCGATCAGCCGTCCACGGCGCGCGACAACGGCAGACACCTCGGACCATTCGACAATCCGACGAGCACGCGGGCGGACTACGTCGCGATGCTCGAGCGCGCCGATCAGGGAGTCGGCCAGATTCTCGGGGTTCTCGACCGCCTTGGCTTGCGACAGAACACGATTGTCATCTTCACCAACGACAACGGCGGCGAATGGTTGTCTCGCAACACGCCGTTCTTCCACCACAAGGGAACCGTGTGGGAAGGAGGCATCCGCGTGCCGGCAATCTTCCGTTGGCCAGGACGCATTCCGCCGGGCGGCGTGTCGGGCCAGGTGGGGATCACGATGGACCTGACCGCCTCCATTCTGGCAGCAACAGGAACGCCGGTTCCGGCTGAAGCACGCCTCGAAGGGATCAACCTTTTCCCGGTGCTCGAAGGACGCGTGCCGGCGATCGACCGGACGCTGTTCTGGCGTGTCCCAGGCGCGCAGCCGCAACAAGCGGTCCGCGTGGGCGACTGGAAGCTGCTCTACGACGGCGGAAGGGCGATGCTGTTCAATGTCCGCACGGATCTCGGCGAACGTAACGACCTGATGCGGGAGCAGACCGAGATTGCCCGACGACTGGCGCCGCTAATCGCGGCGTGGCAGAAAGACGTCGATGGCGAGGCGACGTCCCTGACGCGACGATAGGCCGCAACTTTACGCTCACGTTCGCGGCTCGCGCGACAGCGTCACTGCACCTGGATTGTCAGTATTCCGACGACAGGCCCCCGCTGGCGCGACGTACATCAAACCTGACGGCTGCTATCGCCTCTCAAATCTGGGGATCGACGATTGGCTCGCCCTCCGCGAAGCGCCCCAGCCGATACGGCCGCGCCTCGAGTGCTTCCGTGCGCCCGAGGCGAATCAGATCGGACGTGATCCGCCCGGCCGCAGGCGCCAGCATGAGCCCGTGGCCGCTGAAGCCGGCGGCAATCATCAGCGACGGATGTTCGGGATGCGGCCCGAGAATGGGGTTCTCGTCCGGCGACACGTCGTAGTGCCCCGCCCAGCCACGCTGCAGTCGCGGCTCGCCACAGCCAGGTAGGTAACGCCGCAGGCGCGGGGCGATGTGCGCCGCGAAGCTTTCCACATCCCAGTCGAAGCGGAAGCCCTGCGGCTCGCCGGGCAACTGGCGCGAGACCAGCAGATGGTCCGTCGTCTCAGTGTCGGAGCGGAAGTTGATGGGGTTGTCGCGATCAAGAACCATTGGCATGGGCGCCGCTGGTGGCGTCCCGAGTTGCACCAGGCAGGCCTGGCGCCGCAGTGGATACACGGGCAGGTCGACGCTCGCGAGTCGGGACACCTCGCTGCTCCACGCGCCGGCAGCCAACACGACCACCGCGGTGGATAACGTCCCGGCGTCGCGCAGGCGCACTGTCGCGCGCGCTCCTTCGAGATGAAGGCCGACGACCTCGTCCTGGCGCCACGCGGCCCCCAACTCACGCGATCGCTCGATGAAGCCCTGAAGCGCGCCGCCCGGGTTGAGGTAGCCATCTTCACGTGTCCACAGCGCACCCGCGACGTCATCGATGGCCAATGGGGGGACTACGTGCCGAATATCCTCCGGCGCGAGCCACTCGACGCCGACTCCGATCGCCTGTTGCGCTGCGCAACGCCGACGCAGCGCCACCTCGTTCGAGCCATGCGCAAGCATCAAGTAGCCGGCCCGGCGGAAGTGTGCACGCGGCCGGCCCCAGCTTCCCGCCAGCGCTTCGTCGAAGCAGGCGAAGAATTCGAGCCCGTATCGCGCCATGGCCAGGTTGCTCACCACGCCGTACTGCGTGCGCACGCCGCCCATGCTGGCTGCCGTGGCCGCGCGCATATGCGTGAGATCGCGGTCGACGACGAGCACACGCCCCGTGAATCCATCGGCGCGCAGGTGGTACGCCACGCTTGCCCCGATGATCCCGCCTCCGACGATCACCACATCCGCCGTGGCCGCCATCGAGCTTCGTCCTAAATTCTTGCGCGGGCGGGCGTGAGGCGAAGCACTACCAGTACTGCCAGTCGTGGGTGACGAAGACGTAGGCTCCGAGCGCCGCATTCGTTGCGGCATGCGCGACGATGGTCGCGAAGAGGCTTCGCGTGCGCCGAAGCCACGCGCAGTACACGATGTTGGCGACCGCGGCCACCAGCCATTCAGGATGGGCCAGAGCGGACGCCGCGATCACGACTGCGAAAGCGCGAGAAGAGAACTCGCCGATTGGAATCGACAGAAACTGGCTTTGGGTGATGTACCGCAGAAGAAACGAACGCCAGAGTATTTCCTCCATGACCGGCACCATGAGCACCAGCCCGTAGAGGCGAACCACCACAAATCCTGCCCGGGTCAGCGGGTTCGGTAACCTGTACGGATCGAATCCAACCCGTTCGCCCATGTGAGGATATGGGATGGCCTTGTCCAGGCCCACCCACAGCACACACACGACGAGGCCCAGCAGGATTGATGGCACGACCACGTTGAAATCCAGCTTGATGTCTCGAAGCGGTTGGCGCCATACCAGGAGCGCCGTGGTCACGGCGACCGCCTTAACGGCGTATGCCACGGCATACAGATCTGTGGGGACGTAACCTTCGAGCGCAGTGAGCACGCCGAACACGACGGTCGGCGCGATGAAGGGGAGTATGGACGGCTCGGTTGTCTCAGCGACCGTATGAGGTACTGCCGGTTGGAAGCTCATCCGCGAATCCCGGCAATGATATCCGCATCCGGCTCGCCTCGCACAACATCGCGCGTTCGCTCTTACTCAGGCGGCACCCAGCAGGGCGACTCCGACCGAACCGACACACTTGACGGCAGCCGTCAGGGCCTCACTGCGGTAGCGCGCACTTCAGGTGCGCAAACGTCCCTGGGCGGTGCTGACTGCCGCCCTCTGACGCCAAGTACACGTCACCGTCATCCGAAATCGCCACACCTTCGCCTTGCACTTCATCAAGCGCTCGCAGATTCGCGTGCCACAGGCTATTCGTGTTCCCGGCGGCGAGATCCAGACTCCGGTAGACGAGGAGCGCCTCGTTCGTTCGGAGTGCGACCCAGCGGCCGTCCGGCGATGTTTCCCCGTCCGTGATGCGCGTGCGCCTCGGTATCGTGCCCTTCAGAAAACGCTCGGTCGGTATCTGGCCAATCCGTTCGAGCGTGGCGAGCGTGCCGTGCGGCATCTCGCGCGGGAACCGAAACAGGAGCGATGGATGGCCTTTCGTGACGAGATACAGTTGCTGGTCGATGACGAACACCGCTTCCGCCTCGTGGTCTTCGCCTTCGGGATATGCCGCGTTGAACACTTCGGCCCGCGCCGTCTCCTTGTCGTCGGGACGTGGCTCGGGCACTCGATAGATGACGACCTCGTTGCGCTGCGTGCCGCCGCCGTTGCCGGCATCGGCGACGTACAAACACGAACCGTTGCTGCAGGGCGCGACGCTCACGTCCTCCCAGTTGTTCACATCGGCGCCGGCGATGCGGACACGTCCGATAGTGTCCCCGGCGGGATCAAGCGCAATCACGACCGGCGCGTCGGAATCGTTGAGCGACCAGAGTACGTTTGGCGTGCGAAGACTCAGCGCGAGACCACTTGCTTCCGGCAGTGACCCCAGCAGCTTGCCATGCGACAAGGTCTGGCACGTGAGCTCTTCCGTTCCGGTCGTAGACGATGCCGAGGATGACGAGTTCGACCGTCCCGCGACCACCGCCAGCCAGACAATCACCATCGCCAGCCCGAGGAGCAGCGCGAGGTAGGGAACGCCGCTAAGCTTGCCCGGAAATCCCCGATCCCACTCGGCCATTCTTCCAAAAGAGGATGCAACAACGGAACCGAGTCGGGGAGCATTTCTGTCGACGCAACCTCGCCATCAGCCCAGCGGCTCCAGTGCCGAAGAGCACGAGTGAAGCAGGCTCGGGCAGGGCCGCGACGCCCGAGGCTTGAATCTCCGAGACCACGTTGTAGAGAGCTCCGCGTCGCCTTGTGATGCGTCATCTGCCGGTGACCGATACACTCGTGGAATGCAGCTCCGTCTCGCCCGTCTCTGTCTCGACTGTGAAGAAGTTCACGAAGCCCAGGCCTGTCCGCTCTGCGCGTCGGAAGCGTTCGCCTTTTTGACGCGGTGGGTACCTTCGCCGGACCGGCCGTTGCGGTCGCGACCGCCCGTGCCGCCTCCGGTCGTGTCACGGGGCGGGAAGGTGGGGACCTGGCTCACAGGTGGCGTCGTCGGGATGACCGCGCTCGGAATTGCGGGCTGGCTGTGGCGCCATCGTGACGACGTCGCGTCGCGGGACGATTCTCGGAAGTAGTCACTCACATCTTCGCGGACCCGAAGGGTCCGCGCCGCTCCCTCACGCCGCCCATGACGGTTCTGTAATGCTCGACCTTGTTTGTAATAAACGATGACGTCGCTCTCCGTGCAGCGTCGTAAAGAAGTGCCTCAGGTTGGACGATACGACGATCGACAGATGGAGAAGCGGACAATTGTCACGATCATTGGCCTTACGGCGTTGGTCTGCAGCGCGTGTGGGGCGTCCCCGACGCAGCCGACGCAGCCGACCGCCAACAGCTTCGCCCTTCGCGGCATCGTGACCGGTTACGAAGGCGCAGCGCTGCAAGGCGCGACTCTGGCAGTGATCGATGGCGTGAACAAGGGCCAGAGCGTTGTCACGGACGCGCAAGGGCGATACGGCTTTGCCGATCTCGAGCCGGGCGGACTGACCATTCACGCCAGCGCGGTTGACTACGCGCCAGCAACGAGGCCAGTGATGCTCGCCGCTGATGTCGCCGTCGATTTCCAGCTCAGAGTGCTCCTCGCCCAAATCGGCATCATCGGACCGCCAACTCCGGTAGCCCATCCGAATGGAACCTACGGCGCTCAGTTTCAGCTTATGAATAGCGGCGACGGGTGTGCGTCGGACATGTCTGGAACCGCAGATCTATTCGACAAGAACCGAACATTGATAACTAGTTTTGGCTGGTCTGCAGCGGCCGGTGTCATCCTCAGACCTGGCGATCGACTCGGTGACGAGTTCTGCTGCCTCACGCGTGACCAGGCGGCTGCGGTCACGAGCTACAACGCCAACTTCAGGTGGGTGACCGTCCACTGTCCGTAGAGCAGGTATATGCTGCGCGCGTGAGGCAGCCGAACAACGCACAGTGGTGGGCTCTTCTCGTCGTGGCGTTGCTGCTGGTTGCTGTGTGGCCGTCCGATGCCGATCGAAGCCTGGCCGTCAAGTTCGTCAACTGGGCGGTAGATCCCGGCAACAGGCTCCCCGTTTTGCCCGGCCCATTTGCCCCCGGCCAGGGCGATGACCTGGAGACGGTCAATGCCCACGACCTTCAGACCCGAATGTACGACGAGCTGTACAACAAAGGTGGATGGACGCGTCTGCGCCTCGAGCTCAAGGTCGCCAACGATCCGTTCGACCCGGGGACGGAGCGTCAGGTACTGACGGGGATCGGAGTACTGGCCGCGTTCCTCTTCTGGAGGTTCGGCGGTGCGAACAGGTAAGCCTCTTCGCAGATTCCCAACGCCCAACTTCCAACTCCCAAGGAGAACGCTCGCAACCACGGCCTTGGGAGTTGGGAGTTCGTCTAGCTCTTCGTGTTCTTCGAGACCTTCGTGGTTGAAAGTCCTAGCGGGTCGACGCTCCGCCCTTGATCGTGATCTTTTCCACTGTCCAGGTCGAGCAGTCTCCCTTGTACACGACGTTCTCGGACTCGCAGTGGAGCTCGTGGATCAGACAGCCGGTCTGGCCATGCCCCTTGCTGGTCTGGGCCCACCCAACCAGATTGCCGTTCATGTCGAGCTTGTAGATCTTGCCGTTGCCGTCGCCGCTGAACAGGTACTGCGTGGGCGTCGGTGACGTGCACACACTCCAGGGCGCGCCGACATTGGCGATCGACTTGACGAAGTTCAGATCCGTGTCGTAGACCTGAATACGCCGGTTGCCTCGATCGGCGACGTAGATGTTGTCCTTCGCGTCTGACGTGATCGCGTGGACCGTGTTGAATTGGTTCGGCCCGCTCCCTCTGGTCCCGACGGCCTTTACCCACGTACCGTCCTTGGCGACCTTTGCGACACGCGAGTTCGTGTAGCCGTCGGCGACGTAGATGTTGTCCTTGCTATCAAAAGCGACGTCGGTCGGTCGGCCGAAGGTGCCAGGATTGCCGACGGGGAAGCGCACTTCATTGATTTCGCCGTGTTCGAGATAGCGCTCGAGGAAGTCGATCGCCTCCGGCTTTCTGCCGAGCACCATCGACACCATTCCCTGAGGGCTGAACTTGACGATCATGTTCGACCCTTCGTCGGTCATCCAGACGTTGTCGTACTTGTCGACTCGCACGGTATGGGCAAACGACGCCGCGTAGTTGTCCACACCCCACTGCTTGACGAATCTCAGGTTCTGATCGAACTCGAACAGCTGCGAGGCCGTCGCGCCGCGCGCCGGACCGGCATTGCCGCTGCGGGTGAATACGTACAGATGACCTTTGGAATCCTTCGCCACGCCCGTCGCTTCGCCGATGGTGTGGCCGGGCACCACGAGGCGCAGCACCTCCTCGGTGATCTGCAGCTGCGGTGTGGCTTTTTCGAGGGCGTCTTGTTTCGCTATCGCGGCTTGCTGTTCGGGGCTCGGTCCTTGTGGAGCAGCGGGCGCAGCCTGCCCCTGTCCACCTGCCCGCTGAGCAGAGACAGCAGCGACACCCAGCAATAGTGCGACGAGAACGATGATTGAACGTTTCACAACCCCTCCTTCTCACCAGGTTGCCTTGTCAACCAGGGTGGGCGGCGCGGAGTATATCGCGCCTCACCGTCTGCCGCGCAAACTGCTTTGAAGGACGGCGGGCTCGTGGCAGACTCCGCGTGTTCGTCGGTAGTGTCCGCCTTCAGGCGGACCGTCTTTAGGCGAACCGTATGATTCACGCGGACCGGGAGGCATTTATGGTGCGAAGGCTGTTTCTTCTCGTTGCGTTGGTTTGGCTCTCTGTCGGGACCGCTTCCGCTCAGGATGCCCGGACGGTCCTGCAAGCCTCCGTCAAGGCAATGGGTGGCACCGACCTGAAGACGATCCAGTACTCGGGAGCCGGCTGGTTCTCGCAGATCGGTCAGACCTACGGTCTGGCGGAAGACTGGCCGCACTATGAGGTCACTGATTACACGCGGCTCATCGACTATGGCGCCACGTGGTCGCGCGAGGACTACACACGGCGGCAGGGAAACTATCCGACGCTCGGCAGGACGCCGATGGCAGAGGAGCATATGACAGCAATTCTCAGCGGCACCTACGCCTGGAACATGCAGGGCAACATGCCGGTGCCGCTGACGCGTCCGTATCTTGATGGCGTCGCGTTCGCGGATCTCCGGCAGCTCGAGCTTGCGCTGACGCCGCACGGATCGCTGAAGGCGGCGCTCGCGGCGCCCAACGCCACGGCAATTACGCTGCCGATCGTCGGGCCGTCGGACTTCGGCCTCTCGCAGTTTGGAAGAAAGGTGACGATCGTCTCCTTCTCGCTTCTCGGGAAATACAAGATGAACGTGACGATCAATGACCAGAATCTCGTGGAGCTCGTGGATACGTGGTTTCCCAATCCCGTCTACGGCGACATGGACTACGAGATGCGGTACACCCAATACAAGGACTTCGGCGGCGTCATGTTTCCTCAGCTGGTCCATGTGCACCAGGGCGACCCGAGACTGAACCCCGCGCACAATTACTACGAGCTCAAGATCACGAGCGTGAAGCCCAACGTAGCGGTTGCGACGATGCCCGTCCCCGACGCGGTGCGGCAGGCGACAGCACCGCCCGTGAGAGTGGAAAGCCAGAAACTGGCCGACGGCGTCTGGGTGCTTGGAGGTGGGACGCACAACAGCATGCTCGTCGAGTTCAAGGATTTCGTCGCGGTGGTCGACGCCCCCAACAACGAGACGCGGTCGCTGGCGGTGATCGCTGAAGCGAACAGGCTCGTCCCTGCCAAGCAGATTCGCTATCTCGTGAATACGCACCACCATATGGATCACCTCGGAGGTATCCGCACTTACCTCTCCCAGGGAACCACCATCGTGACCCACGAATCGAACAAGGCGTATTACCTGGAGATCCCGTTTTATCCGAGTCCATGGACGCTGCAGCCGGACAGGATGGCGATGTACAGCCCGATGTACATGATCAGTAGGCGGCCCGCTCCGATTGAGACAGTGGGCGGCGATGCGCGCAGCACTGCCACCTATGTCGTGACTGATGGTGTCCGCATGATGCAAATCTTTCATGTGCAGGACATGGCGTACGAGTTGGGAGATCCTTCGTACAGGCAGGGCAATCACAGCGAGGATATGTTGATGGCCTACCTTCCGAAAGAGAAGATCCTGCTGAATGCGGACCTGTACTCACCGCCGGCGCAGGGCGCCCAGCCGCCAACGCCAACAGCGACCATGCGAACCCTCTATCAGAACATCCTCAAGCTGAAGCTCGACGTCGCGCAGCACGTGCCGGCTCACGGGCGGGTCGGGACCAACGAGGAGTTCACGCGGATGTTTGCGAAGACGGACAAGACTAACTAGGCGCGCCATAAGAGCAACCACGAAGAACACGAATGTCTCGAAGGACACGAAAACCTGGTTTTGGAAATTCGTGACCTTCGCGTCTATTCGTGACCTTCGTGGTTCGACGGATTTACCTGTTCGACTCCATGGTCTTCTTGCTGTTGTTCAGAGTTCTACGCTGGCGAACGAGTAACCTCGTTCCTGTGCGCGATTGACGGCGACGATTCCGGCGGGCACGATCCGCGCGTTGGGCACGAGATTGGCCACCATCTCGTTGTAGATCGCATCGGGTGTGGCGCCGATGGCCATCGCGATTCCGGCGGCGTTTCCGCGACTCGACACCTGACACACTCCGAGGCGCAGGCCGCGCTTGATCAGGCTGTCCAGCGTGTTCCCGCGGTTGGGCAGCGCGGCACCGTAGGCGCCAGCATTGAACAGGTTGACCGTCGGCGGCTGGTTGGTCTTTGGATCATTGAAGTTGGTGCGCTGAGTGATCGGCGCGCCGTACTTCCCCCAGATCGCATCGTTGTATGCGAACAGCGTCGAGAGATGTCGAGCGATCAGCACGACCGCGAGGTCATTGTCCTGAAGGGTGTATGCGCCCTGGTTGACGTTATAGAAGTTGTTGAGAAAGGCCAGCGCATTCCCGAACCCCTCCGGTGTCGGCGCGTCGAGCACGAACCGGTGCTTGCCTGGGATCTGATCCAGCCAGTCATCCTGTGCATGGCGAACCGGCTGCCAGCGACCACCCTCAGCTGATTGCGCCTGCGCAGGCGATGCGGCCAGTCCTGCGGCCCCGCCGGCGGTCAGCCCGACACCGAGCTTCGAAAAGAAAGAACGGCGCGCAAGCAAACGTCCCGATTCACGTCCTGACATGTCTGTCCTCCGTGGTAGAGACATGAGATTACCTCACTGAGTCGATGTTTGCGGCCCCATCCCCTTGAACGCGTACCTGTAATACCGCTGACCATCGTTCACTTCGCCGATGAACAGGTTTCCCTTCGAATCGGCAGCGAAACTGTGCGGATGGAAGAACTCGCGCGCGTTATGTCCGGCACGCCCGCCGATATTCGACACGATCTGCAGCGTCTGCCGATCCAGCACCCGGATCGCCTTGTTCGACCCGTCCATGACGTACAAGTACTTCTGCTCCCTGTCCGGTGACAGAACGAAGTTGTGGACGGTGCCCTCCGCCTGGAGGGTGTTCCTCGCGATGAACACCTCCTTGATGAACGTGCCATCGAGCCTGAACACCTGGAGGCGGTTGTTCGTGCGATCGGCGACGTAGACGAGCTCGTCGTTTGATACCAGGACGCCGTGCACCGGGTTGTTGAAATGTGTGGGCGCTGGTCCCTGAATCAGCTGCGCCCGAGGGGGGAACTTGAACGTGTCGTCCGGAGTCTTCCCGTACGCGCCCCAATGGCGCTTGTGCTTGCCCGTGTCGGCGTCAAAGACGACGACGCGGTGGTTGAAGTAGCCATCAGCGACAAACAACTCGTTGGTCTTCGGGTACACGAACAGGCTCGCCGGTCCACCGACATTCTCGAGGTCACCGCTGCCCGTGTTCTTACCCGCGTGGCCAATCTGCATCAGGAACTTGCCCTTGTTCGTGAACTTCAGGATGTGGTTGTCCTCTTTGGCGCTGCCGCTCAACCAGACGTTGTCCTTGGAATCGACATAGATTCCATGCTCGGACTTGAACCACTCGTATCCGGTCCCGGGGCCGCCCCATGCCTGCACGAACTTGCCATCCGGGGCGAATTCCAGGACGGATGGCGCCGGGATGCAGCACTCCGAGGCAGGCGGATTCAGCGACGCGCCCCGTTCGCTTTCCGGAATCGTCGCGGGACGATGAAAAATCCAGACGTGGTCATGCGAGTCGACAGCGATGCCCCCGACCTGCCCGGTCGCCCACCTGTTGGGCAAGGCCTGCGACCACAGTGGATCGGGTTCAAACTGCGGCACCGGTTGGCGGCTCACCTGAGCGGTCGCGGTATTCCTGGACACGGCCATCGCGGCGCCGATCACGGCGACCAGGGCCAGACTCCCTCCGACGGTCCACATCTTTCGAGTCATAGGGGCGCTCCTTTGCGCGATGAAGGTGAACGGCGCGGACCTTTCCCGCCTCCGCTAAAGCTTCGGCGGGCCGCCGAAGCCCGAAGGGCGAAGGCTGGCAGGTCCGCGGGACAGAACGTTATTGGGCCGCGCGAAGCCGGGGAAAAAGCGCGGTCATTATATGCCCGTGGAGCTGGACGGAGCTCAAGTGAGCGGCGCGAAAGGTATTGAGATGCTCACATTGAGGACGCCAACTGCTCTTTTCACCGCCGCGATGTCGTTGACGTGATGCAGGTTGGAAGGGGGTACTGCTGAGGCGAGTCGTTCTGGCGGAACAGAGGAAGAGCGTCAGATGGCTCCTGACGGCAGCTCCGGAACGCGAGTCCACACGCCGTCGCGGACCTCTTTCACGATCCCGGCGCTCACGAGACTCGAAACTATCCGGTTGGCCGCGTCAGAAGGGACGTGGAGAAAGTCCTGCAGACCTTCGAGCGTCAAGGTTGTTTCCGGTTTGTGGACGACATGATCCACGACTGCACGAACGACCTCCGATCGGCGTCCGCTTTCTCGTCGTTCGATTCCCATTGGTCCCTCCGCGAATAACTATGCGCAAGGTTGGTGCCTAAACCCGCTCAGCTCTCCGTTCACTCTGCTGATAAGCTCCCCAGATCCGGATGTCAGACAGGATTCGTCATTCTCTAACGCCGGGTAAGGCAGCTCAGCGCCGCGCCGAAGTTCAGTACGCCGTGAGCCGTGTGCTCTCGCGTGCATCGAGTGTCGACGAAGCGCTGGACGCGCTGCTCCCGGCGCTCGCGGAGGCGGATACGGGTCGTCGACTCCACGCTGGACGTGTCGCCGTTCATTGCTGACAGGCCGTTGTATCGACGTGGAAGGTTTATCGGGTCCACGGCGGGCTCGCGTGGAGCTCGCGATCGTGCGGCAGATCGTATCGGTGTATGGAGGAACGGTCAGCGTGAGGTGAGGGCGACGGGTCGGCATTCACATCCGGCTGCCGACCCACAGTGTGTAATTCGACTACCGACTACCGACTGCCGACGACCGTTGACGGTAGACAGTCGACGGCAGACGGCAGACGGGATAGGAAAGACGTCAGGCTTCCTTGCTAGGTGCGTCGCCTGACGGGGACCGCAAGGAGCGCGATGCCGCCAACCAATGCGACGACGCCGAGCAGAGGTGACATCGGGAGCGTCTTGCGTTCCTGAGTCGTCGCCTGTAGTGGACCAATGTCGACGATCGTTTTCGTCTGGTTCCACGAGATCCCGCCCGCGAGCAGCACGACAAAGCCGAGGACGAGCAGGATGATCCCCGCGATTCTTTGAACAGTCATAGGGCACACCTCTACAACAAGGGTGCCATTCGTAGCTCAGCCTCGAGTCAATTTACGACTTCTTGGTCAGCTCCGCGTAGACGGCATCGACAAAGCCCGGCGCAGGACCGCGGCCACCTGGAGCCGCGCCGGCGGGCGGGGCCGCCGCGCGCGCGCCCGGCGCAGGAGTGTCAGGCAGCGCGCCCTTGATCTCCTCGAGCGATTTGCCTTCCTTCACCATGGCCGCAATCTTCCCGCGCCGCGCGATCACCGCATTCAGCTTCCGCTGAATGTCGGCCTTCATCTGCAGATCCCCGTGCCCGGGCACGTACACGTCGGCGTTGAGTCCAGCGATGCCCTTGACGGTTGTGATCCATCCTTCGGCGGAGCCGTTCTTGTCCATGTGAATGTTTGGGTTGTCATCGGCACGATTGGCCGCGATGACGTCGCCCGTCGCGGCGATCTTCTGATCGGGCAGGTACACTACCAGGTCGCCACTGGTGTGAGCGGGCGCCAAGTGATACAGCTCGAGCTTCACGCCATCGATCGTCATCGTCTCCTTGTTCCTCGTCACGACCTGCGTCGGGAGACGATCCGGAGGCGGCGCACCGCGGCCACCCGCCGCGAGCGCGGTTTCCAGCTCTTTCTTGTTGTTCTGATGCGCGATGATCTTGATCCCAGTCGGGTACGCGACGAGGCCGTTCACGTGATCGCCATCGCTGTGGGTCAGGAACACCGTCGTGACCGGCTTCGGCGTGATCTTCGAGATTTCCGCCAGAAGGTCTTTCGCCCCCGCCTCGGTCTGCTTGGCGTCGACCACGATGACACCGGTCTTGCCGATGATGATCGTGCTGTTGCCGCCCGAGCCGCCGATGCCCGCCCAGACGTCGGGCTTCAGCTGCTTCATCATCACCGGCTGCTGCGGTGGGGGCCCCTGCGCGAAAGCCGAGGGCGCACACAGCGCAACGCCCAGCGCGGCCGCAATCGATAAGATTCTATTCATAAGTACTTTGTCCTTTTCCGCAATCCGAGACTCCCGAAGGTCATCTGATGCTGCATCTTCACGCGAACTATGCGCCTCGGAACGAGAGCCGTGCAAGTGGAAAACTTGAAAAGGGAAGGTGGACAGGTGGAGCGATAGCGTAGAGGCGGACCGTGTGGGTGAACGTAGAGGCGGACCTTTAGGTCCGCCTAGTAGTAGCCGTAGTAGTCCTCCGGGGGCGGCGGATAGTACGTCGGCGGTTCGGGCGTCGGGCTTGCGGATAGAT
>Ga0208185_1000281_pt1 | contig 28377 bp, 30 predicted proteins | sample EasRivMeERMLT700_FD_187532 | JGI IMG/M metagenome (GOLD analysis project Ga0208185, IMG submission 187532) | Soil microbial communities from meander-bound floodplain in the East River, Colorado, USA - East River MetaG ERMLT700 (SPAdes) (version 2) | ecosystem: Environmental > Terrestrial > Soil... | reverse complement strand
GAACGCGGGCGAAAGCGTCAGCACGTGCGCGAACACGGTCGTCCTCAGGTCGGCGATGATGCGCTCGCCGACGCTCATCATCAGGTAGAAGCGCGTCCAGGTCGCGCACGCCAGCACCACGGCGACGCCCACGATGGCGGCGAGCGCCGCATTGAGGAGCCGCGGGTCGCCGCTGCCGAAGCCCGCGTCCACCACGTGGCGCAGTCCCTGCCCCAGTACCAGCACGCAGCCGGCGGCGACCACCAGCGCGACGAGCGCGCCCGCGATGCGTCCGCGGTACGGGAGGAGAAAGCGGCCGAGACGCGCCAGGTGGGCGAGCTCGCCCTTGGGCGGAGAAACAAAGCCAGGGGTCATTGCCACGCCTCTATCCTACCAGTGACCGGCGTTGACAAGCAGGCGGCGGTGCGCTGAAACTCGCGCGGCTGGAGGACAAAGGACGCATGAAGCGCAATCGCATTCTCACCACGCACGCGGGTTCCCTGCCGCGTTCCGAAGAGCTCCGGGAGCTGGTGTTCGCGCGCGCCGAAGGACGGCCTTTCGACAAGGATGCGCTCGCGGACCGTCTGAATACGGAAGTCGCCGAGATCGTGCGCCGGCAGGTCGACTGCGGCGTGGACAGCGTGAACGACGGCGAGCTCGGCAAGACTAACTTCAACAACTACGTGCGCGAGCGGCTCGCGGGCTTCGAGTCGCGCCCGTACGTGCCCGGCAAGAGCCCGAAGCCGCTTTCGATTGCCGGGCGCGAGCTGACGAAGTTTCCCGAGTACTTCGCGGCGGGCGGCCGCGGCTTCGGCGCCTTTGCCGGTGCGGGCCCGAGCCGGCCGCAGGTGTTCTGCGTCGCACCGCTCAAGTACGTCGGCCACGCCGCGTTGAAGGACGACCTCGAGAATTTCCGGGCGGCGCTCCGCGGCGCGAAGGCGCGGGAGGCGTTCCTGTCCGCGAACACGCCGGGCACGATCGAGCACTGGCTGCGCAACGAGCACTACGCCGACGAGGAGGCCTTCGTCTACGCGATCGCTGAGGCGATGCGCGAGGAATACAAGGCGATCGTCGGCGCGGGCTTTCTGCTTCAGATCGACGACCCCGACCTCCCCGACGGCTGGCAGATGTACCCCGGCATGAGCGTCGCCGAGTACCGCAAGTACGCGACGATGCGGGTGGACGCGCTGAACCATGCGCTGCGCGGCATCCCGCGGGAGCGAATCCGACTGCACGTGTGCTGGGGCAGCTTCCACGGCCCGCACCAGCACGACATCCCGCTCGAGCGCATCCTCGACATCATTTTCCGGGTGCGCGCCTCGCAATATTCGATCGAGGCCTCCAATCCGTGCCACCAGCACGAGTGGCGCGTGTTCGAGGATCACGAGCTGCCGGAAGGCGCGACGCTCATTCCCGGCGTCGTCGGCCACTACTCGGACTTCATCGAGCACCCCGAGCTGGTGGCCGAGCGCCTGGTGCGCTACGCCAAGCTCGTCGGGCGCGAGAACGTGATGGGCGGCACCGACTGCGGGCTGGGGCCCCGCGTCGGGCACGCCAAGATCGCGTGGGCGAAGCTGGAAGCGCTCGCCGCGGGCGCGCGCATTGCGACGAAGCGCCTATGGCCGCGCCGCTCGCGCTAGCCAGAGATCCCACGGCCGGTCGATGACGCTGTCGTTGGTCCGTGCGGCGTTTGCGGCCTCGGCGTCGTTGAGATAGTTGATTGCGCCGAGCCGCAGGGCTTCCGACTGCAGGCGCGCGTTCACCTCCGCGTAGATCGCGCGGAATACCACCTGCTTCAGCGTCGCCCCGACCGCCACCGAGCCGTGGCCGCGCATCAGGGCGAACGGCGCGGCACCCAGCGCGCGAGCGAGCGCGGCGCCGAGCTTGTGGTCTCGGATCAGCATGTCGGTCGCCGGCCCGCCCGCCTCGCGGATCTCGAAGATCGGCGTCGCCGACCCGAGGAAGCCGCTCATGTGGAATACCGGCCGCAGCGCGGTCCCCGTGATGCCGAACGGGATCAGCGCCGGCGAGTGGTTGTGCACCACCGCCACCACATCGGGCCGCGCGCGGTAGATCTCGCTGTGAATGAAGCGCTCGAGATAGGGGCGCCGGCCGCGTGCGTTCAGGGGCTCACCGTCCAGGCCGAACTCCAAGATGTCCCGGGCGCGCACCCGGCCGGGCGCGAGGCTTCTCGACAGCAGGAAACGCTCCGGGGCCCTCTCGTCGCGCACGCTGACATGGCCAAACCCGTCCACCACGCCTTCCTTGAACAGGATATGGTTCGCGCTGACGAGATCGTCGATCAACCCCTTGCGGCTCATGGACACGCCCTCCCTGTGATCGGTGCCGGCAGCCGTGCGGACTGCCACCCGCTTGTATTAAACTCGCAGTCTACCGCTCCCCGCGGCGCAGCAACCAACAACGAGGAGGAAGCTCTCATGGCGAGAAAATGGCTGTTGTCCGTGCTCGTGGGCACGCTCGCGTGCGCCGGGATTGCGGGCGCGCAGAGTTTCCCGACGCGGCCGATCCGCGCCGTGGTGCCGTACGCGGCCGGCGGGCTTCCCGACACGATGACCCGCATCGCGTCCCAGCGGATGATCGAGATCCTGGGGCAGCAGATCGTCGTGGATAACCGCCCGGGAGCCGGCGGCATCTCCGGGTGCGAGCTCGTGGCGAATGCGGCGCCCGACGGCTACACGCTGCTCATCGCGGACGTTGCGCAGACGGCCATCAACCCGGCGCTGTTCGCCAAGCTGCCCTACGACACGCTGCGGGATTTCGCCCCCGTCAGCCTCATGGGCACATCCGGGCAGTTCCTGGTGGCGCACGCCACGGTCCCGGCCAATACGCTCAAGGAACTCATCGCGCTCGCCCGGTCGAAGCCGGGCCAGCTCCGTTACGGCTCCGGCGGAATCGGAAGCGTGCATCACCTCAGCATGGAAGCGCTCAAGACGCCGCTCAAGCTCGACATCGTGCACATCCCCTACAAGGGAGCCGGCCAGGCGGTCCCGGCGCTCCTCGCCGGCGAAGTGTCGCTGCTCTTCGCGGCGCTGCCCTCGATCGCTCCGCACGTCAAGGCGGGGCGCCTGAAGCTGCTGGGGGTCAATACGCTCAAGCGCAACGCGCAGGCGCCGGACGTGCCGACCATCGGCGAGCTCACGGGGATCAAGGACTACGACTATCCGCCCGCGATCGGCGTGATGGCGCCGGCGAAGACGCCGAAGGCCGTCATCAACCAGCTCGCAGCAGCCGTGCAAAAGGCAATGCGGCACCCGGACACGGTCGCCCGCTACACGACGCTCGGCATCGACCCCGTGGGCAACACGCCCGAGCAATACCTGGCGCAAACCCGCGCCGACATCACGAAGTACGCGCGGGCGGTCAAGGCGTCGGGCGTCAAGGTCGATTGAATCTGGATTCCCGCCTCCGCGGGAATGACGCGGCTCGGACACGAGCGAGATATCAAACAAGAGGAACGAATGATTTTCAGGATCCCTGATAAATTTCGCGATCTGCTGTCTGCCATGTGCCTTGGCCTCGCGCTCGTCTGCGCGCCGGCGTGGCCGCAGCAGTATCCCGTCAAGACGGTGCGAATCATCGCGCCATTCGCGCCGGGCGGCAGCGCCGACACGCTCGGGCGCATTGCCGCGGCCAAGCTCACGGAAAGCCTCGGCCAGTCGTTCATCGTCGAGAACCGTCCCGGCGCCGGCGGGATGCTCGGCTCGGAGCTCGTCTCCAAGAGCGCGCCCGACGGCTACACGCTCGTCGTCTCCGGCGTCGCCTCGCACGTCATCGCGCCGGCGCTCGCGGCAAAGCCCAGCTTTGACCCGATCCGCGATTTCACCCACGTCGCCCTCTTCGGAGGCCCGCCAGCGGTCTTCGGGGTTCATCCGTCGCTGCCGGTGACGGACCTGAAGTCCCTCGTCGCGCTCGCCCGCACGCGGCCTCACGAACTCTCCTACGGTTCGCCCGGGATCGGCACCCAGGGGCACCTGATGGCGGAAGTCTTCCGGCAGCGTGCGAAGATCGATATCGTGCACGTGCCGTATAAGGGCGCGTCCATCGCCATGGTGGACATCGTCGCCGGGCACATTCACGCCATCTCGACGACGCTCACCACCGCCAGCGCGCAGATCCGCGCCGGCCGCGTGCGCGCGCTGGCCCTGAGCTCGGAAAAGCGGCTCGCCGACTATTCCGGCATCCCGACCTTCCGCGAGCTCGGCTACCGCGATGTGGTGGGAACTGTCTGGTTCTCGCTCTCCGGGCCGGCGGGGATGCCCGCGGACATCGTCGACCGTCTCAACGCCGAGGTGCAGCGCATCCTCCAGCTCCCCGACGTCCGGGCGCGCCTGCGTCCGGACGGCATCGAGCCGAACACACTCGACCCGAAAGCGGTGACCGACTTCATGGTGGCCGAAGTGAAGCGCTGGGCGCCGGTCGTCCGCGCCTCGGGAGCCCGCGCCGACTAGCGTGCGCCGGGGACGTTGCGGGTCTTGAGGAACTGCTCGAGCGTCTCGCCCCGGAACGCCGCCACCATCTCGGGATTGGTGACACCGGAGACGCGCGCGAGCTTCTCGAGGCAGAAGAAGCTCGCCCCGTAGCGGATCAGCGCGGCCCAGTCGAGGTCGCGCACTATGCGGCGCTCCTCGGCGGAGAGTCCCGCCTGCTCGAACGCCGCGTCCGGGTCCTGCTTGAACAGCGCGCGCTTCTCGGGCCGCGTGAGACCGTGCAGAAAGCGGTTCAACCGCAGCCCCTGCGCGCTGCGCTGCAGGTCGAAGAGGTAGGTGCCGGGGAGCGACTCGATGCCTTTCAGCTGCGGATTCATGAGAGTCAGTCGATCCGGATGCCGGCGCTTCTCACGGCCTCGCCGTACTTCTTGTACTCGGACCGCAGGTACGCGGCGAATTGCTGCGGTGTGCTGGGGAATGGATCGAGCGCGATGCTGTGCACGCGTTCACGCGTCGCGGGGTCGGCGAGCATGCGCCCGGTCTCGCTCCGCACCCTTCCCAGCACCGGGGCCGGCAGGCCGGCCGGCGCGAACAACCCGAGCCAGGGATTGACCTCCACGCCGGGGTAGAACTCGGATAGCGCCGGCAGGTCCGGGTACGCCGGGTTGCGTTTTCCCGCGAGGGCGAGCGCGCGCAGCTTGCCGGATCGCACGTGCGGGGCGGCGGAGCTGCCGCCGAACATCGCCAACACTTCGCCCCCGAAGATCCCCACCAGCGCGGGGCCGCCGCCCTTGTAGGGCACGTGCAGCAGATTGATGCCGGTATGGGTCTTCAGCATCTCCATCGCGAGATGGTGCTGGCTGCCGTTGCCGATCGAGCCATAGGCGAGCGGCGGGTTCGCGCGGCGCGCGTATTCCACGAACTCCGGGGCGGTCTTGACCGGCAGCGACGGGTGCACCGCGAGCAGCATCTGGGTGGAGACGAGGCTCGCGACCGGTGTCAGGTCCTTCAGGGTATCGAACGGCAGTTTCCGGTACAGGTGCGGGCTGATGACGATCTGGCTGTCCTGGCCGAGCAACAGCGTGTGGCCATCGGGCGTCGCGCGGACGGTGGCTTCGGTCGCGAGGTTGCCGTTGGAGCCGGGGCGATTGTCCACTACCACGTTTTGACCCAGCAGCTCGGTCAGCTTCGGCGCGATCACGCGCGCGAGGTTGTCCGTCGCACCGCCGGGCGGGTTCGGCACGATGAGCCGGATCGGCCGCGCGGGGTATTGCTGCGCGCCCGCGGTGGCGCAGGCGAGCAGGAGCAGCAACACGACACCGCGAATAATGAAGTTACTCATCACCCGTCACTCATCAGGCGGTGGGCGGTTCCTCGAACAGCGCCACCGCCATCGTCGCCGTCATCGGCAGGTAGTAGTTCTGGTGGATCTTCTTCGCGCGGTCGGAGAGCGCCCCGCGCATCGCAAGCCACATCACCTCCTCCGCTCCCTCGGTGCCGCCCAGCCGGATGTAGTCCGCGTGCGTCATCTTGGTGAGCGTCGCCGGGTCGCGGTCGATCAGGTCGAGAAACTTCCGGTCCCATTCCTCGTTGTTGAAGCCGGCGCGCTCGCCGTTCATCTGGTGCGAGAGCCCGCCGGTGCCCACCACCACCACTTTCAGCGGCTCGGGAAAGGACTCCACCGCACGCCGCACCGCCTGGCCGAGCTTGTAGCACCGCAGCGGGGTCGGCAGCGGATGTTGGAGCACGTTGATCTCGACCGGGACGATGCGCCCGGGCCAGTCCGGCGCCGGCGGCCAGAACATCGTCAGCGGCGAGTGGCAGCCGTGGTCGATCGGCAGGTCCTGGAACACGGAGAGGTCGAACTCCTCGTTCACCAGGGATTCCGCCATGTGCCGGGCGAGCGCCGGGTGACCCCTGAGCGGCGGCACCGGGCGCGGGCCCAGGCCTTCGTCCGCAATCGGGTATTCCGCGCTCACGCCGAGCGCGAAGGTCGGATAGTGGTCGAAGAAAAACGTCGTCGCGTGGTCGTTGTAGAAGAACACCAGCACGTCGGGCCGGCGCTCGGCCATCCAGCGCGCAACCGGCTCGTAGCCCTTGAACAGCGGCGCCCAGTCCGGGTCGCTCCCCTTCTTGCGGTCGTAGGCCATCGCGATCGTGGGCACGTGGGAGGTGCCGATGCCGCCGATGATGGTCGCCATAAATATTGGGACGCACACATTTATCAATGCGCAACTATACCAAAGCGACCTTACCGCTGATAAATGTGTGCGTCCCTATTTTTCAGCGAACTCGAACTCGGCCACCAATACGTGGTGGTCGGAGGCGCGCGTGGGCTTCACCAGGTGGCTGACCGGGCGCAGGTGGCGGTTGTAGAAGATGTGATCGAGCACCAGGGGGTAGCGGCGCCAGGTGGGCTCGCTCGCCTGCACCGACTGGTAGCCGGCCCCGGCGAACTGCCGGATCAGTGCCTCGTGGCTCGCGACGTTGAAATCGCCCGCCAGCACCGTCGGCCCGGTCGAGGCGCGCGCCGTCTCGACCACGAGCCGCAGCTGCCGCGGGTGATCAGTGGCTTCCGTCTTCAGCATGAAGAGCGCGAGCAGGTGGGTGTTGAGCAGGCGCAGCTCGCGCCCGGCGACTGTGGTGGTTGCGCCGAGCAGCAGGCGGTCGGTGGGCGTGTGCATCTTGCCGTTGAACTCGAACTCCACCCGCGGCGACGGCAGATCGCGCCGCAGGATGTCGCGCAGGGGCGTCCTGGAGAATATCGCGAGCCCGATCCCGAATGGCAGCTCCTGGGGGTCGGCCCGGGGGTAGGCAAAATAGCTCTCGTAGCCGCTCAGCTCGGCGCGCAGCCGGGTGTAGTTCGGAGGGGGATCCGGCTGAACGCCGCCGGGCTGCGCCCGCTCGACTTCCTGCAGCAGGATGATGTCGGCGCCGTGACTGCGGATCTCCTCGAGCGTGAGGCCGAGATCGACCCGCGCGTGATCGGGGTTGGCGTCGTCCCACCCCTGCCCGTACTGCATGTTGAGTTGCAGGATCTTGAAGGTCTTCATCGGCATCGCGACGCCTGTGCGCCGGACGCCAATATATCATCGAGGCTGCGGGAAGCGGAGCCGGCCGCCCCGGTGGCGGCGCGGCGGGTGGACTCCATGGATGGCGCGCGGGCGCGTCGGGCGCCCGTTATTCAGCCGCGCTGCGTGCCTGTGCAACAGCGCGCAGCCTGAGGACCACGAGCGTTGCGACCGCGATTACGAGGAATGCTGCGATGACGCCCAGCTGCCACACGGGCCCGCAATCGGACATTCCGAGCGTGCCGGCCGTGCATGATCTGACGTATTCCATCACGATGCCCCTGTCTCCCATAATCTGGACTTTGGTTCTTCTAGCTGCGGCCCAAAATTAACATTCCCGCGGCGGCGGCTTCATGGCACTGCGTCACGTGGCCCCGCAAAATCATATGGCCCGGGAAGCGCTCGTGCGCGGGTCCGGAGCGCTTCGTAGTCGATCTCTCCTGCGAAAAAAGTCCAACCCGCCGCATGGCGTGACTTTATCCTCTTACGGTCTCCAGCATCAGCAGGAGTCCGCCCAGTATCGCGATGCCGTTCAACAGCAACAGGCGCCGGACATTGCGCCGCGCCGGGTCCTGCACGGTCCAGAAGCGGTGGAACAGCGCGTTCGCCACGACGGTGAAAACGATCAGGCACCAGGCGCCGATCTCGGGATGCCAGTCCGCGAGCAGCAGCGCGCAACCTGTGAACTGCAGTGCGAGCCCGCCCCAGTACGCCGCCGCCGGAAACGGAACTCCGAAACTTGCCAAAGCCTCGATGTGGTCCCGGACCTGCTGCGCGCCCAGGTTGTAGAGCCCGGCAACGACGAAGAAGGCGACGATGAACATGCGCCCCGCGATCTCGATCCACGAGGCGTCGCCGTACATGCCTAAGAGCCCCTAACACAATGAAACACGCGTGCGTTGCGAGCCAAAATCGGTGATGACGCGAAGGACGGCGCAGGGCATATGTCGTATATGGCCAAGCCGCCCGACAAAGTCAGCGCCGATTCTGGCCGCAACCCCGGCGCAGGCATCAGTACATCCAATAATGTCGCGGGGGCTGGCACGAGTTTTGGCCCAGGGCTTTGTCGCTCACCTTACCAATATTCCCGATATTGGCTGCGGCTCGCTTCGCGCCCTGAGCCAAAATCGTGACAGCGCATCGCGCGTTTCATTGTGTTAGGGGCTCTAAAGCACCGGGATCCTGGCATGCAGCACCGCCGGGCGGCCGCTGCGCACCTGCGCGAGGCAGCGCTGGATCGCGTCCGGCACGGCGTCGGGATCGGTGAGCAGTTCGCCGTAGCCGCCCGCCGCCTCGCACACCCGCGCGAAATCGATGCCGGGCGCAAGCCGCGCGTGAAACTCCCCGATCGCCTTCGCTTCCCCCTCAGGGTACATGCGCAGCGTCGACTCCTTCACCGCCGACCAGCCGGCGTTGTCGAGCACGACGGTAAAGATGGGCAGCTGGTACTGGTGCGCGACGGCGTAGGTCGAGGACGGGTTGCCGAAGTAGAAGCTGCCGTCGCCGACCACCTGCGCCACGATCGCGTCGGGACGCGCAAGGCGCGCGCCGAGCGCCGTCCCGGCCGAGAAGCCGAGTCCCCCGCCGGCGGAGCCAAGGGAGGTGCCGGGGCGGCTGCGCAGGACCTGGTTGTACACGACACCCGCGTTGCGTATCGATTCGTTGACGAGAATGTCGTTCTCGCCCAAGGCCCGGCCGAGCTCGGCGCAGAGATAGTGCTGGTTGACCGCGTTCTTCGTGCCCCGGTTTTCCGCCAGCTTCGCAAAGTTCGCCCGGCGCCCGGCGTATTCACGCGTCATGGCCTCGAGTCGCTTTGCCGCCGTCTCGCGAAACGCAGGTGTCGCGCGCGCCTTCAGGGCCTCCAGCAACTGGCCCAGCACCAGGACGCTGTCCCCGGGCAGGCGCAGGTTCGACGGAAAGCCCCAGATCGGGAAGCGCTCCTTGACCACGTCGACGTCGATGTGCGCCCACCACGCCTGCGGGTTCTCGCGGGTGTCGCGCGGTATCCACGGCACGTCCACGTCCACCAGCAGGCCGACGTCGGCCTCCGCGACATGCTTGCCCGGCTGCAGCCCGCCCCAGCAGGGCGATGCGCGCGAGATGTTGAGGTGGGAAGGATTGAACTCGAAAACGCGAATGCCGGCGAAGCGCGCCAGCTCCTCGAGCAGGCCCGGCGCGCGCGGATTGCGGCCGGCGTAGGCCGTGACGAGGATCGGGTGCTTCGCCGCCAGCAGCCGCTCGGCGATGGCGGCAATCGCCGCGGCATCGGCCGCGCCGGCGCGGGCGGCGCCGTAGCGCTCGTCCGGGAAGGAGCGCACCGCGGACGCGTCCCAGGTCTGCGCCAGCGTCTCTCGCGGCAACATGAGGTACACGGGGCCCTGGGGATCGCTGTGCGCGACGGTGTGGGCGCGCCGCAGCACCTCCTTGGTGATGACGCCAGAGGGCAGCGTCCACTCCCACTTCACGTAGTTGCGCACGATTGCGCCCTGGTCGAACGGCTCCTGGATGAAATGTACATAGGTGTCGCGCGAGCCGGGAAGCTCTCCGCGCACGGTATAGGGCGCCTTGCCCGCCATCAGAAGCAATGGAACGCGGTCGCGGCAGATGTTGTGCGCCGCCACCGCCGCATTCGAGGTTCCGGCATCCACGTGGACCAGCACGGCCTGGCCGCGGCCCGTCACCATCGCGTAGCCGGCGGCCATGTGCATCGCGGTGTTCTCATGCGGGCACAGCAGCGTCGCCGGGGCCTTGCGCCCCTCCCTCCGCCAGCGCGCCATCTCCTCGATCAGGGGCGCGTGGTCGGTGCCCAGGTTGCAGAACAGGTATTCGATGCCGAGCTCGTTCAGGCCTTCGAGAAAGTAGTGCGCGGTCGAGTGCAGGCTGACTTGCGGTGCCTTGTCCATGGCGCGGTCCCCTTTCGGTCGCCAATATTAAACGAGAAAATGGGGACGCACACAATTTCCCAGATTCCTAAAGAAGATCCAAACAAGCCGTTGCGCGCGCACCCCGTTCCTAACTGGAAATTGTGTGCGTCCCCATTTTTTCCCACGGCAGGCCGACGTAATTCTCGGCGAGGGTGGTCGCCGCGGCGCGCGAGCTGACGACGTAATCGAGCTGCGAGCGTTGCAGCCGCTGCTGGAACGCGTCGTCGCCCGGAAAGCGGTGCAGCATCGAGGTCATCCACCACGAGAAGTGCTCCACGCGCCACACGCGCTTCAAGCAGGTCACGGAGTAGGCGTCAAGCAGGTCGGTGCGCCCGGATTCGTAGAACGCCGCAAGCGCGCCGGCGAGCACCCGCACGTCGGCGACCGCGAGGTTCAGGCCCTTCGCCCCGGTCGGCGGCACGATGTGTGCGGCATCGCCTGCGAGGTAGAGGCGGCCGTAGCGCATCGGCTCGACCACGAAGCTTCGCATCTCGGTGATGCCCTTCATCAGGACCGGGCCCTTGACGAGTGGCCACCCGTCGTCGGTCGCGAGCCGGATCTCGAGCTCCCGCCAGATCCGTTCGTCGGGCCAGCTCGCAACGTCATCATCGGGCGCGACCTGGAGAAAATGCCGCGTGATCTCCGGGGAGCGCCGGTTGAAGAACCCGAATCCGCGCTCGTGCCAGGCGTAGACCGTTTCCTGCTCCTCCGTCTCGGCCTCGACGAGAATGCCGAGCCAGCCGAAGGGGTACACACGCTCGAAGACGGTGAGCGCGCCCGCGGGAATCGACGGGCGGCACACGCCGTGGAAGCCGTCGCAGCCGGCGATGAAATCGCAGCGCAGTTCCTGGTCCGCGCCTCCCTGATTGAATCGGATCCGCGGCGCCGGCGAATCGAAGTCGTGCACGCTCACCCCGGCGGCCTCGAACAGAATTTTTCCATTTGCGGCGAGCCGGGCCTGGACGAGGTCCTTCACGATCTCCTGCTGCGCGTAGACCGTGTAGGCGCGCCCGCCGGAGAGCTCGCGCAGGTTGAGGGGATGGCGGCGCCCGCCGAACCGGAGCTCGATGCCGTCGCGCACGATGGCCTCGCGCCGGAGGCGATCGGCGACCCCCGCCTCCACCAGCAGATCCACCGTGCCCTGCTCGAGCACGCCCGCACGCACCCGCTGCTCGATGTAGTCGCGGCTGCGGTTCTCGACGATGACAGACTCGACGCCCCGCAGGTGGAGGAGATGCGAGAGCAGCAGCCCGGCGGGGCCGGCGCCGACGATTCCGACCTGCGTGCGCATGCGCGCGGGCGGCCGCTCCGCTTACTCGATCTTGATGCCGGCGGCGCGGATCACGCGGCCCCAGCGCTGGGTGTCCGCGGCGATGAACGCTCCCAGCGCCTCCGGCGTGCCGAGCGGCAGCGCCGCGCCCTGCGACACGAAGCGGTCGCGCGACTCCGGTTCGGCAAACACGCGGCTCGTTTCCCGGTTCCACCAATCGATGACCGGGCGCGGGGTGCGCGCCGGCGCGAACAGCGCAAACCACGCCCCGCCTTCCACCTCGGGCAGGCCGGCTTCCGCCATGGTGGGCAACTCGGGCGCGACCGCGATCCGCTCGCGGGTCGCGACCGCGAGCGCGCGCACCTTGCCGGAGCGCATGTTGGGCAGCGCGAAGACCGTGATATCGAACATCATCATGACGTGGCCGCCGATCAAATCCTGAACGGCCGGCGCCGCGCCCTTGTACGGCACGTGCACGATGTCGACCTTGGCGGTCATCTTGAAAAGCTCGGCGGCGATGTGGCCCGAGCTGCCGACGCCCTGTGAGGCGTAGGTCAGGTCGCCGCGCCGTGCCCGGGCCAGCGCGACCAGTTCTTTCACCGATTTCGCCGGGAGCGACGGATGCACCACCAGCACGTTCGGGACCGTCGACATCAGGATGATCGGCTGGAAGTCCTTCACCGGGTCGTAGGGCAGCTTCTGGAGGTGCGGCAAAATCGCGTGCGTGTTGTGCAGTCCCGTGAACAGCGTGTAGCCGTCGGGCGCGGCTTTCGCGGCCGCGTCGGCGCCGATGATGCCTCCGCCGCCGGTGCGGTTCTCCACGATGACCGGCTGCTTCGTTGCCGGCGCGAGCTTCTGCGCGACCACGCGCGTTAACTGGTCGCCGAGGCCGCCGGGCGCGAGCGGAACGATGATCCGCACCGGCTTGGCCGGGTAGTCCTGACCGTGCGCCGTCATTACGACCCCCAGTCCCAGCACGCCCGCGAGCAGCAGAGCGGCGTTCATTGCGCCCCCCAGACGTCCTGCGCGACCTCGAGAGCGAGCGCGAGCTTGCGCCGCTGGTCCTCCACGGTCATCTTGTTGCCGTGGTGCGTGCTCGAGAAGCCGCACTGCGGGGAGATGCACAGGTTCTCCAGCGGCACGAACTTCGCGGCGGCCTCGATGCGGCGCTTGAGGTCGTCCTTCTTCTCGAGCGCGGGAAACTTCGAGCTGATCAGCCCGAGCACGACCATCTTCCCCTTGGGCACGTAGCGCAGCGGCTCAAAGCCGCCCGCGCGGTCGGTGTCGTATTCGAGGAAGAACCCGTCCACCTCGAGCTGGGTGAACGCGGTCTCGGCGACGAAATCGTAGCTCCCGCTCGCGAGCCAGGTACTCATGAAATTGCCGCGGCAGGTGTGCACGCACACGGTCATGTCGTCCGGCACGTCGCGGATCGCCTGGTTCACCGCCTCGGCATACATCGCGGTGTCCTTCTTCGGATCGTCGCCCAGCTTGCGGAAGGTGTCCTGGACCTTGGGATCGCCCATCATGGCGATGGTCGTGTCGTCGATCTGCAGGTAGCGGCAGCCGGACTGATAGAGATCGCCGATCTCCTCGCGGTACGCCTGCGTCAGGTCCGCCCAGAACTGGGCGAGGTCGGGATAGGTCCTGCGCAGGGCTTCGCGATCGCCCCGCGCGTGCAGCATCGCCGGCGACGGCATGCAGAACTTCGGCGTGCGCCGGGTGACGGACTTCAGGAACTTGAAGTGATCCACCATGCTGGGGCGCGTTCGCCGGATCCGCGCCCGCACCTTCATGAGCGGCGGTTGCTCGTCGGCGCCCTGGAACTGCACGCCGAAAGTCCTGCCCGCGATCGTCTCCACGCCGTCAAAGCCGCGCAGGAAGTCGATGTGCCACCAGTCGCGCCGGTATTCGCCGTCGGTGATGCTCTGGAGGCCCACCGATTCCTGGAACGCGACCACTTCGCGGATGCACTTGTCCTCCACCTGGCGCAACGCCCCGGAAGTGATTTCGCCACGCTTCGCTTTGATACGCGCGTCCTTCAGCTCGGGCGGGCGCAGCAGGCTGCCAACGTGATCGGCGCGGAATGGCGGGCGGGGGGTGGCTTTGGCCATGACTTCTCCTCCTAGTGCTCAACAATATTGTAGGGCAACGTTCCGCGCTCAGGTGATGGCGTCGGCGCGGCGCACGCTCGCGATCATGCTCGAGACCAGCAGGAAATTGCGCGTGCCCTCCACCGTTGATGCCGCCTGGCGCAGCTCATCGAAATTCCTGCGCCGTTCCTCCTCGGTCCGGGCAGTCAGTCGTTTCAGGTTCTTGATCGAGAACTCCTGCACGTATTCGAGATTGACCGTGCGGCGCTGGCGCACGTAGAGATCGAGCAACCGCTCGTCGCCCTCGCTGCGGCAGACTCTTCCGAGCTTGCCCGCGAGGTTGATCGCGTCGTGGATGCCGCCGTTCAGGCCGAACGCTCCGATCGGGTTGTTGAGATGTGCCGCATCCCCCGCGAGCAGCGCGCGCCCGGCCCGGAAGTCGCTCGCCACGCGCTGGTGCACCTTGTAGATGCTCTTGTACTCGATCCTGTAGCGTCCCGGCTTTGGCTGGAAGCCCTGCATCAGCCGCTCGACGTTGTCCTCGGAGAGCGCCACCGCCTCGTCCTCCTCGGCCTGGACCGGAAACAGCACCCGCCACAGCCCCGGCGGTCCGTCGCCGGGCATCTTGAACATGGCGTTCCAGTCCACGGGATCGGCGACGTAGGTGTTCAGCCGGAAGCCGTGCGGCTCGTAGTCGTACTGGGTGCTCGCGACGAGGAAGCGTTCGGGCCAGGTATAGCCCTCGAAACCGACCCCCATGACCCGGCGCACCGTGCTGCGGCCGCCGTCCGCCCCGACCAGCCACCGCGCCTCGAAGCGCTCCGAGCCGCCCGGCGCTTGCGCCGTCACCACGACCTTGTCTGCAGTCTGCGCAAAATCGGTCACCTCGTGCGAGAACCGCACCTCGGCGTTGGGGCACTCCCGGAGCTTTGCGTAGATGATCGGCGTCAGCCGGTGCTGCTCCAGGTGCAGCCGATAGGGGTACGGCGTCAGGTCCTTGATGAGCGACACGTCCCAATCGACGATGACGCCTTCCTTGCGGTCGCGGATCTGCCAGCGCGGCACGGTGATCGCGGTCTTGAGCATCTCGGCGGTGATACCGAAGGGCGCCATCATCTCGAGCGACGGCGGATGGTAGGTGCCCGCGCGCAGGTCCACGGTCAGGCCGGGCTCGGCCTCGAGCACCAGCACGGACACATCCTGCTTTGCGAGCGCGAGCGCGGTCAGCAGTCCCACCGGGCCCGCGCCGGCGACGATCACTTGTGGAAAATTGGGACGCACACAATTATCAACAGAAAAGTAGCAATGATAAACGTGTGCATCAATAATTGTGTGCGTCCCAATTTTCCCAATTCTCCCCGTCATGCCGTCCGCATCGAGAATGCGAGCAGGACGACAGTGACGGCGAGCAGCAGCACGGCGGAGAGCGCGAGCGACCAGTGTATCCCGATCAGGCTGCCGAGCAGGCCGACGGTGATGCCGCTGAACGCGCGCAGCCCGTTGTTGGACATCTGGTAGAGCCCGATCAGGCGGCCCCTCAGATGCACTGGCGACTCCAGCTGCACCAGCGCCTGCGCCATGGAACTGTAGGAGAGGTACAGGAATCCCGCCACAAACATGAGGACGACGGCAAGGTGATAGTCGGTGGCGGCCGCGAAGCCCGCCACGATGAAGCACCAGATGATGCACAGCACGATCGCGGTCAGGGGCGTTGCGCGCAGGAACCCCCGTACCTCGAGCACCATGCCGCCGACGAAGGCGCCCGCGGCGTTGGCGGCGAGGAGTGCCGCGTAGGAGAAATCCGTGTTCTCCGTGCCAAGGTCGTGCGCGTACTCGGGCATCTGCGCGAGAAACGCGTTGCCGACGAGGAGCGACGAGATGCCCGCGAGGAGGATCATCGACAGGATGATGCGGTTGCCCGAGACCTCGCGCATGGCTTTGACGGCGTCGCCGAATCCGCCGCCAACCACCGGTGCGCCCGCGCGATGGCGGTTGGCGCCGTACGGCACTTTCAACAGCCACCAGGTGAGCGGCAGGTAGATGAGGACGTTCACGATGAGGCCCGCCGCCGGGCCGAGCGCCAGCATGAGCCCGCCGCCGACCGCCGGGCCGAGGAACACGCCGAACTGCCTGCCGGTCGCGTTCAGCCGCACCGCGCTCACCAGGCTCTCGCGGCCGACGATATCGTGAATCAGCAGCTGGCTCGCGGGCGCCCACAGCACGCCGGCGATGCCATGGATGACCAGCAGCACGGCGGCGTGCCAGATCTCGATCGTCTCCGTGTAGAACAGAACGGCCCAGGCGAGCGATACGCCCATGTACAGCAGCATCGCGACCTGGATGATGCGCCGGCAGTCGAAGCGGTCGGCAAGCGCGCCGAAGTACACCGAGAGGAACAGGAAGGGCAGCCAGTGCGAGAGCACCGCGAATCCCGCCAGCGCGGGCGAGCGGAACAGCTCGAACATCACCCAGTAGCTGATGACGTGCTCGACGTTGTCCGCCATCATCGCGGCGGAGGTCGTCACCAGGTAGATGCGGAAATCGCCGTGGCGGAGCGCGGCGAACGAAGGCTTCGCGCCGGCTGGCGGCGCAGCGGGATCAGTCATTTGCGTGTGAATTTTGCCGCACCGGATTGTAACAATGCTGTTACCGGGTTTACACCTTGTTTCATCTTGTTTCAGCAGCGCGTGCACGCCGGCGGCACACTCGACGTTGATGGCATCAGGCTCACCCTGAAAGGAGGACGCCATGAACGCAAGGAAGACCTTACTGACGTTGGCAGCAAGCACGCTCCTCGCAGCCGCGCCCGCATACGCGGATCCCCCGCGCTGGGCACCGGCGCACGGCTACCACTCCAAGCATGAGCGGGTGGTGGTGAAGCACCGGCAGAATCACCGGCCGGCGGTGCGTCACGTGACGGTCGTGAGGCAGCCCGTGGTGGTCAGGCGGACGGTCGTCGTGGAGCGCCCCGTATACGTGCATCACCCGGTGTACGTTCACCGCCCCGTCTACCATGCGGTGCCCGTCCATCCCGCCCCGGTCTACGCCGGACATCCGCACGGCAACGTGCTCGGCACGCTCGGGGGCGCGCTCATCGGCGCGGCGATCGGCAGCCAGATCGGCGACGGCAACGACCGCACAGCGGCCACTGCAATCGGCGCGGTGGTGGGTGGCGTAATCGGCAGCGGCTTCTAGGCGTCGCCGGCGACGTCGGAGAGCTCACGCGGTATCCGCCTGCGGCGTCGGGCGTGGAGGAGCCGGTCCTCCGCTTCGTAGAGCGCCATGCCGGCGATCATCGCGACGACGAACACCACGGCCTGCTCCTGGCCCGCGCCGAAAGCCACGACCGCCGGCCCGGGGCAATAGCCCGCGAGGCCCCAACCCACCCCGAACGCGAGGCTGCCGATGATCAGCGGCCGGTCAATCTGCCGGGCACTGGGAAGATGCATCGCGCCCCCCAGGAACGACGCCGTGCGCCGCCGCGCGAAGCGAAAGGCGACGAGGCCGACCAGGACCGCTCCCCCCATCACGAACGCGAGCGAAGGGTCCCAGGCACCCGCGATGTCGAGGAATCCGATGATCTTCGAGGGATCGGTCATGCCGGAAACGATCAGGCCGAGGCCGAACAGCAAGCCGGCAAGAAATGTCCACACGGCGTTCATCGCGGATCCTCAGACAAGGTGGCGGACGATGAACACCGTCGCGAATCCCGCCGCCATGAACATGAGCGTTGCCATGAGTGAACGCGGCGACATGCGCGAGAGGCCGCATACGCCGTGCCCGCTGGTGCAGCCGGAGCCGTAGCGGGTGCCGGCGCCGACCAGCAGTCCCGCGGCGATCATCATGGGGTAGCTCGCCGCGATCGTGGGCGGCATGGGCTCGGCAACAATAAGATAGGCCGGCGGCGCGACGAGCAGGCCGATGATGAACGCCAGACGCCATGCCATGTCGCCGGTTGCCGGCCGCAGCAAACCGCCGATGATGCCGGCGATCCCGGCAATGCGGCCGTTGACCAGAACGAGCATCGCGGCGGCGGTGCCGATCATGATGCCGCCGGCGAGCGAACTCCAGGGGGTGAAGTGGGTCCAGTCGATCATGGGCGGCGCGACATGATACAACGTGATGCGCCAAGTATCCCGTCGCTCCCGCGCAGGCGGGAGTCCAGTCAAGCGGTTGTCAATTACTCGACGCGGATGTTTGCCGTCTTGATGACCTTCGCGTACTTCTCGATCTCGCGCCTGAGCAGCGCTGACAGCTCCTCGGGGCTGCTGGCGACCGGATCGAGCGCCTCCCGCGGGTAGAACGCCTTCACCTCCGGCGCGTCGAGGGCCTTGCGGATCTCAGCGTTCAGCTTCGCGATGATCGGCTTCGGCGTCGCCTTCGGGTAGAACATCGCGTACCAGTTGTCCGCCTCGAAGCCCGGGTAGATCGTGTTCATGGTCGGCAAGTCCGGCAGCGCCGAGGAGCGCTTGGGCGTCGTCACCGCGATCGGCCTTGCCTTGCCGGACCGGATATGCGGCATGACCGAGGGCGCCGTCGCAAACAGGTAATCGGTCTCCCCGGAAATCAACGAGATTACCGCGGGGCCGCCGCCGCGAAAGTTGACCACGGTCGACTTGATCCCGACCACTTGGTTGAACATCTCGGCGGTGAGGTGGGAGGTGCTCCCCGCGATGTTGCCGCCCGCGGTCATGCCCCCAGGGGTGCGCTTCGCGAGCGCCACCAGCTCCTTGACCGAGCGCACCGGGACGCTCGGGTGCAGGCTCAACACGAGCGGCGTCGAGGAGATCCAGCTGACCGGCACGAGGTCGTTGTAGATGTCGAACTTCATGTGCCGGGCGTGAAGGGTGGCCACCACCGAGATGCTGCCGGAGGTGAAGAGTATCGTGTTGCCGTCCGGGGGCGAATCCACGACGAGCTGGGTCCCGATCAGGCCGCTCGCGCCGGCGCGGTTCTCGACGATGAAGTTCTGGCCCATGTTCTTCTGGAACGCGATTGCAAGCACCCGGCCCTGGACGTCCGTGCCTCCGCCCGGCGAGAACGGAATCAGGATACGCACGGTCTTGTCGGGCCACTGCTGCGCGAGGACCTGGAACGGGATGGCAAACCAAAGCGCGGAGACTGCCGCCAGCGTGAGAGCGCGCGTTCTCATTGATACCTCCTCACAAAGAGCCGGTCGTGACGTTGCCGGCTTGCAATCATCCTAGCACTTCTAATGCCCGGGGCGCGCCAGGAAGTGCCAGAGCTCCCGCACGTCGCCCAGGTCGTCGAGCGCGTTCACCCGCCCGATCAGCCCCTCGGCCTGCCCGGCGCCCAGCACCGGCGCCATGAGGGACCGCGCCTTGGCGTTCACACCCTCGGTATCCATGGGGTTCTCCTTGGTGCCGGGGGCGTGGCGCGTAAAGTGGCTGAAGGTGCGGCCGTCCCGGAGCGTCACGTCCACCTTGCCGCTGCGCGGCGCGGCGGGATCCATGAGAGCCGGATCGGCGATGAGCTCGACCCGCGCCTTGGCCTCCAGCACCGCCGGGTCCTTCATCCGCTCATACGAATGGCTGTCCTCGAAGGAGACCGCGCCGCTCACCAGGGCGACCGCGATGATGTGCTGGCAGTTGACGTCGGGCATGGAGCGGTCGTTGACGATGCGGGCGCCGTCCTCCGGCAGTCGCACGACAATCCGCTCCACGCAATCCAGGTTCAGTCCGTGCTGGCGGTGCAGCCTGAGGTACGCGTCGAGCGGCGCCTGGATCGGGTAGCCGACCGAGTAGGGCTTGATGGCGGTCTCCGTCACAAAGTAGCGGCTCCCCAGTCCCGCGACCATCTCCTCCGGCTTGGGCGCGCTCGAGAGCGCCGCGAGCGCATTGTGCTCGCCGTCGAACACGTCCCACACGCCGGTGAACCCCATCTGCGCCATGATCGCCGCGGTGACGCCGTTGCGGGCGCCCATGCCGGAGAAATCGAACGCCTTCTCGACGTGCTCGGCATCGCGCACCCAGCTCCAGATGCCCGACACCTGCTGCGCGGCGTAGGACAGTGCGTAGCGCATCGCCTTCTCGTCGAGCCGCGCGAGCGCGGCCGCGGCCCCCACGGCTCCAAGCGTGGAACTGGTGCCCTCGGCGCTGCGGTGCGAACCGCGCACGAGGTCCGGCCCCAGCGCAAGGAGAAAGCGGCAGCAGAGGTCGTAGCCGAGCGTGACGGCTGCGATCAGCTCCGCGCCCGACCGTCCCTCGCGCTCCGCCATCGCGAGCGCCGCGGGCACGACTGCGGAGCCGGGATGGGCCTTCGTCACCGGCTCGAAGTCATCGGTCTCGTCGGCGTGGGCGAACATGCCGTTGACGAGCGCTGCATTGACCGCCGAGGTGCGGATGTCGGTGGCGAGGACGGTCGCTTCCTCGACCCCGCCCTGCGACCGCGCGTAGCGGATCGCCATCTCGCCGGGCTTCATGTGAGAACCCGACACCATGGCGGCAAGAGTGTCGAGAATGCGGTGCCGCGCTTCCCGCGCGACGTCCGGTGCGAGGCGCCGCTCCCGCGCCTTCACCATGTAGCGCGCCAACCGTCCGGTCACGTCATCCGCAGGCATCCCGATTCCCCCTGGTCAATAGAGCGCCGACTTCAGGCGCTCGTACAGGCCCTTGTCGTATTCCTTCCCGTCGATCTGCGCGTGGCTGACTTCGGCGACGATCGTGCCAAGGCTCGGCAGGCTTCGGCGCTCAACATGCCGGTCGGGGTCCCACAGCCTCGACCGGAATATGGCACGCGCACACTGGAAGAACACGGTATCGACGTGGACCACGAGCACCGAGCGCGGAAGCTTGCCTTCGACGCTGAAGCGCGCCAGAAGCGTGGGGTCGGTGGAGATTTCGGCGCGCCCATTGACGCGCAGCGTCTCGCCCACGCCGGGGATGAGGAAGAGCAGCGCGACGCGCGGGTTGGCGATTATATTGCGCAGACTGTCCACGCGGTTGTTGCCTCGCCGGTCGGGAATCAGCAGCGTCTTCTCGTCGGCGACCTCGACGAACCCCGGCGCGTCGCCGCGCGGGGATGCGTCCATGCCATCGGCCCCGCTCGTGGCGAGGACGAAGAACGGCGAGGCGGCGATCAGCTTCCGATAGTGCGGATGGAGATAATCGATCTCCTTCGCTACGGCCGCGCCGGCTGGCAGGCCATAGAGCCTCTCGAGCGTTTCAACGTCGGTAATCCGGTGGGTGTTATCTGCGGTCATATCACTCATCCCTGCGTAGCAGCTCTTTCCGCCTGACCGCTACTCTAACAGGCGCCGGGAACGCAAGGTCCGACCCCGGTTTTCCCGGTCTTGGCGAGGAGCGGGTATTCGGGCCATACTTTAGCGAACAGCAAGTAAACCAGGAGGGATCCCCATGTTACGCGTCGCCACGTCGATCATCCTTTGCACCGCCGTCGTATGGCCCACGGTCGGCGCCCACGCCCAGTCCTACCCGAACCGGCCCATCCGCGTGATCGTTCCCGCGGCGCCCGGGGACAGCTGCGACGTGCTCTCGCGCCTGATCGGACAAAAGGTCAGCGAGAGCCTCAAGCAGCCGCTCACGGTGGACAACCGCGTCGGCGCCGGCGGCCAGCTCGGCCTGCAGCTCATCGCGCAGTCCAAGCCGGACGGATATACCATCGGCTGCGGCCAGGGCGGCAACATGGTAATCGTGCCGATTGCCTACAAGAAGGTCGCCTACGACACGATGAAGGATTTCGTGCCGATCCAGATTCCGGTGACCAATTTCCTGGGGCTGGTGGTGCACCCCACCGTGCCGTTCAAGAATGTGAAGGACCTGGTCGCTTTCGGGAAGGCCAACCCCGGCAAGCTCGTGTTCGGCAGCAACGGCGAAGGCGCCTTCATCCACTTCTCGGTCGAGCTGCTGCGCAGCCTGGGAGGCTTCACCTACCTGCACGTGCCGTACAAGGGTGTGGCGCCCGTCATGACCGATCTCATGAGCGGGCAACTCGACGCGACCATCACCTCATTCGTCTCGGTCCAGCCCCACGTCGACGCCGGCCGGCTGAAGCTCCTCGCCATCGGCCGCGCCACGCGCTCGCCCAAGTATCCCCAGTATCCGACGATCGCGGAGACGCTGCCCGGCTACGAGAACAGCGGCTGGTTCGGATTCATCGGCCCCGCCGGCATGGCCCGGGAGCAAGTGGTGCTGCTCAACAAGGAGATGAATCGCGCGATGACGCAGCCCGACGTGCGCGCAAAGCTCGACACCTTCGGGCTAGAGATTCACACCGAATCGCCGGAATTCTTCGCCGAGAGGATCCGCAAGGACTTCGAGAAATGGGGGAAGGTCGCGCGCGACATCGGCTTCAAGCAACTGTGATTCGCCGCATGCGCGCGAGCACGACCGCGAGCGCAACGCCTGCGAGGCACACCCCGCTCACCCCGAGAAAGCCCCAGGAAAAGCTGCCGGCCTGATCCTTGACCACCCCCAGCGCGTAGGCGGTGCTCAGGCCGCCGATGTTGGCGAAAAGGTTTCCGAAACCGGTCGCGCTGCCCGCGAAGCGCGGTCCGAGCGCCTCCATCGGCACGACGAAGAGCGGCCCGAAGTAGAACTGGAGGAAGATCGAATTGACCGCAATGACGAGAAGCAGCAGCGGAATCGATTCGACCACCGCCAGCAGCGCGGACGTGCAGGCGAGGATCGCGAGCGCGCTCCCGATCACGAGCGGAGGGTTGCGCAGCCGGTCGGACACGTAGCCGCCGAGCGTATTCGACGGCGCCATGAGCGCGGCGCTCATCGCCATGACCAGGCCCGCCGTCTGCACCGACAGCCCACGGTCGGCGACGAGCAGCGACGGCAGCCAGAAATTGAAAGCCGTCGTCACGGAGAAGCGCACGAACTGCAGCCCGCTGCACACCCACATGATCGGGTAGCGCGCGAGCCGCAGCACCTCGGCCGGCGCGATCTGGCGCAGCGCCTGCGCGCGCGGATTCTCCCGCGCGAACGCCCGGTAGAGGAGCGCCGCGCCGATGCCAAGCACCGCAAAGGAGATGAAGACCGCCCGCCATCCGTAGCGCTCCGCGAGAAACGGCCCCGCCAGCGCGAGCAGGATGCTGCCGGTAAAGCCGCCCAGCATGAAGAGGCTCATCGCGGTGGCGCGGCGCTCGGACGGGAACCACGACGCGAGCAGCGCGAGCCCCGGCGCGAAGAGCATCGCGCGGAAGGCGCCGGCGGCAAGCAGCATGAGCATCGCCAGCCAGTACGAGTGAACCATCCCGAACGCGATGCACATCGCGGACCAGCCGAACAGCCCGAAGAAATACGGCCGCCCGGGACCGAAGCGGTCGGCAAGGAAGCCCGCGGGAATCTGCATGAGCCCGTACGCGAGCGTCGCCGCGACCGAGAGGAGCCCCGCCTGCGTAAAGCTGATCCCGAGGTCTTCGCGGATGAGCGGCAGGAGCAGCGGAATCGAGGCGATGGTGAGCCAGTGCACCACCTGCGAGAACACGACGAGCGAGACCGTGCGCACCCGGCCCTCCACGGGAGCCCCGGTGGGGTCGCGCGTGCTGGGGCCCTGGGTCGTCATCGGCGAACGATAGCATCGCGCGCCGCGCCGGCGATTGCGCCAGGTCAACAACCGGCGAGCACCGGTTTACAATGCAATGCAAAACGGGAGATCACATATGAGACGTACCGGGACCATTGCAATGGCACCGATGCATGGGTTATCGGCCATGTCCGCCGCAGACGGCGCGACCCCAGTCATACAATGGCCCGCGCCGCCCAAGTCCTGACTGCCGGCCTTATCGTCGGGGCGCTCGCAGCGGGCGGCTTCGCCGTTGCGCAGGACTATCCTGTGCGGCCCATCCGCATGGTGATTCCGTTCTCCGCGGGCGGCGCGACCGATGTGCCGGGACGAATCATCGCGCAGAAGCTCTCCGCCGCGCTCGGCCAGCAGGTGATCATCGACAATCGCCCAGGCGCGGGCGGCGTCATCGGTGCGCACATCGTCGCCAAGGCGCAGCCCGACGGCCACACGATGCTGCTCACCGGCACGGCGTTCTCGCTGGCGCCGACCATCTACCACGGCAAGCTCGCGTTCGACCCGATCAGGGATTTCGCGCCGGTCGCCCAAGTCGCGTTGACGGCGAACGCGCTGGTGGTGCACCCGTCGCTTCCGCCGCGCTCGGTGAAGGAGTTGATCGCGGCGGCGCAGTCACAGCCGGGGAAGATCGATTACGCGTCCTCGGGAACCGGCGGCGCGCAGCACTTGATGGCGCTGCTGTTCCTGTCCCTGTCGGGGGTCAACATGAACCACGTGGCCTACAAGGGGAGCGGACCGGCCACCGCGGATCTTCTGGGCGGCCACGTCAAAGTGGGATTCCCGGGCGTCGCCATCGTAATCCCGCACGCGGCGTCCGGGCGACTCGTGCCGCTCGGCGTCACCACCGCGCAGCGCGCGCCCCAACTGCCCAGAGTGCCGACGATCGCCGAAGCGGGCGTCCCCGGCTACGAGGCAGCAGTCTGGTATGGCGTATTGATGCCCGCCGGCACGCCGAAGCGCCGGGTCGAGCGCATGCACGGCGAGTTAACGAAGCTGCTGAGACTACCCGACGTGAAGGAAAACCTGACGGCCGCGGGCTACGACATCGCGACCTCCGACCCCGGCGAGTTTGCCTCTTACCTCAAGGCCGACATCGCCAAGTGGAGCCGGGTCATCAAGGACGCGCGCATTCAGCCCGAGTAGGATTACTTCTTCGCGCTGTATTCGAATTTTTGTCCGCCGATGGTGGCCTCGTACATGAGACCGCCCTTCGCCACGGTGAATACCGCCATGCCCTTGTAGTAGCGGCCACGGTACTTGGCATGGTCGCGCGTGCCACTCGCAGTCGCGGAAGGCCCGGTGGTGCCCGCCTGCACCGAGGCGCCCGCGGTGATCGCGACGGCGGCCGCCTGCGCGCTGAATTCGAAGTTGCCGCTGGTGAACTCGTCGAAGGCGGCCTTGTGCTCGAAGAAAATGATCTGGCTGTAGGCCTGCCCGCCGAGCTGCGCGCCCACGGTGACCTGGGTCATCGCGGTATCCCCCACGTACGTGCCCTTGGCATAGACCCGGCCCTTGCCGTGCGCGCCGCCCACCACGAAGCCGCCCTTGCCGATGGTGGGAAACACGGCATAGCCGTAGCTCTTGCCGAAGAAATCGCTGCTCTCCTTCGCCGCGCGGAACACCTTGATCGTGTCCGCGAAGTCGTCGGCGAGCGCCGGACCAAATGGGACAGTGAGCAGAAGCAAGACCAGAAGACCGCGAAGCCGCGCTTTCATGGTGAGTGCCTCCTTCGGTCGAGCCGCAAGGCTCGGAGAAATTACTGAACAACCGTGTGACAGATCAGGGATCGAATTGTTCCACCCCCACCTGTCGGGGACCGGCGACGCGGTCCCGGCTTATTCGATGCTCGCCCGCAGCAGCGCCGGCACAGCCGGCGCGCTCCAGATTTCACTGAACGTGACGCTTTCGGGAGCCGGCAACCAGGACCTGGACCGGGGATCGAATCGCTCGATGAGTCCGGAGCCGTCCCGCTGGGATACGATGCGGGCATAGGAATTCCCCAGAATTTTCGGTCCGACCAGCACCCTGCCGGGACCGGTTACGACGCGCATCATCTGCGCTTTCATCGGTTACGGGCCGCTAGCCGAGCTTGGCAAGCGCGATCCGGCCCCGTGCCGTGATCGCGAAGCCGCCGAGCGTCCGCTCGATCAGCCCCCGCCGCAGGAGCCTGGCCCCGACCAGCTCCGGAACCACCTGCTTCCGGGATGTCGCGGAAATCTCCCGCAACCAGCGCAGCTCGACAAAACCGACTATCTCGTCCATGGATCGCGCTCCTTCACGAGACTACGGCCGGAAAAACCCCGCCGCAGCGGGGTTCGGTGCCTGCAACAGGCCTCGGGATCAGTCAGCCTTGAGATTGGTCGCCGAGAACTTGCCGTCGTTGCCCTTCTCCACGTCGAACGAGATCTTCTGCTTTTCGCTCAACGTCTCGAGACCGGCGCGCTGAACGGCCGAGATATGCACGAATACATCCTTCGACCCGTCGTCGGGCGCGATGAAGCCGAAGCCTCGCATGGAATTGAAAAATTTGACTGTGCCGGTTGACATTGAAGTCCTCCAGGTGGGGCGTTGCCCCGCGCGAGAATGCGCGGAGTATCAAATCACCGATGGGAGAGGACCGAAATGACCAGCCGGATGATCCGGGAAGAGACCGCGGACAGACCCAAATCGAGTTCGATACGACCATGGTAGCACGCCGGCGCTCCCTGCGCCGGCCGAAAAAAAAGACCTTGCCAGGCTCGCCCCCAGCGCCCATACTCGCGCGTCGCATCGGCCGCCGGCAGCCCTCTTCAGGCTTCCGCAGGGCCTCGTAATTTCCCTGATCGACGCCGCGTCCATTTCGGGCCCGGGTTTCAGGAAGTTCACGCGCACCACACGACATGACGCGGGACCGCGGCAGCGCCGCTTCGTCCCCTGAGGAAATCGAACATGGCAAAGGAAGAACTGATCGAACTGACGGGCGTTGTCGATGAAATCCTGCCCAACACGCAGTGCCGGGTGAAGCTCGACAACGGCCACACGATCATCGCCTACACCAACGGCAAGATGCGCATACGCCGCATCCGCGTGCTGGCCGGGGACCGCGTCACCGTCGAGCTCTCGCCCTACGATCTCACCAAGGGCCGCATCAACTTCCGGCACAAGGACACCACCGCCCCGCCGGTGATGACGCCGCGGCCGTCGTACCTGCGCCGCCGCTAACCGTCAGGCGTGCCCCGCGGGCAGCTCCGCGAGCTCGATCAGGCAGTTCTCGGTCGCCTTCGGATCGATGAAGGCGATGCGGCAGCCGGCGTGGCCGATGCGCGGCACTTCGTCGATATGATCTACTCGTGGATGACGCTGTCGTCCGCCCGCGGCAGGAACCACTTCGACTGGTAACGCCGCGGCGGGGGTGTGCCGGACGTGTAGCTCAGGGGCACCAGCGGCGGAACCGCCGTGTTGTTGCAGGTCTTCTGGATGCCATAGAGCTCGATGGGCCGCTTCAATTCCGTGTTCAACTCACAAGTCACCTTCACGCAAGCAATGCTCTTGAGCCACGAGCATATCCTGACGTTGGAGCCGTCGGGATTTTCGATTTCGGTCAGGAGCAGCAAGTCCTTGTAGAGTGCCGGATCCGGCTCCGTTTCCGGACGCACGTCCAGCAGGAGTGTATAAAAATTGCCGCGCAGTTCCAGTATGTCGAGCACGTTCTCCATGAACAGGGAGAGGTCCCGCGCGTACGAGAAGCCCCCGAGATGATCGGTGATGAGCTGGAATCGTCCGAGCTCGTCCGGTGAGTACTCCCGCAGGCGCTTCCCGGACAGGTAGCGTATCTGGTCGGGCTCAAGTCTCGAGGCCACTTCGTTCCAGCGCGGCGTCCTGCGGTCTTCTATGGAAATCGCAACGGCCCGTGCTTTCTTCCCGGGTTGCTCCCGTCCCCCCGGGTACATCAAGTCGTATCGCGAAGTGTAATAATCCAGTACCGCGTTGCCCTCACCCGCTCCGATATCGAGCCAACGATCCTGGGGACCGAGATCCGAGAGTTCACGATCGAACCCATCGGGCAGCGATGACGAATAGGAGATGAGCGAGCGATCGACGACATAGCCCGAAGGCACCCTCTCTCCCCGGCTCTGATAGATGGATTCCTGTTTCTTCGATTCCGCGTCGAGTGCGGCGCCCCCGGGTTGCTGGCAATAGGCGCGCTCCGACCACAGGGTCGGCATGACCAGAAGAACAACGAAACATGCTCTGGAAAGGTTCACCGTCCTCCTCGCTTGCTGCGCTTCATCCCGGAATAGACCGGACGGTGCAGCTTTGTCCAGATTCTATTGAAAAACAGGGTCCTGCTCAATGAAATGTGCCTCGTTTGCATGCGCCATTGCCTCGCTGGCGCTCGTCGCCGGCTGTGCGCGCCTCCCGGCAACCGGAATTACGCCGCTCAAGGTGAAGACCGTGAGCGAGCTCCGTGCAAAAGTGCTCAGTCAGAAGCCCGACGTGGAGCTGTTCAGGCCGCGCGGGCCCTTCGAGGTGCTCACGCACACGGACCGTGAAATCCGGCTCTCGGCCACCGAGCGCATCGATGCGGACCTCTACCTGGCCGCGCCTGCGGATAAGGCGCCGCTCGTGATCCTCCTGCACGGGTTCGACAATTCCAAGGACGACCACGCCTACCAGGCGATGCACCTCGCGACCTGGGGCATTCACAGCCTCGCCGTGACGCTGCCCAGCAAGGGTCCCTGGCTCGAGAACGGCAGGAAACTTGCGAGAATCGCCGCATTGATCCGCAGCCAGCCGGGGATCATCGACAAGCGCATCGATGGCGACCGGATCATTCTTGCCGGCCACTCTTTTGGCGGTGCCGCGGTCACGATGGCGCTCGCAACGGGCGCGCCCGCCGCGGGCGGCATCCTGCTTGATCCCGCGGGAACGGGAAAAGGGCTTCCGAGTTACCTGCGAAAGGTCACCCAGCCGGTGATGGTGATCGGGGCGGACGAGCGCGTCTCACCGGTGCGCGACCGCGGCTGGTTCTATGAGCATATC
>Ga0208185_1000280_pt1 | contig 28417 bp, 27 predicted proteins | sample EasRivMeERMLT700_FD_187532 | JGI IMG/M metagenome (GOLD analysis project Ga0208185, IMG submission 187532) | Soil microbial communities from meander-bound floodplain in the East River, Colorado, USA - East River MetaG ERMLT700 (SPAdes) (version 2) | ecosystem: Environmental > Terrestrial > Soil... | reverse complement strand
CACACCATCGAAATGCATCTGGATGCCTTGCGACGCGTGGGCATCCAACCCGCCGACAAGACGCTGACGTTCGTCGCCGGTGCCGAAGCCGAAGCGTCGCTCGCCGCCAAGCTCTCCCCTCACGCATTGGCCCCGGGACGCTATGTCCTGGTGCACCCGACATCGCGCTGGATGTTCAAAGCCTGGCCGGCGGGGAAGATGGCCGAGCTGATCAACGTGCTGCTCGGTCGTGGCGAGCGGGTCGTGCTGTCGGCGGCGCCGTCGGCCGAGGAGCGAGCCTGGATCACCGGGCTGATCCCGCGGCTGCGCGGCGCGTATGTCGACCTGACAGGCCAGTTGACGCTGAAGGAGCTCGGCGCCTTGATCGCGGGCGCCAAGGTTCTGATCGGTGTCGACTCGCTGCCGATCCACCTGGCCGGCGCGGTGCGCACGCCGGTGGTCGCGCTGTTTGGCCCATCCGGCGATATCGAGTGGGCGCCCTGGCAGGTGCCGCACCGAATCGTGACTTCACCCTTTGCGTGCAGGCCCTGCGGCCGCGCGGGTTGCGGCGACAGCCAGATCAGCGACTGCCTGACGGCGATCCCGGTATCGCAGGTGCTGGCCGCGGTCGACGCGCTGCTCGTCGAGGCCGGCCGGTGACCCGGCCGATCCGGCTGGCGATCGTGCGCCAGAAGTACAGCCCCCACGGCGGCGCCGAGCGCTTCGTCGCGCGTGCGCTGCATGCGCTCTCGGCGCGCGCTGCGCTGAACGTGACGCTGCTCGCGCGGGAGTGGCAGGACGGGATCGACGGCGCGTGGCGCCACGAAAAGATCGATCCGCCCTATGCCGGCCGCCTGGGCCGCGACCGCGGCTTTGCCCGCGCGGCGCAGCGCCGCTTCGGCGATTTCGATCTGGTGCAGAGCCACGAGCGCATTCCCGGCGCAGCCGTCTTCCGCGCCGGCGACGGCGTCCACGCCGGCTGGCTGGAGCAGCAGGCGCGCGTGCAGGGATTGACCGGGAAGTTGACGCGCATTCTCAGCCCCTACCACCATTACCTGCTGGCGGCCGAGGACGAAATGTTCCGTCACCCGGCGCTGCGCATGGTGATCTGCAACTCCAGGATCGTGCGCAATGAGATCGCCGGCCGCTTCGGCGTTGCAGACGACAAGCTGGTGCTGGTCTACAACGGCGTCGATACCGAGCTTTTCCATCCCGGTCTGGCGCGGCATCGCGTTGCCGAACGCCGTGCGCGGAACATCCCCGACGATGCGCCGCTCCTGGCGTTCGTGGGCTCGGGCTTTGCCCGCAAAGGCGTGGCGACGGCACTCGCGGCGGTCCAGCCGTACCCCGAGCTGCATCTGCTGGTCGCGGGACGCGACAAGAATGCAGCGCGCTATCGCCGCCGCGCCGAAACGCTCGGCATCGCCTCGCGCGTGCATTTTCTCGATGCGGTCGCCGACGTCAAGCCCATCTACGGCGCCGCCGACGCGCTCGTGCTGCCGACGCTGTACGACCCGTTTCCCAACGTCTGCGTCGAGGCGCTTGCGTGCGGGCTGCCGGTATTTACCAGCCCGATGTGCGGCGCCGCCGACTGGATCGCCGATGAGCGCAACGGCTGGATCAACGACGCCCTGGACGTCGAGGGCTACCGCCGCGCGATCGGTACCTGGCTGGCGCGCCGCGATGACTGGCCAGCGCTGCGTGCCGCGGCCCGTGCAACCGCCGAGCCTCACACACTGGCCGCCATGGCCCGCGAGCTCGAGGTGCTCTACGCGCGCCTGCTGGCAGCGTCCTAGCGCCGGCGCTGCAGCTCGATCAGCTTGGCGTATTTCACGTAGCTGCTGATGCAGCCGACCGAGATATGCAACAGGCCCGGCAGGCCGTCGAGGAAGCCAAGGCGCAGCAGGTAGAACTTGACGAAGCGCACCAGTGGCGAGAACAGCAGCTGCAGGAACCCCGCCGTGCGCCCTTCCTCATAGGCCTGCCGCGCCGCGAGCGTGGTGTAGAGGTTCTGGCGCTCGAGAAAGGTCGACAGATCGTCGGCGGACTCGCGCATCAAGTCGCCCGCGAGCGTGCCGGGCGTCACGGCGTACAGTACTTTCCCGTGCACCAGGTCGTCGCTCCAGCGCGCGTTCATGCGGTTGAAGAGACGTGAGCTCCAGTCCGGGTAGCCCTCGCCGTGCGCGAGCCAGCGTCCGAGGAAGCGGCTGCGCCGGGCCATGCGGTAAACAGGCGACACCGGCGCGGCAAGCGCGCGCTCGATCGATTGCGCGAGCTGCGGCGAGACTCGCTCGTCGGCGTCGATGCAGAGCACCCAGTCGTGGCTCGCCTGCTCGACCGCGAATTGCCTCTGGCGGCCGAAGCCGAGCCATTCCTTCTGCACCACGCGCGCGCCCTTGCGGCTCGCGATTTCAGCCGTGCCGTCGCTGGAGGACGAGTCGACGATGACGACCTCGTCGGCGAACGCGAGGCTGTCGAGGCAAGGCTCGAGAACCGCGCCGGCGTTGCGGGTAATGAGGACGGCCGAGAGCGGCGCTCGTGGCGCGGGGCTCAAATTCGCTATTCCTTTAGAATCAGCGAGCCCTATTCTAGCCAATGAAAACAATACTCTTCGTCAAGACGTCCTCCCTTGGCGATGTAGTCCACAACTGTCCGGCCGTGAGCGATGCGGCGCGGGCGCTGCCGGGCGCGGCCATCGACTGGATCGTGGAAGAGCCCTTCGCCGGAATCGCGGCGATGCACCGCGCAGTGCGGCGCGTGATCCCGGTGGCGATGCGGCGCTGGCGCGCAACGCTGTGGCGGCCCGAGGTATGGGCCGAGATCCGCGCGTGGCGGCGCGAGCTGCGCCGCGAGCGCTACGACGCCGTGATCGACTCGCAATCGCTCGTCAAGAGCGCGCTCATCAGCGCGCTTGCCCTCGGCGAGCGGCACGGCATGGACCGCGCGAGCGCGCGCGAGTCGCTCGCGGCCGTCTTCTACCAGGTGCGCCATGCAGTGCCGCCCGAGCTGCATGCAGTGGAAAGGAATCGGCTGTTGGCAGCGGCGGCGCTTCGCTACGAGGTCGATCATCCCCCCGACTACGGGCTGCGCGTGCCCGAAGCGGACATGTCGGGCTGCGTCGTCCTGCTCACCATGACGAGCCGCGCCGACAAGCTCTGGCCGGAGGAGCGCTGGATCGAGCTCGGGCGCGGCCTGCGCGCGCCGGCGATTCTCCCCTGGGGCAGCGCTGCCGAACGCGCTCGCGCCGAGCGCATCGCGGCGGCGATCGGCGGCACCGTGCCGCCGAGCCAGGATCTCGAAGGGCTGGCCCGGCTTTTCGTCGCCGCGCGCGGCGTGGTCGGCCTTGACACGGGGCTCACGCACCTCGCCGCGGCGCTCGGCGTGCCGACGGTGGGGATCTATTGCGGGTCGGACCCGACGCTGACCGGCCTGTACAGCGCGCCGCACGCGAGGAACATCGGCGCGCTCGGGCGGCCGCCCGAGGTTGGCGAAGTGCTGCGAATGCTTGCATGAGGCAGCGGGTGAGATGAGGCATCTCTACACGATAGCGCTGCGCCTCGCGCTGCCGTTCATTCTCCTCAGGCTGTGGTGGCGCGGGCGGCGCGAGCCGGGCTACCGCGAGCACGTGCAGGAACGTTTCGGAATCTTTCTATCCGAAAAGACTGACAACGCGCTGTGGGTGCATGCGGTCTCGGTCGGCGAAGCTCGCGCCGCAGCGCCGCTCGTGCGCGCGCTGAAAGGCCTGCTGCCCGATCACACCGTGGTCATGACCTGCACGACTGCCGCGGGGCGCGAGACGCTGAATCAGGTCTACGGCGAATCGGTGCTCGCCGCCTTTCTTCCTTACGACTATCCGGAATCGGTGCAGGGTTTCCTCGAGCGCTTCCGGCCGCGCCTCGGCGTGCTGATGGAGACCGAGCTCTGGCCGAACCTCCTCGCGCAATGCGAGCGCTACGCCGTCCCGGTCGTCCTGGCGAATGCCCGCATGTCGGAGAAATCCGCGCGCGGCTACAGGCGCTGGCGCGCGCTCATGGCGCCGGGCATCCGCAGCCTCGCCGCAGTATGCGCGCAGAGCGAAGCCGACGCCGGGCGCCTGCGCGCCCTCGGGGCGCCGCGGGTCGAGGTCACCGGCAACCTCAAGTTCGACGCCGCGCTCGATGCGGCCCAGCTTGCCGCCGGGCGCGAATGGAAGGCAAGACTCGGCCGGCAGGTCCTGCTTCTCGCGAGCACGCGGGAGGGTGAAGAAAGGATTTTGCTGGATCAGGTCCGTGAGGCGGCGTTCTTGATCGTTGTTGTTCCCCGGCATCCCCAGCGTTTCGACGAGGTCGCGCGATGGGCGGACGCCCGCCGCAGCCGGAACGACGTTCCGAACGAGAAGACCAGGATCTACCTCGGCGACACGATGGGCGAGATGGCGTTCTACTACGCGGCGTGCGATGTGGCGGTGATCGGCGGCAGCTTCCTGCCGCTCGGCGGCCAGAACCTGATCGAGGCACTCGCCGCCGGCGCGCCGGTCGTCGTCGGGCCGAGCATGTTCAACTTCGCCGAGGCGACGCGGCTTGCCCTGGATGCCGGCGCGGCGATCCAGGCGCCCGACGTCGCCTCGGCGATCCGGCAGGCGGCGGAGCTGATTTCAGACAGGAAAAAGCGCGACGAGATGGCGCGGGCCGGAAAGAAGCTCTGCGAGGCGCACCGCGGCGCTACCGCGAAGCATCTCGAAGTCTGCCAAAAGCTGATCCGCTAGCCTGTCCAACCAGGTCGCGGAACGCCGCGACCGTCTCGTCTACCGAGATGTCGGCGACGTTGCGGCTCTGCGCGCGCAGCACGTGGTGCGGCACGCCCCAGGGGCGCCACTGCTCGGGCGGCATGTCGCCGAAGAAGCACACGATCGGCTTTTGCAGCGCGGCTGCAAGATGCATCGCGCCACCGTCGGGGGTGATCACCGCGTCACAGGCGGCAAGCGCGCCGATCAGCTCAGGCAGCGGCCCGGCGCGGTAGGCGACGAGCGGCGTCTTTCCCGCCAGCCGCGCGGCAATGGCGGCCGCCTTGTCGTCGTCCCCGGGATGGCGCGGATGGTCGCGGGGTCCGGGCGACCACAGCAGCATCACCGCCGCTCCGAGCGCATCCAGGCGCTGCACCAGCTCGACGAAGCGCTCGGCGGGCCATTGCTGCGCCGGCCGGCGCGTGCTGATCTGCACGGCCACTTTGAGTTTTTCTCTGGAAAGACCAAACGCATCGAGCGCTTGCGCGGCGAGACGCGGATCGGGCACGACGGTGAGCGGCGGAATGGGCGCGTCGATGCCGAGTTGCGCCGCGAGCGCGAATACGCGCTCGACTTCGTGCAGCCCGGCCACCCGGCGCAGCGTTTCGTCGGAGAAGCCGATGATCCGCGTGGGCGCGAGCGCGCGCGCCAGCATCAGCGTGCGCGGCACCAAGAGCGGAGTGGCCAGTACCACGCAATCCAGGCGTCGGCGCCGAAGCCGCCAAAGGTCGACCACGCGCCGCGCGAGAGTGCCGAGCGCGGATTGGCCGGGGTCGAGGTGCTTCAGCTTGGTGTAGACGACGACGCGGTCCAGGTCCGGGTTGCGGTCGAGCACCGCCGCGTTATAGCTGTTGACGAGCGCACTGATCCACGCATGCGGATAGCGCCGGCGCAGGGCGCTGAAGAGCGGCGTGGTGCAGACCAGGTCCCCGATGTTGTCGCGCCGAACGACGAGGATGCTGTTCAAGGCTCGTTATAGAGCGCGGGATTCAGCTTCGGGTCGTTGTACATCTTGAACTGCCGGTAGACCTTAAAGTAGCTTTCGCCGCGCGCGGCTTCGTCGAGCAGCCGGTCGAGGCAGCCGGCAAGGTCGGCGCGCTGCTCGAGCAGCCGCGCGAGCTTCTTCCTGCAGGTGTCGAGGTGCTCGTGGTCCACTGTGGTGCGCTGCGTCTGCAGGCGCATGTGGTGGATCTTGAGCGAGAGGATGGACAGGCGATCGATCATCGCGCCGGCGGTTTCGGAATTGAGCCGTGCCGCGGGCTTGCGCACGACGTGGCGCAGCGCCGCCAGCAATTCCTCGTCGATGCGCTCGATGGCGTCGTTGCGGCTCTGGTTGTGCAGGTCGATAGCGCGCTTGTTGGCCGCAATCTCGGCAGCGGGGACGTTGCGCCGCCGCGCCAGGTCTTCCTGCTCCCACAGCCTGCAGTTATGCCAGTGGTTCTGCTCGAGCGCGCGCCGTAGCGCCGGGCCGCCGCCCGCTGGCGGCGCGGACGGGGCGAGCGCGCCATCATGCAGGGCGATGACGTCCTTTGCGTTCAAGGCACCAGGACGCTGTTGACCGCTTCGAGGTCCTCTTCGCGCAGCGAGCCGGCGGCGGCCTTGAGGCGCAGGTTGCTGGTAATGAGGTTGTAGCGCGCGAGCGCGAGGTCGCGCCGCGTGAGGAACAGCTGCTGCTGGGCGTTGAGGACGTCGATGTTGATGCGCACGCCGACCTCGTAGCCGAGCTTGTTCGAGTCGAGCGCGCTCTGCGAGGAGACGAGCGCCTGCTCGAGCGCCTGCACCACCGCGATGCCGTTGATCACCAGCAGAAAGTTCTGGCGCGCGGCGAGCGCCGCCTGGCGCCGCGCGCTCTCCAGGTCCTCCTTCGACTTGAGGCTGAGCGCGGCGGACTCGCGGTCACGCGAAGTGAGCGCGCCGCCCTGGAACAGCGGCATCGCGAGCTGCAGTCCGATGACCGTGGTCGTGGTGTCGCGCCCCACCGCGCTGTCGGTGGTGGCGTTCTGGCCGAGCTGGCCGTGGGTCGCGACGAAATCGAGCGTCGGCAGGTGCGCCGCCCGGTTGCGCTTCGCTTCGAGCGCGGCGACCTCGGCGGCCGCTTCGGCGACCTGCACCTGGTACGCGTTCTTTTCGGCGAGCTCCACCCAGGTCTGCATGTCGTTTGGGTTGGGCGGGTTGAGCTTGACGTCCGCGCGCAGCGTCGCAAGCTCGCCGGGCTCCTTCCCGGTGATGAGCTGCAGCGCGCGGCGCTTGCTTTCGAGGTCGTTCAGCGCCGCGATCTCCTGCGCGGCGATGAGGTCGTAACGCGCCTGCGCCTCGTGGGTGTCGGTGATCGTTGCCGTGCCGACCTCGAAGTTGCGCTTCGCCTGCGCAAGCTGCTCGGCGGTCGCCGCTTTCTGCGCGCGCACCAGCGCGAGCGTGTCGTGCGCCCCGAGGACGTCGACGTACGCCTGGGCGACCCGGATGATCAGGTCCTGGTAGGCCTGGCCGAAGGTGGCCTCCGCCTGCCTGACCTGGTGACCGCCCTGCTCGTATTGCAGCCAGTTCTGGTAGCGAAACAGCGGCTGGGTGAAGGTGAGCGTGTAGCTCGCCGACTCGGGGTAGCGGATGAAGCTCGGCGACACCGAAGGATCGCGCGAGTCGACCTCGGCGCGCGTGCGCTGCGCGTTGGCCGAGAGGTTCAGGGTCGGCAGCAGCAGCGCGCGTCCCTGCGGCAGCCGCTCGCGGCCGGCGTCGACCGAATGCCGCGCGGCGGCATATACGGCGTCGTTCCGCTGCGCCTCGCGATAGACCTGCAGCAGGTCCTCGGCGCCGGCGGCGAGGGGAACCGCAAGAGCGACGAGGCCGCTAGTAAAGCGGAACCGCCGGGTCGACCGTCCGGGACCAGGCATCGACGCCCCCCACCAGGTTATGAATTTTCGCAAAGCCGTTCTTCTCCAGGAATATCGCCACCTGCTGGCTGCGTCCGCCGTGATGGCAGATCGCGACCATCTCCCGGTCGCGATCGATCTCCCCCGCCCGCCCAGGCACCTCGCGCATCGGGATGTGCTGGGCCCCTTCGATGCGCGCGGTCTGCCATTCCCAGGGCTCGCGCACGTCGAGCAGCACCGGCTTCTCGCGGCGCGGGTCCGAGAGCCACGCGGCAAGCTCGTTTGGAGAAATCTGTTTCAAAATCTAAATCTCGGGGGACGCTCGGCATTCACGAGCGGCGCGATCACCGTCTCGAAGAGCTCGGTGCCGTGCCAGGCGCCCGGCGCGGTCGCCACGATGATGCGCGCCGTCATCGCCGGCGGCTCGCCGACCACGGCAAAGAGCCTGCCGCCCGGGGCGAGCTGCTCGATGAAGCTTGCTGGAAGAATCGGCGTGGACCCGGTGAGAACCACGACGTCGTAGGGGGCATGGCTCGGCCAGCCGCGCGCCGCATCGCCGATCTCGAGCGTGACGTTGTCGGCGCCGTGGCGCTCGAGGTTGGCGCGGCCGAACGCCGCCAGCGGGGTCTTCAACTCCACGGAAAACACGCGAGACGCGCGGTGCGACATCAGCGCCGTCAGGTAGCCGCTGCCGGTCCCGACCTCCAGCACCCGGTCGGTTCTCCGGATCGCCAGCTCCTGGACGACCCGGGCCTCCATCTTCGGCTGCCACATGCGCGCGCCGCCTTTTACTCCTTCCTCGATGGGAATTTCCATGTCGGAGAACGCGAGCGCGCGATGCTTCTCGGGCACGAACTCCTCGCGCGGCACCACGTACAGAAGATCGAGCACGTCCTGGTCGAGAACCTCCCAGGTGCGGATCTGCTGCTCGACCATATTGGTGCGCGCCTGCTCCAGATTCATGGGCACGCGGATTATAATCGTCGCCTTAGCGTTGGGGGTCCCAGACCGGGTGGTCTGGGTGAGAGACACCCTTCGAACCTGATGCGGGTCATGCCGCCGTAGGGAGACGCAAATGAACGCCAATCCGAAGTTCCTCGCCGCCACCGCGCACGTCGACGACGCGGCGGTCCAGCCGCTGCCGAATTCCAGGAAGATCCATGTCGGGCCTCTGCGCGTGCCGATGCGCGAGATCTCGCAAAGCGGCGGCAACCCGCCGCTCGCGGTCTACGACACCTCGGGTCCCTATACCGACCCCGCGGCGAAGATCGACATCCGCAAGGGGCTTTTGCCTCTCAGGCAAAGCTGGATCGAGGCGCGCGGCGATACTGAACTGCTCGATGGCCCGACCTCGGCCTACGGCAGGAAGCGTCTCGAAGATCCCAAGCTCGCCGAGCTTCGCTTCGATCTTCATCGGAAGCCGCGGCGTGCGGTTGTTGGCAGGACAGTGACCCAGATGCACTACGCAAGGAAGGGCATCGTCACGCCGGAGATGGAGTTCATTGCCCTGCGCGAGAATCAGCGCCTCATCGATGAATTGGCGGTTCAGCACAGAGGCGAATCCTTCGGAGCCGCGATTCCCCGCGAAGTCACGCCGGAATTCGTGAGAAGCGAGGTCGCGCGCGGCCGCGCCATCATTCCGGCGAACGTCAACCACCCCGAAACCGAGCCGATGATCATCGGGCGCAACTTCCTGGTGAAGATCAACTGCAACATCGGCAACTCCGCGGTCACCTCCTCCATTGGCGAGGAGGTCGACAAGATGACCTGGGCGATCCGCTGGGGCGCGGACACGGTGATGGACCTCTCGACCGGCAAGCACATCCACGAGACGCGCGAGTGGATCATCCGCAACAGCCCGGTCCCGATCGGCACCGTGCCGATCTATCAGGCTCTGGAAAAGACCGGCGGCAAGGCCGAGGACCTGACCTGGGAAATCTTCCGCGACACGCTGATCGAGCAGGCGGAGCAGGGCGTCGACTACTTCACCATCCACGCCGGCGTGCGCCTGCCGTTCATTCCCCTCACCGCCAGCCGCATGACCGGCATCGTGTCGCGCGGCGGCTCGATCATGGCGAAGTGGTGCCTCACGCACCACAGGGAGAGCTTCCTCTACACGCGCTTCGCCGAGATCTGCGAGATCATGGCGGCGTACGACGTCTCGTTCTCGCTCGGCGACGGCCTGCGGCCGGGATCGATCCACGACGCCAACGATGAGGCCCAGATTGCCGAGTTGAAAACCCTCGGGGAGCTGACGAAGATCGCCTGGCAGCAGGATTGCCAGGTCATGATCGAAGGCCCGGGGCACGTGCCGATGCAGCTCATCAAGGAGAACATGGAGCTGCAGCTGAAATACTGCGACGAGGCGCCGTTCTACACCCTGGGGCCGCTCACCACCGACATCGCGCCGGGCTACGACCACATCACGAGCGCGATCGGCGCGGCGATGATCGGCTGGTACGGCACGGCGATGCTCTGCTACGTCACGCCCAAGGAGCACCTCGGCCTGCCGAACAAGAAGGACGTGAAGGACGGCATCATGGCCTACAGGATCGCGGCGCACGCCGCCGACCTCGCCAAGGGCCACCCGGGCGCGCAGCTGCGCGACAACGCGCTGTCGAAAGCGCGCTTCGAGTTCCGCTGGGCCGACCAGTTCAACCTCGGCCTCGACCCCGACACCGCGCGCGAGTTCCACGACGAGACCCTGCCGCAGGAGGGCGCCAAGGTGGCGCACTTCTGCTCGATGTGCGGCCCGCACTTCTGCTCGATGAAGATCACCCAGGACGTGCGCGACTACGTCGAGAAGGGCCTGAAGGAGAAGGCGGTCGAGTTCGTGAAGAAGGGCAGCGAGCTTTATACCAAGACGTAATTCGGGGCCAGGGCCACAATTCCGCTTTCACGTACACAAAAGCGAATTGCGGCCCAATTCATTGGAAGGCCGGTCTGCGAAAGGTGCTTGAGTCGGCAATGACCGTCATCGCGATGGTCGTCATCGGCATTCCGCTGCTCATGTACCTGGCGCAGGACAGCCTCATCTTCCACCCGCAGCCGCTCGCCGAGGCGCGCCGCGTGCAGATCGCCGCGCAGCGCGCCGCCGTCGAAAGCCTCTTCATCCACGCAGCGGACGGCACGCGCCTCCACGCCTGGCACGCGCGCGGCAAGTCCGCTTCGCGCGTGGTGGTGTACTTCGGCGGCAACGCCGAGGAAGTGTCCTGGATGCTCGACGACGCCGCGCGGCGCACGCCCGAGGTGGGCTGGCTGCTCGTCGACTACCGCGGCTACGGCTCGAGCGGCGGCTCGCCCTCCGAAGCGGCGCTGGTAGGCGACGCAATCCAGTGGTACGACAACGTCTCGAAAAACTACAAGTCCGTCTATGTCTTCGGGCGCAGCTTGGGCAGCGGGGTTGCGGTGCAGCTCGCCGCGCAGCGCCCGACCGCCGGCGTGATCCTGGTCTCGCCCTTCGACAGCCTGGTCGAGGTGGGCAAGCGCCACTACCCGTTTCTTCCCGTGAACTGGATGCTGAAGCACCGCTTCGACTCGGTGGCGCTGGCGCCGAAGATCAGCGCACCGCTCCTGTGCATCGTCGCCACCGACGACGAGATCATCCCGGTGGAGCATGCCAAGCGGCTGTACGACGCTTGGGCCGGCGAGAAGCGCTGGGTCGGGCTCGAGGGCGCGGGCCACAACAGCACCGACAACGCTGCCAACTACTGGACGAGCATCCTCGCGTTCCTTAAATGAAGAACCTCTTCGATGCGCTGGTGCTCGGCGTCGTCGAGGGGCTCACCGAGTTCCTGCCGGTCTCGAGCACCGGCCATTTGATCCTCGCCGGCGACTTGCTCGGCTTCGATCACCCGAGCCGCGACGTCTTCTACATCGCCATCCAGACCGGCGCGATGCTTGCCGTGCTGTGGGAATACCGTGCGCGATTTTTCCGGGTCGACCTTCAGCTCTGGCGCAACCTGGTGATCGCCTTTCTCCCCGCCGCGCTCATCGGGTTGGCGGTTGGGGGGTTCATCAAAACCTACCTCTTCAAGCCGGTTCCGGTCGCGCTGGCCTTCATCATCGGCGGCATCATTATTCTGCTGGTCGACAGGGGGCAGAGAATTTCAAGGGTTGAATCAACCCAATCGATGACCGCGCTCGACGCGCTGAAAGTCGGCTTCGCGCAGTGCTTCGCGCTGATCCCCGGAACCTCGCGCTCGGGCGCGACCATCATCGGCGGCATGCTGTTCGGCCTGTCGCGCAGGGCCGCGACCGAGTTCTCCTTCTTCCTCGCCGTGCCCACGCTGATCGCCGCCGGTGCCTACGACTCGTGGAAGAACCGGCGGCTCTTCACCCCGGACGACCTCGGCATGTGGGCGGTTGGCCTCGTGGTGTCTTTCGTCTCGGCCTTCCTCGTGATCCGCTGGCTCATCCGCTACGTCGCCACTCACGACTTCCGCTGGTTCGCGTGGTATCGGATCGCTTTTGGCGTGGTGGTGCTTCTGACTGCGTGGACCGGCGCGGTGAACTGGTCGGTGTCCTAGGGAGCGGGAATTCCGCACAAGCACGCCGTAACGTGCGGCGCTGCAATGCTTGCGCCGCCGCCCTAGCCTGAGGGCGTGATGTCCGACCCCAAGGAACACAATATGAAACTAACGACCCTGTTGCGTCGACTTCTCGTTCCCACGCCCCCCAAGCACAGACTCCCGCCCGGGCGATGCTCCTGCCATGAGGCCAGCGTGCGCTGGTGTACGCGCCACGGACGGCCGTTGAAACTCGCCGCCTAGCTTCCTAGCCTTGCACCCAGGGTAGCCCGGCTTTGCGCCAGCCGCCGACGCTGTTGCGGTGCTGGTCGGCGTCCTTGTCGCCCTCGAATCCCTCGAGCACGTTGTAGGCCTCGCGCCAGCCCGCGCGCGTCGCCGCATCGGCGGCCGCGTGCGAGCGAGCGCCGGAGCGGCACAGGAACATCACCGGCGTGTCCTTAGGCACCGCGGCGGCGAGCTCGGCGATGAACTCAGGGTTCTCGCGGTTTCCCGGGTAGGTCTGCCATTCGACGGCAAGGCTGCCGGGGACCTTGCCGACATACAGCAGCTCGGGCTTGGTCCGCACGTCGACCAGCTTGGCGCCGGCCTGCATCAGCTTGTGAGCCTCGGCCGGGATCAGGGCACCGGCATAGTCCAGCCCCAACTTCTTCCCTCGCTCGCTCGCCGCCTTCTTGATCTCGTCCATGATGCCCTCTCATTGTGCGCCGGGATCGCCGGCGCCCCTATTCAGTGCGTCCCAGTTGAGTAAAATGCCCCAGGAATCAGCAACGGTGTTTGGCATGGAATGTGCTGAAACGCCGGGCTACCACACGAACCACACCGAACTCTAAACCGGTTGAGGAGACCCCTGCGATGGCGATGACGCCCGATGACGTATTGAAGCTCGTCAAGGATAAGGAGGTGAAGTTCGTCGACTTCCGCTTCACCGATACCCGCGGCAAGGAGCAGCACGTCACCGTGCCCGTCAAGTACTTCAACAAGGAGAAGTTCGAGCTCGGCCACGCCTTCGACGGCTCTTCGATCGCCGGCTGGAAGGGCATCCAGGCCTCCGACATGCTTCTCATGCCCGACGCATCCTCGGCACGCATGGATCCGTTCACCGACGAGCCGGTGCTGAACATCTCCTGCGACGTCTACGAGCCGATGGACGGCAAGCCTTACGACCGCTGCCCGCGCTCGATCGCGAAGAAGGCCGAGGCCTACCTCAAATCCACCGGGCTGGGCGACGTCGCCTACTTCGGACCCGAGCCCGAGTTCTTCATCTTCGACGGCGTGACCTGGGACGTCGGCATGTCGGGCTGCTTCGTGAAGATCAAGTCCGAGGAGGCGCCGTGGTCCTCCGGGATCGACTACGAGTCGGGCAACATGGGCCACCGCGCCCCGGTGAAGGGCGGCTACTTCCCGGTAGCGCCGACCGACACGCTCGGCGATATCCGTAACGCCATGGTGCTCGCGCTCGAGCAGCAGGGCGTCGAGTGCGAGGTGCATCACCACGAAGTCGGCGCGATGGGCCAGAACGAGATCGGCACGCGCTTTGCGCCGCTCGTGCAGCGCGCCGACTGGATGCAGATCCTCAAGTACACGGTGTGGAACACCGCCGCGTCCTACGGCAAGACCGCGACCTTCATGCCCAAGCCCGTGGTCGGCGATAACGGCTCGGGCATGCACGTCCACCAGTCGATCTGGAAGGGCGGCAAGAACCTCTTCGCCGGCAACGGCTACTCGGGGCTTTCCGACCTGGCGCTGCACTACATCGGCGGCATCATCAAGCACGCCAAGGCGCTGAACGCGATCACCAACCCGGGCACCAACTCGTACAAGCGGCTGGTGCCGGGCTTCGAGGCGCCGATCAACCTCGCGTACTCGGCGCGCAACCGCTCGGCCGCGTGCCGCATCCCCTACGTGTCGAGCCCCAGCGGGCGGCGCGTCGAGGTGCGCTTCCCCGATCCGACCGCCAACGCGTACCTCGCGTTCGCCGCGATGCTGATGGCGGGCCTCGACGGCGTGCAGAACAAGATTCATCCCGGCGACCCGATCGACAAGGACATGTACCACCTGCCGCCGGAAGAGGCCGCCAAGGTGCCGCACGTGTGCGCTTCGCTGGAGGAAGCGCTTGGCAAGCTGCGCGAGAACCACGCCTTCCTCACGCGCGGCGGCGTGTTCTCCGAGGACTTCCTCGAGTCCTACATCGAGCTCAAGGAGCAGGAGCTGACCCGCTTCCGCATGACCACGCACCCGGTCGAGTTCGACATGTATTACTCCGCCTGATGCTGCAGATGCACACGGCACGGGGCGGCCATCCGCCGCCTCGGTCGTCTCGCCTTCTTGTTTGTCTTGATAGACTTGGCGTATGCATCGGGCATGCGCGCTCGGCTTTCTTCTCCTCTGCGGGACGGCGCACGCCCAGCAGGCCACCGAGATCTGGCGCTGCATCGACGCCGACGGCCGCCGGCACTACACGAATTCCAAGAAGGACGCCGTCGGCATGAAGTGCGAGCTGGTGACGAGCCAGATCAACGTCGCGCCGCCGATGTCGCAGCCGCAGGCGCGCACGCCGGCGGGATTCCCGCGCGAGACCCCGGGCCAGAGCGTGAGCGCGCGCGAGCGCCAGCGCGAGGTCCTCGAAGGCGAGCTCGCCACCGAGCGCGAAGCGCTGAACCAGGCGAAGCAGACGCTGGCGGAGCAGGAGGCGGTCCGCACCGGCGACGAACGCAACTACGCGCGTGTCCAGGAGCGACTGCAACCGTTCAAGGACGCGGTCCAAAACCACGAGAAGAACATCCAAGCGCTCCAGCGCGAGCTCGCCAACCTGAAATAGGCAAGTGGCCGCCTCGTTCGCCGGCCTCGACCTGCTGGCCACGGCAGTGGTGGTGCTCGACGATGAGTTTGTGGTGCGCTACGCCAATCCGGCGGCCGAAAACCTGCTCACCGCGGGCGCGCGCAGCCTGATCGGCCAGCCCTTCCTGGGTTTTTTCGCCGAGCGCGCAGAGCTCGAGCGCTCGCTCGAGGACGCGCGCGTCATCCACTGGGATTACTCGGCGCGCAACGTCACCTACGTTCGCACCGGCCGGCAGCCGGTGCCGTTTTCCTGCACCGTGACGCGCATCGACGCGTTCGGCCTCGCGCTGCTCGCCGAGCTGCGGCCGATCGGCGAGCAGCTTCGCATCGAGCGCGAGGCGCGCATGGAGTCGGAGCAGCAGGCGAACCGCGAGCTGATCCGCAACCTCGCGCACGAGATCAAGAACCCGCTGGGCGGCCTGCGCGGTTCGGCGCAGCTGCTCGAGCGCGAGCTCGAGCGCGCGGAGTTGCGTGAATATACCCAGGTCATCATCAAAGAAGCTGACCGCCTGCAGACGCTGATGGACCGCATGCTCACGCCGCACCGCGCGCCGCGCCTCGAGCCGCTCGGGCTGCACGAGGTGCTCGAGCGCGTGAGGAGCCTGGTGCGCGCCGAGTTCGGCATCGAGATCGTGCGCGACTACGACCCGAGCCTGCCCGAGATCCTCGGCGACCGCGAGCAGCTGATCCAGGCGGTGCTCAATATCGCGCGCAACGCCGCGCAGGCCGGTAGCAAAACCGTCACTTTCAGGACCCGGGTCCTGCGGCAGATCACGATCCTCAAGAAGCGCTACAAGCTGGCATTAGAATTGCAAGTCATCGACGACGGCCCGGGCGTGCCGGAAGAGATCCAGGACAGGATCTTCAATCCGCTCGTTTCGGGCAGGGAAGGCGGCACCGGTTTGGGGCTTTCGCTCGCGCAGACGTTCGTGCATTACCACCACGGCGTCATCGAGTTCGAGTCGCGGCCGGGCCGAACCATATTCAGGATTCTGCTGCCGATCAGATGAAACCGGTCTGGATCGTCGACGACGACCGCTCCATCCGCTGGGTGATCGAGAAAGCCCTCAGCCGGGAGGGCATCGCGTACAACTCGTTCTCCTCGGCGCAGGAGGCGCTCGATGCGCTCTCGGACGCGGCGCCCGAGGTGCTGGTGTCCGACATCCGCATGCCGGGGCGCTCGGGGCTCGAGCTCCTGCAGGCGGTGAAGCAGCGCCATCCCGCCGTGCCGGTGATCGTAATGACCGCTTACTCCGATCTCGACAGCGCGGTCGCGGCGTTCCAGGGCGGCGCCTACGAGTACCTGCCCAAGCCCTTCGACATCGACCAGGCGGTCGATCTCATCCGGCGCGCGCTCGATGAAAGGCGAAGGGAATCCGAGGCGTCGGAGCCGCCCGCCGCCACGCCCGAGATCCTCGGCCAGGCGCCGGCGATGCAGGAGGTGTTTCGCGCCATCGGCAGGCTCTCGCAGTCGAGCGCCACAGTCCTCATTACCGGCGAATCGGGAACTGGAAAGGAGCTTGTCGCGCGCGCCCTGCACCGGCACAGTGCACGCGCCCAGCAGCCCTTCGTCGCGATCAACACCGCGGCGATGCCGAAGGACCTGCTGGAGAGTGAGCTGTTCGGCCACGAGCGCGGCTCGTTCACCGGGGCGCAGCAGCAGCGCCGTGGACGATTCGAGCAGGCCGAGGGCGGCACGCTTTTCCTCGACGAGATCGGCGACATGCCGGCCGAGCTGCAGACGCGGCTACTGCGCGTGTTGTCGGATGGCACCTTCTACCGCGTCGGCGGGCATCAGCAGATCAAGGTGAACGTCAGAGTCATTGCCGCCACGCACCAGAACCTCGAGCAGCGCGTGCGCGACGCCACCTTCCGCGAGGACCTCTACCACCGGCTTAACGTGATCCGCCTGCGCCTGCCGAGCCTGCGCGAGCGCTCGGAAGACATACCGCTTCTGACGAAGCATTTTCTCGCCGCCAGCGCGAAGCAGCTCGGTGTGGAACCCAAGCGCATCGCCGACGACGCGCTCGCGCATCTCGCGCGGCTCGAATTCCCCGGCAACGTGCGCCAGCTCGAGAACCTGTGCCACTGGCTCACCGTGATGGCGCCCGGGCAGGTGATCGACCTCGGCAACCTGCCGCCCGAATTTCGCGCTCAGCTTCCTGGCGACGCGGTGAACGCAGGCTCCGACTGGCTCGCCGCGCTCGAGCAGGAAGCCGAGCGGCGCCTCGCGCGCGGCGACACCGGCATCCTCGACGCGCTCGGGCGTCAGTTCGAGCGCGCCCTTATCGTCAAGGCCCTCGCGCGTACCGGCGGGCGGCGCATCGACGCCGCGAATCTCCTGGGGATGGGCAGGAATACGATTACCAGGAAGATTCAAGAACTGGGAATAGAAGATAAAGACGAGCAGGACGAAACCTGAGGTCGACCTAAAAAAGGGGTCAGGACCCTTTTTTCGGTAGCTGCGCGTAGCTCGCCGAAAAAAGGGTCCTGACCCCTTTTTCTTTACGCCGCTTTCTTCCGGTTCACCTCAAGCTTTGCGTCTACCAAGCCCACTACCTCATCAAGCACCGGCAGCTGAAGGCCCTTCTGCTTCGCGATGGCTTGTACCAGCCGGTCCACGCGCTCGATGTAGGGAGCGCCGGCGTACAGGGCGCGCGCGGCTGACGAGGGGCTGCCGAGGCTCTGCGCCGCGGCCGCATATTTCTCGAACGGCACGAGGTCGCTTTCCTTAGCGCCGAGCAGCAGGCACAGATTCACTACCCATTGGTACGTCGCGCGCGAAGCGTTGATGTCGGAGTGCACGGCGTCCTTGATGGCGCGCGGGCCTTCCCTGGTGATGCAGCGGTAGTTGCCCGCGATCAGCATCGCCCATTTGGCGAGCGGCACGAATACCGACTCGTGCACCTTCAGCTTCACCGGCAGCTCCATCTTGTCGAAGCGAGCGGCTTCGATGTCCGCTTCGAGCTGCTTGAGGATCGCGGTGTGCGCTTCGCCAGGAAAGCGCGCCGACTTGAAGTTGGTCGGCAGCCGGACCTGCAGCACGTTGATTTTCTCTTCGGGCGGACGGAAAGCCTGCGGATCCGGGCTGCACAGCGTCATGAACGCCGGGTCGAAGCCGTCCCACACGCTCGGATCGGTGTAGCAAGACCTCAAATCTTTCACCGAAACACCAGGAATACGCGCGAGATAGGGCAGTGGCGGCATGTTCATGATCGACATGCAGGGCACCTTCGCCCTCGCGACGGCATCGAGCAGCTCGCGCACGCCCGACGAGCGGTACTGCGGCTCCTGCATCGCCAGCGCGACCAGGTCGTACTCGGAAGGATTGATCGAACTGGGCCCCTCGGCCGACAGCTTGCCCGGGAGCTTCCACGAATGGACTTCAACCAGGCCCTCGCGCCCTTTCACCGGCATGCGCACGCGTATGCCTCCGGTGTTGATGGCATCGACCTCGGCCGGAAGGCAGACGAGCTTCACCGTGTGTCCTGCGAGGAGCAGCTTGGATGCGAGGAGGGACCCATATGAGGCCCCCAGAATGAGGATGTTGTACGGTTTCATAATGTGAAATCTCTCGCCGGGGATTGAGAAGAACAGGCTACTCCGTTAGGACGTTTATTTCATGTTGCGGTGCCACATTTCGGTTAATACAATGCTGTGATGCACATGTCCGGTCCTCTTCCCCAGGGCGTAGCGATCTCCGGTCCGATCAGCAAAGAGTTCGCGCAGATCCTGAGCCCCGAAGCGCTCGGCTTCGTTGCAAAGCTCCACCGCAAGTTCGAGTCCCGCCGCCAGGAACTTCTCGCGCGGCGCGCGCAGCGGCAAAAGGAATTCGACGCCGGCGCGAAGCCGGATTTCCTCGCGGAAACGAAAATGATCCGCGACTCCGACTGGCTCGTCGGCCCGCAGCCGAACGACATGCTCGACCGGCGGGTCGAGATCACCGGCCCGACCGACCGCAAAATGGTCATCAATGCCCTCAACTGCGGCGCGTCCACCTTCATGGCGGACTTCGAGGACGCGAACTGCCCGACCTGGCACAACATGATCGACGGGCAGCTCAACCTGCGCGACGCGGTGCGGCGCACGATCAGCTTCGAGAGCAGCGGAATCGACAGCAGCGGAAAGCTGTACCGCCTGAACGAGAAAACCGCGGTCCTCCTCCCGCGGCCGCGCGGCTGGCACCTGGACGAGAAGCACGTCACGATCGACGGCAAGCCGGTCTCCGGCGGCATCCTCGACTTCGCGCTGTTCTTCTTTCACAACGCGAAAGAGCTCATCAAGCGCGGCTCCGGGCCGTACTTCTACCTGCCCAAGATGGAGTCGCACCTCGAGGCGCGTCTCTGGAACGAGATCTTCGTCCTCGCGCAGAAAGAGCTGAACATTCCGCAAGGCTCGATCAAGGCCACCGCGCTTATCGAGACCGTTGTCGCCGCCTTCGAGATGGACGAGATCCTCCACGAGCTGCGCGAGCACTCCGCCGGGCTCAACATCGGGCGCTGGGACTACATCTTTTCCTGCATCAAGAAATTCCGCGCCAACCAGGATTTCTGCCTCGCCGACCGCGGGCAGGTGACGATGACCGCGCCCTTCATGCGCGCCTACGCGCTGCTATTGGTGAAGACATGCCACCGGCGCGGCGCGCCGGCCATGGGCGGGATGGCAGCGCAGATCCCGATCAAGAACGATCCCGCGGCGAACGACGCGGCAATCGAGAAAGTGCGGCAGGACAAGCTGCGCGAAGTCACCGACGGCTGCGACGGTACCTGGGTCGCGCACCCGGGCCTCGTGCCGGTGGCGAAGCAGGTCTTCGACCAGCACATGCCGCAGCCCAACCAGTACAACCGCCAGCGCCCGGACGTGAACGTCACGGCGAAGCAATTGCTCGATTTCCAGCCCGAGCGCCCCATCACCGAGGCCGGCCTGCGCAACAACATCTCGGTGGGCATCCAGTACCTCGGCGCCTGGCTCGCCGGAAACGGATGCGTCCCGGTCTACAACCTGATGGAAGACGCCGCCACCGCCGAGATCTCGCGCTCGCAGATCTGGCAGTGGATCCGCTCGCCCAAGGGCGTGCTCGAGGACGGCCGCAAGGTCACGACGGAGCTGTTCAGGAAGCTACTGGCGGAAGAACTCGCAAAAGTGAAATCCGCCGGCGCCGAAGGCAAGCTCGACGAAGCGGCGCGGCTCTTCGAGCGCATCACGTCCGACGACCAGTACGTCGAGTTCTTGACACTTCCTGCTTATCAGCTGATCGACTAACGAGGGCAGCTCGGCGCCGCTCAAATCGGCGCGGGCGCATCATAGCGGTAGCTACGGGGAGCAACCATGAGACCTCTTCTTGCAATTGCCGCCTTGGTGGTGTCGAACGCGGTGGCGGCGAGCGAACTGGTCGCGGAGCGCGTCCAGAAGCTGACCCGCGCCGTGCGCTGGCAGCCGGTGGCGGAGATCCCGGTCAACTTCAAGACCCACCATCCGCAGGGGATGGTGAAGATCGGCGACACGTTCTTCGTCTCCTCGGTCGAGATCACGGTGCCGACGAAGCGCTTCCCCGAGATCAGGGACGGCTATGACCGCGACACCGGCGAGGGCGCCGGGCATCTTTTCAGGATCGACGCCAAGGGAAACCTGCTCGGCAGCGTGAAGCTCGGCGAGGGCACGATCTACCATCCCGGCGGCATTGACTACGACGGCCGCCACATCTGGGTGGCGGTCGCCGAGTACCGCCCGAACAGCCGCTCGATCATCTACCGCGTCGACCCCCAGACGATGCAGGCGAGCGAAGTGTTCCGCTTCGCCGATCACATCGGCGGCATCGTGCACAATACCGACGACCGCACCCTGCACGGCGTGAGCTGGGGCTCGCGCCGCCTGTACAAGTGGACGCTCGGCCGCGACGGCAAAGTGACGAATGCGGGTACGCCGCCGGAGAAGTTGCGCGTGCCGAACCGCTCGCACTACATCGACTACCAGGACTGCCACTACCTCGGGGGCCGTCGCATGCTGTGCTCGGGCCTGAACAACTACCGGGTCAAGCCCGATGCACCCGCCTTCCCGCTCGGCGGACTGGAGATCGTCGACCTGAGGACCGACCAGGCCGTCTACCAGGTGCCGGTCGAGCTGTGGTCGCCGTCGGGCAAGCCGATGACGCAGAACCCGTTCTGGGTCGAGGCGAGCGAGAACGGGCTGCGCGCCTACTTCATGCCGGATGACGACAAGTCGACGCTGTTCGTTTTTGAGGCTGCGGTGAAGTAGGGGTCAGAGATGCGGCAGTCAGTCCGCGGCCCGCGCGGCGCCGCTTTCGAGGAGGGAAGCGATCTTCTGATCTGAGAGGCCGGCCTCGCGCAGCACCTCGCGCGTGTGCTCGCCGAGCCGCGGGGCGTGGCGCCGGTATTCGGGCTTGGACTCGGACCATTCCGAAGGCACGGCGAGGGTCTTGATGCGCCCTTCGCTCGGGTGATCGACTGCCTGCAGGTAGCCGATCGCGTTGAGGTGCGGGTCGGCGACGATGTCGTCGATGCTGTTCATGCGCTGCACCGGGATGTCGGCGCGCTCGAGCGCCTCGATCCAGAACGCGGTGCTGCGCGTCTTCATCTCTTCGGCAACCATGGCGTAGGCGCCGACGTAGTTCTTGCTGCGCGCCTCCTGCGTCGCAAACTCGGGCCGCGACAGGATCCCGGGCTTGCCGATGATGTCGACGAAGCCCTTCCACTGCTTGTCGTTGTAGATGAGCGCGCAGACGTAGCCGTCGCTCGTCTGGTACGGGCGGCGGTCGGGCGCGAGGATGCGCGCGTATCCGGGCTCGCCGTGCTGCGGGTCGAAGGTGTAGCCGCCGAGGTGGTCGGAGAGCACGATCTGCAGGAGGTGCTCCCACATCGGGACGTCGACCCGCTGACCCTTGCCGGTCTTCTCGCGGTAGTAAAGCGCGGCGCTCACCGCGCTCGCCACCTGCTGTCCGACTGAGCGGTCGGCGACGATCATCGGCGCATAGCGCGGCTCGGGCGCGCCTTGCTTCTGCAATAGCCACGGCAGACCCGAGGCGCCCTGGATCATGTCGTCGTACGCCGCCTTGGCGGCATAGGGGCCGCGCTGGCTGTAGCCGAAACAACCGACGTAGATGATCCTGGGGTTGGCCCTCTTCACTTCCTCGTAGCTCAGCTTCAAGCGCCCCATCGCCTGCGGGCGGATGTTGTAGACCAGGACATCGGCCTTGCTGGCGAGAGCAAGGCACGCTTCGAGCGCGGCCGGGTGCTTGAGATCCAGGACAACCGAGCGCTTGTTGCGGTTCACGTTGAGAAAGATCGCGCCCATGCCCGGGTGGCGGAACGGCCACGCCTGCCGCATCACGTCGCCGTCGGGCGGCTCGACCTTGATCACGTCGGCGCCGAAGTCCGCGAGGATCTGGGTCGCGTACGGCCCCATCACGACCGTGGTGAGGTCGAGAACCCGAACTCCGGTGAGCGGCCCGGCCATCTCCGTTACTCGGGCTGGATTCCCGCGAGCTTCACGAGCTTCGCCCAGTGCGCGATCTCGCTCTGGATGAACTTCCCGAACTGCTCGGGATCGAGCGGCGCCACGTCCGTGCCGATGCCGGCGAATTTCTCCTTCACGTCGGACTTGGCGAGCCCTTTGGCCGTGGCGTCGTACAGCTTCTGCACGATCTCGTTTGGCGTCTTCGCCGGCGCCACCAGCCCGAACCAGGCGATCAGCTCGTAGCCCTTCAGCTCCTCGGCGAGCGCTGGCATGTCCTGCGCCAGCGGCGTGCGCTTCGCGGAGGTGACGGCCAGGCCGCGGAGCTTGCCGCCTTTTGCCTGGGCGAGCGCGTTCCCGAGATCGACGAACGTGAAGGCGAGCGACCCGCCCATCGTGTCGGTGATCGCCTGTGGGATGCCCTTGTACGGCACCTCGACTACATCGAGATTGCCGAGCGACTTCAGCATGGCGAGCGACACCTGCGAGCCGGCCGAGCCGTAGCCGGCCGAAAGCTTGCCCGGCTGCTTCCTGACATGACCAAGAAACTCCTTCAGGTCTTTCGCGGGAAAATCCGGCCGAACCATCAGCATGAACGAGGTGGTGCCCAGGCGAGCGATCGGCGCGAAGTCCTTCACCGGGTCGTAATTCAGCTTCTTGAACAGGCTGACATTGGCCGCCTGCGGCGTGTTGGTCGTCACCATCAGCGTAAGGCCATCCGGCGCGGCGCGCGCCACCTCGGCCGCAGCGATTCCACCCTGCGCGCCGGGCTTGTTCTCGACGACGAACGGCTGGCCGAGCGCGGCCTGCAGCTCGCTGCCGGTGAGGCGCGCGACGTGATCGGTGGCGCTGCCGGCGGGGAACGGCACGATCAGCTTGACCGGGCGCGAGGGATAGGTTTGCGAATGGGCAACCGGGATGGCCAGCGCGAGCAGCAAGGATGTCCACCATCTCATGAGAGCCCCTTAAGCGTTGAGTTTGGCGAGCAGGTCGCGGGTCTTCACCGGGTCGCTCGCCCGCAGCACGCGCTGCGCGAGGGCCTGCACCTCGGCGAGGTTGGTGCGCAGGATGCGCTCCTTGATCGCCAGGAGCTGCGACGGGTGCATCGAGAAGTTGCGCAGGCCCAGTCCGAGCAGCAGGCGCGTGAGCTGCAGGTCGCCCGCCATTTCTCCGCAGACCGCGACCGGGACGCCGCCCCGGGTGGCGGTTTGAATCGTGCCGGCGACGAGCGTGAGCACCGCGGGATGCAGCGGATCGTAGAGGTGCGCGACCGAGTCGTCGGTGCGGTCGATGGCGAGCGTGTACTGGATGAGGTCGTTCGTGCCGATGGACAGGAAGTTGAGCCGCCGCATGAACATCGGCAGCGCGAGCGCCGCGGCGGGGATCTCGATCATGCCGCCGATCGGGATGTCCTTGTCGTAGGGCTGGCGGCGCTCGTCGAGCTGCGCCTTGGCCTGGGCGATGAGCGTGAGCGTCTGGTCGATCTCATGGGCGTGCGCGAGCATCGGCAGCAGCATGCGCACTTTGCCGTAGTGCGAGGCGCGCAGGATCGCGCGCAGCTGCGTGAGGAACATCTGCGGCTCGGCGAGGCACAGGCGGATCGCGCGCAGCCCCATCGCCGGATTGGGCATGGTGTGCGAGCCCTCGCCGCTGCCGTTCAGCGCCTTGTCCGCCCCCAGATCCAGCGTGCGCAGCACCACCGGCCGGCCCTGCATCGCCTTCGCGACCTCGCGGTAGGCGTCGAGCTGCTCCTCCTCGCCTGGCAGGTCCTTGCGGTTGAGGAACATGAACTCGGTGCGGAACAGGCCCACGCCTTCGGCGCCCGCCTCCAGCACCTCGGGCATGTCCTGCGGCAGCTCGATGTTGGCGAAAAGCTCGATCGGCGTGCCGTCGACCGTGGCGGCGGGCGTGGACTTGAGGCGGCGGAGGCGCTTCTTCTCCGCCTTGAGGTCGGCCTGGCGCGCGCGGTACTCGGCGAGCACCAGCGGGTCCGGATTGACGATCAGCAGGCCCTGCGTGCCGTCGACGATCAGGGTCTCGCCTTCGGCGATCGTCTCGCGGGCGTGATGCAGGCCGACGATCGCCGGGATGCCGAGCGAGCGCGCCACGATCGCGGTGTGCGAGGTGACGCCGCCGACGTCGGTGACGAAGCCGCCGAAATGGTGCTTCTTGAAGAGGATCATGTCCGCGGGCGACAGATCGTGCGCCACCACGATCAGCTTCTCCTCCTCCGAGATCGCCGGCGGGCTGAGCGTCTGGCCGCCCATCAGCGCCTTGAGCACGCGCTCGACCGCCTGCTGCACGTCGGCCTTGCGCTCGCGCAGATAGGGATCCTCGATCTCCTCGAAGCGCTCGACCAGGCGCTCCATCTGCTGCACCAGGGCCCATTCGGCGTTGGCGCGGCGCTTGCGGATCATCTCGCGCGGCGCCTGCGCCAGCGCCGAGTCGTTGAGGATCATGCGGTGCAGGTCGAGGAAGGCCTCGAACTCGGCCGGCGACCCGGGCGGGATATGCGCCTTGAGCGCGGCGAGCTCCTCCTGGGCGGCGAGCATCGCGCGGTCGAAACGCATCACTTCGGCGTCGACCGCTTCCGGCGCCACCTCGTAATGCGCCACTTCCAGCCGCGCAGTGGAAACGAGGTGCGCGTTGCCTACGGTGATCCCGCCTGATACGGGGTAACCGTGGAGTACGAAATTCATTCTCCCTCGCCGAACTTGTCTGCGATCAGCTTGGTGATCGCGGCGATCGCCTGCTCGGCGTCGGCGCCCTCGGCCTCGATCAGCACCGAGGTGCCCTGGCCGGCAGCGAGCATCATCACGCCCATGATGCTCTTTGCGTTGACGCGCCGGCCGCTGCGCGAGATCCAGATCTCGCACGGGTAGTTGCTGGCGAGGTGGGTGAGCTTGGCCGCCGCGCGCGCATGGAGCCCGAGCTTGTTGACGATGCGAGCATCGACGCTAGGCATCGCAGCAGCGGTCATTGTTCATGTGCACCACGCCTTCCGCGCCGCCGGTAAGCGCTCTCTTGACCGCCCCCGCGAGCGAGCCGTTGCGGCCTGTGAGCACGCGCAGCAGCATCGGCAGGGACGCCCCCGAAACGCCCTCGATGCGGCCGTCCTCGAGCAGGCGCGACACCACGTTGCCGGGGGTGGCGCCGAAGATATCGGTGAGCACCAGCACTCCGTCGCCCGAATCGAGGCTCTCCATGAGCTCGCGCGCGCGCAACACGAGGTCGTCGATGTCGTCGGCGCGCCAGACACTGAGGGTCGCCACCTGCTTCTGCTCGCCGCCGAGGATCTGGTTCGCGCTCGTGAGGAGCGACGTACCGATGTCGCCGTGCGAGACGATGAGAACGCCGATCACTGGAGTTTCCGCTCCAGGGCATCGAGAAACATGCCCGACACGTCGAACCCGCTCTGGTCCTGGATCTCGCGGAAGCACGTCGGGCTCGTGACGTTCACCTCGGTCAGCCAGTCGCCGATGACATCGAGACCGACCACGAGCAGGCCTCGCTTGGCAAGGACGGGCCCCAGGGCGCCCGCGATCTCGCGGTGCCTCGCGGTGACGGGCTGGGCCACCCCGCGCGCGCCGGCGGCGAGGTTGCCGCGCGAGTCGCCGGTCTTCGGGATGCGCGCGAGGCAGTGCGGCACCACCGCGCCGTCGATCAGGATCACGCGCTTGTCGCCCTGGGCGATCTCGGGAATGTAGCGCTGCGCCATCACCGTGCGCGTGCCGAGCTCGGAAACCGTCTCCACGATCACGTTTCGATTCGGGTCGTCGTGCCGCACGCGGAACACGCCGTGCCCGCCCATGCCGTCGAGCCGCTTCAGCACGACATCGCGATGCTCCGCGACGAAGCCCTGCAGGTCGTCCATGCGGCGCGCCACGAGCGAGGGCACGGTGAATTTCGAGAATTCGCTGATCGAGAGCTTCTCATTGTGATCGCGGATCGCATCGGGCGCGTTGTACACGCGCGCGCCCTCGCGCACGGCCTGCGAAAGCAGCCAGGTACTGGTCACGTACTCGAGGTCGAAGGGCGGATCCTTGCGCATCAGCGTGGCACTGAAATCCGCAAGCCAGCGCCGCTTGGTCTCGTGAGTGCGGTACCAGTCCTCGTCGTTGTCGGTGAGCGAGATGCGCTGCACCCCGGCGCCGACGCGGCCCTGCAGCCAGTGGAGGCGCTCCTGCTCGCACACCCAGATCGCGTGGCCGCGCTTCTGCGCGGCACGCATCATCGCGACGCTCGTGTCCTTGTACGCCTTGAGCGACTCGGGCGGGTCGATGATGAAGAGGAACTGCAGAGCACCCCTGCCTTACTTGCTTTGCGAAACCATGAACTCCACGGCAGCGCGGATCTCCGCATCGCTGAGCGACGGGTTGCCTGCTTTCGGCGGCATCGCGCCCTTGCCCTTGATCACCGCCTGCACCATCGCGTCCTGACCGGTCTTGACGCGCGGCGCCCACGCCGCCTTGTCGCCGAGCTTCGGCGAGCCCGCCACCGACTGCTGGTGGCAGGCGAAGCAGACTTTGTCGTAGACGGTTTTGCCGTCCACGACCGCTGCGGTTTTTTGGGTTTGAACCGCGGCAGGCGCCTTGAAGCTGGCGCCCGCCTGGTTCGCCATGTGGATCACGGCACGCCTGATCTCTTCTTCGGTGAGCGAAGGGTCGCCGGCCTTCGGCGGCATCGCGCCCTTGCCCTTGATGACCGACTGCACCATCGCGTTCAAGCCCTGCTTGAGGTGTGGCGCCCAGTCGTTCTTGTCGCCGATCTTCGGCGCCTTCGCGACGCCCGCCTGGTGGCAGGCGGTGCACGTCGCCTGCACGATGGCTTCGCCGGAGCGCGCACCAGGCGCTGCGGCGGGCGCGCCGATCTCGAGCTTCGCCACCGGCTGGATGCGCGCGGCGACCGACTCGGCCGTGAGCGCCTGCGGATCGGCGCGCGTGCCGCTCATCACGAGCTGTACCAGCAGAACGATGCCGATGATCGGCACCAGGAACGAAAGCAGGATCACCACGACCAACTGCTGCGGGGTCTTGATGAACGACTCGTGCTGGTCGTGCGCTTCCACGATTGGCTTTTCTATTCTGGAAAGTCCAAATTCTAGCTTGAAAGCTAACGCGTGGACGCGGAAGGGGAAACGGGCTATCCTGCGCGTCCGTTTTTTCCGAGCGCCCGTAGCTCAGCGGATCAGAGTATTGGCCTCCGAAGCCAAGGGTCGTGGGTTCGAATCCCGCCGGGCGCGCCACACTTTCCCCGCATTCCCTCAACGCACCGCGCGCCGCACGAAATCGGTCAATCGGCCTCGCAGCGCCGGGTCGCGCAGCGATTGAATGTGGCCCGCGGCCGGCACGATCCATAGTTCCTTCGGCTGCGCCGCGAGCTCGTAGAGCTGGCGCGAGTGGTGCGGCGGCACGATGCCGTCGCGCTCGCCATGGATCAGCAGCAGCGCGATCGGGCTCACGGCGCCGACCGAGGTGCGAGGCGAGTAGTCGTTGTCGACGGTCAATGCCGGCAGCCACTGGAACGGCCAGGTGAGGAAAAAGCCGGCCATCTTTTCCCTGACGATGAGGCGGTAGTCGGCGAACGCGCTGTCGGCGATCACCGCGCGCACGCTCGATCGGTGCGCGCCCCGCACCGCGTAGTGGATCGCCAGCGCGCCGCCGAGGCTCTGGCCGAACAGCACGATGCGCTTCGGATCGACGTCCCGCCGCGCGAGCAGCGCGCCGAGGGCGGCGTCGATGTCGAGCTGTACGCCCGGCAAGGATGGCGAGCCGGCGGATCCGCCATAGCCCCGGTAGTCGAGCGCAAGGACGTTGAGGCCCTCCGCCGGCATCCAGGCGACGCTGGCGATGTGGGTGCTGATGTTTTCCGCGTTGCCGTGCAGGAACAGCACCGTGGCCTGCGCTTCGCCGCGCGCCGGCAGGAACCATGCAAGAAGGTCCACGCCGTCGGCAGCGCGCAGGGCGACGGTC
>Ga0208185_1000279_pt1 | contig 28424 bp, 34 predicted proteins | sample EasRivMeERMLT700_FD_187532 | JGI IMG/M metagenome (GOLD analysis project Ga0208185, IMG submission 187532) | Soil microbial communities from meander-bound floodplain in the East River, Colorado, USA - East River MetaG ERMLT700 (SPAdes) (version 2) | ecosystem: Environmental > Terrestrial > Soil... | reverse complement strand
CTGCGCTCGAACGAGCCGATCATCTCGCCGGTGTGGTCGCCCGAGGGGCGGCGCATCGCCTACGTGTCGTTCGAGTCGAAAAAGCCGGTCGTGTACGTGCACCACCTCTCCGAGAACAAGCGCCAGGTGGTGGCGAGCTTCAAGGGGTCGAACTCGGCGCCGGCCTGGTCGCCCGACGGCAAGACCATCGCCGTGGTGCTGTCGGTCGAGGGCGGCTCGCAGATCTACCTCATCAACTCCGACGGCAGCGGCCCGCGGCGGCGCATCAGCAATTCCCCCTCGATCGACACCGAGCCGCGCTACTCGACCGACGGCAAGTGGCTGTACTTCACCTCCGACCGCGGCGGCAGCCCGCAGATCTACCGCATGAGCGCGACCGGGGGCGAGCCCCAGCGCGTGACTTTCAGGGGCAGCTATAATGTATCGCCGCGCCCCAGCCCCGACGGCCGCGTGCTCGCCTACGTGACGCGCGACGGGGGCAAGTTCCAGGTGGCGCTGCTCGATTTGTCGAATCAACAGGTGCAGGTCATCACCGACAGCGACCGCGACGAGTCGCCGAGCTTCGCCCCCAACGGCAGGATGATCCTGCTCGCGACGGTGAGGGGCGGCCGCGGCGTGCTGTCGGCCGTGTCCTCCGACGGCCGCATCCGGCAGAACCTGCCGTACTCCGGCGGCGACGTGCGCGAGCCGGCGTGGGGGCCGTTCAACGAATGAAAGGAGTGAAATCCATGCGCGCCACCCTCATCGCGACGCTCAGCGCGGCCGGCTTTCTGATCCTGGCAGGCTGCCAGACTACCCCCGAAGACCAGCAGGCGGCCGCTGCCGGAGTCGAAGATCGCAGCAAGCCCGGCGCCGGCAAGCCCGGCGCCCAGGCCCAGCCCGTCGAGCGGCCGAAGATCGCCGCGGTCGACGTCACCTCCGGGCGCAAGGACGCGGCGAGCGCCCTCAAGGATCCGGCCAGCATCCTGTCGAAGCGCAATATCTACTTCGAGTACGACAAGTTCGACGTGAAGGAGGAGTACCGGCCGGTCGTCGAGGCCCACGCCAAGTACCTGCGCGAGAACCCGAACGCCAGGATGCTGATCCAGGGAAGCGCCGATGAGCGCGGCAGCCGCGAATACAACGTCGCGCTCGGCCAGCGGCGCTCGGACAACGTGAAGAAGGTGCTCATGCTGCTCGGTGCGAGGGAGGCCCAGGTCGAATCGGTGAGCCTCGGTGAAGAGAAGCCCGCGTGCAGCGAGCACAACGAGGAGTGCTGGGCGAAAAACCGCCGCGGCGAAATGCTCTACAGCGGCGAATTTTGATGCTGCGGGCTCTCACGCTCGGAGTTCTCGCGGCCCTGGCGGCGGGGCCTGCCTTCGCCCAGCTGTTCGACGACAACGAGGCGCGGCGCCGCATCGAGATGCTGCGCCAGCAGGTCGAAGCTCAACGGCAGGCGACCGAGGCGCGCCTGAGCAAGGCCGAGACTGCCGCGCAGGAAGCGACCGAGCGGGCCGCCGACCGCGGCGCGCTGCTCGAGCTCGCGAACCAGATCGATGTCCTGCGCGGCGAGATCGCCCGCATGCGCGGCCAGCTCGAGGTTCTCAACCACCAGGGCGAGACCGCCGAGGTGCGCCAGAAGCAGCTCTACCTCGACATCGACACGCGCCTGCGCAAGCTCGAACAGGCGCGCGAGCAGCAGGCCGCGGTGCCCGAGAAGCCGCCCGCGGCTGCGCAGCCCGCCGAGGCCGAGCCTTCTCCGGCCGAGGCGAAGGCGTACCAGGCCGCGCTCGATCAGTTCAAGCTCGGCAATTACACCCTCGCCGTCGCCGCCATGCAGGGCTTCCTCGTCACCTACCCGGGCAGCTCGCTCGCGGCGAACGCGCAGTACTGGATCGGCATGGCCCATTCCGGCCAGCGCGACTACAAGAGCGCCATCACGGCCCAGCGCAAGCTGCTGGTGCAATGGCCGGACAGCCCGAAAGCGCCCGACGCGATGCTCTCCATCGCGAGCGCGCAGGAAACGATGGGCGACCGGGCCTCGGCACGCAAGACGCTGGAAGATCTGATCGTGAAGTACCCGGGGAGCAGCTCGGCCACCAGCGCAAAGCAACGCCTCGCCGCCTTCTCTAAACGTTGAACCCCCAGGAGCTTGCGCCCTACGTGACAGGGGGCGCGTTTGCGCTCGCGTTCGTCTTCGGCGCGGTGGGCAACAAGACCCATTTCTGCACCATGGGCGCGGTCTCGGACTGGATCAACATGGGCGACACCGGCCGCCTGCGCATGTGGCTCCTCGCCATCGCGGTCGCGCTCCTCGGCTCGAGCGCGCTGCACCTCGCCGGGGTAGTCGACCTGTCGAAGTCGATCTATCCCGGGCCGAACTTCACCTGGCTGTCCTACATCGTCGGCGGGTTCCTGTTCGGCGTCGGCATGACCCTGGGCTCGGGTTGCGGCTCCAAGACCCTGATCCGCGTCGGCGCGGGCAACCTCAAGTCGCTGGTGGTCTACATCTTCCTCGGCATCGCGGCGTACATGACCCTGCGGGGATTGCTCGGCGCGTTTCGCGTCGGCGTGCTCGAGAAAGCGGCGATCACCCTGCCGCAGGGACAGGATTTGCCTGCGCTGCTCGGCTTGAACCGGGCAATTCTCGCAGCGCTCATCGGGGGCGGGCTGCTCGCGTTCGTCTATTCGAGCAAGCATTTCCGCTCGACCTTCGACTACACGCTGGGCGGCGTGGTGACCGGCCTGGTGGTGGTCGGCGGGTGGTACGTGAGCGGGCACGTCGGCCACGTCGCCGAGGACCCGAACACGCTGCAGGAAGCGTTCGTCGCCACCAACACCGGGCGCATGGAGTCGTTTTCCTTCGTCGCGCCGTTCGCCTTCACCCTCGAGTACCTGATGCTGTGGACCGACAAGTCGAAGATCATCACTTATGGCATCGCCTCCGCCGCCGGCGTGATCGCCGGCTCGGCGGCCTACGCGCTCGCCACGCGCAGCTTCCGCTGGGAAGGCTTCCGCGACGCCGAGGACACCGCGAACCACATCGTCGGCGGGATCCTCATGGGCTTCGGCGGCATCACGGCGCTCGGCTGCACCATCGGCCAGGCGATCTCGGGATTTTCCACGCTTGCGCTGGGGTCGATCATCACCTTCGTTGCCATCGTGGCCGGCTCGGCAGCCACCATGAAGTACCAATACTGGCGTTCGGGCTGATAAAATCCCGCCCTTTCCGCAGCAATTCCGCGTTTTAAGCGTGGGTCGTTAGCTCAGCTGGTAGAGCAGCGGACTTTTAATCCGTTGGTCGGCGGTTCGAATCCGCCACGACCTACCAACATCTCGCAGCAGCCGAAGGTCAGGAGCTCCTGTTTCCCTGGCTCCGGTACAGGAAGTTCGGCTCGACCGCCTTGATCTGAGCGTTCTCAGCGCGGAGTTTCTCCATGGTTGCCGGCCCCGGGTCCTCGGTCAGTATCACCAGGAAGACGTTGTCCCCAAGGCGCTGGATGCCCCTGATGCCGAATCGTCCATAGACATCGGCGATGGCCTTGACTTCGGCGGGCGCAGCGAGGGTCACGAGATACTCGCCCGGCGCTCTCGTTTGCTGAGACCAGTTGTCCGCGGGTGCCGCTTCCGGTTTACCCGGCGAGTAGGCGCAGGCGTATCCTGCGGCCGCGCCTGCCACGGCGATGGCGAATGCGGGCAGGTGCCGCATCCAGCGATTCATGGCGAGGTGACCACAAGAGTGCTACTCGTGCCGAGGCGCGTGTAGCCGTCGTTAGAGAACAGGCGCAGTTCGTATGTCCCTGGGGCGAGCGTGCCCGGGATCGTAAAGGGCACGCTGCCGCTCGCGCTGCCCGTGGTGTAACGCCACGCCAGGGAAGGGGAGTCGGGAGCGCCCGGGCGATAGAGCCCAATCCAGTCGGCACCGGTTGGAGCACAAATACCGCTCCAGGTGGCCGTCACCGAACCACCGGCAGGTACGCTCGTTGGGCTTGCGCTGAGGTTAGTGCCCACGCAGCCGACAACAGCTGTAACTGTGAAACTGTTGCTGACCGCGAGGCGCGTGTATCCCCCGTTAGAGAACAGGCGCAGCTCGTAGGTGCCCGGGGCGAGCGTGCCCGGGATCGTAAAGGGCACGCTGCCGCTTGGGGTACCCGTGGTGTAACGCCACGCCAGGTAAGACGTGTCGGGAGTGCCCAGGCGATAGAGCCCAATCCAATCGGCACCCGTTGGGGCACAGATGCCGCTCCAGGGGGCCGTCACCGAACCACCGACAGGAATGCTCGTTGGGCTTGCGCTGAGGTTAGGGCCCACGCAGCCGACAACAGCTGTAACTGTGAAACTGTTGCTGACCGCGAGGCGCGTGTATCCCCCGTTAGAGAACAGGCGCAGCTCGTAGGTGCCGGGGGCGAGCGTGGCCGGGATCGCAAAGGGCACGCTGCCGCTTGGGGTGCCCGTGGTGTAACGCCACGCCAGGTAAGACGTGTCGGGAGTGCCCAGGATATGGAGCCCAACCCAATCGGCACCAGTTGGGGCACAGATGCCGCTCCAGGGGGCCGTCACCGAACCACCAGCGGGAACGCTCGCCGGGCTCGCGCTGAGGTTAGGGCCCACGCAGCCGACAACAGCTGTAACTGTGAAACTGTTGCTGACCGCGAGGCGCGTGTATCCCCCGTTAGAGAACACGCGCAGCTCGTAGGTGCCGGGGGCGAGCGTGGCCGGGATCGCAAAGGGCACGCTGCCGCTTGCGGTGCCCGTGGTGGAAAGCCACGCCAGGGAAGGGGAGTCGGGACCGCCCGGGCGATAGAGCCCGATCCAGTCGCCAGTGGTTGGCGCACACACGCCACTCCAGGCGGCCGTCAGTGAACCACCGGCAGCGATGCTCGTTGGACTGGCGCTGAGGCTACCGGTCGTACAGCCAACTGTGAAACTGTTGCTGGCCGCGAGGCGCGTGTGGCCGTCGTTGGAGAATAGGCGCAGTTCGTATGTTCCCGGTGCGAGCGTGGCCGGGATCGCAAAGGGCACGCTGCCGCTTGCGGTGCCCGTGGTGTAACGCCACGCGAGGGAAGGCGTGTTGGGAGCGCCCGGGACAAAGATTCCGATCCAATCGCGGGCGGTCGGAGCCGCTATACCGGTCCAGCTTGCCGTGATAGTGGCACCTGGCATGACGCTCGACGCACTTGCAGCAAGAGTTGCGGGCGGCAGCGCAACTCCGGTCACGACTTTCGATGCGCCGCCTCCGCCTGCGAAGGAGACGGTTCCCGAAAAACTGCCCGCAGAAGCCGGACTGAAGCGAACCGATATCGTCGCGCTTGCGCCGGTCGACAGGCTGTACGAGCCTCCCGACGCGATCGAGAAAGGCGCCGTGGTGCTCGCGTTTCCGCTGAGCACCCCGCCCCCTGCGTTTCGTACGGTGAAAGCCCGGTCGACGACGGTACCCGCGTTAACGATCCCGAAGTCCAATGCGTTGGGCGTCACATCGATAAATGGCGACGACCCCGTGACGGTCAAAACGCTGCCATCCGGGAAGGTGAGCGTGAAGTTCCCCGCGTCCGGGGGAGTCCACTCGCCGGAATAGTTTCCGTCGCCCGCGGCCTGATCCCGGCCAAGCCCGTCGTCGCGGAGCGTTACGACCTCGCCCCCGGGACTGACGGTAACGGCAACGTCTCCATTGGGAGCAGCGCAGTGGATATTCAATACCGAAAGGCCGATGGGTGTTTCAGTCGAGCCAGCGACGGTATCCGCGACGGGGGTCAGCCGCGAGAAGACAGTCGAGTTGGTACAGGTCAAGGCGCCGAAGGCGTTCAGACGCTTCTGTGTAATCGTGTTTTCCATCGAAGCGACATTGTCTCCACCGGCGAGAATGAGATTCCTGATCGCGCGCCAGTCCCGAGCCGGGTCCGCCGCTTTGAGCAAGGCAGCGGTGCCCGTCACATGCGGGGTTGCCATGGAAGTGCCGTTGAGTGTCTGGTAGGTGCCGTTGAGCGTCGTGCTCAGGATCTCGGTTCCGGGGGCACCGATATGAACGGTGCGCCTGCCGTAGTTTGAAAAGGGGGCACGATCGTCGCGCCGCGTCGTGGCGGCAACACAGATGATGTTCGACAGCCCGTATCCGCAGGGATAGAACGGAGTCTGATCGTTGTTGAGGCCGACGCCGGCGAAATTGCCGTTGCCAGCGGCGGCGACAAAGAGTATCCCCGCCTCCTGATGGCGCTGAATCGCGTCGAACAGCGCCTGCGAAAAACCGCCGCCACCCCAGCTGTTGTTCGTCGCGACGATGTTCACGCCGCGCTCCTTCATGGTTCTCACATACTCGAGACAAGCGATGGCGCCTGCCGTCGAGCCAAAGCCGGCTGCGTCGAGAAACTTGCAAGCCATCACGTTGACGTTCCAATTGACCCCCACGACTCCCGCTTCATTGTTCCCGACCGCGCCGATTGTTCCAGCCACGTGAGAACCGTGCCGGTTGTCGTCCAAAGGATCCGAATCACCGTTGACGGCATCTATTCCGAAGCAGTCATCGACGCGGCCATTGCCGTCGTCGTCAACGCCATTGGCATTGCAATCGGGGATATTGCGAAACACATTCGCCGACAGGTCCGGATGGTTGTAATCGATTCCGCTATCGATCACCGCGACAACCACGCTGCTGCTGCCAGTGGTGACGTTCCAGGCGCTCGGCGCGTCGATATGCGCGCCGGGGATGCCGCCTAACTGGCCGGTGTTGTAAAGGCCCCAGAGCTCGCCGAATCGGGTGTCGTTGGGAGGGTTCGTCGTGCGAACGATGTAGTTGGGTTCGGCATACAGAACATCCGGGTCTTGCCGGTACTTCGCGATGGCCTCATCGACCGAGACGTTCGGCGCTAACCGGTGGTGTTCAAGGCCACCAAGAATTCGGAAGGCCCGAAGCCGCGTTCCCGACACCCGGGAACGCGCCGACGATTTGAAGACTTCCGGGACCCCGTCGCGAAACCGGACGATGACCTCGCCGGGCACGTGAGGCGGCAGCGGCGAAATGCCGTCACCCTCTGCTCCGTGTGCGCCCCCGCCGCCGTAAGCGGCCAACAGCAGCAGAATTACCAGCGATGAAAATTCACGCGTAATTCCCAGTCGGCGAGTCCACATGGCAACACCTCCGTCGAGCGCCAAGACCGCATTGCCGCTCGTATTGCCTTACGCAGTGGCCGTGAGAGCCTCCCCTGGGTCGGCACCCGGACTCTCGCAGCGGCGCGGCGCAGTTGTTTCCTCTGCTTCGCGCCGCTCGAAGAAATCTTGATCCGCATCACCAGTTGTGTCAATCGGCGCGACTGTGACGAATGACACGAAAAAACTCCTTTCCGACGACGGCGTGCGGCCACGCGCAGCACCTTTCGCCGTCGCATGCCTGACGTCTTCTCGGCGCTGCCGGTCGCGAAGGATGTGTTCGAGAAGCGCCCGAAAGGGTGAAACAATTCCAGGACAGGTGGCAGACGCTCTACAAGAAGCCGGGGTACAACCCACTCTGGATAGCACCCGCAGCGCTGGGGAAATGTTCCTGCGCGCGGAGCAGACGGGGCTCAGGCTCGCGATCATTGGCCGCACCGTCGCCCTCGTGCTGCTGGGCGCCTGGCTGGTGGGGACGCGCGCGAGGGACCCGACGCGCGCGCTCGATTACCTGCTCCTCCTGTCGGTCTTCGCCGTCCTCGGCCTCGCTCAGTACTGGCTGATCGGGACGCGCTTCGACAAACGCTGGCTCAAGTACGTTTTCATTACGGTGGACATCGCCATCCTCTCGGCCCTCGTGGCGACCCAGCCGCTTTTCGAAACCGCTGCCGATCTGCCCCCGGTCATGATGTTCCGCGCTCCGGTATTCCCCTTCTACTTCGTCATCCTCGGCGTCGCGGCCTTCAGTTTCTCCCCGGGCATGGTGCTGTGGACCGGGATCGCCGGGGCGCTCGGCTGGCTGGTCGCCTTCCTGCATGCGGCAGGCGGCGTCGACGGTGCCCTCAACTGGCGCGCGATCCCGCCAGACCCGACGGCCGAGCAGGTCATGGCCGTCGTGCTGGACCCGAACTTCGGCGGGCTCAGCGGCCGCATCCAGGAGGCGATCCTGCTCGTGGTCGTCGCGCTGCTGATCGCACTTGTGATGTGGCGCGCCCGCAGCACGCTCACGCGGCAATTGGAAGCCGAACGCGACCGCGCCACCCTCTCCGGTATCTTCGGGCGCTTCGTGCCGCGCACGATCGTGAACGCAATGATCGCCGGGCGCGGGGCGCTCGCCCCGGTCGAACGCGAGGCGACCGTGCTCTTCGCGGACATCGCCGGCTTCACCGAGATGACCGAGCGCGCAGGCGCGGTGCGCACGGTCGAGATCCTGAACGCCTATTTCGACGAGGTGACGCGGATCATCGGCGCGCGCAACGGCATCGTCACGCAGTTCCAGGGAGACGCCGTGCTCGCGACGTTCAATGTGCCGGTCGAGGACGCGGGACACGCGGGGAACGCCTTCGAGGCGGCCCGCGCGATCCTGGCGTGCGTCGCGGGGCGCGAGTTTGCCGGGGAGCGCATCCGGGTGCGCATCGGCATCAACACAGGCTCCCTGGTTGCCGGCAATGTCGGCGGCGGCGGGCGCCAGAGCTACACGGTGCATGGGGACGCGGTGAACCTGGCCGCCCGGCTCGAGGCGCTCTGCAAGGAACACGGCACCTCGCTCCTTCTTTCCGCCACCACGGCGAAGGCGCTGCCCGAGGCGAAACTCGTCGCCGTCGGGAATATCGCCGTGCGCGGCCTCGCCGAACCGGTGACTGTCTTTTCGATACCGGCCGACACGTAGGGCAAACGTAGGTCGCGGACGCCCGTTGGCGGGCTTAGGCGGGCGAGGGCGGGCTGGTTAAACTACTAAAGCCGATATGGACGAGGACGCTATTCGACAGGTCATCGAACAACGAAGAGTCGCGTGGAACGCGCAGGATACGAAGACCTACGCCAGTCTATTGACGTCCGATGCGGACATCGTTAGCGCCACCGGACGGGCGGCGTATGGTCGCGAGGAGATTATTCGTCTGTACGTCGAGCAAATGTCGGGACCTTATCGCGGAGCAAAGGTAGCATCGACCGTCGTTACTCGAATCAGGTTTGTACGCCCGGACGTTGCCCTCGTCGATACAGAGTTCGAAATGGAGGGCGTGCACGCGCGTGACGGTGCTGTCATGCCGCTAATAAGTGGTCTCACCAACTTCGTCCTTACGAAGGAGGACGGGGGATGGTTAATTTCGTCGATCCGTGGGATGCCGAGAACGCCGATGCAAGGTCCGAGGCAGTGACTTCAAGAACTTACCGCGGCAGCTCTTTCTGTGACGAGAGCGCGAGCCAGCCGCGGATGATGCGGTAGAGCACCCAGATACCGGTGGCGAGCCACAGCACCACCGCGAACGGAATACCGACCACCGTGATGAACAGGACCGCGCCCACCGCGAGCCACAGCAGCGCGTACCAGAAAGTGCGGATCTGCCAGGAGAAATGCGAGTCGAGCCACGTGCCGCGGACGTCGGAGCGCTTCACGTAGTTGAGGATCACCGCGATGATCGATGGCCAGCCGGTGAGGAAGGCGGTCACAACCATCGCCGGGCTCAGGAGCCCCGTGAGCGCGCTGAAAGCGTGCAAGCCGTAGATGACATGCGCGAGCGTTACGAGGCCCTCGCGCGGCACTAGCCCCGAGGGCGGAGGGGAAATGTGTTCAGTCCTCGACGAGCTCGCTCTTCTCGAACTTCCTCTGCGCGAACTCCTCGAGCTGACTGATCGCCCCGGCGACCTTTGACGCATACGCGGGCGCGAAGCTGATGACGTGCTCGCCGTCGCCGTCCTGCTGTTTCAGGCAGATGTAGCCGATGTCCGAAATGTGGATTTCGATGTCCGACTGGCCTTTGATGACCATAGGCATGAGCCTCCTTGCCCGGCCATGCTAGTTCACCCCGCGTCTCGAAATCGCGCCGGACGCATCCCTCGAACGGTCTATCCTGCCGTTTACCCTGCGACGACCGGCTCGAGGTAGATCTCGACCCGGCGGTTGGCCTGGCGGCCGCTCTCGGAAGTGTTGCTCGCCACCGGCTGGGTTTCGCCCTTGCCGGCGAGGGCGAGGCGCATCGAGTTCACCCGCTTCGACTCGAGGTAGCCCGCGACCGAATGCGCGCGGCGCTCGGAGAGCTTCTGGTTGTAGTCGTTTGAGCCGACGTTGTCGGTGTGGCCGACGACCGTGAGCGTGGTCTTGCCGTAGCGCACGACGACGTCCGCCAGCTTGTCCATGGTGGTGTGGAAGCCGGGCTTGATGCTCGACGAATCGGTGTCGAAAGCGGTCTGGTTGGTCATCGTGATGCGCACCACATCGTTCGGCAGCTTCTCGACGCGCGCCTGCCCGGACTGGATCTCCTGGCTGAGGTTCTTCTCCAAGTCGCGCTTCTGGTCGTCCATGTAGCGGCCGACGACGCCGCCGGCGAGCGCGCCGCCCACGGCGCCGATCACCGCGCCCTTGGTCCGGTTGCGGTCGTAGGCGATCGCGCCGATCACGGCGCCGCCCGCGGCGCCGATCAGCGTGCCCATCTCGCGATGGCCCATGGTGCCCATGGAGCCGTCCGCGGCGCAGCCGGCTATCGCAAGGGCCAGGGCGGAGATAGCGAAGCGTTTCATGTGAGCTCCTTCTTTTGGAGAGTGGGAATTGCGCGGGATTCTAGGCAGGGCGGCGTGAATTGCGCGGGGGCGCATTGCACGCTCGTGATCCAAAACTTGGTGGGCCGGCTGCGGACTGCGCGCGCGCCGGGGCGACCGGCTACGAGGGCAGGCGGACGGTGGCCTCGGGATCGCTGAGCTCGTCCGAATTCGGGTCCTTCACCGCCCAGCGGATGTGCTTGACCAGCGCGATGATCATGCGCTGGCGCTCCTTGGCCAGGTGCGGCGGCGCGTCGAGCGTGAGGCGCGCCTGCTCTTCGATGAGGTCGAGCTTCGACAGCAATTCTTTCGTTTCCACGTGCCGCTCCCAGCTTGTTATGTGCAGCGGGCAAGCCTAGCAAAGCCATCATGACGATGCACTCTGTCGGGGTAGCACGACAGCTATACTGCGGCGATTCTATCGCAAGGAGGGGCGGTCATGCCGGCGGGTTTCAGGGTTCTCAAGCGCAAGCGCAGGGTCGATGCGGCGTGGGTGGAGAAGTTTCGCCGCATTCCGGTGGCCAATGTCAGCGATTCCATGTTCCGCTCGAGCGCGGGCGGCGCGCGCCTGCGCCCGTACCACGCCGGCGGCGCGATGGCCGGGCCGGCGCTGACCGTGCGCACCGCGCCGGGCGACAACCTGATGGTGCACATGGCGCTCAATCTCGCCGAGAAAGGCGACGTGATCGTGGTCGACGCCGGCGGCGAGCTCACGAACTCGATCATCGGCGAGCGCATGCTCGCGTACTGCCAGGCGAAGGGCTTCGCCGGCATCGTCATCAACGGCGCGGTGCGCGACGTGGGCTATATCCGCGCGCACGATTTTCCCGTGTACGCCGCGGGCGTGACGCATCGCGGCCCCTACAAGAACGGTCCGGGCGAGATCAACGTCACCGTGGCGCTCGACGGCATGGCGATCGCGCCCGGCGACCTCGTGGTCGGCGACGACGACGGCCTGCTGTGCGTGCCCTACGAGGACGTCGAGGCGGTGCACAAGCTCGCGCATGACAAGCACGAGATGGAGACCCGGACCTTCAAGGACATCGGCAAGGGCGACAACAACCGCGCGGGGTATGAGAAGACGCTGCGGCAGCTCGGATGCGAATTCGAGTCCTGATTCTCGCCCTGGCGATTTCGCCCGCGGCGGCTGCGCAGGACGAATGGCCGGCCGCGCGCCGCGGCGACTTCGGGGCGCGCTGGTGGGTCAGCACCGGCGAGACCAAGCTCAGCCACAACGCGCAGGGGCTCGATCCGACGGTCGGCAATCCGACCTCGGTGCTGGTCTACGAGAACCTGGATGCGAACGTGCTCGAGCTCTTCGCGCGCCAGAACTTCCGCAACAACGTGTTCCTCAAGGGGACGCTCGGGGTGGGGCAGATCAACCGCGGCTCGTTCGACGACGAGGATTTCAACGCCGGGCAGGTCAAGTTCTCGGACACCACTTCGTCGGTGACCGAGGGGCGGATCGGCTACGGCACGATCGATGTCGGCTACCAATGGGTGCTGCGCGGGGGTGCGGTCACGCTCGGCGTGTTCGGCGGGTTCAGCCAATGGACCGAGGACTACGATGCCTACGGCGCGACCGATCATCTCGGCGCCATCGGCGGCGACATCAGCCGCGACGTCAACGTGATCAGCAACAAGGTTCGCTGGCGGGCGCTGCGCGCCGGCTTCGCGGGGCGGTTCACTTTCGGGCGCGCCCGGCTCTCCCTCGACTTGGCGGCGGTGCCGTACGCCGAGTTCCGCAACGAGGACAGCCACCACCTGCGCGCGCAGCCCGCGGGCAGCAGCCCGAGCGCGCTCGGCCCGGTGCCGAACATCATCGACGAAGGCGAGGGATGGGGTGTGCAACTGGACGCCGAGCTGCGCTACGAGATCCTGCGGCGCACCGAGCTCGGCATCGGCTTTCGCTATTGGTACATGGAGGCGCGCGAGGGCACGTCCGATTTCCACCACTTCTCAAACGGCGAGTTTCCGGTAGTGGATTTCTACTCGTGGCGCACCGGGGTCACGATCAGCCTGCGACGGACCTGGTAGCTCCTACTCCCGCATCCGGGAGATTTTTTTTACGTCAGGCAGCCGGCGCAACGCGCGCATGACGCGCGCGAGGTGCTGGCGGTTCGCCACCTCGAGCACGAAGTGCATGGCGGTGAAGACCGCGCGGTCTTCCTCCATGGTGATCGAATCGATGTTCGAGCCGGCCTCGGCGATCTCGGACGCGACCTTGGCGAGCACGCCGCGCTGGTTCTCGACCGTGACGTTGATCGCGGCCTGGAAAAGACGCGTGGTGCGCGGGTCCCATTCCACGTCGATCCACTGCTCGGGCTCGTTCTTGCGCGAGCGCACGATCGCGCGGCAATCCGAGTTGTGCACGACCAGGCCCTGGCCCTTCTTGATCGAGCCGACGATCGAGTCGCCCGGGATCGGCCGGCAGCAGGTGGCGAGCTGCACCGCGACGCCCTCGGTGCCGCGGATCGTGACGCTGCCCGTCGCCTTGCCCTCATCGAGATCCGTTTTTTTCAGGAGCCTGCGGGCGACCACCGCCGGCAGGCGCTTGCCCAGGCCGATGTCGGCGAGCAGCTCTTCGCGCGAGCGCGCGCCGCCGTCGCGCACTACGCGCTCCCAGGCGGCGTCCTCGACCTCGGCGAGCGAGCCCTTGAGGCCGCGCAGCGCCTGGTCGAGCAGGCGCTCGCCCAGCCCGGCCGACTCCTCGTACTGCATGGTCTTCAGGAAGTGGCGGATGTTGGAGCGCGCCTTGCCGGTGCGCACGTACTGCAGCCAGCCGGCGCTCGGCTTGGCGTGGCTCGCGGTGATGATCTCGGCGCGGTCGCCGTTGCGCAGCTCGGTGCGCAGCGGAACCAGCTCGCCGTTCACCTTGGCCGCCACGCAGCGGTTGCCGATGTCGGTGTGCACGTGGTAGGCGAAGTCGACCGCGGTGGCGCCGCGCGGCAGCGACAGGATCTTGCCCTTGGGAGTGAACACGTAGACCTCGTCGGGGAAGAGATCGACCTTCACGTGCTCGAGGAACTCCTGCGGGTCGCCCGACTGGTGCTGGATCTCGAGGAGCGACTGCAGCCAGCGGTGCGTCTGCTTCTGCAGCTCGGAGAGCTTGTCGGCGTCGTCCTTGTACATCCAGTGCGACGCGACGCCGGATTCGGCGAGGCGGTGCATCTGCTCGGTGCGGATCTGCACCTCCACCGGCACGCCGTACGGGCCGATGAGGTCGGTGTGGATCGACTGGTAGCCGTTCGCCTTCGGGATCGCGATGTAGTCCTTGAACTTGCCGGGTATTGGCTTATAGAGGGAGTGCAGGGCGCCTAGAGCGAGGTAACACGCAGGCACGTCCTGCACGATCACGCGGCAGCCGAAGATGTCGTGCACCTCCGAGAACGAGAGGTGCTTCTCGATCATCTTGCGGTAGGTCGAATAGACGTGCTTCTCGCGCCCGAACACGCTGGCCGCAATCTTGCTGTCGGCGAGCTTCTTCTTGATCGTGTCCAGCGTCTTGCCGATCATCTCGCGCCGGTTGCCGCGCGCCGCCTTGGTCGCCTTGGTAAGCACCTTGAAGCGCGCCGGGTAAAGATGCGAGAAGGCGAGCTCCTGCAGCTCGTGGTACAGCGTATTCAGGCCCAGCCGGTTCGCGATCGGCGCATAGATCTCCATCGTCTCGCGCGCCACGCGCCGGCGCTTGGCGGGGGGCACCGCTCCCAGGGTGCGCATGTTGTGCAGCCGGTCCGCGAGCTTGATCAGCATGACGCGCACGTCGCGCGCCATGGCGAGCAGCATCTTGCGGAAGTTCTCGGCCTGCGCATCCTCGGCCGACTGGAACTCGATGCGGTCGAGCTTGGAGACGCCGTCGACCAGCTCCGCCACCGGCCGGCCGAAGGTGTCCGAGATCTCGTCCTTGGTGACCGAAGTGTCCTCGGTGACGTCGTGCAGCAGCGCGGCCATCAGGGTCTGGCCGTCGAGGTGCCAGTCGGCGAGGATCTCGGCGACCGCCAGCGGGTGCGAGATGTACGGGTCGCCGGACTGCCGGGTCTGGCCGGCGTGCGCGGCTTCGGAGAAACGGTAGGCCTCGGCGAGCCGAGCCACGTCCTTCGGCTTCAGGTAGCCGAAGCGGCTGTCTTCCAGAAGGGGGGCGGTTGCTGCCACGGGGTCAGATTACCTGACCCCACAAAATCAGGGCTAGAGGCTGGGGGTCCCTGACGGGGTAGCGCCGCGCTTCAGCACCTCGGTGCCGACCTTGCCGGAGGCGATCTCGCGCAGCGCGATCACGGTCGACTTGTCGCGGTTCGGCTCGACCAAGGGGGAGGCGCCGGCGCCGAGCTGGCGCGCGCGGTAGGTCGCCGCCAGCGTGAGCTGGAAGCGGTTGGGGATTCTCTTCAGGCAGTCGTCAACGGTGATGCGCGCCATGGGCTTTTGCTCTTTCCTTCCGGATGATTTCCGCCAGCTCGCGCCGCGCGGTTTCGAAGTCTTTGTTAATTATACGGTATTCGAACTCTCCGGAGTGCTCGAGCTCCTCGCGGGCGTTGTCCAGCCGGCGGCGGATGACGGCGTCGGAATCCTGGCCGCGCGTACGCATGCGCCGCTCGAGCTCCTCGATCGAGGGCGGCAAGATGAAGATGCCGACGCAATCGGGGTAGATCCGGCGCACCTGCTGGGCGCCCTGCCAGTCGATCTCGAGGATCAGGTCTTCGCCGCGCGCCAGGGCCTCGGTGATCACGCGCTTCGAGGTGCCGTAGCGGTAGCCGTGCACCAGCGCGTTCTCCAGGAACTCGCCCCGGTCGCGCATGGCGAGGAAGGCGTCGTCGTCGACGAAGTGATAGTCGACGCCGTCCTTCTCGCCCGGCCGCGGGGCGCGCGTCGTGTAGGAGGTCGAGAGCTTGAGGCTCGGATCGTCGCGCGTCAGCGCGTCGATGAGCGACGTCTTGCCAGCCCCGGAAGGCGCCGTGATCACGAACAGATGCCCTTTTTGCTTATTCAAGGTTCTGCACTTGCTCGCGGACCTGCTCGACCAGGAGCTTGAGCTCCAGCGCGCAATCCGAAATCGCCTGGCTCAGCGCCTTCGACGCGAGCGTATTCGCTTCGCGGTTCAGCTCCTGCGCGAGGAAGTCGAGCCGCTTGCCGACCTGTCCCCCGGCGCCGAGCACGCGCTCGACCTCGCCCAGGTGGACGCGCAGCCGCTCGAGCTCCTCCGCCACGTCGCCCCGCGCGGCGAACAGGGCGACTTCGGTGCGGATGCGCTCATCGTCCGCCGAGCCGATCGCCTCGCGCAATCGCTCGGCGAGCTTCTCCTGATACGCCGCGATGGCCTGCGGCATCAGCGGCGTGACGTCCTCGACGCGCTCGCGCATCTTGCGCACCCGCTCGAGGATGCCGGAAGCAAGCTTGGCGCCTTCGCGCGAGCGCGCCGCAACCAGGTCGGTCAGGGCGCGCCGGCAAAGCCCGGCCACCGCGGCGCGCAGGCTCTCCTCGTCGGCGTCCTCGGTGATCACGCCCGGCCAGCGCAGCAGGTCCGCGATGCGCAGCGGCGCCGCGTCGGGCACGGCTTTTTTCGCCGCTTCGGCCAGCGCCTTGAGGCGGGCGAGCGCCTCGGCGTTCAATCCGGGATTGGCGCCCGCCGCGCCTTCGGCGAGCGCGAGGCGGCAGTCGACCTTGCCGCGCGCGACCCCGGCGGAGATCAGCTCGCGCAGCACCGGCTCGTGCGCGCGCAGCTCATCCGCGATTCGGAACTGCAGGTCGAGGAAGCGCGAGTTCACCGAACGCAGCTCCAGGCTCAGCGTTCCTCGGGGAGAACCGGCCGACACCGCGGCGTAGCCGGTCATGCTTTGAACGGGAAGGGACAAGTGCGAGGGGCTATCATAGGGTAGATGCCCACGCAAGCCAACACGCCGCTTCCGGAAGGCGCGCTTCTCCAGAAATACCGCATCGGCCGCGTCCTTGCCGTCGGCGGTTTTTCGTTCGTCTATCTCGCGCACGACGAGAACGACACGCCGCTCGCGATCAAGGAATACCTGCCGTCCACGCTCGCGCTGCGCGCGAACGGTGCCCGGCATCCGCTGATCCCGCACGAGGAAATGGCGACGTTCCGTGCCGGCATGAAATGCTTCTTCGAGGAGGCGGCGGCGATCGCGCGCCTCGACCATCCCAACGTGGTGCGGGTGGTGGATTTCTTCCGCGCCAACCGCACCGTCTACCTGGTGATGCGCTACGAGCGCGGTCGCTCGCTGCAGGAGCACATCAAGAGCCACCGCGGTCCGCTGAAGGAGCCCTGGGTACGGAACACCTTCGCGCAGCTGCTCGACGGCTTGCGCGAAGTGCACACGCACAAGCTCCTGCACCTCGACATCAAGCCGGCGAACGTCTACCTGCGCAACGACGGCACGCCGCTGCTCATCGATTTCGGCGCGGCGCGCCAGGTGCTGTCGGCCGAAGGCATGAAGCTGCCGTCGGCCTACACGCCGGGCTTCGCCGCGCCCGAGTTGCACTCCCGGCGCGAGCTCCTCGGCCCGTGGAGCGATATCTACTCCGTGGGCGCGACGATGTACGCCTGCTTCGCCGAAGCCGCGCCGCAGAGCGCCGGTGCGCGGCTGGGAGACGACCTGCTGGTGCCCGCGACCCGGGCCTTCGCCGGCAAGTACACGCCCGAGCTACTCGAGATCGTGGACTGGTGCTTGCGGCTCGATCACTTGCAGCGCCCGCAGAGCGTGCTCGCGCTGCAGAAAGCCCTGCTTGGTCAAACAGCCGACCATCGTCCAGGCTAGCAGGGTCGGCGCGCGCGACATCAACGAGGACCGTGTCGCGCACTGGAGCGCGCCGGCCGCGCTGCTGATGGCGGTTGCCGACGGGCTGGGCGGCCATCTGCATGGCGAGGTGGCGGCGCAGGTCTCGATCGACATCCTCGGCGCTGCGTTCATGGGAGAGGCGCGGCTGCGGCTCGAAGACCCGGCGGGGTTCCTGTCCCGTGCGCTCGCGGCCGCGCACGCGGCGATCCTGCGCGAGGCGGAGAAGCGCAGGCTTCCGGACAGCCCGCGCACCGTCATCGCCGCCTGCGTGGTGCAGGAGGACCGCGTGTTCTGGACCCATGTCGGCGATTGCCGGTTCTACCTGTTGCGCGCCGGCCGCGTCCTCGCGCGCTCTCGCGACCATACGGTCGTGCAGCGGCTGGTCGACGAAGGCCGCATCCGCGAAGAAGCCGCGGCCAGGCACCCGCACCGCAACCGCCTGCTCGCCTGCCTCGGCGGCTTCCAGATGCCGCGCATCGAGCCGGTGGCGAGCGTCGTGCTCGCGCGCGACGACATCCTGCTCCTGTGCTCCGACGGCTTCTGGGGGCCGCTCACCGAGCCGGAGCTGATGCGGGTGATGCAGTCGCGTCCGCTCGCCGAGGCCATCCCGGAGCTGGTCGCGCTTGCCGAAGCGAGCGCCGGACCCGACTGCGACAACATTTCCGTCGTCGCCATGGCATGGAATCCCCCGGCTAAACGGCAGGCGCCCCGCTGAGCTGCGGCCCGTCCAGATCCAGCGGCGCTACACGAAGCACGCCGAGGGCGCGGTGCTCGTCGAGTTCGGCGATACCCGCGTGCTGTGCACGGCGAGCGTCGAGGAGCGCGTGCCGCCTTTCCTGAAAGACAGCGGGCGCGGCTGGGTGACCGCGGAATACGGCATGCTGCCGCGCTCGACCAACACGCGCACCGAGCGCGAGGCGGCGCGCGGCAAGCAAACCGGCCGCACCCAGGAGATCCAGCGCCTGATCGGACGCTCGCTCCGTTCGGTCGTTGACCTAACGTCGCTCGGAGGGAAAACGATCCATATCGACTGCGACGTCCTCCAGGCCGACGGCGGCACGCCGATGCTCGACCTCGATTACCGCGAAGACTCTTCCTGCGGCTGCGACATGAACGTCGTGATGACCGGCTCCGGGCGCTTTGTCGAAGTCCAGGGCACGGCGGAGGGCGAGGCCTTTTCGCGCGCCGAGCTCGACAAGCTGCTCGACCTCGCCGCGCGCGGCATTGCCGAGCTGATCCAGCATCAGAAAAAATCCCTGGCGCTGTGAAGCTGGTCCTGGCCTCTTCCAACCCCGGCAAGCTGCGGGAGATCGGCGTATTGCTGGCGCGGTTTTCAATGGAATTGGTACCCCAGTCGGCGCTCGGGATCGCCGAAACCGAAGAACCCCACGCCACTTTTCTCGAGAATGCGCTCGCCAAGGCGCGTCATGCCAGCCGCGCCGCCGGGCTGCCGGCGCTCGCCGACGACTCCGGGCTCTGCGTCGAAGCCCTCGGCGGCGAGCCCGGCGTGCATTCGGCCTATTACGCGGGCGCTGACGGCAGCCGCGAAGAGCGTGACGCGCGCAACAACCAAAAGATTCTTTTGAATTTGAGCGACAGCCGAAAAGCCTATTACGCCTGCATCATGGCCTTTCTGCGCCACCCGGAAGATCCGCGGCCGCTGGTCGCCGAAGGCGTCTGGCACGGCGAGATCGCGCGTGCGCCGCGCGGCGCCAACGGGTTCGGTTATGACCCCTTGTTCTTCGTTCCTTCTCTTCAAAAAACCGCGGCCGAGCTCGCCCCCGGGCACAAAAACCGCATCAGCCACCGGGGGATCGCGCTGCAGAAGCTGATAGGGTTATTGAATGACGAAGCTTAAGGCGCTGCCGCCGCTCGCGCTCTATGTGCACATCCCCTGGTGCGTGCGCAAGTGCCCGTACTGCGACTTCAACTCGCACGAGCGCGCCGGCGCGCTGCCGGAGAAAGAATACGTCGCGAAGCTGATGCTCGATCTGGAAGGTCTCCTTCCCCAGGTGTGGGGGCGGCGGCTGGTGAGCGTTTTCATCGGCGGCGGCACGCCGAGCCTGTTCTCGCCCGAAGCGATCGATACGCTGCTTTCGGGCGTGCGCGCCCGCATGACTCTCGAGCCCGGCGCCGAGATCACGCTGGAGGCGAACCCCGGGGCGGTCGAGGCCGCGCGCTTCCGCGGCTTCCGCGGGGCCGGCGTCAACCGCATCTCGATCGGCGTGCAGAGCTTCGACGAGCGCATGCTCGCCGCGCTCGGCCGCATCCACGGCTCCGACGAGGCGCGCCGCGCCATCGAGGCTGCGGCTGCCAGCTTCGACAACGTCAACATCGACCTGATGTACGGCCTGCCCGGCCAGACCGCGGCCATGGCCCGGGCGGACATCGAGGAGGCTGCGCGCAGCGGCGTGCCGCACATTTCGGCCTACCAGCTGACGATCGAGCCGAATACCGTGTTCTGGAGCCGGCCGCCACCGCTGCCGGAGCACGACGCGTGCGCGGACATGCAGCTTGTCGCGGAGGAAATCCTGGATCGGGGCGGCTACGAGCACTACGAAACGTCGGCGTTTGCGAAAGCCGGCCGCCGCTGCCAGCACAACCTCAACTACTGGGAGTTCGGCGACTACCTCGGTATCGGCGCCGGCGCGCACGGCAAGATCAGCTTCCCCGACCGGATCACCCGTCATGAGCGCATCAAGCAGCCTCGCGAGTATTTGCAGGCTTCCGCAACCGCAGCGGAGCACGCGGTGCCGGTTTCGGATCTACCCTTCGAGTTCATGCTGAACGCACTGCGCCTGATCGAGGGTTTTCCGCTGGTGCTGTTCGAAGAGCGCACCGGCCTGGCTCCCGTGATTCTTGAAAAGGCGCTGCAACAGGCCGAGCAGGCCGGGCTGCTCGAGCGCGACTGGAAGCGCGTGCGGCCCACCGCGCGCGGGCAGCGCTTCCTCAACGAGCTGCTGGCGCTTTTCCTCGCCGACGAAACACCAGGTCGCGGACCGGATGGCCCAGGCGCCGGCCGCGTGATTCGAATTTCGTCACCGGCCTCGCGGTAAAGCCCGCGGCCGCGGGCTCGAGGAGCGGCTCGCGCGAGAACACCTCGTTCATGTGCTCGGCGTACTCCGGCCAGTCGGTGGCGGCATGCAGGATCCCGCCTTCGCTCAGCTTCGTTGCCGCCAGGGCGGCAAACCCCGGCTGCACCATGCGGCGCTTGTGATGGCGCTTCTTCGGCCACGGGTCCGGGAAGAAAAGATGGATCGCGGCGAGGCTGCCATCCGCGATCATGTGCTCGAGGACGTCCATCGCGTCGTGGCGCACGACTCGAAGATTCGTCAATTTCTCCGAAGCGATGCGATTCAGGAGGCTTCCCACGCCCGGCCCGTGGACCTCGACCGCGATGAAGTCCGTCTCGGGATGTGCCTTGGCGATCTCGACCGTCGTTTCGCCCATTCCCGATCCGATTTCCAGCACAAGTTCTTGGAGCGACGAAATCTTCTCGTGGGAAAACGGAATACCGTACTTCGGAAGCAACTCTTCGAGGGCGCGCTTCTGCGCCGGAGTCGTCCTGCCCTGCCGCAGGACATAGCTGCGAATCGGCCGCATTTACGAGCGCCGTGTGCGAGCCACGGCTTAAGCGGCCTTCGGAGCGATCTTTCCTTCGGTGGGCGAGCTCGGCGCCGCGGAGTAGAGCTTCTTCGGCATGCGGCCGGCGAGGAAGGCTTCGCGGCCGGCTTCGACCGCCTTGCGCATCGCTTTCGCCATCAGGACCGGATCGCGCGCCGCGGCGATGGCGGTGTTCATGAGGACGCCGTCGCAGCCGAGCTCCATCGCGATCGCGGCATCCGAAGCGGTGCCGACGCCGGCGTCGACGAGCACCGGGACCTTCACCTTCTCCATCACGAGCTGCAGGTTCCACGGATTGAGGATGCCCATGCCCGAGCCGATGAGCGAGGCGAGCGGCATGATCGCGACGCAGCCCGCCGCCTCCAGCATCTGCGCCTGGATCGGGTCGTCCGAGCAGTACACCATCACCTTGAAGCCTTCCTTCACCAGCTCGCCGGTGGCCTTCAGCGTCTCCGGCATGTTGGGGTAGAGCGTATGCGGATCGCCCAGCACCTCGAGCTTCACCAGGTCGTGCCCGTCGAGCAGCTCGCGCGCGAGGCGCAGCGTGCGCACCGCGTCCGCGGCGCTGTAGCAGCCCGCGGTGTTGGGCAGGTAGGTGAACTTCGAGGGCGGCAGCGCGTCGAGCAGGCTCGGCTCGTTGGCGTTCTGGCCGATGTTGGTGCGCCGGATCGCCACGGTCACGATCTCCGCGCCCGAAGCTTCGACCGCGGCGCGCGTCTGGGCGAAGTCGCGGTACTTGCCCGTACCGACGAGCAGCCGGGAGCCATAGCTCTTGCCTGCGATGATCAATGAATCTTTCAGGATCAACCCCCGCCGACCGCGACGACGACCTCGAGCCGGTCGCCGTCGGCGAGCAAGGTGCTCGCGTGAGCGCTTCTCGGCACGATCTCTCCGTTGCGCTCCACCGCGACTTTCTTGCCCACCAGATTCAAAGTGGAAAGCAGGGCCGAGACCTCCACCGGCTGCTCGAAGCGGTGCGTCGCGCCGTTAACGGTCACCTGGATCATGGTCGCAGATGATAATTCCGATCGCGCACTTCGCGGTATTCGCCTTCGATCACATGCCCGCGGCGCTCCGGCACTCGCCCCCGCGAGCGCCACCATAGCCATCCCGCCAGTACGAGGCCGGTCGTCAGGGCGATCGCGACGAGGATCGAGGTGAACACGAACACCGCGATCAGGAACAACACGCCCAGGAGGGCGGAGAGCACGCGCTGGATCATGGGCGGATTATGCCCCGGGCTGGTAGACGATAGCCCGGACCGCAGTAGGGTTGTAGTCGTTCACCGGGTTGTTCGTCTGCGGGCAGTTGGAGATCACCGCGAGCACGTCCATCTCCGCGCGCAGGTCGAGGTAGTCGCCCGGCTTGGAGATGCTCGGCCCCATGTCCATGGCGCCATCGGCGGCCACCGGCACGTACATGAAGAAGTTGAGGTTCGCCGCCATGTCGCGCGGCCCCATGCCGTAGCGCGCGAGCTGGTCGAGGAAGTTCTGCCGGCAGTTCGGATCCTGCGGCCTGCCGTAGCGCCTGCCGTTGAGCGCAGAGGAGCAGCAGCCGCCGATGGTGTCGTGGAAGCCGCAGGTGTCGTCCACCACGGTAAACATCGGGTTGCAGTTCACCGAGCAGATCACGCTGCCCTTGCGGATGAAGATGTTACCGTTGATCTTCATCGTGTCGGCGGCGGCGTAGCGGTCCTCGTGGTCGCGCGCGTTGTAGCAGAGGAAATCGACCGCCTGCTTTCCCTCGAGGTCGATAACGCGCAGCACCTGGCCGTGCTTGATCTCCCGGCTCCAGCCCGCCCGCGCGGGGATGATCTCGTCGGCGATGGTTTTCATAGGGGAAGTCTATAATTTCGATCCAGCGCGGGTGTAGTTCAATGGCAGAACATCAGCTTCCCAAGCTGAATACGTGGGTTCGATTCCCATCACCCGCTCCAACACCCTCCGGGGGCACAGAAATCGCGCCGTAGAGCCTTATAGATGCGTTGCCTGAGGGTCGCTGAACGTTCAATCCACCGCTGGAATCCCGGTCAACCTGGCCGACTTTCGGTACCACTCACGCCGAGGGTTCGGAAACGACCTGATTTCCGGACGCCCCCCGAGGTAGGTCAACAGCTAACAAACCCCACAACTTGGAACAGCGGCTGTAATCCCGATACGAGGTATCCGATCGAGATAATTGTTACTAGTGATCCTGCGACGATTCGCCACGTTAGGCGGTCTTCCTTGAACACCGCCGCCCCCAAGAAAATAGTCACCAGCGGGTACGACGCGATTATCGGGGCGACAAACGCGACCGGGGCCGAGCTTAAGGCAGCGAACAGCAGCACCACGCCAATAGAGTTGAGCATTCCCGTAAGTGCGAACCAAATAATCGCCGCGTTGCATCGATTGGGTGCCTTGTCCGGCTGTGCGAGCTCCACCCCCAGCACCGCCACCGACGAGACGGCGTAGCCGATAAGGGCAGCGGCAAACGGGTTGGGCCAGAGAAGCAAGCCGTCTTTCACTCCTACTTGAGCTCCACCGGATACGAACGCAGCAGCGAACGGCAAAACCAGCCACGAAGCACGCCAGCCAGCGCCAGTTATGGTCTGAGCTGGCCTGAACGACATGAGCGCAATGCCACATGCGACGCCAAGTGTGGCAACTATCGCTCTCTGTGGAACCGATTCCTTGAGCCACACCGCCGCACCTAGAACGGCGAAGAGAGGCGTGGTGCACGCGAGGATCGTGCTGGTTATCGCCGGCCCCAGGCGGATCGTCGAATAGAACCTGAGCAGCGTGACCACGGCTGGGTAGAAAACCCCGACAATGGCAAACACGATGACTGCACGCCATCTGAACGACGAAAGGTCCAGCAGAAACGGCGAAAGTGCGAGCAGCGCGATCATGGCTGCCGGCATGCTGATCGCGGCACCCGAGCGCGCATCCATGAGCTGAAGCCCAAACTTGCTTACGACGACGGCCGAGCCAAGACAGAAGGCGGAGATAACGGCTAGGGCGGTCGCCAGGAGCTGCTTATCGCACCATGCGAACTCGCCCACGCCGCTACCGTTGATTCAGTAATTAGGCGTAAAGCGAGTTATCGACATTGTAGTCCGCTCCTCGCCGTGCACTACGGCAGTGCCCTTCTTCCGATCCGGCGTCAATTCGATTCGGGCCTCCCATTGGCCCGTGCAGTCAAAAGCTTGGATAGCGGCTTGATCATCCCAAAATAGCAATCCGCAGCTGAAATCTGCTCCGACTCCCTTCACCGCCGTCACTCGCCGACTTTCCAAATCCATGCTTAGCAAGCCGCGCCCGGTTGGTGAGGCTATCAGGAGAAAGCGGTCATCCGGAGTAATCAAAGCGCGATTGGCAAGCAACAAAGCTGCATCAGCTGCACGATCGCCTAGATCCGCCCACGTTTCCATTTCAAGCGTCAGAGCATCGATGCGGTGAACACGCGCGCCTCCTCGAGACAGAACAAACGCGTTCCCAAAACTGTCGAGCACGAGGTCGACAAACCGCTCGTGGTACAGGTTGGCAGGAAGTACGTACCGCCGAACTTCCTTGAGGCTCGGTAGTTCGTACGCCTGTACCATCCTAAAGTCCACGATCCACAATCTAGAGCCGCGGCGGTCGACCGATAAGCGCAACACGTGGCTGCGCTCGGATTGCGCCATTCTCCGGAAGAACTGCGGCGCTTGGCTGGGACTGCCATCAGAGATGACGCGAAGGGCATCTACAGTGCCGAAACCGGGCTGCGCGAGAAAGAGCAGGCCGTGTTCCGGCGACGCCGCTACGGTCGCTAAGTGAAAATTGCTCACTCGGGGCGCTTCGGAGCAGGCCAGTTGCGCAGTTGCGAGGCCCATGACGAAGAGGCGGCAAGAAAACAGAGATACCACCGTGCGGATGATCCATGCAACGATATCTATAACGCAAATGCATTCTTTTTATGTAGGCTATGCTGTGTTTGCATGAAGATTGACGACCTACGCGCACTCGTAGCGTTCGCCGAACAAGGCTCGGTCAGCCGTGCGGCTCAAGCGCTGCATATCTCTCAGCCAGCGCTCACTCGCCGCATTCAGCGGCTTGAGTCCAGCATGGGGCATGAGCTGCTTGACCGATCGTCCAATCCGCCTCGCTTATCGGCATTCGGTATACGGGTGTGCGAGCGTGCCCGCGCTGTACTGCGGGAGACCGCAAGCCTGCGGGATTTGGCGGAGGGCGGTGGAGAGCCGAAGGGCACGCTACGTATCGGTGCGGTGCAATCGATATCGGATGCCGTGTCGGTCGATGCGGTAAGGGTACTTAAGCAGCGGTTTGCGAGGCTACAACTCGAAATGCGGAGCGACCTTAGCGTAGAACTAATAAGGAAGGTCCAACACGGTGAGCTGGATGCGGCGGCTGTTATGCTGCCGCCGGGGGCACCGCTGCCGCCAAACCTTGTCGGCACACGAATCGGCATCCAGCGTGTCAGCGTAGTGTCCGGTAGGCGATATCCCATCGCTTCCACAGTTACTCTGGCGCAACTCGCAAACCATTCTTGGGTGCTTTATTCGGCTGGGAGTTGCGTATGTCGGCTTGCGCTACAGCGCGCGCTTGAGCAACAAGGGTATGAACTTCGGGTGGCGGTATCGGAGCATGGCCTCGAGCACCAGCTGGCGCTGGTGTCCGCTGGGGCGGGTCTCGGCTGTGCGACGGAAGCTGCGTTATGCAATAGTCGCCACCGTAACAAATTGCGGCGGATTCAAGTCAAGGAACTTGATTTAAGGTTCGAGGTGTGGGCTATTCAGCCGCTGCACACGGGCCCGCTTGCTACGCCGATCCGGCACTTCGTGGAATTGGTCGCCAAGCACTTTGGTCCTCGATCGTTACGGCGAGACTAATTGCCGTCAGTATGTTTACGGGCCGCTCCAAACTACGAGTGCTACCGCACCGAGAACAAACAGCGATCGGCTTACCCTTCAACCATGAACAAAGACCAGGTGAAGGGCCTCGCAAACTATGTCGCGGGCAAAGTTCAGGAGCATGCGGGCAACCTGATTGGAAGCTCGGAGCACATCGTCAAAGGATTGACAAGACAGGTTGCCGGCAAGGCCCAAAAGGGTCGCGGCGACGTCAAGAAAACCATCAAGGACTTCAACAAAGCTCACCCCCAATAGTCCTGGGAGCGCCGCTCCCAGCATGGTGAAGGACCTTTACCGGTACATCTGGAAGGTCAGCGCCCGGGACCAGGTGCTCTTGTCGCTGCTCGCGGTGTCGCTGTTCCTGATCGAGCTGGTGCCGCTTGAGCTGCAGCGGCGCATCGTCAATGGCGCGGTCGACGGCCGGGGGTGGGAGTTCGTCGGGACGCTGTGCCTGGTCTACGTCGGGGTGGCGCTCCTGCACGGGGGCCTCAAGCTGGTAATGAACGTCTATCGCGGCTCCGTGAGCGAGGCCGCGAACAAGCGCCTGCGCCTGCAGATGAACCCGTCGGCGACGGCCGCTCCGGCAAGCGCGGCCGCGCCCGCGGAGGAAGGCGTCAAGATCTCGATGATCGTCTCGGAGGTCGAGTCGGTCGGCGGCTTCGTCGGCTCCAGCTTCTCGGAGCCCCTGCTCAACGGCGGCATGCTGCTGAGCATATTCGGCTACATGCTCTTCACGCAGCCCTGGATGGCGCTGGTCGCGCTTCTCATCTTCTGCCCGCAGCTCCTGTTCATTCCATTCCTGCAGGAGGCGATCAACCGCCGCACCAAGCGGCGCATCGAGACCATGCGGGCGCTCAGCGTCGATATCGTCAACGAGGCGGCCGATCGCGCGGGCGCGCGTACGCCCGAAACCTTCCGGCAGCGCATCGCCAGTGTCTACCGGTTGAACATGCAGATCTTCGTGCGCAAGTACGGCATGAACTTCCTGATGAACCTGCTCCATCAGGTGGGCATCATCGGCATCCTCGCCGTGGGCGGCTGGCTGGTGCTGCAGGGGAAGACCGAGGTGGGCACGATCGTCGCCTTCATCTCGGGGCTGAGCCGCATGAACGACCCCTGGAACGACCTGGTGGACTTCTTCCGCAACCTGACGAACACCGGCCTGAAATTCCGCATGATCACTGCGGAGCTCGAAAAGCAGCCGGCCGAGCCCGGGTAACCTAGATGCCGCCCGAAACGTCGAGCACGGTCCCCGTGGTGTAGGAAGCGGCGTCGGAGGCGAGCCAGAGGATGGCGCGCGCCACTTCCTCGGGCTGACCGGGGCGCTTCATCGGCGCAATGTGCTCGGCTTTCTTGACGCGCTCCGGGTCGCCGCCGTCGGCATGGATCTCAGTGTCGATAAGCCCCGCACGCACCGCGTTGACGCGGATGCCTTCGGTCGCGAGCTCGCGCGCGAGGCCGGCGGTGAACACCTCGATCGCGCCCTTGGACGCCGCATAGTCGAGGAACATCCCCGGCGCGCCGGATTTCACGAAGCCGGTGGACAGGTTCACGATCGCGCCGCCCCGCCCGCCGTGGCGCACCGACATGCGCCGGACCGCCTCGCGCGCACAGAGCATCGTGCCGAAGACGTTGGTCGAGAACAGCCGCTGGATCCTTGCCAGGTCGAGATTCTCGAGCCGCGCGGCCGGCGCGAGGATGCCGGCGTTGTTGACCAGCACATCGACCCGCCCGAGGTCGCGGTCGACGGTTTCAAAGAGGCGCAGCACGTCGCGCTCTTCGGCGACATTGGCCGCGACGGCGATGGCTTTTCCCTTGAGGCTGCTCACCAGAGCGTCGGCGGCCTGCTTGTTCTTCAGGTAGTTCACGCAGACGGCGTAACCCTGCTCGGCGGCCAGCCTGCAGGTGGCGGCGCCGATGCCGCGCGCACCGCCGGTCACGATGATGACTCTCAACGCTTAACCGGAGGCGCCACCGTGCGCCTGAGCTTGTAGGCGGTCTGCTTGGTGATCAGCGGTTTCATCGCGCCGAGGAAGGTCTGGGTGTGCTTGCGGCCCATATGGTCTTGGAAAGCCGCAGGATTGTCGTAAACCTCGTAGAGCACGACCCGGTTCGGATTGTCCTCGGCCTGCAGCACGTCGAACTGCCGGCAGCCGGGCTCGTCGGCGACCGAGGCCGCGGCGTTGACCGCGATCAGCTGGTTGAATTGCGCCAGGTGCTCAGGCTTCACGTCGAACTCCACGATCAAAACGAACCTGTTCAAGGCGGTTCCTTCACGATGAAATCCATTTCGACCAGCGCGCCGCGCGCGAGCGCGCTCACGCCGATGCAGCTGCGCGCGGGCTGGCGCGGGCCGGAGAAGAAGGCGGCGCAGGCGCGGTTCAGGCGCTCGTGAAAGCGCCTGAATTCGACCAGGTGGATGCGCACCGACACGACGTGCTCGCGCCCCAGGCCGTGCTTCTTCAGGA
>Ga0208185_1000277_pt1 | contig 28471 bp, 29 predicted proteins | sample EasRivMeERMLT700_FD_187532 | JGI IMG/M metagenome (GOLD analysis project Ga0208185, IMG submission 187532) | Soil microbial communities from meander-bound floodplain in the East River, Colorado, USA - East River MetaG ERMLT700 (SPAdes) (version 2) | ecosystem: Environmental > Terrestrial > Soil... | reverse complement strand
GCGACCCGTCCGCATATTGCGTCAGCTGGTCGCAGATTCGACGGCAGTTCGGCTTCACCGGCGGCCCCCTGCCACTTCAGCGCGCACAGGCGCAACCGGCGTCGACAGACGCTCGAACAACAGCCGTCGTCCCCGCGAGATGCGCGACATCACGGTTCCAATCGGGACACTTAACATCTCCGCGATCTCGGCATAGGTGAATTCCTCGACGTCACGCAGCCACACCGCCTGCCGGAATGCGTCGGGCAGATCGTCAAGCGCCGCCTGGAGATCAGCGTCGAGCGTGCTCCTCATCAGGATTCGCTCGGGCGTCTCAAACGCCTCGGAGCCGGTTGCCACGGTCGCGGCCTGCTCGACCTGCTCGCTGTCCACCTCGACCGCATCTCGGCTTGCGTCGCGGCGCTGGTTCCTCCACGTGTTGTGAAGGATCGTGTACAGCCACGCCCGCAGGTTCGTGCCGCGCTTGAACTGTCCGGAAAACCGGAACGCCTTGACGAAGGTGTCTTGTACGAGATCCTCCGCATCGGCTCGGTTCCGCGTCAGCCGCATCGCCGTGGCGAACAGCGGCTCGAGAAACGTGAGCGCCTCGGCGGAAAACGCCTCCGCGTCCAAGGGGGCTGGTGACGGTCGGCGGAACATCGGCGGTCAAGCCCGTGAAGGGTAACCCGCAACCGGGCCGGTTTATTCCTGTCGCGGCCCCAAAAGGTCCGCGACGCAGCGTTTATTCGTGTCGCAGCGTTTATTCGTGTCGCAGGCGTAGAGGCCGGCTTACCTCTAGTTTACGCGCGGTGACAACGCCGGAGCGTAGCGGGGACAACCAGCCGCAATTATGCGAGCTCGAGGCCCGTTCGCGCAACGTTTGGCGCGAAACTCGTCGGTACGTCCTTTGCTCCCCGCCGCTCATCCGCTGATTGCGGGCGTTAAACCGTCAGCAGTAAGATGGCCCTTCGGGCACGTGCGGAAGACGTTCGCGTATCGATGGCAGGCCAACCGGTCGCAATGGCCCAGAATCCTGCGAGGAGAAGTCACATGAGCAACCGCTCACGGTGCGGAGCCCGCCTACGCTGCCTGACGGGCATCAGCTCCGGCGAGGTCTCGCCGAAGCAGGTCGCAGCAATTTCTGGCGTCCTGCGAAGGCGGACCCTACTTCCGGTTGCCGCCGCCGTGGTCGCCGCGGCGATCGTCTTCGCGCCGCAGCCAGCACTCGCGCAGACACCGTTTGTCCCGTATTTCGGGAAGAACCAGATCCGCTACACGCACTTCCGCTGGTACACCTACACCACCGACCATTTTGAGATTTACTACTACCCGGAAATCGAGCAGCACCTCGAACGGGCGGCAGGTTACGCCGAGAGCGCGTATCAGCACGTCAGCTCAGAGCTGAAGCACGACCTCGCGTTCAAGATCCCGCTCATCATCTTCAAGACCAGCAGCGAGTTCCAGCAGGAGAACGTCATCCCGGGCGCCGCGCAGGAAGGTGTTGGCGCATTCGCCGAGCCGGAACGCAATCGCATGGTCATGCCGCTCGACGATCCGCCAGACCTCCTCTACCGCCTGATCGTCCACGAGCTGACGCACATCTTCGAGTTCGACATCATCCCGACGTCGCTCATCCGGCGCAGCGAGCCGCTCTGGATCAACGAGGGCCTGTCCGACTACATGACGGGCATCTGGCAGCCGCTGGACCTGATGACGGTCCGTGACGCGGCGATTGCCGACATCGTGCCGAAGATGAGCGAGCTGCAAGGCTACGGCAACTTCGGGAATCCCCGCCTGATCTACAACCTCGGTCATGCGGTGTTCGAGTTCATCGAATCGAGGTGGGGCAAGGAGGGGCTGCGACAGTACCTCTTTGCGCTGCGCAAGTCGGTGATCGGCGGCGGCGACTCTGCGTACGAGGAAGCGTTCAAGCTGACGGCGGAAGAATTCGACCAGCAGTTCGAGCGCTACCTCAAGGAGCGCTTCAAGCCGTTCCGCGACAAGGAGCGGCCTGCCGACTACGGGCGTAATCTCGCGCCCAATCCGGAAAAAACGCCGTTCAACCAGGCCGTCTCGGCCGAGCCCTCGCCATCCGGCGATCTCATCGCGGTCGCGAGCGGAAACAGGAAGGACGGGGAGCTCGACATCATCCTCGTCTCCGCGAAGGACGGCTCGGTGATTCGGAACCTGACGAACGGCTTCGACCAGGACAAGGGATTCGAATACATCACGTCGCCGGGAGGCCGCTTCATCACCGTGCCGTGGCTGTCGTGGTCACCAAGCGGCGACCGCCTTGCCTATTTCGTCCGCGCCGAGAAGACCCGAACGCTGATTATCCAGAACGTCCTGAGCCGCAAGATCGAGCAGCGGATCGAGATGAAGACGGTCGACGATCCTGAATCGCCTGATTTCTCGCCGGACGGCAAGAAGATCGTGTTCGCCGGTCTGCAGAGCGCTATTGGGGACCTGTTCATCGTCGACCTGGAGTCACAGGAAGTCACGAACATCACCAAGGACAACTTTGCGGACTCGGGGCCGACGTGGTCACCCGACGGCAACTACATCGTCTACGTGGCGCGCGTCAGCGGCAACGAGAAGCTGTTCAAGATCGATCCGGGGACCGGGACAAAAACGCAGATCACGTTCGGGACGCATGATGACGCGACGGCGCAGTTCATGGATGCCGACACGATCGTCTTTCCGTCCACCGCCATCGATCCGAACCAGCCAATCGATCCCGACGTGTCGCGGAACGGCAATATCTACAACATCTGGACGCTCAGCCTGAAGAATGGCGAACTGCGGCAGTATACCGACGCGGTCGCAGGTAATTTCTCGCCGATCGTCCTCCACCAGGCCGGTGACAGGTCCCAGATCGGCTTCGTCAGCTATTACAAGAGCGACTACGAGCTCCACGTGCTCGAGCGGAAGGATCCGATCATCACCGCCGCGTCGGCCGACTTCGGCTCGCCTGGTCCGATCATCGATTTCCAGGCGCCGCTGACACACCAGCTGATCGCCGCCAACAAGCGGAAGAAGGGCGCCTTCGAGAAGCTGTTCCTCGACGGCCGGCCGCCTGTGAACGTCGGCGTGACGAGCGGCGGAAACGTGTTCGGCGGATCGGCGGTCACGTTCAGCGACGTGCTGGGCGACAAGCAGTTCAACCTCTACGCGCAGTCGATCTCGCAGTACCGCACGCTGTCGTTCTCGTTCGTCAACCTGTCGCGCCGTTTCAACTACGCGGTGCAGGCGTACTCGCAGACGCTGTTCTTCTACGGACAGCTGGCCAACGTCTTCTACGACCCGACGTTCAGCGGCATCATTGACCGCAACCTCGCGCAGGCGACGAGCACCGTACAAGGCGGCTCGATATTCGGCATCTATCCGTTCAACCGTTATCGCCGCATCGAGCTGAGCGGCGGCGTGTTGCAGTACAAGCAGTCGTTCAACGATCCAGGTCTCGAGGATTACTCAACGACCTATCAGCAGCAGCAGTTCGGGCGGAAGCTGTTCCAGAACGGCTACTTCATGCCGTTTGCCGCGACGTTCGTCGAAGAGACAACTGTTTTCCGCGAGTTTGGTCCACTGGCCGGACGGACGATGCGCCTGTCGTACGAAGCAGCGCCCGGCTTTGGATCGTTCATGTCGCGGCAGACGCTGGACGCCGACGTTCGACACTACACACGCCTCGGGACTACCGGCCTGCTCGCGCTGCGCGCGCGCGGTTTCCGGAGCTGGGGCGACTCGCCTGACTTCATCTACTTCGGCGGCAACTCCGAGCTTCGCGGCTACGAGTATTTGCAGTTCCTCGGCTCACGCACCGCGTTCGCCAACGCGGAGTTGCGTTTCCCGTTGATCGAAGCGATGCTCACGCCACTCGGCGTTCTCGGCGGCATCCGCGGCGTGTTCTTTGCCGGCATGGGCGGCTCGTACTTTGACGGCCAGCCCTTCACGTGGCTCCGGAGAGGCACATCGGTCGAGACCCCGATCATCGGGTACAACGTGAACCAGGTGACCGGTGCGGAGACACCGATTTTCGGGCCCAAGACCGCGGTCAGCGGGCTGCGCCTCATCGATGCCCGCGCCTCCTACGGCTTGGGGCTCGAGACGTTCCTCATCGGCTTCCCTGTCCACTTTGACTGGGCATGGAAAACGCTCCTCAACAAGGACTGGGAGGATGTCCTGTTCGCGGCGCAGGGCGGGAGCAGCGCTTTCCGCAAGGCGAAGTTCGCCCTCTGGATTGGGTACGATTTTTAGACGGGAAGTAGGGTTAGGGGCTAGGGGTCAGGGGCTAGGAGTCAGGGACGATTCAATCGGCCTTTGTGAGCCGCGGCATGTTGTCCGCACAACCGGCTTGATCCGAAGCAACCGGTTCCATAGTGGCCGATGGCATCTGTCGTGCGACTTCCAGACCAGCGACTGAAGAACTACCAGGGCCCGGCCGGGCCCTTGATCGCTCCGGATAGGACGGCGCGCCGAACGTCGTCGATTGTCACCAGGCCGCCTGGCGCGGTACCACCCCACTCGAATCGAGTCGCGTCCGGTGTCCAGTGAAACAGCGCCACCTGCCACGTGTGGGCGATGCCGCCGCGCTCGTAGTAGACGAGGCAGTGATCGTACGAGCACCCCGCCGCGACCAGCCGGCGGAATGGCAGCGTCGAATTGACGATCACGTTGCCGACCTGAAACTCGGCTCCGGGCTCGGCGATGTCGAGTGCCTGGCTGCCGAACAACGTCTGCAGCCCGTCTCGGACGCCGAGTGGCAGCCCTCTGATGGACGTGACAATCGCGAACCGTTCGTCCTGCACGTGGGCCCGCAGTTCCCCGGACAGTGCGACTGGAGGCGCCGCCTGGTTTCCGGCAACCACGGCCGACCAGAGGCTCACGCCGATCGAGCAGAGAAGTCGTGTGCGACGCATCCAGACTCCGGGAGCTTGGCTCACACCGACGATGCCACTGTCGCCGTCATGGCGCAACCGGAATCGCGCGGCGCATGGCGCGTCCCGAGGTGAACGACATGGTGAGGCTGCCGCGACGGTCGACCGGCTCGCGGCATGCGACACCTCCAGTTAGGTGGAAGTGTCTACTTTATCGAGGCAAGACCTGCCGTCCTCAAATTCATCTGTTCCTGCGCTCGCCCAGCCAACGCTCGAACTTCATCTCGAATTCACGTTCCGGCTGGAGGGCCTGCTCGACGATCTGAACATACTCGGGATCGTTCTGCAGGGGGCCGGGCCAACGCGGGCGTGTGAGCAGGTTCTCGCCGCGCACCGCCTGGAGGATGAGATCGGTCATGCCCTCCACCCACCATCCCTCGACCTCACGACCACACGCTGCGTTGGCTCGTGCAGGAGATGAGAAGTAGCCCGGCCAACCGGGCCTCGACGCAATGTCACGCATTTCCGAACGATTCTCCACGCGGTAATTCGGCAGGCTTCGGTACGAGGAACGAACCAAGTCGGGGCGAATGGCAAGCATCCCGGACGTTTCACTCACTCCGGCATGGGTATCCCTGCCAAACGAAGACAGATCCGCCGGAGAGAAGTATTTCGAAAAGATCTTTTCGCCTCGCGACTGTATGGCGGCATCAGCATTGAAAAGTCCCGACACATTCACCATCGTGGCGTTGAAGACCTCGCTGACGAAATCGCACGCCTCGTTGACGGCGATATGGTGCGTCGGGGCTCCATGACCATTCATGACGAAGACCCACTTGAAGCGATTCTGCGCGATTTGCCCGCCGATATCCGCGACGAGTGATCGGAGGGTTGACTGTCGAACTCCGTACGTGCCGGGATGGATGGCAGCATTGCCGATTTGATTCGCTCCTGACGAACCGTAGTTGACAGCTGGCATCAACACGATGTTCCAATCAGGCAAGGTCTGGGTCAGACGATCTGCAACCCTTGCCGCCTCATACTCCACCCCTATGGTGTCGGCAGCGATGGGCAGATGCGGACCGTGCTCTTCGAGCATTCCCACTGTCAGCAGGAACAGCGTCTTTTCTCGGTTGAGAGCGTCGATATCCGCCCACGTCAAGTCTCCAATCGCGAACACTTGGCTGCTGGCTGCCGCGCTCGTTCTGCCGGCATCTTGCGGCGCACATGCAGAGACGAGCACAGAGGAGAGACAACACCACTGCGTCAGAATTACGAAATGTCGTCTCATACACGCCTCGCTCCCCGAGTGATCATGATTTATCTGTTACCTTCATCGCTGCGAGTCCATCAAGCGTCGAGCGACGGCGTCGTACGCCGGAAGTGACGTGGCATCGTAGTTCGCATTGGCGGCGAGCGGATGGGATGCGAACAGCACGATGACCATTTCCGCCACCGGGTCGATGTAGATCCCCTGCCCGTGTATGCCACGCGCGGTGAACGCGCGGTATGGATTGTGCGAGACCCACCACATGCTCCGGTAGCTCCATCCAGGCAGCATCGTGTAGCCGGCCTGCGCGAAGAGCGCGCGGTCACCGCCACGCCGGATGTCGTCGACGACCGCCTTGGGTACGATCCAAGAACTCAAGCTTTATGAAGCCGGACTATTCCGCCTTCAAACGCCTCTTCATATCAGCGTATCCAGTCTCGATTAGTTTCATTAGAGCCGTGGCATCGAACTCACGTCCGGGCCTGAGTTTCACGTGGCGCATAAACTTGCCAGTGCCTTCCAACAGGCCCTCCGGATCGGCGATCTCGGCGCCGCGAAAGAACCCGACGTTGACGTGAGCTTTGAAGACATTGACATAGGCGAATGCCGCATCACCTACACACGCGGTCGGATGGCCATCATGCAATAGCTCTCGAACATCGTCTCCGCGGTCGCGCATGCCCTCAAACCACCGTTGCGCGATCGCCCCCAATTCACCCGAATGCTCATGCATCCAGACCTCGATAGCTGGATCTCGTTTGATCGAACTGGGGAACCGCAGAAGTGGGGTCATTGGGATTTCACGGCGAGGCTGGGCCACAGAGCTGGAATCTTGCGTCTCGCGGTCTCCAGCGCCGTCTAACGGCGAGGGTTGAGCGCCCGGCGCGCACTGCCGCGGGCCGTCGCGCGATGGTTGTGCGCCGGGCCGCTCCAACCGTTGGTTAGACAGCCGCGCTCGCACGATTATGTGTACCTGCTCGCTTTCCATACCTCTTCGCATGGCCACTGCCTGGCCCACTCGAGGGTCACAAAAGGGTAGCTCGTCATCGCGCCGATGGTCGGACGCACCTCGAGCAGATCATCGATGCTGAAGCCAGAGCGCCGCAGCAGGCGGACCCAATCGCCGTGCGAGAGGTGAAATTCGACGCCAGAGTCGCTCGGCCATTCGACGCGGTACATGTCGAATGCCGCGCGGAGCAGCCGATCCGTGGCGGCGACATCCTCCTCCGCCGGCACACACAGCATCAACAAGAAGGAGTTCGTGAGAAAGACCAGTTGGCCGCCCGGCCGGAGAAGGCGGGCAGCCTCTGGAACCCAACGCTCCGGGTCGGCCCAAAGGCATGCGCCGTACTCCGAAATCGCGACGTCGAAGCTCTGATCAGGGTAGGGGATGGTTTCTGCGCTTCCGTGTATGAGTGGGAAGTCGAGACGGTGCTGCTGTTGCAGGCGCCGGGCGGTTGCAAGCTGCGCCTCGGAGTTGTCGATGCCGACCACTCGCGCGCCGCGCCGCGCGAGCCAAGCCGAGACGTATGCAGTGCCGCAGCCGAGTTCGATCGCATCCTTCCCCACAAGATTATCGGGAAGGATGCGGAGCTGCGATTCGGGAACACCCCATATTCCCCACGTGGGCTCAGCTGCGGCCCAGTTTCTTTCGCCCGACGCAGCGTATTGTCGCGCCCAACGATCCCACAGAACGCGATTACGACGAACGTGGTCCGGTAGATCACTCATTGGAATGCTCAACCTCCGTGTTCCAGGTTCTTCAGGCCGTCTAACGGACAGCCAATAAGCCGCGCGGTGTCTGGTCATTCGGCTGACGCCGCGTCGGCTTCATTGGCCGGTTAGGCGGCATCCGTCCTCAGGACCACCGGTCCTTCAGCGCGTGAGCCAGGTCGCGAATGCCAGCCACGCCGCTGTGCCTCCGACGAACGCGCGCGTGACGTAATTCCAGACAATGACGTACAGGCCGCCCCACAAGAAGGCTGGATGCACGCGGCCACGCGTCAGCAGGTCGTAGAGAAAGCATGCCACCACGAACAGGGCCGCGAAGCCGACGAACGTCGCCGGGCCTAACGGTACGCCCAAGAACGCAAGCGCGCCGCCGGGGAACAGGAGACGGTCGAGGGCGGCGCCCAAGATTGAGATCGTTGCGAGCAACATCAGTCGTTTGTGGGTGTCGCGTCTGCGTCTGTTGTAAAGGCCAGCGGCGACCAGCGGCGCAAACATAGTCAGAGCGCCCAATGGGGTTGTGAGGAGTTCCAACGGGGGTGGGAATCCTGGGAGCGGGTTCTGCAGATCGCGTTTCGCTGCTGCGACGGCGACGGCCGTTCCGACGACGAGCATGGCTACCGCCAGCAGCCCGCCGACGACGCCGAGACGTCGGTGCACGTCAGTACGCTTCATGGCGATCAGCGTGGTCTGCGTCAGTAAGAGCAGGATCCACGACGTAAACAGCATTCCGTGGAAATGAAAAAGCGGTGACAGGGCCGGCGAGCCGTACAGACCCTTGAGGTAGTAGGTCGGCGCAAAGCCGGCAAAGACGCTGACGGCGACCGCCACTGCCATGCCGGTGAAAAACCGGCGATCCGTGCGCGGCGCGACAACCGCCGATTTCTCGTGTGTGTTCACGGGGCTTCCCTCTCCGGCGAACTGCGTGGTGCCCGCCTAACGCCCGCGGCTCACCCGCGGCGGCCCCTTATGCTCTTTCGAATCAGCTCGTTCGTCGTGCGGTCGCCGACGGGTGCGGCCGCTGTTAGGCCGTGTGCGCATAGAACTTGGGTGGAGTAAATCTGGCAGGACTCCTGCCAATGTTCGAGGACACCAGCTTCGCAAAACTCGTGAGGCCGTTGCGGTAGATGCTGATTCGAATAGCCCAGCCCTGTCCGGACTTGAAAGTGTACCAGTTGCCGTGCGAGGCATAAGACACACTCTTGACTTCCTCCCACGGCAGCGAACGCAATCCAAATAGGGGCGAGACGGATTCAAGCCCTCGGCTTGACGCTTTCACTCGAATGAAGAACCCGTCGTAGACCCCATACAACGTCGCGATCCACAGCAGACCAAACGCAGCACCAAGTGCGACGAACAGACCTGTCTCGCGATAAGACACTGCGGCGACAAATACCCACATCACTGTCGCGAGGGCGACGAGCAATAGGACCGTTGCCTGATATGCCTTTCCGAACGAGAGAGTAATGCTTCCGTCTGCTCCGTCTGGCTCCACAAGCCCGACGCGACGATCGAGCAGCCAGGATAGGAGGGCCTGCGTTTCGTCGTGTGGAAGGACACTCATACTATCGACTCAACGGCCTAACGCCCTGCCGCTCACCTGCGGCACGCGCGAGTCACGATACCACCGAGCGCGAGGGACGCGCGGGAGCGCGGCCCGGTGCCGTCAGGTGCAGCGGCCTGTTAGCCAGCAACGCAGTAATAGCCAACCCTCTTGAGGTAACTCAGCTCTTGGTTGCCGTGCAGCCCCGTTACCAAGGATCACCCGATGCCTTCGCCGTCAGCCTGCCCCGCGGCTCGAGGGATCCGATGAAATCGAATCAGTGGACCCGCGAGAAACGGCAGGACGGCCAGATTCGCAGCACTCAAGATGAACCTCGCAGTGCTGCTCTCCGATCCTGAGACGGCGCGCCAAGCTTCTAGCCCGTCGAAAATGGCCGCGATCCACCAGCAGTACGGCAACAGCCCATACCAGAAGTTGGGTGCGCCTGCGGGCGCCCAGCACCAATATAAGGCCAAGAGGTTGACCGCAATCCCGCCCCACGTCCCGAGCGTTGTACTTTGCGTAACAACCAGAAACTGAAGGACATGAACAAGCGATATTCCCGCCACAAGCCATCCGACACGACGGCGATCGGCCTCGGCGAGAACGAAGAATCTTTCCTTGTGAGTCAACGTTCGTCCAGATCTTGGCGCAACTCCGTCCGCCTACGTTTCAGCCGCGGCGGCTCCTGATCGCACCCGCCGTCGGCTCCAGTTGGTGTTAGACAGCGCCTTGACGAAGTCGCAGCTGAATCTATCCCAGCTGCTTCTCAAAGCAGAGGCTCACAGAGGGTGAAACGTGGCTCGCACTGGGAGTGTTGCCAGATGTCTATGCAATTGCGTCATCTGTGACGTATCAGAGAGAGTGCTGGCATGCGCCTTCGGCGGAAGAACAAATCGGCGGACGACGAAGAGACGCCCGCCGACGCGATCCAGTTACTGCTGCGCTGCCTCGACGGGACGATGAGTCGCTTCGGGCTTCGGATACCCGTTGTGGTAAATCGACTGGTAGCGGACCTGAAGGCCGTTCTCATCCAGCCATCCGACGTTCTGATTGAACCAGTCCGGCGGCGGCATGCCCGCCGGCGCAGTGCCGTCGATGATGTACAGCTTGTTCTCGTGCATGTAGATCGCCGCGGCGGTCTGCGACTTGTCGGCGTTGACAAAGTTCAGCAGCGTGCCTTCGACTGCATCCATCGTCGCCCACCCCATGAACTTGAGGTCAGGTTTCTTCAGCAGGAACAGCGAGGTCGCGTAGATCGTCGCGGCCCAGGTATCGGCCTTCCAATATCCGGCACCCGTTGACCCGCTCGGTGCGGGATTACCGATGCACGGCTCGGCGCCCACTGGACAGTGCTTCGCGCGCTCCTCGCCCATCGCCCGAATGCCGCTGTAGTCGACGACCGTGACCTTGTAGTGCCCCTTGGCGGCACCCACTGCGTCCGCCTCGTAGATCCGTGCGGGCAGATCGTAGCCGTACTGCGACTTGAAGGTGGTCTCGGTCACCTTCGGCTGCGTGGGGAACTGAATCGTGAAGCGATCGTCCTTGCTCACGTACATCACGTACTCCTGCGCGAACGCGGAGCCGGACATCGCGAAGACGAGCGCGGTTGCGACGACTGGTGCTAGGCGCATGTTGTCACCCCTCTGATGGGCGCGAATGGTATCAGACACAGGCCGAAGCGCGCCTCTCGGCGTCGAATGAGTCAATGACGCGGTCCTCGGGCCTCGTCGAGGTTGCTATTCCACAGCTGAAGAGTCCGATGGACCCAGCGAGTCTCCGGTACATGGCTACTGCGTCGCCTGTCTGGCTAACGGTATTGGCGCTCAGCGGCGGCGTTCGTGAGCCCGGGCGCCGTCGGTTGCAGCGCCGTGTTGGGCTGCGTGATCCGACGACAAAATGACCGTCGTAACGAACCGTGCCGAAGAGTTCCCGTCGAGAACTGAACTCAATCAGGCCAGACCGGAGCGCATGCCTGGCCCACCGCTTCCTGGCATGGGTCTGTCGGCGCCGGCCAACGGGCGCAAGCCATGGAACAAGAGCGCCACACCGGCCGACACGAGTGCGCCTAACAACGCCGCGAACATCACGACGAGCCCCCAAAGATTGCCGATGCCCTTCTCGAACGACCCTTGAGTCGTCAGGCCATGGACCCCAGCGCCGGCAACGAAAACAACACCGACCGCGAATGCACCCCAGACGCCGGCTTTGAAAACCTCGACTGGGCGCACACGCTGCCAAGCCCTGCCGACCCTCGCCCAATGAACCGCGACCCCAAGCACGACGCCACCATATATGGCGAATTCCGTGCCCGCGAACGCGAGGAAATCAACATAGCTCCCGGTACGAAATCGCACAACTGGAACTGTGATTGCGTAGATCAGGAACGACGGGCCGCCGATCAAGGCAACCGCGACCACGATGGCTAAGAATCGAATCACAATCCCGTCTCTCCTCGTCCGAAGGTAGCAGATGGAGTTGTCCGACGGGCCATTAGCATTCCCGGATTAGACGTGCTCGCTCGTCAGCCCAGACAGTATGGCTGTCGGAGCAGAGACCTGCCTCACGTAGTAAGTCGTGGGTTACGCGACGCCGGTGAGGGTGACGCGCAGAGCCACATACAACGGAGGCAGGTCATGGCGAAACGTAGCATGTTCGTGGGGATGGATGTCCACAAGGAATCGATCGACCTCTCGCTCGCCGAGGAGGGGCGCGACGGCGAGGTGCGCCACTACGGCGTAATCCCAGGTGACCTGGAGGCGTTGGCCAAGGTCGTGCGGGCGCTGCGTGCGCCGAACCGGCGATTGCGCTTCGTGTACGAAGCCGGCCCGTGTGGGTTCGGGATTCACCGCTATCTCACCGGCCAGGGTGAGGACTGCGTCGTCGTCAATCCCTCGAGCATGCCGAAGCGGAGCGGCGATCGAATCAAGACCGATCGGCGCGATGGCGACGCGCTCGCCCGGTTACATCGCGCGGGCGAGCTCACGGCGATTTACATCCCGACAGCTGACGATGAGGCCCTCCGTGATCTCGTGCGGGGCCGAGAAGATGCCGTCGGCCTGTCCACGCAAGCGAAACATCGCTTGAAGGCGTTCCTGCTGCGGCAAGGTCGCCGCTATCCGGGCCGCGCCGGCTGGACCAGGCCATATCGCCGCTGGCTGGCCGATCTCAGTTTCCCTCTCGCCCCGCAACACATCGCGTTGCAGGAGTACCGCGACACGATCGACGAAACCGAACGCCGTGTCGAGCGGCTCACCGACCAGCTGCGGCAGCTCACGCCGGCCTGGCGCTGGGCGCCGGTGGTGGACGCGTTGCAGGCGCTGCGCGGCGTGTCGTTTGTCACCGCGGTCGGCCTCGTCACCGAGGTCGGCGACATTCGCCGGTTCACCCATCCGCGTGAGCTGATGGCGTATCTCGGCTTGGTCCCCTCGGAGTACTCGAGTGGGCCGAGCGTCCGCCGCGGCGGGATCACCAAGGCAGGCAATCCGCACGCGCGCCGATTGCTCGCCGAAGCCGCGTGGGCCTATCAAGGGGTGCCCCGCGTCGGACGACAGATGCTCTACCGACAAGAGACGTTGCCGAAACCGATCTGTGACATCGCGTGGAAAGCGCAGCTCCGCTTGACGTCACGCTTTCGCAAACTGGTGGCGCGCGGCAAGGCGAAGCCGAAGGTCGCGACCGCGATTGCGCGCGAGCTCACCGGATTCATTTGGGCGATCGCACGGGAGGTGCCGACGCCGCCCGCGTAACGACGCGGCGATCAGGTCCGTCAGGCCGGCGGCATCTCGGCAGGGTGGAGAACCCTCGAAGACGTTATGGACATCAGCACGATCGACACGTCCGTGCCTAGGGCGAGGCAGCTCCGCGACGAACCACAGTCTGGGCGGTACCCAACCCGCGGATATCAGCAGCGTCAACCGTCGCTAAAACGCGGTGCCGCCGACCAGACGGATCTGAAGAACGAAGAGCACGGAAAGTGCGTGCTAAGAAGAGGCTCACACCAGTGAGGTCGGGGACGGGTCTGCCCAATTGACAGAACCCAGCCATATCAACGGATAGGTTTCAGCCGCGGCGGCTCATGATGGCACCAGCCGCGTCTGGTGCAACGTGTTAGACCGCTCAGTCCCGAAGGAACTCATTCCGCGACGGCTTACGCGATGAATCGACGCAGATAGTCGATATCCTCGCTCGACCAGCCGCGCGAATCGCACTCAGCAACAACATCCGAGGCTGCCACCTGCAGGGATTTCCAGAACTCTTGCACGGGCGATGGCCTTCGAAACACGCTGGCCAATAGTCCCACGTCGTCGCCGGAATACTCCTATTCGGCTGCGTTTGACGGCAGGGATCATCCTGATCCGCGTACCCCGGGCAAGGATCAAACGCTGGCCCACTGGCACCCCGCGCCGGATTTGATCGTGCGCTTGCAGAAAACGAATGGCAAGGCTGGAGCCTAGCCATCCCGAACTTCAAGACGTGCAGGTCTTCACGCGGGCAAACCGGTGAGGCTCGATAGCGTACGTGAAACAAGAAAAGGCACGGAGAACGCTGCTTGCCCGCCGTAGCCTTCCGCGAAGGCGGAAAGGTCCGCCGATGATGGGCGAAAATGGTGGCAGCTTCTGTGGGGAAAATAGCACTCATCGTCACAGCGTTCGTGCCGCTGGCCGTCTCGACCGGCGCCGTCGCGCGCATCGCGGACGCGCAAACCCATCTGCCCGACGTCCGTTTCGTCGCGACGCCGCCTGAGGTCGTGGACGCGATGCTCACGGCGGCCCGGGTCACGAGCGCCGACATTGTGTACGACCTCGGTTCCGGCGACGGACGGATCGTGATTGCCGCGGCGAAGAAGTACGGTGCGCGCGGTGTCGGGATCGAAATCAATCCACAGCTCGTCGCCGAATCGAACGCCAGCGCGCGCGCCGCGGGGGTGTCCCATCTCGTCCGGTTCATCCAGGGCGATCTCTTCACCGCGGACTTCAGCGCTGCCACTGTCGTCGCGCTCTACCTCAGTCCGTCGCTCAATGAGCGCATCAAGCCGCGGCTGCTGCGCGAGCTGCGGCCCGGCACACGCGTCGTCTCGCACGTCTACGACATGCTCGGCTGGACGGCCGACCAGCGGGTCGACGTGGACGGGCGGTGGGTGTTTCTCTGGACCGTGCCGGCGAAGAACTAGTGAGATCGGGATCTTGCCTCAGTTCAGTAGAGAGGTGATTTCTATGCGGCTCGTCGTTCATAGTCAACGGGCGACTGATATCCCAGCGCCGAATGCAGGCGGTGGTAGTTGCCGGCGATCACGCCTACCACCTGCTCTTCCGCTGTATCGGTCTGCTATTCGTAAGGGGCCTGGTGCTTCACATGCGGCTTGCTTCACGGCGAGGTGACGAGCGGAATCGCGGTCGCTGCGCTGGGAGGGACATAGGAGAAGTCGGCGGCGGCACCAACGACTTGGCCCAACAGATACTCGAACGCAGGGTTCGGAACAGTCAGGAGGCTTTCCCCGTTCAGGAAGAGTTCGGTGGAGCCATCCGTCCGACGAGCGATCCGAACCGTCTGTTGCTGGCTAAGGGCGAGAGTGACATGGCGCCCCGAGGTTTGAAACACAGCGCCTGGCACGCGGGAGACCACCACCCAGTCGTCCCGTTGATTCCACCCGAACCCCAAAGCGATCCCTGGCGGACTCGGTGTATCCAACCGCACGTCTGGGGACGGGAACAACCAGAACACGATCGAGTGGCCAAAAGACTCGCCTGTTACCGTGTTGATCCTGACGGGGCGAAACAGTACTTCCGCGGATTCGCCCGATGACAGCTTGGCGAGCGTATTCGTGAGACCAAAATTATCCGACGGGACGTCGATGCTTACCGTGAGGCGAGACGGCGGTACGGCCGTGGGCGTCATCGGGCCGCTCGGATTGGCAGTAGGCGCTGTCGGGCTGTTCGAACTCCCACAAGCCGTGACGAGAATCGTCAGCGAACTGAGCACCACGACAGGCGGATAAAGTGAGTGGCGCAACCGCGTCCTCCAAGTTCTGGGTTCCCCTGCGGGGTGACCTCGTAGACGCCGAGGCGCTTGCCTAAATGTGGCGTGATTATATGGGCGAGGGGGACCGGCGCTCCTTCGCATATCAAATCCAATCCGCCCGCTGTGAGACGCGGCGTGTCCGAAGCAAAACCGTAGTTAGGCCGAAGGCCGATTACGTTCGTCGCTCGGCGGCGAAGCTCGGTTACTTGGATCAAGCCGGTTTTGCGGAGGACATGCCGCGGCTCACAGCGGGCGACTACCAATCTCCGGACACGCCGCGCCTACAGCGGCCAAAGCGCCGCGGCGCTCTGCGCTCGCGGTTTCGGAGACTTCTCAAGATCGCCGTCGCTCTCATTCCGAAACCGCCGTGGTAGCGTAGGCCCGTCTCTCGGCGGCGAAGCTCTCATTCCAGCTTCGTCAACTTAATCCGTGGTTCGGTCGTCGCATTGTCCGGTGTCGGGATGAGCCAGAGCGTGTTGGGACCTTCCAGTTTGAATTCCTGAGCGTACGAGGATTTCATCAAGTTGACGTTCTTTGCCACGATCGGGCGTATCGTGAGCGTCGATCCCTTGATTTCATAGGTGCCCGCATTTGCAGTAAACGGCCTCCACTGCTCATATCTGCCAATCTTCTCAGCGTCGGTTAGGTTCTGAGGGTCTTTGGCCGGAGCAACCGCAGCTCTCGACTGTCCTCCCACCTCGTACGTTTGGCTGTAATACCCTCTTGTGAAAATGATCAGACTCGGCGGGTCTGTATTCGGCGTGGCGACGCCCGTCCCAAGCGAATTCGTTCCAGGCATTATGCGCTCGGCGATCTTCCACACGCCTTCAACCGGCGTCTTCGTCTGAGCGAAGGCAGTGCTTGCAGTCAGAGCACAAAAGATGATCGACAAAGCATATCGTTTCACAATGGCCACCTTTCCGACGTTGCCTTTCCAATATCGCAGCCGTCCCGCGCGAAAAGTAGATATCTGAACGTCATCTTGTCGTCGGCCTAACGGCAAGCGTTCACCAGCGGACGCGCAGTATCGCAACAGCGGCCGTCTGGTGCAACGCGTGTTCGGCGGCCTGCTTATTCATCGAACGCTACTTCCGGCGCAACCACGCGGGCCAGATCGTCATACCTCACGAACTCCTCGTACGCTACGAGTCCGCCGAACGTTCCAAATGAGCCGCGCGCCGCCGCGACAGGATCGCACAAACCGTCAGGCGCGTCGGCTCACGATGGCACCAGCCTGGTGCAACGCGTGTTAGACCCGTGGCGTAATGTCAGAAACCGCTCGTCGACCAAGCATCCTGGCCACAGCCCACGATCCTCACTTATCGCTCAATCCTACCCAGACGATGTGCCATCCGAACTCATTGGCATCCTCCGGAGTAACGGGTCGTCCGTCGTTGAAGCGCACATAGACGCGGAAACCTTGAGCGGTTGGCTCATAGATTCCGGAGCCACCGCTCGTCTCCCAAACACTCGACGTTCCGTGCAACGACGCGATGTATCGTGGTGTCAACTGAAACCGGGCCGAGCGCGTGTCAACATCGACGTACACGCCACGTGTCGAATTCTCGTACGGTTGCCACCCGGTCCTGTTGGGAACTGTTTGCCCACTTCGAACGGTGAGAGCTACCTGGGTGAGAGCTGCCCGCAATTGACCGATCTCGGCCGTCGCAGTTGTCAACTCCCGTTGTAAGATGCCGAGCTTCGAGCCTGCGTCTTGGATTGCATCGTTCGCGCCCTCGGCTCCTTTCCGCGCTCCGACCCCGCTTGCCGTTATCCACGCGACACCGAGAGAGGCAATAGCCGCAATCGCTGCCGACAGAATCGTGTTTCTGCTGGACTCTGACACTGCGGACTCCTTTGCTACGCTCCGTGGTTGGCGTTTTACACCGCCAGTCTCTTATTGAAAGGTGATCATGTCCGTGCGGCTCAGCGTCGGGGCGTTTGGCTTCAAAGGCTCGTTCGTCAGGTTGCCCATGCCCTGATTCAATATCTGGTAGAAACCAAGCGTCGTCTCGTAGTCGGTGGCCGCCGTGGTCGTGTCCACCGGGATGACCACGGTGTAATCGCGCAGCGTCGCTCCGACCGATGTGTAGGCCAGCGAGCCGCTGACCTTCCAGCCGGCCATGATGATCGTGTTGATGCCCTTCGCCTTCAGCGCCTTGTCGAGATCGGTGTTGTAGAACCTGTCCTGGGCCGTGTTCACGATCTTGATGTCCCCCGAAGCCGGAGCGACCTCTTTCAGCCACTTGGTCATGTTCTGCTCGCGGGTGCCGTACGCCACGACGAGGCCCGCCTTGCGTACCCGCTCCATGAATGGAGTCATGGCCGGCAGCATCTGGCCCTTGCATTTCGGCTGGGAGTTGCAGATGTCCTCGACGTAGTCGAGCACCAGCAAAGCGGTGGTCTTAGGGTTCAGCGTCACGCGGACCGGGTCTGGAATCGCCGGCATCTGCAAGGTCACCATTTTGGGGGCAGCGCGATTGGCCGGTGCGCCTTGCTCGGCCGCTTGCGCTTGAGCCGCTCCACTAAAGAGCGCGAGGACGAGACCGCTCGTCAGGAAGACAGTGCGAAACAGCGTCATATTCGAATCTCCTTTACGTACATTTTTCGAAACGCGCGGTTCGTCAAGAACGACCTGCAACGTCCGCTCGAGACTCCCCCTATACCGTCACCACCCTCATCACCCCAATCTATGGTAAGACCCAAGTGCTCTTTGTAGTACGCCGCAGCTTGGTCCTCGTCGCTAACCGGTATCTCGTATCCGATACGACTTCTACGTGGTAGCTGGCGGGGCTGGTTCCGCATTTTTCTGATTCAATCGCCCCCTGTGAGACGCGGCGTGTCCTCCGCAAAACCGTAGTCAGCGCCGAAGGCCGACAAGCACGCGCGGTCGACGGCGAAGCTCGGTTGATCGGATCAAGCCGGTTTTGCGGAGGACATGCCGCGTCTCACAGCGGGCGAAGCGGCGCGGCGCTGTGCCTCGGTTTTCAGAGACTTCTCAAGATCGCCCTCGCTCTCGCGGACCCAAAGGGTCCGTGCCGCTCAGTAGACCTCATTCGGAAACCGCCGTGGTAGCGTAGACCCACGGCAGCAGGGCTCGAAGAGCCCGGGGGGACATCATGAAGGTCGTTGTAGATTTGAGCAAATGCGACCTCCACGGCCTCTGCGTGGAGGCGGCGCCTGAGGTGTTCGAGATTGGCGGCGACGGCGAACTGCACGTCCTGATCGAGACGCCACCAGAGGGTCTGCGAGCGAAGGTGAAGGAGGCTATGAAGGGGTGTCCAACGGGTGCGATTTCGATCGAAGAGTGACGTGCTCGAATGCTGCGCCGAATCGCAATCGTTGGCGCATCGCTCGCGGGCCTGCGCGCGGCCGAGACGCTACGCGACCGGGGCTTCGACGGTGAGCTGACGCTCATTGGCGACGAACCACATCGCCCCTACGACCGTCCGCCGCTCTCGAAACAGGTGCTGCAAGGCACATGGGAGCCGGAGCAGACCTTTTTCCGCAAGAAGGATGGGTACGACGCGCTCGCACTCGACATGCGGCTTGGCGTGCGCGCGACGTCGGTTGACCTTCGCGCCAGACGCGTAACGCTTGCCGATGGCACGTTCGCCGACTATGACCGGCTGATCATCGCGACGGGTGCGCGTGTCCGGACTCTCCCGGGCGTTGCGCCACGGGCCGGCCTGCTCGTTTTGCGCGGTCTGGACGACGTGATCGCGCTGCGGCGGGAACTGATGGGGGCGCCCCGTATAGCGATCGTGGGCGCAGGGTTTATCGGTCTCGAGGTCGCTGCCTCCTGCCGCGCTCGCGGCCTGCACGTCACTGTGATCGAGTTGTTTCCCGTCCCCCTTTCCCCCATCCTGGGCCCGACGCTCGGCGAGATGGTCGCGGCCATGCACCGGGACAACGGCGTGGACCTTCGCACCGGGGTTACCGTGACCGACGTCTTCGGCGAGTCGCGCATCGCCGGGATCGCGCTCTCCGACGGCTCACGGATCGACGCCGACGTGGTGGTGGTCGGCATCGGGGTCACTCCAAATACTGAGTGGCTCGAAGGCAGCGGCCTCACGCTCGACAACGGGCTTGTCTGCAATGGCTCCGGTGAGGCCGCGCCGGATGTGTATGCGGCAGGCGACGTCGCCCGGGTCGCAAACCGGTGGCACGGCGATTCGCCGCGAATCGAGCATTGGACCAACGCGGTTGAGCAGGCGGTGCACGCCGCGGAGAACGCGCTCGCCGGCCCCGGTGCGAGCACGAGCTTCTCGTCAGTGCCGTACTTCTGGTCGGACCACTACGATCGCAAAATCCAGTTCATCGGTCGCGCTCGTCCGCACGACGAGATGGTCATCGTCGACGGGTCGCTCGCCGACCGACGGCTGACGGCGCTCTATCGGCGCGGCGATCGCGTCGTGGCGTGTCTTGCCGTCAATCAACCGCGCGCGCTGATCACGTATAGGAAGCTGCTCGCGCACGGCGCCCTGTGGGAAGAGGCGCTATCGGGAACGGCCGCTTCGTTATCGAATCCGATCGGCCCGCTGTGAAATGCGGGTCTTAACCACGAAGGTCACGAATAGGCGCGAAGGTCACGAATTCCTTTTATCGGTTTTCGTAGCCTTCGAGATTTTCGTGTTCTTCGTGGTTGCTTCCGCGATGTACTTGCCATTCCGCGGATCAAGCCGGTTTTGCGGAAGACATATCAAATCCAATCCGCCCGCTGTGAGGCGCGGCGTGTCCGGAGCAAAACCGTAGTCAGCGCCGAAGGCCGACTAGCTTCGTCGCTCGCCGGCGAAGCTCGGTTGCTTCGGATCAAGCCGGTTTTGCGAAGGACATGCCGCGTCTCACAGCGGGCGAAGTTCTCTGCGTGAACTTGCGCTACCATCAGCCCCAAGGAGCTTTGCATGAAGCGCTTTCTTGTGCTCGCGCTCGCAGTTGTTTCCCTCTCCTCGCCACGCGCGCAAGCGCCGGCCGCGGGCAGGGCCGTCGACTGGGAAAAGCTCTTCCCCGAAATCCTCGAGCACTACCGCGCTTTGGTGCAGATCGACACGACGGCTGGCCACGAGACCCTGGCGGTCGACTACTTGAAGAAGGTCCTGGAGAGGGAAGGCATCCCCACCAGCACCTTCGCCCTGGATCCCAACCGTGCCAACCTGGTCGCGCGCCTCAAGGGCAACGGCTCCAAGCGGCCCCTGTTGATTCTGGCCCACACCGACGTGGTCGGCGTGCAGCGAGACAAGTGGCCCGTGGATCCGTTCGGCGCGGTCATGAAGGATGGCTACATCTGGGGACGCGGCAGCAAGGATGACAAGCCAGTGCTGGCTGCCAATCTCATCACCATGCTGATGTTGAAACGCCTGGGCGTCCAACTGGATCGCGATGTGATCTTCCTCGCGGAATCGGGTGAAGAAGCCGATCTCGCCGGAGTCGGCATCAACTACATGGTGCGCGAGCACTTCGCTGAGATTGACGCCGAATTTGCCATGACCGAAGGCGGCGGCGCGACCATCGACGGCGCACATGTGACTCGGGTCAACATCGGTACTGCCGAAAAGCTGCCTGCGCGGGTGCGACTGGTGGCCACTGGCACTGCGGGTCACGGCTCCGCTCCGCGGATGGACAACGCGCTGATACATCTGGGCGCAGCCGTCGAAAGGGTGGGCCGATGGGAGACGCCCATGCGGCTCAATGACACGACGCGCAGCTACTTTGAAACGCTGGCCAACATCAGTTCGCCGGAGCGGGCCGCGATCTACAAGGCGCTGCTCGATTCCAAATCCGCGGCCAACGCTCAGAAGTTCCTGCGGGAACATTCGCCCGGAGAATATTCCATGCTGCGCACCTCGGTGGTCCCAACCATGCTTCGCGCGGGCGTGGGAGCAAACGTGATTCCCTCAGAAGCGGAAGCCACGTTGGACATCCGAGCACTGCCGGATGAAAACATCGACAAGTTCTATGCGGAAATGGCGAAGGTGATCGCCGACCCGGCGGTGAAGATCGTACCGATTCCACAAACCCGCCCCCCATCACCCGCATCCAGGCTTGACACGGAGATGTACCGCGTCATGGAGCGGGTAGCCAAGACCATGTATCCCCGCGCCTCGGTGCTGCCATCGATGTCCACAGGCGCCAGCGACCAGGCCCAGCTCCGCGCCAAGGGCATCCAGTCCTACGGCATCGGGCCCGCGTCCACGGAATCGGACGCGCTCAACTATCCCGCGCACGGTGACGTTGAGCGACTTGCTGAGTCCGCGCTCTATCCTTTTGTCCAGTACGTGTGGAACGTGGTGGCGGAGGTCGCCGCGCACAAGTAGCTTCTGTCCTTCACATTGAATGGGCGCGGTGGGACGAATGGCCGCGGTGAGACGCGGCATGTCCTTCGCAAAACCGGCTTGATCCGAAGCAACCGAGCTTCGCCGACGAGCGACGAAGCTAGTCGGCCTTCGGCGCTGACTACGGTTTTGCTCCGGACACGCCGCGCCTCACCGCGGAGACGGGACGCACGTCGATCAGGAAGGAACGTCTCTCCGCTCGAGAAGGCCGACTGCTCGAACATGACGCGTGGTCTCTCGGATTAGCGCTATCTCGACTGATACGCGTCCATTGGAGCACTCGCGGCCACAAGTCAGCCAACCGGAATCTCAATTTCGATGAAGCTACCCGGCGTCGCAGCGGCCACAGCCGTGGCGATCTCCGGAAGTCTGTTCTTGATCAGCCTCCACCTACCTTTGCCCAGCACCACGATCGCAATCTTGCGGCTTGCCAAATTCTGCTGATGGCGGATGTTGCGGTCGGTCGTGACGAACACGTCGAATCCAGCGGTTTCAGCACGTCGAGCAACTCGCCATTCCGGAGGGTGTCCCACCCATATGAACGGGCCTCGTCGACGTGTGATTCGGTAAGGCGGCCGCAACGCCTCTCGGCGTGCCGTTGTCGAATAGGACACGCATTCAGCGTCCGGATACCGGCGCGTCGAGACTGCGGGCCGCGAACTCGAGCACGGCCTTCACCTGCTCCCGAGTGACCGGGAATTGTTCGATCACCTCGTTGATGGTCATACCGTCTTCCAGGTTCTCGAAAACGATCGCAACAGGTGTGCGCGTGCCCTTGAACACCCAGGCGCCGCTCACCTTGCCGGGGATGCTTTCTACAGCCGGACACTGGGACCAATCGAGCGAGGCCATTGGGATACTCTCCTTCTGACTCTCAGCTTAAGGGATTCGCCTCACGACGTCACCTGACGTCATGCTGAGGGCCGGGAAGCTTTGCTGAAGCCGCACACGAGGCGATCGCCTGCTGCTCGATTGTCTTCACCGGGACGGGTGGATCTCCTCATTACGATTCGCTTCCAACATCCCCTTCGTGTCGGCGCGATCCGCGCTCCTTCGCATATCGAATCCAATCTGCCCGTTGTGAGACGCGGCATGTCCGGAGCAAAACCGTAGTTAGGCCGAAGGCCGATTAGCTTCGTCGCTCGGCGGCGAAGCTCGGTTACTTGGATCACGCCGGTTTTGCGGAGGACATATCTACCTAATCCAATCCGCCCGCTGTGAGGCGCGGCGTGTCCGGAGCAAAACCGTAGTTAGGCCGAAGGCCGATTAGCTTCGTCGCTCGGCGGCGAAGCTCGGTTACTTGGATCAAGCCGGTTTTGCGGAGGACATGCCGCGGCTCACAGCGGGCGACACACCTGATTAGAGCTGTCTGCGCCGATCCACCAGGACGCCGACAGTCCAGTTTTCAGTCTTCGTCCGGCGATCCTCCGGCCGACCACGCCGTTGGAGGGTCCACCCCTTTTCAACCAGTCGGCGCTCAACGTCGCTGATGAAGTCGAGCAGTTCGAGTTCGCCGTGGAAAGTGAATTCGCGGCGATGCGTCAGAGGACCGTGGAGGGCAACACGAAGTGCGCCATCGGCTGGACGCTGCAGCCAAATCGATTCGCGGTCCCGCATGAACAACCAGGTCCGGCGCACGATCCAGCAGGACAGCAACCCAGTGTCCATCATGCATTGCACAGGGTTGCTCAGCAATGCACGCCCACGTATCGGGCCAGAGCCCAAAACTACATAACAATATCGTCAGTTGTGAAGTGGTAACGAACACATGAGGTCGTGGGCGGAGTCGATCGGAGGCGCGAGTGCTTAGCGATCGGTCGAGGTGTCGTCCTTCCCGCCCAACCAGAACCATGTGACGGCCGTGAGCGCACCGAGGATCAGCACGCTGCCGAGGAAAGTCAGCGACGAGATGCCCGGATCCACTTCTGCTTTCTGCGACAGGAATCTCGTCAGGAACAGCGCGACCAGGACGCCGCCCCACGCCCAGAGAATCACGATTTTTCCCCAGTGCCAGCGCTGGATCGCCATGCTTACTGTTCTGTGCACTCGCGAAGTTCGGCGTTGAGGGGCCCCGCATCGATCTGGAGCTTCACCTTGCAGCCAAATCCGACCATGCTCTGTCGAGCGCCTTCGAGCAGCCTGATCCAGAGGCCCGACGTAGAAGGTGTCGTCGGCGGGGTAGCGGGACGGGGCGGCGTGAGCGGTCGCGCGGCGGCCATCGCCGCGTCAACCCGCCCCTGCAACAGAAGCTGATCGGTGAGGGTGTTCAGCAGCTTCGCGAGATCAGCGGGCGGCAGGCCTCCCAGCTCGAAGATCGCCCGCTCCTTTGGAAACGCCGCCACATCGGGATACGCGGTCGTCACGACGAGGTACGGACCCTGACTAGGCGCGCGACCGAGCGCGCGGCAGAACTCCGCGCTGCGGGCGACATCGACGTTCTCCACAAGTCGCGGATCGTTCACCGACACCCGGCGCTTCCAGAACCAGACCGCCAGATTGTCTCGGCCAATCGCGTCACCAAACGACTTGAAGCGGCGGTAGAGATTCGCGAGGTCGGTGCTCCTGTCAGGGGCCACCCAGTCGGGGTTGCAGACGAGAAACAGCGACCATGTCTTGTACATCCCGCGCGGGATCTGCGCAGTCGGGCTCACCAGTTCGACTGCGTCTTGCCCAGCGGCGGATGGGCCAACGCTGCCGAGCGACAACGCTGCGGCGACGAGAATCGCAGATCGCATGTCAGACTCCTGACTGTGTTTCGAGGGATCCGGCTTGTGCTCGATATGTTACAGGACGCTTCGCGCCAAGAGGATCACCCGTGCCGACGGGAGCGCGAAGCCCTGCGGAAAAATCAAATCTAGGCGTGTGGCGGCCGCAGATGTGTCTTCTTTCGCTGAATGCGCAACTTCGCGATCACCGCAAGGCACCCGGTGCCGAAGAGGAGAAGGGTGATGGGTTCAGGAACCGCTTCGGGAGCAATTGCGGTGATGTTATCCACACCGAGCGACGCAACGACTGCTGGTCCTGGAACCGCATCGGCAAGACTATGGAAAATCCTGAGCGCCGTCGTGTTCATGAGCGCGCCCTCTGCGGTGCCAAGGTTCGCGATAAGCGCCGCGGGTGCGACGGGAAACACGACGTGCACCCAGCCACTGCCCGCAGGCACCAGAATCGGGACTGCCGAGAACGCGCTGTTTGTGGGAGGACCGAACATCGGATCTTCAAACAGGAGTCGTAGCGCAAGCTCGGTCTGGCCGAGGTTGTTGAGATCCATTTCGATCTGGGTGATGCCGGACGCGATGTAATCGAGCGCCCACTGGTCCAGGTTGAGTACGGAAAGCCGGGATCCCGCGGCAACGCCGCCGACCGCGGTCAGCAGCAGGTAATTGTCACCTGCGCCGCTCGGTCCGCCATTGGCCACATTCTGGGGCGGCGCTGGATGCGCGCCGCCACCACCTGGCCCTGCGCCGATGATCCAGTTCTGCGTCGTACCGTCCTCGAAATTATCGATGATGATCGCAGAGGCCAGAGCGTTCGCAGGCAGCATGAAGAGTGCGGCCATCGCGATGACTGCGCGGACGACTCGTCGGATGCGCGCCATGGTATTCCTCGATTCCTTTGGAGCAGAGGTAACGTAACCGCCAATGATCAGGTAGACAAAAAGCGGTGCGAACGCTGCTTACCGTAACGAGGGATCAAGATTTATTGGGAATCTCGACACCCGCAGAATTGGTCAGCAACCGTAGAGCCACTGCAGGCAGGGATGTGCACGGTTTCCACTGATTCCGTCTGTCTCAACCGTGGCGTTGGTGCAGCGCTCATTGACGAGGGCCAGACCCGCGGCGGGCCTGGCCCTCTGAGTTCCCTTGGAATCAGCGGACATGAACGTTCACGCATCTGGTCATGATGCTTTCTCCATGACTGACAACGGCGACGTCGTCTGATGCGGGGCGACAGCCGACGAAGGTGTCGTCGCCGGTGTCACCGGTGTAGGCGCGGAGGGCGCGGGCGGGGGAGCCGCCGCGGCCGTCCGTGTTCGACGTGGATGCCCAACCCGCCGAACGTTTCGCCACAGCGCCGTCGTTGCCGGATCGTCGCGAAGGTGATTCGTCACCATCGCGTCGAGCTTTTGGACGGCGGCGGTGCCCGATGCCAGCGCCGCTTCCATGCTGGCCCGGGCGGCCGTCTGGCCACCTTTCCCCGCTTCACGATCGTGAATCGCCCGCTCGAACGTGTCGACGACCTCGAGCAGGTCGGCGACAAACGTCTGCGGCATAGCGTGCGCCAGGAACTGGTCCCTGAACACCTCGGCGTCACGCGCGAACAGGCGGCCGGCCGTGAGGAGCGCCTGATCGCTCCGCGGGCTCGGCACGTGGAATCGGTCCTCGAAACCAGACGTGTCCCGGGCAATGGCCCGTGCGGTGCGGGCCGTCGCCTCGAGCCGATCGAGCAGCGCCTCCCGTGCCATTGCCTTCGTTCTCTTCCCCTCCTGCTTCGCCGACATCTTCCTCACGGAATATTCGCTCGACACCTTCACCGCCGCCGCTACGGCGGTGAATTGCTCCCGTGCAAGACTCGATGTGGGAAACAGGTCACCATGTGCGTTGCCAAAATCACGCACCCGAACGAGCATTTCATATCGACGTGTTTCGATCGCAGCCATCTTCGTATCCTCCTTGAGGCGGGATGCCTCGTTGAAGGCGGTATGGTCGATCGGTGGCCGGACCGAAGTCGTGATCTGCGGTATGAAACGTTATGAAAGTTCTGAAAGTTGCGTTCAGGCGGCGCGTTCGCGCAGGATGGCGAGCGTCTGTGCCCACGCCTCGTGGTGAGCGGTGACGTGGAGCAGCGGATCCACGGGCAGAAGCCAGCCGGCGGAACCGGGATTGGCCCTGGCCAGCGCATCGCCACATAGACGCGCCGCCTCGTCGTGAAGCCCCTGGAGCGTGAGGAGCACAGCATTCACGACGGCCGCCTCAACGGTGTTCGCGTCGTGTGGTCTGGGAATTCCCGAATCCCGACCGAATCCCGAATCCCCACCGAATCCCGAATCCCGAGTCCCGAGTCCCGGCTTTAGTGATGAGGGCGCCAGGATGGCGAGAGCCGCAGCGGCGGGCGCGTAACCAGGCACGCGCGTCAAGGCTTCATAAAATGCTGCTGCCGATTCGTCGCGGCGGCCCTGTCGAAACCGAAGCGCGCCGATTGCGTAGCACGCGGTCGCGCAACACTCGCGCGCATAGACATGATTGTCGTCTGCCTTCGAGAGCTCGCGCGCGAGCTCCTCGAGAGCGTCGTCTATTGCGCCCTGTGCGGCCAGTACTAATCCGTGAAGAAGATGCAATCCGACCATATGGAATCGACCGGTCTCCTTGCATTGCCCGTCTTGCGCCGAACATCCCGTCCGCAACGCCTCGAGCGCCGCGTCAAACGCCTGGCGGGCGACGAACACCGTCGCAGTAAACCAATAGGCGAGCGCGAGGCCGGGACACAGTTTCCTCACCCGGTGCGCCGCGCGCAGGCGCTCGTCACCCCAGCTCACCGACGCGAGTCGCAGGTAATGGCGCCACACGTCGGGCTCGAGCCTGACGGCCTCGCGCGCTGCCGCGATCGCCTCGCGACCGTCTCCGTTGCGATGCAGCACAAAGGCGAGCGTGCTCCAGGCTTCGCCGGAGGAGGGATCGAGTCGACAGGCTTCGCGCGCGTGGCGGTCGGCCCTCTGCAAGGCGGCCACATCAGGCGCGGCGTCCACTCGCGTCGATTCAAATGTCAGCGCGCACGCGCTCGCCATGCCGATGTGCGTGGCCGGCACCCCGGGCGCAGCGCGCAGCGCATCCTCAAACGCCTGTCGCGCGCGCGCCACGGCGCGAAGATCCAGCGTCTCCATCGCCGCACGCCCGTCGATGAACGCACGATGCGGATCGAGCAGCGCAACGAGCGCCGCATTTGACGTGGACGGGTCGCTGCGCTCAACCGGTGCGAGAAAGCGGTAGCCTCGCCGTGTCACGGTTTCGATATAGGGCGCGCCATCTGGCTGGGTGTCGAGCGTCTTTCGGAGCCCCGCGATCGCCTGCGCGACACTGTTTGGGGTGACGGCCACGTCCCGCCACGCGCCTTCGAAGAGCGCGTTGTTGGAAATAATCTGACCTGCGTTCGCCGCGAGGAGTAGAAGAACGTCCATGTGCCGATCGGGAAGCCAGACGGTCTCAGATCCGCGAGTCAGGACCCGGCGCGACGAATCGAGCTCGAATGGACCAAAACGATAAACACTGCTTCCGGTACGCACTCGAATGGGCCGATTATCGCGGCGACCGACGACGGTGGAGGCCGAATGGGAAAAAAAGTCATGCAAGCGGGGCCTGTGGTTGTGAAATGGCGGCCTGAGGACGCAAAACAGTTTGCGGTGGTCGTCAAATGGTGAGTGTGGACGCAATACAGCGCACGGTGGTTGTCAAATGGCGAGCTGTGGCTCAGAAACGGTGCGCGGTGTTCGTCAAATGGTGAGGCGTGGACGAAATACAGCCGGCGGTGGTCGCCAAATGGTGAGGTGTACCCTCTCTGAACCGATCCTCGTAAAGCAGACAATTGGTGTTCCAACCGGCGGGGAGTGTCAGGAATTCTGTGTGTGAGGCGGTTGACCATCACGTCGGGGCGGTAAACCGATCCTCGTAGAGAATCGCGAAGTGATTCATGGCAGTCGGCCATGCGCTCGGACGATGTGTCCATT
>Ga0208185_1000275_pt1 | contig 28621 bp, 26 predicted proteins | sample EasRivMeERMLT700_FD_187532 | JGI IMG/M metagenome (GOLD analysis project Ga0208185, IMG submission 187532) | Soil microbial communities from meander-bound floodplain in the East River, Colorado, USA - East River MetaG ERMLT700 (SPAdes) (version 2) | ecosystem: Environmental > Terrestrial > Soil... | reverse complement strand
AACCACCGATCACGACCGACCATGGCCGGTCATGTCGTTTTGGGTTGTGAGGATTTCCTAAGGAAGGAGAGGAAGTTGGTCGGGGCGAAAGGATTTGAACCTTCGACCCCTCGGTCCCGAACCGAGTGCTCTACCAGGCTGAGCCACGCCCCGACGCACCGACTAGCGTATCAGATCCTTCGGCCATGTGCTGGCACATGCGCAGCGTACCAGGCGGACCTGCAGCCTTCGCCTGTCGGCTTCGGCTAGCCTCGCCGTAGCCTTGGCGGAGGCGGGAAGGTCCGCCTCTACGACTGGGACTGGCTACGGGCTGGCGGTCGCTGAAGGTCCGCCTCTACGACTGGCTACGGGCTGGCGGTCGCGCGCGTATCGAGCGGCAGTTCCTCCAGGTACTTCAAGCCCTCGTGCGCAGTCATGTCGGGCTGCAGCGGCGTGATCGAGATGTAGCCGTCGCGAACCGCCTGGTAGTCGGAGCGATCGTGCGGCTCCCACTCGTTCTGCCCTTCTTCGATCCAATAGTAGTGACGGCCTCGAGGGTCGATGCGCTCGTCCACCACGGTGATGTGATTCCGTTTGGCCTGTACCGTGACGCGGAACCCCTTGTTCGGTCCGTACGGCACGTTGATGTTGAGGAACGTGAACTTCGGCATGCCCCGCTCGAGCACGAGCGCCGCCACGGTCGCCGCTGCCTTTGCCGCGGGACCGAACTCGAAATCGGCGTTGCGGCGATTCTGCGTGGACACGGCAATCGCCGGAATGCCGAGCAGCGCGCCCTCGAGCGCGCCGGAGACGGTGCCCGAATAGGTCACGTCGTCTCCGAGATTCCATCCCTTGTTGATGCCGGAGACGATCAGATCCGGTTTTGTCTTCAGCACGTGCGAGATCGCCAGGTTGACGCAATCGGTTGGGGTGCCGTCGATGCCGAAGGTCTTTGGCGCGATCGTCTCAATCCGCAGCGGCCGCCGCAGGGTGAGCGCGTGGCCGATCGCGCTCGCCTCCTGCATCGGCGCCACGACGGTGACGTCGCCCCGGTGCATCAGCGCCTCGGCCAGCGCCTTGATCCCATCGGAATGCACGCCGTCGTCATTGGTCACGAGAATTGTCTTCATCGGAATCTGCAATTGTACCTTCACTCGGCATGGCTGAGCGGTTGCGTCGGCACGAAGAGCAGCATGACAGCGGCGACGCCGGCGAGCGCCGCGCCGGTGGTGAATGCCGTCGACGAACCGAACTGCTCGTACAGGTACCCGAACAGCACGCTCGCAATCAGTGCGCCCACCCCGATCGTGGCGTTGTAAAACCCGAAAGCAGTCCCCCGCCGCTCGGGTGGCGTGAGATCAGTAATCAAGGCCTTTGCCGGACCCTCGGCGAATGCGAAATAGACACCGTAGAACAGGAACCACGCGATGAATGCCGACGCGCTCGTCGACATCGCGAAGCCGAGATAGACGAGTGCGTAAACGATCCAGCCGGAGACGATCAGCTGCTTGCGACCAAACCGATCCGACAACGTCCCTCCCCACGTCGAGAGCGATGCTTTGACGACATGGATACCCGCCCACATCAAGGGGACATACTTCGCGCCGCCAAGTGCGTCGGACAGACGCAGCAGGAGAAACGCGTCCGCGGAGTTGCCGAGGCTGAACACCAGCAGGACACCCATCACGGCGATGAGGCGCGGCGGAAGGGGGCGCGACGCCTCAGGTCGTGGGCTGGTTGTGGATGGTTGAGTCGGCAGCTCCTTGTCGACGGCCGCGTTCTCGTCGACAAAGAACAATAGTGTGACCGCGATGGCGCCTGGAATCGCCGTGAGCGCGAACACCAGCCTGTAGCCTTCAGGGACGAAGAAGAGGACCGCTGTTGCCATGACGGGGCCGACGATGGCGCCGACGTGATCCATGGCCTCGTGGAAGCCGAAGATGCGGCCGCGCGTGGAGGGCGTCGCGAAGCGCGCCAGCAGCGCATCGCGGGGCGCTCCCCGAATTCCCTTCCCCGTCCGGTCGAGTGCGCGAATCAGCAGCACCTGGGGCCACGTCATCGTCAGCGCAATCAGCGGACGTGAGATCGACGACAGGGCGTACCCGGCAATCACGATCGGCCGGCGTCGTGAGCGGCGGTCCGACCAGTACCCTGAGATGACCTTCAGAACGCTGTTGACCGCCTCGGCAACGCCTTCGATGATGCCGAGCGACACCGCGCTCGCCCCGAGCACGCGCGACAGGTAGACCGGCAGCAGCGGATAGATCATTTCCGTGGCGGCATCGGTGAAGAGACTCGTCCAGCCGAGGAACCAGACCGGGCGCGGGATGGAGGGTTTCTCTACCGTATCGGTCGGCATGTTCGGATTGTCTCAATTCACAAGGCGGGTCTAAAGACCCGCCTCTACGTCATGGCGTCGTTGCCCGGCGGATCTAAAGACCCGCCTCTCCGTCATGGCGTCGTTGCCAGGCTCAATTCACAAGGCGGGTCTAAAGACCCGCCTCTACGTCATGGCGTCGTTGCCAGGCGGGTCGGGTCTAAAGACCCGCCTCTACGTCATGGCGTCGTTGCCAGGCGGGTCGGGTCTAAAGACCCGCCTCTACGTCGTGGCGTCGTTGCCAGGCGGGTCTAAAGACCCGCCTCTACGTCATGACGGAGAGGTCGGCGAATGGTGATGTCGTAGAGGCCGACCTTTAGGTCGGCCTTGGGATGCCGTACGATGAGATCAGTGTCCACCCTTCAAGACGTCCTTGCCGCGCGGACATGTGAGGCCGCGCCCGAGCTCGTCGAAACGCTCGACCCGCCTTCGCACGGTGGGGCTCAGGGTGCTTCGGCGGGCAAGTCACGTCTGCGGTGCCACGCATGCGGCCACCAGTGCCCTATCCCTGAAGGCGCAGTCGGCGTCTGCAAGGTGCGCTTCAACGAGCACGGGCGGCTGCGTGTGCCGTGGGGCTACGTCGGTGGCGTGCAATGCGATCCGGTCGAAAAGAAGCCGTTCTTCCACGTATATCCAGGTGCGCTGGCGTATAGCTTTGGGATGCTCGGTTGCGACCTCCACTGCAGCTACTGTCAGAACTGGGTCACCTCGCAGGCGCTGCGCGATCCGCACGCCGGCGCACCGCCGCGAGACATCACGCCCGCCTCTCTCGTGGAGGACGCGCTTCGCCAGGGCGCCAAGCTCGTCGTCTCGACGTATAACGAGCCGCTCATCACGATCGAATGGGCTGTCGCAATTTTCAAGGAAGCTCGCGGGCACGGGCTTTCGACCGCATTCGTCTCCAACGGCAACGGGACACCACGCGCGCTCGAGTACCTTCGCCCCCACATCGACGCGTACAAGGTGGATCTCAAGAGCTTTGACGATCGCCGCTACCGAGACCTCGGCGGGCGCCTGCAGCCGATCCTCGATACGGTCCGCTGGCTGCACGATGCGGGGGTGTGGGTCGAGATCGTGACGCTGCTGATCGCGGGATTCAACGACAGCGATGACGAGCTGCGCGGCCTCACACAATTTGTCGCGAGCGTCTCGCCGGACATCCCATGGCACGTCACCGCGTTCCACAAGGACTACAGGATGACGGACCCGGCAGACACGACGCCTGACATGCTGCAGAGAGCCGCACGAATCGCGCGGGAGGCCGGGCTTCGTTACGTGTACGCGGGAAATCAGCCTGGCCGGGTCGGCGAGCTGGAACACACCCACTGCGCCGGCTGCGGCGAACGGCTGATTTCGCGATATGGCTATCTGATTCAGGAGTACCGGCTGACAGCCAATGGCGCGTGCCCGCGGTGCGACACCAGGATTCCGGGACTCTGGAGCGCCGGCTTTGAAGGACAGCGCACCGCCCGCCCATACCTTCCGCCCGACCGGACGCGACTTTCGGTCCTGTAACGGCAAGCCACAAAGACGGATTAACCACAAAGAACACAAAGGGCTCTAAGCGAAAACAAAAACATAGTGACCTTTGTGACCTTTGTGGCCAATTCGTCTTCGTGGCCTTCGTGGCCTCGTTTTGCGTTACCGTAAGGAGCCAGTGATCCAGGACACTTTTGGACGCCCGCTTCGCAATCTCCGCGTGTCGGTGACGGACCGCTGCAACCTCCGATGCGCCTACTGCATGCCGGAGCAGGACTACGTGTGGCTGCCGCGTGAGGACATGCTGCAGTTCGAGGAGATCGAGGCGCTGGTCGACGTCTTCCTCGACGAAGGCATCGACAAAGTCCGCCTGACGGGAGGCGAGCCGCTGCTCCGCCGCGATCTCCCGGTGCTCATCGAGCGTCTGGCCGCCCGGTCCCGAATTCGGGACCTGGCTCTGACGACCAACGGCGTGCTTCTCGCCGACCACGCAAGGCAGCTCCACGACGCCGGCCTTCACAGGCTGACCGTCAGCCTCGACACGCTCCGGCACGAGCGCTTCCGCGACCTTGCGCGCTTCGACGAGCTCGATCGCGTCCTGCAGGGCATCGCCGTCGCTGGTCCAATCTTCGGCGGCCTCAAGATCGACACCGTGGTCATTCGCGGCGTCAACGACGATGAGCTCGTGGATTTGATCGAGTTCGGCCGGACGCACGATGCCGAAGTGCGCTTCATCGAGTACATGGATGTGGGCGGCGCCACGCAGTGGTCGATGACACGCGTCCTGTCGAAAGCCGAGATGCTGGAGGCGCTGACGCGCCACTATGGAACGGTCACCGCCATGCCGGACGAATCGTCGGCGCCTGCCCGCCGCTACCGTCTCGAGGACGGCACGGTATTCGGGATTATTGCATCGACCACCGCGCCGTTCTGCAGCGATTGCGACCGGAGCCGGCTGACGGCCGATGGCATGTGGTACCTGTGCCTCTACGCAACTGATGGTATCGATCTGCGGCGCGCGCTGCGTTCAGGCGCATCGCACGACGACCTCGCATCGCTCATCCGGCAAGTATGGACGCGACGCCAGGATCGTGGCGCTGAGGACAGGCTGGCCAACGGCAACCGCGCGCAGCTGATTCCGTTGGATCGATTGAGAAGGGATCCCCACCTCGAAATGCACACCCGGGGCGGGTAGTGCGTTCTTAATTGACGATTAGAGGGAATTTCACTGCCACGTAGCCACGGAGACACGAAGACACGGAGGAATTTCATGTTTTTGCTCCGTGGCTCCGTGACTCCGTGGCCCGTAGTAGTGAAAAACGGTTTAGTGATTCGGGATCACGGGCCACAGAGACACAGAGTCACAGAGAAGACCTAATTACCTCCGTGTCTCCGTGTCTCCGTGGCTTGTTTCGCGTGTTACGGATTGGCGGCTGCCGCGCAGAATTGATCGAACGCCGCCGTCAGACGCTCAGCGATCTGACGTGCATCACGGTTTTCGATGTCGCTCCGCTGCAGCATGAACACCAGCTTGCCGTCTCGCAGCAGCCCCACCGAGGGTGAGGATGGCGGATACGGCGCGAAGTAGCCGCGCGCACGATCGGTCGCGTCGATATCCGCTCCAGCGAACACCGTGGCAACCAGATCCGGCCGGCGTTCGTGTCGCAGCGCAATCGCAATACCAGGCCGCGCTTTGCCTGCCGCGCATCCGCAGACCGAGTTCACGACGATCATCGTGACGCCAGGCGTGGCGATGGCGTCGTCCACATCCGACACCGTGCGCAGCTCGCGCGCGCCGAGGCCCGTCAGCTCCGCGCGCATCGGCGCGATGAAAGGTTCTGGATAAGGCATACGTGGATTGTAGTCCGCGAGAGGCTCAGGTTCCGACTGAATCGAGTACCTGCCGCATCTTCCGCAGCAGCTCTTCTGGCGTAAACGGCTTCTGCAGGAATGACGCGCTTTCCGCAAGCAGTCCGTTCCGGACGATCGCGTTGTCGGTGTACCCCGACATGAACAGCACCCGCACGTCGTGGCGAATCGTCGTGAGCTGTTCCGCGAGATCGGCACCGCTCGGACCCGGCATGATCAGATCGGTCACGAGCATCTCTATCCGCCCCGAGTGCGCCGCGGCGAGCGAGAGCGCCTGGATTCCATCGGCGGCTTCAATCACGGTGTAACCCGCGCGCGTCATGACCTCGCGTGCCAGGCGGCGGATCATCGGGGCGTCTTCCACCAGCAGCACCGTTTCGCTGCCCTTCGACCACTGTCCTTGCACGAGCTCCGAGTGTGTCGCGTCCGGACGATCGCTCACGTCGACCGGAAGGTAGACCTTGAACGTCGCGCCGAGGCCCGGCTCGCTGTAGACCCAGATGTTGCCGCCGCTCTGCTTGACGATGCCGTACACGGTCGCGAGGCCAAGGCCGGATCCCTTCCCTGCGTCTTTGGTCGTGAAGAATGGCTCGAAGATACGCGCCTGAAGTTCCTGCGACATGCCGATGCCGGTATCGCTCACGGACAGCCGCGCATAGTGTCCGGGGCGCACGCCAACATGCGTTGAGCAGTAGTCACTGTCGAGGGTGACCTCCGAGGTTTCGATCGTCAGGCGGCCGCCTCGCGGCATCGCATCCCGGGCGTTCACGACGAGATTCGCGATCGCCGACTCGAGCTGGCTCTGATCCGCCCTGATCTTAGGCAGACCGACTGCGCAGACGATCCGCAGGTCGATGTTCTCGCCAATCAGCTGGCGCAGCATGCCCGCCATCGCGTTGACCGTCTCATTGAGATTCAGCCGCGTGGGATGCAGCACCTGGCGCCGGCCAAACGCAAGCAGCTGCCGCGTCAGCGCGGTCGCGCGGTTGGCCGCCGCGAGGATCTCCGCGGCATTGCGCGAGGCCATCTCGTTTTCCGACACCTGCTCCGCGACGAGCGTGCCGAACCCGACGATGGCGGTCAGGATGTTGTTGAAATCGTGCGCGATGCCGCCGGCAAGCTGGCCGACGGTCTCCATCTTCTGCGCCTGGTAGAACTGGCGTTCGAGCCGTTCGCGATCGGCAAGCACGGCGGCGAGCTGCGCCTCGCTCTCTCGCAGCGCTTCCGCCGCCTTGAGCTCGACGTCGCTCGGCCGGGCCGACATGCCGGCGAACCTGCTCCCAGAGGGGATCGCCTCCACGACGTACTCGCGGCCCGTGTGACTGCGCAGCAGCGATGCGATCAGCGCACGCGTTTCGGCGTCGGCGTCAACGACGAGCAGGCGGATGGGATCTGGGAGCGTACTCTCGAGCATCTACGCTACACCGTGGGTAGAACCGCCACTTCGGCAATGTTCAGGAATGTCTCGACGTGGTCGCGGGCGAACTTGCCCTGCGCCGCCTCTTGCAGCACGTGACGCGCGGCCTGGTCCGGACTCAATGCCGGACGGTAGGGCCGGTGTGAGGTCAGCGCGTCGTACACATCTGCGATACCGACGATCTGCGCCAGCAGCGGCACATCGTCACCCTTGAGGCCCTGGGGATATCCGCTTCCATCGAGCCGCTCGTGGTGGCATCTGATGATCGGGCGCACTGTGCGAAGAGATTGGAGCGGCGCGCAGAGCGAATCGCCGATGTCCGGATGTTTCTTCATCAGGTCGAACTCGGCCTTTGTAAGGGGCCCGGGCTTGAGCAGCACCGCATCGGGGATCCCGACCTTGCCGACGTCGTGCAGATAGCCGCCGCGACGCAGCGCCTGGAGATCTTTGTCGCCTAAGCCGAGCGCCTTGCCCAGCGCTACCGCTTGCTGCGCGAGCCGCTCGCAGTGGCCGTTGGTCGTCGGGTCGCGTGCTTCGATCGTCAGTGCCAGCGTCATGAACGCGGCCTCTGCTGAGTCGAGCACGTCGAGGAGCTGCTTCATGCGCGTCAGAGACCCGACCCGCGCGCGCAGCTCCATCGGATGGACCGGCTTCGAAAGAAATTCGTCGGCGCCCGCTTCGATGCCCTTGATGCGGTCCTCGAGATCGCTCAGGCCGGTGACGAGGACAACAGGGGTCAGCCGTGTCGCCGGATCGGACTTGAGGCGGCGGCACACTTCGAGCCCATCGAGCTTCGGCATCGTCACGTCGAGGAGGATGACGTCCGGATGGAATTCGTAGACTGCCGCGAGCGCGGCCACGCCATCCTCGACCGCAAGAACCTCATGGCCATCGGCGGTCAGCATCTTCTTGTACAACGCCCTGATGCTTTCCGTATCGTCCGCGACAAGGATACGGCTTCGGCGAGGCGCCGGAGAGGGCGATGCGAATTCGATCAAACGGAATACCTCATCTGTAACCGCCTGCGCTACGAAAGCGACTCGGCGCGGGACGTCATCGGTATCCGCTGATGCAGGCCATGCCGCTCCAGTTGCCGGTAGAACGCACGGCGGCTGATGCCGAGCAGACGGGCGGCAACGGCCTTGTTGCCCCGGACCTGGTGCAGCGTCCGAACGATGTGCTCACGCTCGACCTCCACAAGTGGCGCAGGATTGCTGACGCTGCGCAGTCTCGTGGAAGCGCCCGCGGCCACCGCCACCGCCGGGACCACCGTCTGCTCCTGCATGCTGCCCGCAAGATCACCTTCGCCGACAAAGTCCGTCTCGGCCAGAATGCACGCCCGTTCGATCACGTTCCTGAGCTGCCGCACGTTGCCGTCCCAGCCGGCATCGGCGAGCAGACGTTCCGCCCCCGGCGTCAGTCCCACCAGGGGCTTGTCGAAGCGCTGCGAAAAGCTCCGGACGAAGGCCGCGGTGAGGTACGGGATGTCCTCGCGGCGATCCCGCAGCAGTGGCAGCCGGACCTCGACGATATTGAGACGGTAGTACAAGTCGTTGCGGAAACGCCCTGAGGAGACTTCGGCGAGCAGATCGCGGTTGGTCGCGGCAATGAGCCTCACGTCAATCTTCTTGGGCTCGAGCGACCCGACCCGCTGCACCTCGCCCTCCTCGAGCACGCGCAGCAGCTTTGCCTGGACTGGAAGCGGCAACTCGCCGACCTCATCGAGGAACAGCGTGCCGCCATCGGCGGTTTCGAAGAGTCCGGCTTTGTGATCGGTCGCTCCCGTAAACGCACCGCGGACGTGACCGAACAGTTCGCTCTCGAAGAGCGTCTCCACGACCGCCGAGCAGTTGACCGTGACGAAACGCTTCGAGCTGCGCGGGCCGAGCTTGTGCAGCGCGCGCGCGACCAGCTCTTTTCCCGTCCCGGTGTCGCCCGTGATCAGCGCTGTGCGCACGTGCGGGGCCAGACGGCGGATCAGCCCGAATACCTCTTGCATCGCGGGACCGCGGCCAACCATGCCGCAGAACTCCAGCCGCTGCGCGAGGTCGCCTTCAAGCGTCAGCACTTCCCGCCGCTGCTCCGCTTCTTCACGCGTGGTCGAAAGCAGCTGTCGGAGGCGTTGAAGGTCGAACGGCTTTGTGAGGTAGTCGAGCGCACCGAGTTTGACGGCCTCGACCGCGCTGTCGATGGTGCCGTAGCCGGTCATCAGCGCCACCTTGCAGCGGGGGCTGATGTCCCGAATCGACCGGAGCACATCGAGGCCCGTGATTCCGGGCATTCGCATGTCGAGGAGCACGAGCTCCGCGGGACGATGCCGCAGCTGCTTCATCGCGTCCTCACCGCTGGTCGTCGTCGCGACGTCGAACCCTTCGGCCAGAGCGATGGTGCCAATCAGCGTGAGAATCGCACGGTCGTCGTCGACAACGAGCAGCCGCGGGCGGTGGTTCTGCATGGTGTGAATCTGCGAAAGTGAGCGCACACAGAAGCGTGTGACGCAGCACAACTTCAGCAAGGGTGGCTCCAAACCGCCCGCCCGGCCGCACACGCCCCGGTGTGGTGCCTAAGCTGCTCTATCGACTGGAGTTGCTTGCGACTTTAGCCGCTGTAGGACAGGGGAGGACACCGGGAATCCGAGACATCGGGGCAAGATCCGTGCGTCGGCGGCACACCCCGCCGTGCGGTAACGCCCGATTTTCAGCGAAATCTGGCCCTTCGAGGCTCAGAACAGACAGAGCGGCGCGGACCCTTCGGGTCCGCGAGGCGAGCCTGAAAGGCTCGCCCCGCAGTCAGCGCAACGACGCACCGTGAGTCCGGAGCCATTGGCGCGCCGCGCGGTACTCCGAATATGCGTCGGCCACCAGGCGCCAGTACGCCGGTGAATGATCCATGCGCTTCAGGTGCATCAGCTCGTGGATGAGCACGTAGTCGCTCACCCAGAGCGGCATCAGCACCAGGCGCCAATTGAGACAGATGTGACCGTCGCGGCCGCATGACCCCCACCGCGACCGCTGGTTGCGCACGCTGACGCGCGACACCGGGAGGTGGTGCTGCCGCGCGAGCTCGATGAGGCGCGCCGGAAGATCACGATCGGCTCGCTCACGCAGGGCGCGGTGCTCCTCCACCGGAGGTCCCCCTCGCGGCAACCGCGCCCGTTGTTGCGCGACCCACTCCACGTGCTTCTGCGCGAACGCGTCGGCCTCCCGCCGAGAGCCCCCGCGCGGAATCGTGACGCGTACGCGCCCGTCGATGTCGACACGCAGGACGTACCGGCGCGCGCGACGATGGCGTACGTAATAAACGGGAGCGATTGCGACTACGCTTGTGGGTGCGCCTGTGCCGTCGAACGGAAGTCCCAACTGCATCCGTGGACTGAGAATAGTACGACAATGCCCAATGCGCAATGCCCAAAGCTCAATGCTCAACGTTGGGCTTTGCGCATTCGGCTTTGAGCATTGGGCCTTGGTGTGGAACTAATGGTGGCCCAGTAGTGATGACCGAGGTGCTCCGCGTCGATTCCGCCAACCCCGATCCGAACGCCATCAGACGCGCTGCCGAGTGCCTCCGTCGCGGCGGGCTCGTCGCCTTTCCAACGGAGACGGTGTACGGTCTGGGCGTGCACGCCCTCGATCGCGAGGCCGTACTCAGACTGTTCCGCGCCAAGGAGCGCCCCGCGAACGATCCACTCATCGTGCACGTATCGACGATCGACGACGTGGCTCCGCTCGTCGCGGAATTGCCTTCCGACATGTACGCGCTCGCAGCGCGTTTCTGGCCGGGCCCTCTGACAATCGTCGTGCGGCGGTCACGCGCGGTGCCCGACGAAGTCACGGCGGGGCTCGAGACAGTGGCGATCCGCGTGCCTTCCCACCCGGTCGCGCGGGCCCTCATCGCTGCCGCAGGACTTCCGATCGCGGCGCCGAGCGCAAACCTCTTCTCGCGACCGAGTCCGACCGACGCGATGCACGTGATCGCGGACCTCAACGATCGGATCGACATGGTTGTCGACGGCGGCCCGACCGAGGTCGGGCTGGAATCGACCGTCGTGGACCTCTCGCAGGGTTCTCCCGTTATCCTGCGGCCTGGCGCCGTAAGCCTCGACATGCTGCGAGCCGTGCTTTCGAACGTGGAGCTGCGCAATCCGACGATCGAACCCGCAACAGCACAGCGGTCGCCGGGTCTGATGTCGAAGCACTACGCTCCTCGGGCGCCGGTCACTGTCTACGAAGGCGACGTCGAGGCCGCGCTGAGCGCGCTGGTACGCGACGCCCGCGCGCTCGTTCGTGGAGGAAAGGCGGTTGCTGTGCTCGCCTTCGCGGAGGACGTTGCTCGACTCGTCGATCTGCCGGTACGCCTCGTCCATCTCGGCGGCGAACGCGAAACCGCGGACGTCGCAGCCCGCCTCTACGCGGCGCTGCGCGAATGCGACGACCTCGGAGCGGATGCTGTCCTTGCTCGCATCGCCACGACTCAGCACGCGCTGAGTGCTGCCGTCCGGGATCGGCTCCACCGCGCGGCCACCCGCATCGTGAGCGGTGCGGACCTTTAAGGTCCGCAGACCTTCGCGGACCTAAAAGGTCCGCGCCGCGAAGTCAAGGTCCGCGATTGTTGGGCACACGGCTTGCGATGGCTACCGCATGGCCACGAAAACCACAACGGCTCTCGAGACCCCGCTTCGACATTATCTGGACCGTTTGGCGGCGTTTGAGCCAGCGGATGCGCCAGTGCTCAGCCTCTACCTCGACATGCGGCCCGACCACACGGGAAGCCGGCATCATGCGTCGGCGTTCCTGAAGAAGACATTCACCGAACACAGCCGCGCGTTGACGGGCGATGCGCGAAAAAGCTTCGATCGCGATGCGGAACGGATCGAGCGCTATATATCGACGGACGTTTCGAAGTCGACCAATAGCCTCGCCGTCTTCGCATGCGCGGCCAAGGACGATTTCTTCGAAGCGCTCCAGCTCGATGTGCCGATCGACCAGCATTCGCTCTTCGTGACAGAGGTGCCTCACCTCTATCCTCTTGCCCGGCTCAACGATCAGCACCAGCGGTACGCGGCACTGCTCGTGGATACGAACTCCGCCAGGCTCTTCGTCTTCGGGCTGGGACTGATCGAGCAGCGGGCGAATGTCACAAACGCGAAAACTCGCAGAACGATGACGGGTGGATGGTCGCAGGCGCGATACCAGCGTCACGCCGACAATTTTCACAAGCACCACATGAAAGAGGTCGTCGAGGTCCTCGAGCGCGTCGTCGCCGACGAGCATCTCAATCACATCGTCGTTTCCTGTGATGAGGTGGCGAAGCCGATCCTCATGGAGCAGCTGCCCAAGCACCTCTCCGAAAAAGTGATCGACGTCATTCACCTGGACGTGAAAACGATGTCAGAACACCAGGTGCTTGCCGAGACCATGGACGTGCTTCGGCAGGAGGACGCCCGCTCGGATGCGGAGCACGTCGAGCGGATGCTCGGCGCCTGGCGCGCTGGCGGTCTTGCCGTCGCCGGGATCCAATCAACCCTCCAGGCGTTGACGATGGGACAGGTGGAGGAGCTGCTCATCACCGCTAAGCCGGATCTGTTGAAGCAGCCGAACCAGCTGTCCGACGACGAGTGTTTGAAACTGGCCGACGAACTGGTCGCCAAGGCGCAGCAGAACAGCGCGCGCATTCGATTCATCGAGGACGAGAAGCTGCTCGCGGACATCGGAGGCGTTGGCGCGCTGCTGCGTTTCAAGATCTAGGCGGCGCGGACTTTTGCTAGCGGCGCGGACCTTCTAGGTCCGCGATCCTTTTGGAGGTCTCATGAGCAGAAGCAACAAGGTCAACAAGGACCGCTACGTTCAACGTGGGCGGCTCACGCCCGACGAGATGGCGCGGCAGCGCGCACGGCAGATTCACCTCTCAAGAGGACGCGATCGTGTCACGGCTCGCGCGAAGGAGAGGGCGGCCCACCCCGTCGAACCGGCGTCCACCCCTCCTCGAAGCGGGCGCGAAGAATGAGGTTGACGACCTCGCCATAGCTGCGGATGCCCGCCTCCACGCGGTTGGCTTTCAGATACTGGTCGTAGATCTTCCAGCTCGCCCGCTGCAACGCGGGAATCTCGTTGCGGCGTAGCCGCGCGATCACGGCGTTGATGTCCTCGCGTGGACCCCGCTCCAGCGCCGCGTCCAGTCGCTCCCGATCGCGAGCGTTTACTTCGCCGCCGATCTGCCAATACAGATAAAACCATCCGCTGTACTGCGCGGCCGGCGACGCACGGACGCACGTCAGCCATCCGACGAAGTTCGCATCTGCCTCGGTGGCGTAACCGGCCAGGTGTCCCCATTCGTGCGCGGCGACGAATGGCCGCTCGAAAGGCAGGAGATCGGGATTGACGAGCACCTCGAGTCCGAACGGATTGACCATCCCATCGACGCCCGTCCATCGGAAATATGGACCGAGAAGGCTGCGCTTCAACCGCCCCGGCTCCGCCGGAGCCGCATCGCTCAGCGCGCGTTGGACCTCTGCAAAGGCGGCGCGCAGATCAGTGTTCCGCCATTCGGGCCCGAATGGCGGCCCGGTGTGCGCCGCTGCGTACAGTCGATTCATCTCATCGATCGCTTTCAGTCCGAGCTGAACGACATCCTCGGTCGAGGGCGCCACGCGATCAAGTACGAGCCGCGCCGGCATCGGCAGACGGCGATAGTTGAAGCCCCATAACAGCAGAAAGAGGATGTAGAGAACCGCGCCCATGGCCGCGAAGTGCGCGAGCGTGCGAAGGATCCTCGCCGCCGTGCGCGTGTGCCACGCATCCCGAATCGCCTGGGTCAGTGTCACGATGGTCGCGACAGTAAGCCCCACGAGCAGCACGTCCAGAATCGCGAAAGGCAGTTGGTTCGAGAGCGGGGTGATCGAGTGTTGAAGCTGCGGATAGAAGCCGATCGAGTAATGCTGCTCGAGGATCGCTGACGGCAATGGTGCGAACGCGCAGACGAGTGCGCCAATACAGGCGGCGAGCTCAGCTATTGACACCGGACCGACCCACCGCCGCCGACGCGTTTCCACTTGAGGCGGATTGTAACCGGCCATCTTCCAAGGCTCATGGGGCAACGGTCTTGCTCATCCGGTCAGTTCAAGGGGGTTTTGCACACGCAAGTGCCAGAATCCAATACGGTTCTGTTCCTCCGTGACGCCGCGACCGACAGAAGTCCCGGCTGGTGGTTGCCCATGACCCTTTTGAATAAGTCCGCTGAACTAAGCGCTGAGCTCGAAGCCATTGAACTCGCCAACCGGATGAAACACGGCGACATGCCGATTGCCGAGCCTCCTGGACCTGGCCTCGTCGCGCCAGGCGATCAGTGTCATTTCGTCGCGCCTGCTCGCTTCGGGCGTCGCCGCTCTGACAATTGCGGCCACCTTGTGCTGACAGGCGGGTGGCTCAAATTCCGCGGCACGCTCGACGTGAGCGTCGGGTGGGGCGAGGTAGCTGACGTACAGCGCGCGGGCCGCGATATTGTCGTGTCGCTCGTGGAAAGCCGACGGCTGCTGCGTTTCTCCTGCTACTCAGCCGCAGAAGCCGCGTGCGGCGGGGTGATTGCACAGCACCTGGCCAGCAGTGCCCGTCCCAACGCGGTTGACCCCCACGCCGAGTATCACGCCTCGGTCTAGCCGAGCACCACTTCTCTATGTCCTTGTTGTGGCGCTGCTCCTGGCCCCGCAGCCGGCCGGCGCGTACTCAGTGCTCGCGCACGAGTCGATGGTCGACTCCGCCTGGGACGATGTGATTGTGCCCATGCTGAGGGTCCGCTTCCGCGCGGCAGATGCGGCGACGATCACGAACGCGAGAGCGTTCGCGTACGGCGGCTCGGTCATCCAGGATCTCGGCTATTACCCCTTCGGGAGCCACTTCTTCACGAACCTTGTCCATTACACGCGCTCGGGCGATTTCGTCGAATCGCTGATTCGCGGCGCCCGAGACGTTAACGAGTACGCATTCGCGCTCGGTGCGCTGGCGCATTACACGTCCGATACAACCGGGCATCCGCTTGCCGTCAACCGCTCCGTGCCGCTCGTCTATCCGAAGCTCCGCGCGAAATTTGGCGACGAGGTGACCTATGTTGAAGATCCGAAGAGCCACATCATGGTGGAGTTCGCGTTCGACGTCGTCCAGGTTGCCAACGGCGCCTTCCTCCCGGAGGCGTACCACGACCTAGTTGGTTTCCAGGTGGCAACCGACCTGCTCGAGCGCGCCTTTCACGAGACGTATGGACTCGAGATGAAAGATGTCTTCGTCAGTGAAGATCTGGCGATCGGATCCTTCCGCTACGCTGTTGGCACACTGATTCCGCAGATCACCCGTGTCGCGTGGGAGAAGAAGCGGTCCGACATCGAGAAGCTCAGGCCGAGTGTTCAGCGCAGCGCGTTCGTCTACACCTACACGCGCACCCAGTACGAGAAGGAGTTCGGAAAAGGTTACAAGCGCCCGGGGATCTTCGCCCGGTTCTTCGTGTTCGTCGTTCGCGTGCTGCCGAAGGTCGGGCCGCTGAGGGCGCTGGCATTCAAGGCGCCGACGCCTGAGGCAGAACGGCTGTTTGGCGAAAGCTTCAAAGCGGGGCGCGAGCGTTACCGCGCGCGGCTCGAGGCCATCCGCGAGAATCGCCTGAATCTGGTGAATGCCGACTTCGATACCGGTGAACCGACGATGCGCGGAGAATACACGCTCGCGGACGAAACGTACGGCGAGCTGCTCGATCGGCTCACGTCACAGATGCCGATGACCGTCCCTGACGCGATGCGCGCGGAGATCCTCCGCTTCTACGGGACCATGGACGTCTCGAAGGCGCGTGACAAGAAGGAGCGGGAGCAGCTCGAGAAGATCGACAAGGGATTGGCGATATTGAAATCCAACCACGAAGAACCGAAGAACACGAAGGAATGAATTTCTTCGTTCACGTCGTGACCTTCGAGACGTTTCGTGAGCTTCGTGGTTGATTTCTAGAACGCGTTGCCGATGTACGGCAGCATGCGGCCGTAGTAGATCACCCCGATCCACAGGAATATCTGCGACGCGGCGAGGAATTTGACCGTGACCGGAGGCGTGTCGCCCGGTCCCATCTCCCAGAGCTCATCGTGCCACGTCACGTACAGCACGTTGGCGCCTGCGAGGAGGATGCAGAGCATCTTGAGGTGAAACGAGAGGTTCTCGATGTACTGAAAAGCCTGGCCGATGAAGAACATCATGCCGGTCACGGAGTTCGCGACAAATCCCCACACCCCCCACGGCAATAGCCGGCGAATGCCTTCGAGCGGCGCGCCCTGCAGCCACCCCATGAGCCGCAGGTTCGCAACCAGCACCACCCCGAACAGCAGGCACAGGCCCATGAAATGAATCGTCTCGAGGGTCTTCCATGCCCACGGGTGTCGGTACTGATACTGCGTGATGAAATTGCTGGCCAGCCACGCCGGCGCGACGACCCCTGTCGTCACGGTCGCGGTTGGATCCGCCAGTATCTCCGGGTGTCGGATTTCACCGCCGATGTTCGCGGCACCCGCCATCAGCACAATCGTCACAACCGAGAGCAGGAGCACCGCGGCCGTGTTGGCGGTGCTCGACGAGATGCTCCGGCGCGACTGCCACAACCCGTACCACGCGACGATGCCGGTGGCTTCCATGAAGATCAACGCAAAGAGCGCGGATCGCTGGTGGATGTCAATGAGCTCCTGCGATACGCCCGGCGCTGCCTTGAGCGCTTTCTGCGCCGAGTAGCCCGTCATGTACGTCGGCAACGCAATGAGCGCGATGATGAACAACACCGCGAGGCCGCCGCGCTTCAGGTCTTCGCTCTTCTTGACAAGCGCCAGCAGGAATACGCCGAAGCCGACAATCATGCCGACGGTCGGAAAATGATTCAGCAGCAGGTGAAGATGTACGAGTTCGGAGGGGGACAACATGGATGAATGAACCTCTCGCCGTTATCCGATCGATGCGATCTGAGCGGGAGCCGCGGGCGTCAGCAACGCGCCGCTCGACTCAACGGCGTAGGCAATCAGGCGCCCGGCTGTAATGACACCGAGCCAGAGCACGATGCAGGCGACTGCAGTCTTCCTGACACGTGGCGGCACTGCGCCGTCGCTGCGTTCGCTATCAATGAAGCCGCGCAGTCGACTCAGCGCGAAGACGCCCAGCCCGAGAAACACGAACTTGACGTACAAGACGGGAACGCGCGCATCGCCGGTCGCGTTGGTCATGAAGAGGATGCCGCCGGAAATCAGGTTGAGGACGAACCCGATCCAGAACAGACGGAACAGGACGCGCAGGGACGAGACGGGTATTGATGTTCCAACGCCCAGGAGCCTGAGGCAGATGACGAATGCCAGCCCCGCGGTCAAACCCATACCAAGCGAATGAACGAACAGCAGGAAGGCATATCCCCAGATCGAGTCGGATTCCGCAACCCAGATGGAGAGAGGGAGATTTTGAAGCCAGGTCAGAAACGATTCCATCCACAGGTCCCATCGCAGAGAGTGATCTCACCAATCATAAAATCCTCTTCCCGTCTTCTTCCCCAACTCGCCGCGCGTCACCTTATCTCGGAGGATACGCGGCGCATCGAACTTTTGTTCCCCGAGTTCCTGATGCAGGTAGTCGGCGATCTTCAGCCTCACGTCGAGGCCCACGACGTCGCTGACGCGTAGCGGGCCCATCGGGTGGCCGTAGCCGAGTTCCATCGCCGTGTCGATGTCCGCGGCGGACGCGACGCCTTCCTCGAGCATCCGCATCGCCTCCAGCCCCAGGATGACGCCGAGCCGTGACGATGCGAAGCCTGGACTGTCACGGACGAGAATCGGGGTCTTCCCCATCTTCTCTGCGACGGCGCGGACCGCGTCGATGACGGCGGGGTCGGCGCTGTCGTGCCTAATCAGTTCAACCAGCTTCATGATGTGGACCGGATTGAAAAAGTGCATGCCCACGACGCGGGCTGGCCGGCGGGTCGCTTTCGCAATGCGCGTCACCGATAGTGACGACGTATTCGTCGCAAGGATGGTGTCGTCGCCCACGACACTGTCGAGTTGTTGGAAGAGTGACCGCTTGAGCGTGAGGTCCTCGAGGATGGCTTCTATGACCAGGTCGGCATCACGAGCCGCGGCCTCGATCCCGGGCGCCCCAGTCACCCGTGACATGGCCGCATCCGCGGCCTCCTGGGTCAACTTGCCTCGCGCAACCGCGCCGATCAGATTCGACTGAATGCGATTCCGACCCGAGACAATGGCTTCTGGATTCGCGTCGGTCAAACGCGTGTCGTAGCCCGCGACCGCTGCCACTTGTGCGATGCCGTGGCCCATCGTGCCGGCGCCAATGACGGCGATCCGTCTAATCCCCAACACCTAACCCCTAACCCCTAACCCCTAACCCCTTCAGAGATTCAGATCAACAAACACCGTCTTGACCTGCGTGTAGTGCTCGAGCGCGTGCATGCCCATCTCGCGTCCGAAACCGCTCTGCTTGTAGCCCCCAAACGGCGCCGCGGTGTCATAGACGTTATAGGTGTTCACCCAGACCGTGCCGGCCTTCAATCGCTTCGCGACGTAGTGCGCCTTCTTGATGTCGCGTGTCCAGACGGCGGCCGCCAGTCCGTAGTCGGAGTCGTTGGCGCGCGCAATAGCCTCATCGACGTCGGCAAACTCGATCGCGGCGAGCACCGGCCCGAAGATCTCCTCGCGCGCGATGGTCATCTCGGGCGTGACGTCGGCAAATACAGTCGGCTCGAGGAAGAATCCCTTGCCCGTGCCGATGTCGGTGCGGTTGCCCCCGGCCACAAGTGTCGCGCCTTCCTTCCGCGCGATGTCGATGTAGCGCAGCACGCTCTCCATCTGCCCCTTCGACGAAATGGCGCCGAGCCGGGTCTTCGGATCCATCGGATCGCCCGGGACGAGCTTTTTCGTGCGGGCCACAACCTTGTCGAGGAATTCGCTCTTGATGCGGTTGTCCACGAGCAGGCGCGACCCTGCGGCGCACACTTCGCCTTTGCCGTAGAAGATGCCCGTCGTCGCCCCTCGAACAGCCGACTCGAGGTCCGCATCGGCGAAGACGATGTTGGGCGACTTGCCGCCCAGCTCCAGGGTGATCCGCTTCAGCGTGTCGGCGGCACCACGCATGATTTCCTTGCCGGTCTTGGTGTCGCCCGTGAAGGCGATCTTGTCGATGCCCGGATGGCCGACGATCGCGGGGCCGATGTCGCGCCCCTGCCCGGTGATGACGTTGATGACGCCGGGAGGAATCCCTGCCTCGTTGGCAAGATCGGCAAGCGCCAGAGCGGTCAGGGGTGTCTGCGTTGCCGGCTTGACAATTACCGTATTCCCGCACGCCAGCGCGGGTGCCACTTTCCACGACGCCAGTAAAAGTGGAAAGTTCCACGGCACGATCGCCGCGACGACGCCCACGGGCTCGCGCAGCGTGTAGGTCAGGTAGTTGCCTTTGACCGGGATCGTCTCGCCCTGAATCTTGTCCGCCCAGCCGGCGTAGTACTGAAAGCACTCCGCGGCAGCGGGGATCTCGATTTGTCGCGCCTCGAAGATCGGCTTGCCGTTGTGAAGTGTCTCGAGCCGTGCCACCTCGTCGAGGTGGGCCATGAGGCGAACGCCCAGGTTCCAGATCAATGCCCCGCGCGCGCGGGCGGACATCTGGCCCCACGGTCCCTCGAGCGCCGCACGCGCCGCATCGACGGCGGCGTCGAGATCTGCCTTCCCTGCCGCAGCGACCGACCCCACGACTTCTTCCGTCGCCGGATTGATAACCGGAATTTCCTTCCCGCCGGCAGACGCCCGCCATTCTCCGTTGATGAAGAGCTTCCCCTCCGGAACCGTGAGTGCAGCCATGGTTACCGCCCGGTAAATACGGCCGGACGTTTTTCGAGATGCGCGCGAATACCTTCGCGCGCATCGTCGCTCTGGAACAGTTGCTGCTGCAGCTCGCGCTCGAGCGCGAGGCCTTCGCCAAATCCCGCCTCGGGGCCTGATTGCACGGCGCGCTTGATTCGTCCGACGGCGCCGCTCGCCTTGGTCGGCGGCGTGAATTCCCGCGCGTACGCGAGCGCGGCCTCCAGAAACGAGCGGCCGGCGAGCTGCTCCGCGCCCCACACCTCCGTGACGAGTCCGAGCGTCGCCGCGTCGTCAAACGTCATCAGTCGGCCGGTCACCATCAGCTCCATCGCGCGCGCCTTCCCGACCAGCCGCGTGAGACGCTGCGTGCCACCCGTCCCCGGCAATACGCCGAGACCAACCTCCGGCAGGCCGATGCGTCCGCCGTCCTTCTTCGCGATACGGATGTCGGCCGCCATCGCAACCTCGAGGCCGCCGCCGACGGTGTGACCGTTGAGTGCGGCGATGACAAGCTTTGGCGTCTGCTCGAGGCGGCAGAGCGTTTCGTTGGCATGAAGGCAGAAGGCGTACTTGAACTCGGGTGTCGCTTCGCGAAGCGTCGCAATGTTGGCGCCGGCGCAGAAAAACTTCTCGCCATCTCCGGTCAGCACGATTACATGGACCGACGAATCCATCCGCGCCGCCAGCACGCCGTCGTCGAGCTCGCGCATCATCTCGTACGAATAGGTATTGGCCGGGGGTTCGACGAGCGCGATCAGCGCAACGCCGCCGGCAACGTCGTAGCGAAGCTTCGTATACGGCACGTCAGATTTGTATCACGAGGGTGTTGCGTAGTGAGTGCGGAAGCGCTCGCGCAGCTCGGACTTGCGAAACTTTCCCGCCGAGGTTCGGGGAATCTGATCGACGAATGCAACCGCATCCGGCAGCCACCACTTCGCAAAGTCGGGCTCGAGGAACTTGATCAGTTCGCTGGCCGTGACGCTGTGCCCTGGTTTGACGGCCACGACCGCCAGTGGCCGCTCATCCCATTTGGCGTGCGGCACCGCGACGACCGCCGCCTCCGCGATCGCCGGATGCCCCATTAATGCGTTCTCGAGCGCTATCGAGCTGATCCACTCGCCACCCGACTTCACAAGGTCCTTCGAGCGATCCCGTATGTCAATGCACCCGCGCGGACTGATGGTGACGATGTCGCCGGTCCTGAACCAACCGTCGTCCGTGAAGCGATCGTTGAGGTCCGCGTCGTTGTAGTAGGCGCTGGCTACCCAGGGGCCTCGCATTTCGAGCTCGCCCATCGTCTCCCCATCCCAGGGTGCGAGGCCCTGTTCCGATCGGGCTCGGAACTCCATCAATGGCACGGGGGGTCCTTGCTTTGAACGGTAGGCGTACCTTTCGCCCGGGGAAGCATCCGCGAGATCCGACGGGGCCCAGCAGACGCTGCCAACTGGCGCCGCCTCCGTCATCCCCCAAGCATGAAGCATGCGCAGCCCGTGGCGCTGTTCGAACGACCGAATGAGAGAGACCGGCGCCGCCGCCCCGCCGGTCATGATGGTGCGCAGGCACTTCAAGTTGTGCGCATCTGGCTTCGAATCGAGCGCCGCGAGCACACCGAGCCAGATCGTGGGGACGCCGGCCGCGAAGGTCACCCGCTCCCGGTCGCACAATTCCAACAGGCTCGCGACGTCCAGGCACGGACCGGGTAAGACGAGATTCGCGCCACTCATGACGGAACAAAACGGAAGGCCCCATGCGTTGACATGAAACATCGGCACGACGGGCATCACCGTTTCGCCCTCGCCGATCGCCAGTCCGTCGACCATACCGCTCATGAGCGAGTGCAACACGATGGCGCGATGCGAATAGACGATCCCCTTCGGCCGTCCCGTGGTGCCCGACGTGTAGCACATGGCTGCGGCGTCGTTCTCGCAGGAGTCTGCCGCCTGGTATCGCGACGGATCGGCGGCCGCGATCACCTCTTCGTAGTCGAGCGCGCCGTTCGCGTCGCCGCCGTTTCGCGCCATCACGATCACCCGGTCGATATCGACGTTGGACCGGAATTGTTCGAAGAGCGGAAGGAGGCTTTCGTCAATGAGCAGCACGCGATCGTTTGCGTCGTTGACGATGTAGGTTAGATCGTCCGGGTGCAGACGAAGATTCAGCGTGTGAAGAACCGCGCCGATTGTGGGGATCGCGAAATAGGCCTCGAGATGCTGATGGTGGTTCCATCCGAGCGTCGCCACGCGATCGCCGGGCTGCACGCCCAGGCCGCGCAGCGCCACCGCCAGGCGCCGCGCGCGATCGATGACCTGCGCGTAGGAATGACGTTGGATGCTCTTGTCGGGAAGGCGAGAGGTGACGTGCTTGTGACCGAATAGCGCCTCCGCCCGCCGCACGATTGCGGAGAGCGTCAGGGGGTAGTCCATTGTCAGCGCTTTCATGCCGGCGCTCCTCCGAAACCTGTGGCGATTGTCCCACCGCCATCGACCACGATGACCTGGCCGGTAACGTAGTTCGACGCGTCCGATGCGAGAAAGACCGCCACGCCCTTCAACTCCCCGGGCTCACCCACACGTCCGATCGGCGTCACGGCGCGGATGCCGTCCTCGACCATCGCAATCGACGCATCGGCCATGCGCGAGTGAAAAAATCCAGGGGCGATGGCATTCACACGCACGCCCTGTCGACCCCACGACGTCGCTAGCTCGCGCGTCAATCCCATGAGGCCCGCCTTGCTGGCGGCGTAGGCCGCATAGTACGGACCGTTGACGTTGCCTTGCATGCCGGCGATCGACGCCACGTTGATGATGCGGCCGTACTGGCGTTTCAGCATTTCCCGCCCGGCGACCTGCGAGAAGATGAACGCGCCTGTCAGGTTGACGTCGATCACTTTTTTCCACTGCTCGAGCGCCATCGCCTCCGGTCGCTCGCCCCAGGACACGCCGGCATTGTTCACCAGGATGTCGACCTTTCCGTATTGCTGGACCGTCTTGTCGACCACTGCCTGGACCTCCGAGGGGTTCGTCACGTCGCAGCGCATCCCTTCGGTGGTGAATCCGCGCGCGCGCATCGCCGCGACCTCGGCGACGAGCCACTCGTCCCGGCGGGCGCAGAGCATTAACGACGCCCCGGCTTCCGCAAGCCCCTCGGCGAACTCGGCGCCAAGGCCGCGCGATCCGCCCGTGACAATTGCCACGCGACCTGAGAGATCGAAGAGGGACGCGATTGTCCGTGATGAATAAGTCATGGTCCTGCGGCGCGAACCTTCAAGGTTCACGGGCGAGCGACTGATGCAGCCGCGAGCCGGCAGTTTACAATAGCCCTCTTATGCAAGCTGTTGTCCTCAACACCCTGGGTGATCCCGAACACCTGAAGATCGAGGAGAGGCCGGATCCGTATCCGGGACCCGGCGAAGCCGTCGTCCACCTCCGTGCTGCGGCGCTCAACCACCGCGACGTCTGGATTCGCCGCGGCCAGTACGCCGGCATCAAGCTGCCAATCGTGCTCGGCTCCGACGGTGCCGGTCAGGTCTCGGAAGTCGGCGAAGGTGTCGACATGGGTTGGATGGGGCGGGAGGTCGTCATCGATCCGTCGTTCAACTGGGGGCCCGACGACCGCGCGCAAGGCAGCTCGTTCAACATCCTCGGCTTGCCGGTGGATGGGACGTACGCGGAGAAAGTGCTTGTGCCGGCGGCAAACCTTCATCCAAAGCCGGCGCAGCTCTCGTGGGAAGAGGCTGCGGCGCTGCCGCTGGCCTCGGTCACCGCCTACCGTGCGCTTGTCACGCGGGCACGTGTACAGCCGGGCGAGACGGTCCTCGTGACCGGCATCGGTGGCGGCGTTGCCATCTGTGCGCTTCTCATCGCGAAGCGGCTTGGCGCCAGGGTCTACGTGACCTCGGGAAGTGATGCCAAGCTGGAGACCGCGCGCGGGCATGGCGCGGACGGCGGCGTCAACTATCGGAAGGACGACTGGACGAAGACGCTCATCGCGGACATTGGCGCGCGGCCGGACGTCGTGATCGACGGCGCTGGCGGCGAGACGTTCAACAAATCGCTCGACGTGCTCAAACCAGGCGGCCGCCTCGTGAGCTACGGGTCGACGACCGGCGCCGCCCAGAACCTGGAAATTCGCCGGATCTTCTGGAAGCAGTTGAATGTGCTCGGCAGCACGATGGGACCACCGAGCGACTTTGCGGCGATGCTCAAGCTGTACGAAGGAGACCTGCGTCCCGTCATCGACAAAGTGTTCCCGCTCGAGCAGGCATCGGACGCCCACATCCGAATGGAAGCCGGGGATCAATTTGGAAAGATTGTGCTGAAGATGTGAGATCGCGGACCCGAAGGGTCCGCGCCGCTCAACAAGGGTCCGCGCCGCTCAACAAGGGTCCGCGCCGCTCAACAAGGGTCCGCGCCGCTCAACAAGGGTCCGCGCCGCTCAACAAGGGTCCGCGCGGCTCAACAAGGGTCCGCGCCGCTCAGCAAGGGTCCGCGCCGCTAAACAGGGGTCCGCGAAATTACTGAGTGGAGATAGCAGACCGTCCGCCACGCAGCACGTACTTCTGAATCTTCCCCGTCGCGGTTTTCGGGAGCTCCTTCACGAACGTCACGGCGTGCGGCGCCTTGAAATGCGCCAGCCGCTCGCGCACGAAGTCAATCAGCTCGCGGTCGGTCGCCGACGCGCCGGGCTTCAACACGACGAAGGCCTGGGGAGCCTCGCCCCACTTCTCGTGCTTCACTCCCACCACGCCGACCTCCTGCACGGCCGGGTGGCGCATCAACACGCCTTCCACTTCGACCGACGAGATGTTCTCGCCGCCGCTGATGATCACGTCCTTGAACCGGTCGCGGATTTCCGCGTAGCCGTCGGGGTGTACGACCGCGGCATCGCCGCTGTGAAACCACCCGCCGCGCATGGCCTCCTCCGTCGCCTTCGGATCATCGTAGTACCCCTCCATGACGACATTGCCGCGCACGCAGATCTCGCCGAGTGTCTGGCCGTCGTGCGGGACCTCGTTCAAGGCGTCATCCAGCACGCGCAAATCGCCGGATGTGACCAGCTCCACTCCCTGGCGCGCCTTGATCACGCAGCGCTCCTCGAGGCTCAGCGACTCGTGGTCCGGCCGCGGCTCGCACACCGTGATGAACGGCGCGGTTTCGGTCAGGCCATACATCTGGGTCACGTCCCACCCGAGCTCACCCTCCATCCGCTGGATCGTCGCAGCGGCAGGCGGCGCCCCCGCAGTGATGACGCGCACTCCCCTCGGCGCGCCATTTCGCATGGGCTCCGGCGCGTTCGCCAGGGAGATCAGGACAGTCGGCGCCGCGCAAAGCGCCGTGATCGACTCCTGCTGGATCAGTTGAAACGCCAGTGCCGGGTCGACCTTGCGCAGGCACACGTGCGTGGCGCCAACGGCGGTGATGATCCACACGAACGTCCAGCCGTTGGCGTGGAACATCGGCAGCGTCCACAGATAGCGATCGGCCGGCGTCATCGGCAGGTGAATCAGCGTGCCGACGACGTTCATGTAGGCGTTCCGGTGCGTGATCATCACGCCCTTGGGCCGCGATGTCGTTCCGCTCGTGTAGTTGATCGTCAGCAGGTCGCGCTCGCTTATCGCTGCCGGCTTGAAATCGGGCGACGCGGCGTTCACCATCCGCTCGTATTCGATCCACCCCGTGCCAGACCCCTCGAGCGCCACGAAATGCTCAACCCGTTTCAACTCGCCGCGGATGCTGTCTACCGCCCCGAGATAGTCCGCCTCCGCACAAACGACGCGCGCCCCCGAGTGATTGATGATGAAGGCGAAATCATCCGGTGTCAGGCGGTAGTTGACCGGTACCAGCACCGCACCGATCTGCGGCACTGCATAAAACGACTCCAGTTGCGCGTGCGTATTCGGCGCAATGTAGACGATCCGGTCGCCTTGCTTCACGCCGAGTGCCTGCAACGCCGACGACCACCGATCGCACCGGTCGAAGAACTGCTCGTAGGTCAGGCGCTGCTCACCGTCGATGACCGCTTCGCGGCTCGGGTACAAACGCCGCGCGCGCCGCGCGAACTCGAGCGGTGTGAGCGGAATCTCCATCCTTAGCCGCGCTCCTTGGTTACGATGTGCTCGAGGTCCTTGTCGTCGCAGGGCGGGTCCTCCCAGAATGCCGCTTTCGGATCCGTGTTGAGCGGAATCCGCCGCGGGTTGCGCACCCACGGTTTCTGCAGCACGCCAGAATCGTCGATGGTCACTTCGTAGGTAACGAGGTTGCCCCTGCGCGTCACCTTTTCGACGACGTGCAACTGATCGCTGTGGAAATATCCGGGCCAGTCGAGCCATGTCTGATCGTTGAAGTTGTTGGTGTCGATCACGAGCGTATCGCCGTCCCAGCGCGCGACCGAGTCACCCTTGTACGTCGCATCGCGATCGGAGTTGTGCTCCTTGCCGATCGGGATCCACCGGAAGGTGTTCTCCGTGTCGTACAGGAACACCACCTCCGTCGGGGTCGCGACGATCTTGTTCGGGAACCCCATGCGCGGCACGCCTGCGGGACCGCACGCGAACGTCGGATCCTCGGCGTTGCCGTTCAAGTCGAGGTACTGCACTTTGTCCCAGAATTCCGGTTTGTAGATCGGCTTGTTCGGATCGGCTCGGTCGGCTACGCCGCTATCCCGCTCGAAGTTCACTGCAAGCTGGCCCGACGTGGTGCCGAGCGCCGAGCCCTGGCTGCGGGCTGGCAGACTGAAGTTGACGTTCCCCTTCTCGTCGGTCAGCTCCGTGATCTGTTTGCCGAAGCTGCCGAAGACGAAGTTGCCGCCCCACCAGCCATTGAGATCCGGATGTCCGTCGGCCATCCGCGGCGTAGGTGCGGCTGCGGGATCGGGCGCGCTCTGCTGTTGCGCGGCAGTTGGACCGATTCCGAGTGCCGCAATCACGAGGGCGAGGCCTGTGTGTCGAGCGATCATGGGAAGCCTCCGCGGACAAAGAAAAAGCCCGCGCCCGGCAATGCCGGATGCGGGCTTTTGTATATCACAGGGGCCCAGCCCTCATGACTGCGGCGCGGACCTTTCAGGTCCGCGACCTGCTAATCAGGTCCGCGACCCTGCTAACCCCGTTCCTTCGTCACGATGTGCTCCAGGTCTTTGTCGTCGCAGGGCGGATCCTCCCAGAAGGCCGCCTTCGGGTCGGTGTTCACGCGCATGATGCGCGGGTTCCACACCCACGGCTTCATCAGCACCTTCGGATCCTCAACCGTCACTTCGTACTTGATTGCGTTGCCCGTGCGGGTCAGCCTCTCCACGACACGCAGTTCGTCGCTGTGGAAATACCCCGGCCAACCGAGCCACGTCTGATCGTTGAAATTGTTCGTGTCGATCACGAGCGTGTCGCCTTCCCATGTCGCCACGGAGTCGCCCTTGTAGGTCGCATCGCGATCCGCGTTATGCGGCTTGTTGATCGGAATCCAGCGAAAGGTGTTCTCGTTGTCGTAGAGGAACACGACTTCGTTCGGGTTCGAAACGATCTTGTTCGGGAAGCCCATGCGCGGCACGCCCGCGGGGCCGCAGCTGAATGTCGGGTCCTCCGCGTTCCCGTTGATGTCGAGATACTGGACCTTGTCCCAGAACTCGGCCTTGTAGATCGGCTTGTTCGAATCGGCGCGCTGGCCGATGCCGCTATCGCGCTCGAAGTTCGTCGCCAACTGACCCGACGCGGTGCCGAGCGCCGACCCTTCTGGCCGGGCATTCAGCTGCAACGTGATGTTGCCCTTTTCGTCGGTCAGATCAGCGAGCGTCCGTCCGCCACCAAATCCACCGCCGCCGCCCCACCACCCGTTGAGGTCCGGATGACCGTCGGTCATGCGCGGTGTCGGAGCGTCATCCTGCGCCGGTGCGGGACGCTGCTGCTGCGCGGCGACGGGAGCCAATCCCAGCGCCGCGACGGCTGTTGCGACGGCGATCCCACCACCAATTAACCGAGCCTTCATGCGAGTCCTCCGAAGGAAACAGAACCGTTATTCTATGGTACCCTTTGCGGGTTTTCCACGGCGGACGCCTCGAATGCGGAAGGGTTCCGCACCACGTGTCTCCGTACGCGGCCAGGAGGAGAGGCGCGCATGCGAACCACACTACTGACCTTCGCCGCGATCACGATGCTTGCGGTCCCCGTAATGCAGGCCCAGGACGCCACGAGACCCGCGGCACAAGTGCCTGCCACACCATCCACCGCCAAGCCCGCTCCACCACCTGCAAGAGGCGGCAAGCCCGCGGCGCCGGCATTGCCCGACGCGAAGACGCTCGTGCGCGACATCGGCCGCGCGCACGGCATGCTGCGAGGGCTGCAGGAAAACGACGCGACGACAACCGCGCAGTTCCAGGCCACCGGCACCCAGTACATCGTCGGACAGGCGTTTCAGCCGGGTGGGCCGTGGCCCGCGGCGAAGCTGACGAAATACAACGTGTGGATCAACTACTCCGTGCCCGGGATGCGGATCGATCTCGAACGCACCAATCCCGACGGGCAGGTCCAGGGCGGCGGTGGTCTTCCGTTCGCCGCGCCGCAGCGCCAGATCCTCGTGGTTGGTGGCAACCGCGCGTGGAACGAAACGATGATGCCTGGCGGTCCGGCGACCCCCGCACTTGGCCAGCAGAA
>Ga0208185_1000274_pt1 | contig 28684 bp, 34 predicted proteins | sample EasRivMeERMLT700_FD_187532 | JGI IMG/M metagenome (GOLD analysis project Ga0208185, IMG submission 187532) | Soil microbial communities from meander-bound floodplain in the East River, Colorado, USA - East River MetaG ERMLT700 (SPAdes) (version 2) | ecosystem: Environmental > Terrestrial > Soil... | reverse complement strand
GCGTCCTGGCCGCGCTGGCGGATGCCGCTCACCTGCGCGCGCCCGTCGAGCAGCATGCCGAAGCAGCGGATGTTGCCGTCCTGCCAGTCGCCCTCGCCCATCTCGGCGCCGGTGGCATTGATCCAGGCGACGTCCTTGACGCCCAGCTCCTCGTTATAGACCCCGGCCAGGAAGCGCTTGCGGCGCAGGATCGGGTAGCGCTGGCGCAGGCCGATGAGCCGCTGGACGAACGTGATCATGCGCTTCGAGCGGTCGTCGTCGCTCCAGTGCACCCAGCTGATGTCGTTGTCCTGGCAATAGGCGTTGTTGTTGCCCTGCTGCGTGCGCGCGAACTCGTCGCCGGCAAGCAGCAGCGGGATGCCCTGCGAAAGCAGCAGCGTCGCCAGCATGTTCTTCATCTGCCGCTTGCGCAGGCCGTTGACCGCGGAGTCCTCGGTCACGCCTTCAGCCCCATGGTTCCATGAACGGTTGTGCGAGTGACCGTCCTTGTTGTCCTCGCCGTTGGCCTGGTTGTGCTTGTCGTTGTAGGTCGCCCAGTCGTTGAGCGTGAAGCCGTCGTGCGCGGTGATGAAGTTGACGCTCGCCCAGGGCTGCCGCCCGCGGTGGTTGAACAGATCGGGCGAGCCGCACAGGCGCGGCGCGAGCGCCGCCGGTTTAGCCTCGCCCCGCCAGAAATCGCGCACGGTGTCGCGGAACTTGTCGTTCCACTCCGCCCAGCCGGGCGGGAAGCAGCCGACCTGGTAGCCGCCCGGGCCGCAGTCCCAGGGCTCGGCGATGAGCTTCACCCGGTGCAGCACCGGGTCCTGCATTACCGCCTTCATGAAGCCGTTGTGGGTGTCGAAGCCGCCGGGCTCGCGCGCGAGGATGGTGCCGAGGTCGAAGCGGAAGCCGTCGACGTGCATCTCCTCGGCCCAGTAGCGCAGGCTGTCGGTGACCATCTGGATCACCACCGGGTGCGAAAGGTTCAGCGTATTGCCGGTGCCGGTGTCGTTGATGTAGTAGCGCTTCTGGTCGGGCATCAGGCGGTAGTACGAGGCGTTGTCGATTCCCTTGAACGACAGCGTCGGACCGAGCTCGTTGCCTTCCGCGGTGTGGTTGTAGACGACATCAATGATGATTTCGAGCCCGGCGTCGTGGAAGCGCGCCACCATCTCCTTGAACTCCTGCAGCGAGTTCGACGGGTCGGCGGCGTAGCGCGGGTCGGGGGCGAAGAAGCCGATCGAGTTGTAGCCCCAGTAGTTCGTCAGATTCCTCTTCAACAGGAATTCATCATTGATGAACGTGTGAACCGGGAGCAGCTCGACCGAGGTGACCCCGAGCGACTTGATGTAGTCGATGACTTCCTTCACCGCGAGGCCGGCGTACGTGCCGCGCTGGTGCTCGGGCACTTTCGGATGCAGCTTGGTGTAGCCGCGCACGTGCGTCTCGTAGATGATGGTCTTTTCCCACGGCACCGGGCGCCAGACCTTCTCCCGCTTCCAGTTGAAATCGGGATCGACCACCACGCACTTCGGCATGTAAGGCGCGCTGTCGCGCTCGTCGAATGAAAGATCTCCTTGAGAATCTCCTACTTTGTAGGCGAAGACGGCGGCATCCCATTTCAGCTCGCCAAAATGCGCGCGTGCATAGGGGTCGAGCACCAGCTTGTTCGGGTTGAAGCGGTGCCCTTCGTCGGGCGCGTACGGCCCGTGCACGCGGTAGCCGTAGAACGTCCCCGGCCCGATGTCGGGCACATAGCCGTGGAAGGTCTCGTCGCGATACTCCGGCAGCTCGATGCGCTCAGTCTCTCTTCCTTGATGATCAAAGAGACAGGACTTCGACCTTGGTCGCGTTGGCGGAGAACAGCGCGAAATTGACGCCTTTGCCGTCCCAGAAGGCGCCGCGGGGGTAAGGCAGGCCTTCCTTGACGCGGGAAAGCCGCAGCTCGGGTGCGTTCATGTGGAGCAGACAATAGAAGGCAAGCGCCGTGCCGCCGCCGCATGGCGCATGGTCCATCCGGATCATCCCGGTGCGATGCTTGCTCGCGTTCAGACCATGCTTTCGGGCATGTTCGACTTGCAGAGCTGGGACCGCTTCGTCCACAGCCTGCCCGGCCAGCGCTTCCAGGAGCGCTACCAGCGCAGGCAGCAGGAAAAGGGAAGCACCTGGAAGCGCTGCGGGTTCGTCTGCGCCGGCATCCTGCTATCCCTGATCGGTATCTTCTTCCTCGCCGTGCCGGGACCCGGGATCCCGATCCTGGCGGTCGGCCTAGCCTTTATTGCCCAGGAATCCGCGGTCATGGCGCGGCTTCTCGACCGCGCCGAGCTCCGGCTGCGCCGCTGGTGGAAACGCCTCCGAAGCTAGCTACAAAGAACCAGGTTCGCGAACTCGATCAGCATTCCCGGCTTGAGGTAGGCCGAGAACGCCGCTGCCGTCACGAAGGCAAAAACGGCGACGAGCAGCGCCTTAAGCCAGAGCCTGCGCATGCCGTCGCTCGGCGAGCGGCTTCTCGTTCACCGGCAGGTTGATCAGCGCGGCAAAGACGCCGAGGCCGATCGACAGGTAGAACGCGCCGGCGTAGCTGCCGGTCGTGTCATACAGGTATCCCGCGAGCCAGACGCCGACGAAGCTGCCGATCTGGTGGCCTAAGAACACGATCCCGGTCAGCGTGGCCATGTAGCGCAGGCCGAAGATCTGCCCGACCAGGCCGTTGGTGAGCGGCACGGTGCCGAGCCACAGCAGGCCGATGCCGACAGCGAATATGTAGAGCGTCAAGGGAGAAAGCGGGAACAGCACCAGCATCGTTATCAGCAAAGCGCGCACCGAGTAGATGCCGGACAGGAGGTACTTCTTGCTGAAGCGCCCGCCTGCCCAGCCGGCGCTCAGCGTACCGATGATGTTGAACAGGCCGATGAGCGCGAGTGCCGTCATGCCGTGCGTTGCGCTCAGGCCCGCGTCGGTGACGAAGGACGGCAGGTGCACGGTCAGCATGGCGATATGGAACCCGCACACGAAGTAGCCCCAGAAGAGCAGGTGGAAGCCGCGCTCCCCCAGGGCCTCCCGCAACGCCGCGCCAAGGGATTGTCCGGTTTTCGCAGAAGCCGGACGGCCGGAAACCGCGACCGCGAGCGGCATGATGAGCGCCGTCATGCCCGCCATGATGAGAAGCGCGATGTGCCAGTTGAAGCTGCCGATCAGCAGCTGGTTGATGGGGAGCAGCGCGAACTGACCGAACGATCCGGCCGCGGTCGCGACGCCGAGCGCGGTGCTGCGCCTCTCCGGCGCCACCGTGCGGCCGATGACCGCGAGCACCGTGGCGAAGGTCGCGCCGGAGAGCGCGGCGCCGACCAGCAGGCCCGCGGCGAAGTGCATCGCGATCGGGGTTTGGGCGAACGACATGCCGATGAGGCCGAGCACATAAAACGCGCCGCAAGCCGCGACCACCCGACCGGTACCGTAACGATCGGCGATCGCGCCGGCCACGGGGCCGAGCGCGCCCCACACGATCTGCTGCAGGGCGAGCGAGAACGACAGCACTTCCCTGCCCCAGCCGAACTCCAGGCTGATGGGCTGCAGGTAGAGGCCGAAGCCGGCGCGCGCGCCGAACGCAAGAAAAAGGATGATGCAGCCGCAGACGAGGACCGTGCCGGGATTCATGGAACGCAGTGTACCGGCTCGCGATGCATGCCGGGCCGGCACAGTTCCAATGAAAAAAACTCATCCCAGGAAGTAGCGCGGGATCCAGGTCGAGAGGCCCGGCACGAAGATCACCACCACGAGCGCCAGGCATTCCGCAAAGAAGAAAGGCCAGACGTGGCGCGTCGTGTCGTCGAAGGTGGTGCGCGCGATGTTGGTGGTCACGAACAGGAGCGGTGCGGTCGGCGGCGACACCGCTCCAATCTGATTGCAGATCACCATCACGAGGCCCATCTGGATCGGATCGATGCCGTAGCGCTTGCACAACTCGACCGCCACCGGAGCGAACACCAGGAGGATCGCCAGCGAATCGACAAAGGTGCCCAGGATGACCATCACCACCGAAAAGACGATCAGCACGACGATCGGGTTCTGGGAAGCCGTCGTCACCCACGCGATGGCCATGTCGTTGAACTGCATGTAGGCGAGCAGCCAGCCCATGGCCCCGGAGATTGCGATGACCGCCGACACCATGGTGGTGGTGATCGCGGCCTCGACGAAGATTCCCTTCAGGTCGCGAAGCTTGATCTTGCGGTAGTAGAAATAGCCGACCAGGAAACCATACAGGCAGGCCACCACCCCCGCCTCGGTCGCGGTGAAGATGCCGCCGAGGATGCCGCCGACGATGACCAGCGGCCCGAGCAGCGCCGGCCATACGCTTTTCAATGATGAGAATACTTTTCTAAAATCGAAAGAGCCATGCACTACCCGCAACTCCGGGTAGTCGGGGTGGTAGGTGTACATCTTCACCACCGCCATGAGGAAGAAACCCACCAGCAGCCCCGGCAGGATGCCGCCGAGGAACAGGCCGCCGATCGAGACTTGCGCGATCGCGCCGTACACCACCATCGTCATGCTGGGCGGGATGATCGCGCCGATGGTGCCGGCGCAGGCGATGAGCGCCGCGGCGAAGCCCGCCTTGTAGCCGTTCTTCTTCATCGTCGGTATCAGCACCGAGGCGATGGCCGAGGCATCGGCGGTCGAAGAGCCCGACACGCCCGACAGGATCATGGCGCACACCACCGAGGCGTGCGCGAGCCCGGCGCGCAGGTGGCCGACCAGCACCCGGGAAAAATCCACCAGCTGCTGGCTCATGCCGCCGGCGGTCATGAGCGCGCCGGCAAGGATGAAAAAGGGCAGCGCGAGCAGCGTGTAGGAGTCGAGCTGGGCGAAGCTCTTCTGCGCGAACATGGGCATCACCACGCCTGGCTCGGCGGCAATGCCGATGAAGCCGATGAGCGCGATGCACAGCAGGATCGGGATGCCGATCAGCATCGTCGCCAGCAGCAACCCGAGCATCACCCAGATCATTGCGGCGACAGCGGTTTTTCTTTAAAGAACATTCTCCTGAGGACGACGAGAAGCAGATACGCCCCGCCCACCACCATGCCGTAATACACGTAGCTCATCGGCATCTCGAGGCCGGGCGAGCTTTGCAGCTTCGCCACCTCCGAGACCTTCCACGACAGCCAGGTCAGCGCCACGGCGAACCAGATCCAGAGCAGCTCGATGAAGATGTCGAACACGACACCGAGCTTGCGCGGGAACAGCTTGCGCAGGGAGTCGACCGAAAGATGCGCGCCGTGCCGGTAGGCGATCGGGATGGCGAGGAACACGATCCAGACGTGGCAGTAGATCTGGAATTCCTCGCTCCACGACAGAGACTTGTTGAGGACGAAGCGGTTGAAGACCTGGAGCAGGCCGACCGCGCACATCGCCGCGAAGATCGCCGCGACGCCGTACTCGACGCCGCGGTCGATCCACGCGAAGAGCCTTTTCAAGGCGTTTTTCTGATCTGCTCCAGCAGCTTCTCCGCCCCGAACTCCTTCGCCAGCTCTTCCTGAGCTTTAAGGGAAGCTTTGATCAGAGGGGCGGTGTCGATCTCGTTCACTTTCATGCCGAGCTTCTTCACCTGCGCGAGCGCCTCGCCCTCGCGCTGCGGCGCCATCTCGCGCACCACTTTCGCCGCCTCGTTCGCCGCCTTCTGCAGCGCCGCCTGCTCCGCGGGATTCAGCTTCTTCCACTCGGCCAGCGAGAACACGAGGAAGGTCGGGTCCATTAGATGCTTGGTGAGCGCCATGCAGCACGCCACCTCGTACATCTTGAACGAGATGGTGGTCGCGGCGGTGTGCTCGTAGCCGTCGAGCACGCCGCTCTGCAGCGAGGTGTAGATCTCGCCGAAGTTCATCGGCGTGGCGTTCGCGCCCATCGAGTTGATCGCGGCGACGAACACCTTGGTCGGGATGGTGCGGATCTTGAGGCCCTTCAGGTCCGCGGCGTTCTTGACCTCCTTCTTGGAGGTGATCACGTTGCGGTAGCCCCAGCTCACCGCCCACGACAGCGTCTTGAAGCCGGCCTTCTCCATGTCCTGGTCGAGCTCCTTGCCGACCGGGCCGTCGAGCACGGCGAGCGCGTGGTCGTAGCTCTTCCACAGGAACGGCAGGCCGAGCACGCCGAGGCGGCGCACGAAGGAGGCGTATTCGGCCGGCCCGCCGGTGGTGCCGGCCGCGCCCGAGCCGAGGCGCATCGCCTCGATCACCTCGCGCGTCTGGCCGAGCTGGCTCGCCGGGAACACCTTGATCTCGACCGTGCTCTGCGCCGCGTTGGCGCGGTCCTGGAACTCGACCGCGAGCTTGGTGTTGTCGACGTTGGTGTCGTTCGGCCCGGCGGTATGGATACGCAGCAGTTTCTTGGTTTGCGCCGTCGCCGTGAGCGCAAAGGCCATCAGCAACAGCAGCATGAATGTTCGCTTCATGACTCTCCTCCTCTTGGACTTCGTTAGGATGCGAGCTTTTCCACCTGCGGAAGATTGCAGGCGAGGATGCTTTTGCGCAACACCTCGATCGCCTCGGGGCGCGGGAAGCTGCGCCGCCAGGCGATGCCGACACGCCGCGTCGGCACCGGCCGCGCGAACGGCACGATGCGGATCAGGTCGCTCGCTCCGCCGCTGCTCGCAGTCGAGGTCGCGGGCAGCACGGTGACGCCGACGCCGCCGGCGACCATCTGGCGAATGGTCTCGAGCGAGCCGCCCTCGAGGGTCTTGGCGAGCGGGCTGCGCTCCCGCGCGCGCACGGTGTGGCAGATCTCGAGCACCTGGTCGCGGAAGCAGTGCCCCTCGCCGAGGAGCAGCAGGCTTTCGCTCGTCAGTTCCTCGGAGGTGACGCGCTTGCGGCCTTCCCACGGATGCCCCTTGGGCACCGCGACGAGGAACGGCTCGTCATAGACGGCGCGGGTCACGATGCCGGGCTGCTCGAAAGGCAGCGCGATCAGGATCACGTCGACTTGGCCGCTCTTCAGCTCGTCGGCGAGGCGATGGGTGAAGTTCTCTTGAATGAGGAGTTGCATCGCCGGCGCCACGCGCCGCAGGATCGGGATCAGCTTCGGCAGCAGGTAGGGGCCGATGGTGTAGATCGCGCCCAGGCGCAGCGGCCCCGCCAGCGGGTCGCGGCCGGCGGCGGCGATCTCGCGGATGCGCGAGGCTTCCTCCAGCACGCGCTGCGCCTGCTCGACGATCTTCTGCCCCGACGGAGTGACGCTCACCTCGCCGGGCCCGCGCTCGAACAGCGGGAGGCCGAGCTCCTCCTCGAGCTTTTTCACCGCGACCGAAAGCGTCGGCTGCGAGACGAAGCAGGTCTCCGCCGCCCGCCCGAAGTGGCGCTCGCGCGCCACTGCGACGATGTAGCGGAGCTCCGTCAGGGTCATCCGCTGCTTACTTTCTCCTGGCCAGGAAATACAGCGGAATGCCGAGCGCCATGATGGCGAGGCCCGCGAGCACGGGCGCGCCGAACTGGACCGCGAAGCGCACATAGTTGATGCTCGAATAGAGCATCCAGACGCAGGCGAGGCAGAACGCGATCGGCACCACCGGGTAGAGCGGAACGCGGAACGCGGGCATGGCCGGCTCTCTTCTGCGAAAGACGAACAGGGTCAGGGCGGTGAGCAGGAAGAAGGTCCAGAACACCGGCGAGGTGTACGCGACCATCGCGCTGAAGCCGTCGGGCGTAGCCGCGCTCGCCCCGACCAGAACGAGCGCGATCACGCCCTGCAGGATGAGCGCATTCGCCGGCGTGCTGCCGCTCTCGCGCCAGGCGCCGAGCTTGCTGAACAGGCTGAAGTCCCGGCCGAGCGCGTAGGTCGTCCTCGCTCCCGTGAAGATCGCCGCGTTCATCGTGGTGAAAACCGACACGCACACCAGGAGCGCGAGCAGCACCGCACCCTTGTCGCCCGCGATGGCGCGCATCACGTCGGCCGCGACCGCCTTCGACTCCTTGATCCCGCCGTGGCCGAGCACGGCGAGGTACGCCAGGTTCACCAACAGGTAGATCGCCGTGACGCTCAGCACGCCCCAGACCAGGATGCGCACCATGTTGCGGCCGCTGTCGCGCACCTCGCCGGCAAGGTAGGCGGCCTCGTTCCAGCCGCCGAAGGCGAGCAGCACGAAGATCATGGCGAAGCCGAACTGTCCGAGCGATCCGCCGCCGCCGGCGGCGGGCTTGGGGGAGCCACCGGCGATCAGCCCGGCGACCGCGAATACCACCAGGCCGGCGATAAGCGCGACTTCCATGACTTTTTGCAGCGTTTTCGACTGCAGCGTGCCGGCGATATTCAGCACCGTGAGCACGATCACGGCGATCGCCGCCCATACGGCCGAGGACTTCTCCCCCAGGCGCACGATCTCGGAGGCGTAGTCCCCGAACACGAACGCCACCGCGGCGATCGCGCCGGTCTGGATCACCGTCATCCGCGACCACGCGAAAACGAAGGCCACGCCGCGGCCCATGCCGCGAGTGAGGAACATGTATTCCCCGCCCGTATCGGGGTGGCGCGACGCGAGCTCCGCGTAGACCAGCGCCCCGCAAAGCGATACCAAGCCGCCGAGCAGCCAGGCGAAGAGGAACGTCGCGGTCCCCGAGGTCGCGCCGGCAACCGTCGAGGGCGCCTTGAAGATCAGCGCGCCGACGATCATGCCGATGGTGAGGAAAACGCCGTCGCCGACCGACAGCAGCTGCCTGGGCGCTACCGCGCTCTGTTTGCCGTCCAAGGAAAGCTCCTCTTGTTATTGCCATCGGAAATGGTGACCTCGCCGGCGATGCGGTCGTCCTTCAGCGTGCCGACGAAGTAGTGATGCCAGGCACGGCCGTTGACGATGCCGGTGACGATCAGCTTGATCTCCTCGCCGCGAAGCCGGCTGTTGCGCACCAGCAGGTCCCTGCCCTGCGCCGCGACGTCGATGTCGAGCTCTTGGTACTTTTGCTTGATGGCAAACTGCCAGCGCCCGCCGTGCCCGGGGAGCTCGCTCCACCACGCGCCCTTCGCATCGGCCGGCACGATCCACAGCTCGACGCGCGACACCCCGCCGACACCGACCGGCTTCTCCGGCGCGCGCATCTCCAGCCTCTCGTCGGGCGGCCAGTCGCCGATGCCGCCGTCGTGCGACACGATGCGCGTGCCCGGCTTGAGCTTCAGAAGCCGCGGCAGCAGCTTGGCGTTGAAGTCCGGCAGCAGGTAGAACGCGACCACCGTCGCGCCGGACAGGTCGGTCTCAAAGATGTCTTTGGTTAGAAACTGAACCTTGTCCTCGACTCCCGCCTTTTTCGCGTTCTCGGTCGCGTGCTTCACCAGGTTCGGGTCGAGGTCGACGCCCAGGCCGCGCGCACCGCGCTTCGCCGCCTCGATGATGATGCGCCCGTCGCCGGAGCCGAGATCGATGACGTAGTCGTCCTTCTTCACTTCCGCCATGCGCAACATGCGCTCGACGATCTCCATCGGCGTCTGCACGTACGGCACCGTGCCGTCGTCCCAGGCCCAGGCCTGCGGCTGCGCGGCCGCGGGAAGCACGGCCATGAGCGCCGCGGCTATCAAAACCCTGGGTTTCATACAGAGCGGCTAAGTCTAACCGGACTAAAATTGCGGGCCGCGCCCCGGTAGCTCAGTGGATAGAGCAGTCCCCTCCTAAGGGACAGGTCGCACGTTCGATTCGTGTCCGGGGTGCCACATCGCATTTCCTTAATTTAAACAATGACATCGGGACGGCCGTGAATCCGTTGGCAGGCCGCGGCGGGTAGTATTGCCTTTGCCTCATTGTCCGACCGGGCGTAGAGTCGCGACCATAAAAGCAGTACCAGAGGGGGTGGGATAAGGAGCACAGTATGAAACTCTCCAAAACAATAATTCTCGGCCTGGCGCTCGCGGCTGGCGGGTGCTCGATGCTCGAGGTCAAGCCGCTCGCCAAAGAAACTCTGAAGAACTCCCAGGGCCACGTCGTCGGCTACCGCGAAAAGCTGTTCGACGGCGCCGCCGGCGAGGAGCTCGACCGCGTGGTGATCTTCACACCGCGCTACAGCGAGCGCGGCGCGGTCGTGGCCTACGAAGAGCGCATCAAGGGCGGCGTCCTGCTGCACGACCTGAAGGGCAAGCGCATCGGCTCGCGCTACGTTGACCTGAGGAGCCGCGGCAGCAACGCCCGCAACGGCGGCCTCACCATCGTGTTCGTGCCGCGCGAAGCCGACCGCCTCGCGGTCGCGCAGGTCACGATCGAGGAGATCAAGCAGCACCTGAACATCACGAACTAGGGGTTTTCCCCGACTAGAAATCCGCGGCGCCGGCGGCGACCGCGGATTTTTTTTGCATGCGGCGGTGCTGCCAGATCGACAGCACGATCGAAGCCGCCGCCGCCGCGAGCAGCAGCGCCGATATCGGCCGCGTCACGAACAGCCACAGGTTCGAATCCGTCATCAGCGAGCGCACCAGGTTGATCTCGATCTGGTCGCCGAGGATCACGCCGAGGATGAACGGCGCGAGCGGGAAGCCGAGCTTCACCATCAGGTAGCCCAGGATTCCGAACACGAACAGGACATAGACCGTGGCCATGCTGTTCCCCAGCGCGTAGGCGCCGACCACGCACAGCACCAGCACCACCGGGAACAGGATCGATTTCGGCACGATCACGATGCGCAGCACCCAGCGCACGCCGAGGAAGAGAAGAATCAGCACGAGCGGGTGGGCGAGGATGTACGCCGCGAACATGCCGTAGGCGAGCGCCGGGTTCTGCGAGATGAAGAGCGGCCCGGACTGGATGCCGTGGATGGTGAGCGCGCCGAGCATCACCGCGGTCACCGCGTCGCCCGGGATGCCGAAGGCCATGATCGTGACGAGCGAGCCGGCGACGTTGGCGTTGTTCGAAGCCTCGGAGGCGATGATGCCCTCCGGGATGCCGCTGCCGAACTTCTCCGGGCGCGACGAGAACTTCTTCGCCTGGTCGTAGGCGAGCATGTTGGCGGCGCTGCCGCCGATCGCCGGCAGCACGCCGATCACCAGGCCGATGAACGTCGACCAGAGCAGCAGGAACGGCCGGGAGAGGATTTCCCAGAGCACCTTGACGTGGGAGACGGCGAGGTTCAGCGCCGCGCTCAAGGCCTCAGTATTTTTTGTGGATTTCTCAAGCTCGCTCATGATCTGCGAGAACGCGAACACGCCGATCAGCACGGGGAGAAACGGAATCCCGCCCTCGAGCCACGAGATGCCGAGCGCGAGCCGCGGCTGGCCCATCACCGGGTCGTTGCCGAGCACGGTGACCACGCAGCCGAGCGCGCCCGAGAGCAGGCCCTTGACGAGCGAGCTCTCGACGAGCCCCGCCACCATCGAGAGCGCCAGCACGAAGAGCGCGAAGTACTCCCAGGGCCCGAACCTGAGCGCGAGCTGCGCGAGCGGGCCGGTCGCCGCGACCAGCACCACCGCGCCGAGCAGGCCGCCGAGGATCGAGGCCCAGATGCCGAGCCACAGGGCCCGCCCCGGCTCGCCGTTGCGCGACATCGGGAAGCCGTCGAAGGTCGTCGCCACCGCCGAGGGCTTGCCGGGGATCCCGAGCAGGCAGGAAGTGATCAGGCCGCCGGTCTCGCCGCCGACGTAGACGCCGATCATGCAGGCGAGCCCCTGCAGCGGCTCGAGGCCGAAGGTGAAAGGCAGCACCACGATCACGGTCATGGTGATGGTGATCCCAGGCAGCGCCCCGCCGACCACCCCGATCAGCGTGCCGATGAAGAGCGGCACCAGGTACTTCACCTGGAACATGTCGAGGAGTCCGACGCCCAAGAGCTCGAACATCAGAAGTTCGTCCAGCGACCGCGCGGCAGGAGAACGGTCAGATAGCGCTCGAACACGTAATAGACGACGACCGTGGTGATCGCCGCGACCAGCAATACGCGCGCTGCGCTTTTCAAGCTTCTCGGTGGATCAAGCAGGGCGTTGGATGCGGCGACATAAAGAAATGTCGAGATGCGAAAGCCGAGGTAAGGCAGTGCGCCGACATACACACCGAACAGCGCGAACATTTCGATCACCAGGAGGTAGTTGAGCGACTCCCTCGCCCTGACGCTCTTTTCGGAAAGAAAATCCGAAACGACAAGAGCAAGCGCGAAAACCGCCGTTACCGCCAGGACGATGCGCGGGTAGTAGCCCGGCCCGATCGGGACGAGCGGGTTGTCCTTGAGGCCGAGGGTGAGCGCGAAAAGAAAAAGGCTCGCGGCGAGTACCGCGAGCCCGCTCCAGCCGTCCTTCGACAAGTTCAACGCTTCAGCAAGCCGAGATCTTTTGCAAGGTTCCGGTTCAGATCATCGTTCTGCTTGAGCCACTTCGCGTACGCGGCGCGGTCCAGGTAGCGCACATCGGTGCCCTGCAGCTTCATCGCCTGCGCGAACTCGGGCTCCTTCGCCGAGGCGGCACACGACGAGGCGAGCTTCGCGATCACGTCGGCCGGCGTGCCCTTCGGCGTCATGATGCCGCGGTTCACGTCGTACACCACGTTGACGCCGAGCTCCTTCAGCGTCGGCACGTTCGGCATCTCGGGATGGCGCTTCTCGGTGGCGATGCCGAGGAACTTGAGCTGCCCGGCGTCGACCTTGCCCTTCTGCGTGAGGTTCGAGTCAGTGAGGTCGACGTGGCCGCCGAGGATCGCGTTCATGCGCGGCGCGAGGCCCTCGTACGACACGTACTTGAACTTCACGCCGCTCGCCTTCTCGATCAGCGCCGGGAAGAAGTGGCTGGTCGACGCGAGCGTCGCGCCCACGGTGATCTGTCCCGGGCGCGCTTTCGCGTCGGCGAGGAGGTCCTGCCAGCTTTTCCACGGCGTCTTCGGGCTCGCCGTCAGCACCGAAGGCGTGGACGAGATCAGGCAGATCGGCTCGAAGTCGGTGTACTGCACGTCGGCGACGCCGGCCCAGTAGGTGGAGTGGATGTAGTCGTGCACCGCGTACAGCGTGTAGCCGTCGGGCGGGGAATCCTTCGCTTCCTTCGCGCCGCGCGTGCCCGAGGCGCCGCCGACGTTCGCGATCACTACCGTTTGGCCGAGGTGCTTCTGCAGCACCTGGCCGAACGGGCGGAAAATGTTGTCGGTGTCGCCGCCGGCGGCCCAGGGCACGATCATCTTGATCGGCCGCTCCGGGTAGGCGGCGTTGGCCACAGAAGAGACCAACCCGAGGACGACAATGGCAAAAACTTTTCTCATGTGAAGGTCCTCCTCCAAGGATGCGGCGATCTTACCTGAAGCTCGCGATCCAACGGCGGTCGATGCTGTCCTTCCACCACCACACCCAGCGGCCCTGCGCGCTCCAGTCGCCGCGCTCGGCGATCCCATAGCGCGCGCCGCAGCTCAGCAGGGTCAGCGCTTTTTCCTGCGGCACGTAGGGCTCGAAGGGCGCGCCGACCACGAGGCGGCGCAGGTTGTCGATCAGCGATTCACCGTGGCGCACCGCGTACACGCCCGACTTGGGATGCGGCGAATCGCGCAGCGTGCCGCAGTCGCCGAGCGCAAATACCTCCGGGTGGGACACGCTCTGCAGCGTGGCGTTGACCAGGACGAAACCGCGCTCGTCGGTCGCGAGAGCCGATTGCCGCAGCCACGGCAGCGGCGCCGGGCCGGTGGCAAGCAGGACGAGATCGAAATTCTGCCGCGCGGCGCCTGCGATCACCACCGGGCCGGGCTCGATCGCGGTGACCGGCATGCCGGGCCTGAAGTCCACCTTCCTGCGGCGCAGCTGCTGCAGCACGCGGGGGGCGAGCACCGGCGTCTCCGAGTACAGCGTCACCTGCGCCCCGCGGTGACGCAGCGCCATCGCGAGCTCGGCGCCGGCCGCGCCCGCCCCGACCACCGCGACCCGCTCGGCGATGCGCAGCTTCGCGAGGAACTCGTCGAACGGCTTCACCGCGAGCGCATGCTCCGCGCCGGGAATCGAGCTGTGGATGAGCGAACCGACGTTGAACGAGACCACGTCGTAGCTCGAACTGCGCCCGTCCTTGAGCACCACGAGCCTCTTTTGCGCGTCGAAGCGCTCGACTACGCCCGGCTCGAACTCCACGTAACCGCGCTCGGCGAGGGCCGCGACGTCGATCTCGGCCTCCGCGCGGCGGTAGTGCCCGGCCAGGATGCCGGGCAGCATCCCGGAATAGACCTGTCTTGCGAACGGGCTTACCAGGGTGATGCGCGCGCCGTACAGCGGCTTCTGCGCCAGGCTGCGCAGGACTACGAGGTGCGCGTGCCCCGCGCCGATGAGCAGGACGCGCTTCACGCCTTCTGCAGCTTAGATTCTTCTCGTTTGCGCAATTCCTTGCGCTGGACCTTCCCGGTCGTGGTCATCGGCAGCGCATCGATGAACTCGATCTCGCGCGGATACTCGTAAGGCGCGAGCCGGCCGCGCACGTGGTTCTGTATGTCTTCAACCAGGCTCTCCCCCGGGGAATAGTCTGGCTGAAGAACCACGAACGCCTTGACGATCGAGCCGCGCGCGGCGTCGGGCTTGCCGATCACGGCGGCGTTGAGCACCGCGGGGTGCTTCACCAGGCAGCTCTCGATCTCGGCCGGCCCGATGCGGTAGCCCGAGCTCTTGATCACGTCGTCGGAGCGGCCCTGGTACCAGAGGTAGCCGTCCTCGTCCATCTTCGCCTGGTCGCCGGTGCAGCCCCAGTCGCCGATGAATTTTTCCCGGGTGGCCTGCTCGTTCTTCCAGTACTCGAGGAAGAACACCGGATCGCGCTCGCCGTTGCACGAGCGGTGGACCGCGATCTCGCCGAGCTCTCCCCTTTTCACTTCCACCCCTTTGTCGTCGATCACCGCGACCCGGTGCCCCGGATACGGCCGCCCGATCGAGCCCGCCTTCGCCGGCCAGGCGCTCTGGCAGTTGCCCACCACGTAGTTGATCTCGGTCTGGCCGAACATCTCGTTGATCGTCACGCCGAGATGCTCCTTCGCCCACTCGAACACGGTGACGCCCACCGACTCGCCCGCGCTCATGATCGAGCGCAGGTTGAGGTCGTACTTTCCCCTGGGCTGCGGCACCGCCTTCATCATCAGCTTGAGGGCGGTGGGAAAGAGGAACGAATTGCGGATGCCGTACTTTTCGATCAGGTAATACGCCTTCTCGGCGTCGAACCGGCCCCGGTAGCCGAGGATCGGGATGCCGAAGAGCCACGCCGGCAGCAGCGCGTCCATCAGGCCGCCGGTCCATGCCCAGTCGGCGGGAGACCAGAACACGTCGCCGGGCTGCGGGAAGAAGTCGTGCGAATGCACGAAGCCCGGCACGTTGCCGAGCAGCACGCGGTGCGCCTTGAGCGCGCCTTTCGGCGGCCCGGTGGTGCCGCTGGTGTAGATGATCAGCGCCGGCTCGTCGGCCTTGGTCTCGACCGGGGCGAAACGCGAGCTCGCGCTTCCGAGCAGGTCCTCCCAGCGCTTCAGGTTCGACTCGTTCGCGCCGCCGACGCCGATCACGTGGCGCAGGTGGGCAAGCCGGTCCTTGATCGCCCACAGGTTGGCGATCGTGCCCGGCTCCACGATCGCGATGGACGCTTCGGCGTGCTGCAGGCGGTACTCGAGCGCGTCGGGCCCGAAGAGGTGCGACAGCGGCAGCGCGATCGCGCCCATCTGGAACACCGCGATATAGGCGATCGCGGTCTCCGGGCGCTGCGGCAGGATGATCGCGACGCGGTCGCCGCGCTTCACGCCGAGCCCGGCGAGCGCGTTGGAAAGCCGGTTCGCCGCCTGCTGGATGTCCCAGAACGAGTACGCCGCCATCGCGCCCGATTCGTCTTCCCAGTAGAGAGCGAAACGATGACGCTCGCCGGCCCAGTCGCCGCAGCACGCGCGCGCCATGTTGTAGCGCTCCGGAACGTCCCAGCGAAAGCTCGCGTAGAGCTCTGCGTAGCGGTCGGGCATGCGAGGATTCTATACTTCGCCGAATGGGGTCAGACGCACGGCCAGAGGCTTTCGTGTTCGACGCGTACGGAACGCTCTACGACGTCCACTCGGTCGCCGCGCGCTGCGAGTCCTGCTTCCCGGGAAAAGGCGCGCAGCTCTCGCAGCTCTGGCGCGCGAAGCAGCTCGAGTACACCTGGCAGCGCAGCCTGATGCAGCGCTACGCGCCCTTCTCCACCGTGACGCGCGAAGCGCTCGCCTATTCCTGCGAGGCGCTCGGACTGGAACTCAGCGTCGCGCAGATGGAAGGCTTGATGAGCGAGTATCTCAGTCTTGCCGTCTACCCCGACGTTCGCGCTACGCTGGAAAAATTGAAGTCCAAGCGCGCGATCCTGTCGAACGGCTCGCCGGACATGCTTCAGCCCCTGGTCAGCCACTCCGGATTGCGATTCGACGCGGTGATCAGCGTGGACGAGCTGAAGATCTTCAAGCCCGCGCCGCAGGTTTACGAATTGGCGGCAAGGAAGCTCAACACCGAGAAAAGCAGGATCGCGTTTGTCTCCTCCAACTGCTGGGACGCGCTCGGCGCGAAGTCCTACGGCTTCACGGTCTATTGGATCAACCGGGCCAAGGCGCCCGTCGACCGGCTCGGTTTCAAACCTGACGCAGTGCTGACTTCGCTGAATGAAGTTCTGCTGTAACTGCGCCGCGCCGGTGGTCAAGCGCGTCCCGCCGGGCGACAACCTGCCGCGCTGGGTCTGCGACCAGTGCGGCGAGATCCACTACCAGAATCCGCGCCTGGTGGTGGGCTCGATCCCGGAGTTCGAGGGGAAGCTGCTGCTGTGCCGCCGCGCCATCGAGCCGCGCTACGGCTACTGGACGCTGCCCGCGGGATTCATGGAAAACGACGAGACGACCGCGCAGGCCGCGCTGCGCGAGACGCTCGAGGAAGCCGGCGCGCAGGTGGAGCTCGGCGCGCCCTTCACCATGATCTCGGTGCCGCACGTGAACCAGGTGCACCTCTTCTACCGCGCGCGGGTGCTCGGCCTGGAATTCAAGCCGGGCGAGGAAAGCCTGGAAGTCGCGCTCTGGGAAGAAGGCAGGATTCCGTGGAAGGAGATCGCCTTCCGGACCGTCGGCCTGACGCTGAAGCGCTGGTTCGCTGACCGCGGCCGCGGCGCTTTCGGCTTCCATGCGGAGGACCTACAATAAAGTCACAACAAGGGGAGGTCGGAAAATGAAAATTCTCATCGGGTTGTTGCTCGCGCACGCCCCTGCCGCGCTCGCGCAGGCGCCGGCGGCCGCGCCGAAGATCGACGCCGCCAACACGGCGTGGATGCTCACCGCGGCGGTGCTGGTGCTCTTCATGACGCTGCCGGGTCTCGCCCTCTTCTACGCCGGCCTGGTGCGCACGAAGAACGTGCTCTCGGTGCTGATGCAGTGCTTCGGGATCACGTGCGTGGTGACGCTCGCCTGGGTAGCGGTCGGCTACAGCATCGCCTTCGGCGACGGCAACGCCTGGTGGGGCGGGCTCGGCAAGAGCTTTCTCTCCGGAATCCAGGTGAGCACGGTGAAGGGAAGCATCCCCGAGACGGTGTTCGCGATGTACCAGCTCACCTTCGCCATCATCACGCCGGCGCTGGTGATCGGCGCCTTCGCCGAGCGCGTGCGCTTTGGCGCCATGCTGGTCTTCAGCGTGCTGTGGCTCCTCATCGTGTACTGCCCGATCGCCCACTGGGTCTGGGGCGACGGCTGGCTGATGAAGCGCGGGCTGATGGACTTCGCCGGCGGAACGGTCGTTCATTTGAACGCGGGCGTCGCGGCGCTGGTGTGCGCGGTGGTGCTCGGCCGGCGGCGCGGGTTCCCGGAGACCGCGATGCCGCCGCACAACATGACGATGACCATGACCGGCGCGGCCATGCTCTGGGTGGGCTGGTTCGGCTTCAACGCCGGCAGCGCCCTCGCCGCCGACGGCGCCGCCGGCATGGCGATGCTCGTCACCCACATCGGCGCGGCCACCGGCGCGTTCGCCTGGATGCTTTGCGAATGGCTGCGCTACGGCAAGCCTTCGGCGCTCGGCATCGTGACCGGCATGGTCGCCGGGCTGGGCACCATCACGCCCGCCTCGGGCTTCGTCGGGCCGATCGGCGCGCTGATCATCGGTGCGGCAGCGGGCACCGCGTGCTTCTTCGCGACCAGCTACATGAAGCGTGCGCTCAACGTCGACGATTCGCTCGACGTATTCCCGGTGCACGGCGTCGGCGGCCTGCTCGGCACGGTGCTCACCGGCATTCTCGTTTCCGCGACCTTCGGCGGGATCGGCTATCCGGAGAAAGTGACGATGGGCGATCAGGTCATGACCCAGGTCATCGGCGTGGTGGCGACCGCGGTCTGGTCGGGCGTGATCACGTGGATCCTCCTCATGCTTGTCGACGCGATCGCGGGCATGCGCGTTGCTCGCGAGGAGGAGCACGAAGGACTGGATACCGTGCTGCACAACGAGAAGGGGTACAACCTGTAAGAGCATGGAGCGCCGTGGCTTCATCAAGTTCTGCGCCGCATCGGCCGCCGCTTTCGGTTCTCCCGGCGTGGCGGCCGACGCCCGGGCGCAGTTCTACTCCAGGGCCCGGCTGGTCGACGAGAACGGCTTGCCGCTGCGCGCCGCGGCGATCGCCGTCAACCGGAACTTCATCTTTCACTACCCGTTCGCCGCGACGCCCTGTTTCCTTCTGAATCTGGGCAAGGCGGTGAAGCCGGCGCAGCTCAAGACGCTCGCCGGCGAGCCCTACGAATGGAACGGCGGCGTCGGCGCGGTGCGCTCGGTGGTCGCGTATTCGGCGATCTGCGCGCACCGGCTCTCCTATCCGACCAAGGACATCAGCTTCATCAGCTTCCGCACCGAAAAGAGCGCGCGCAACCGCATCGCCAACGTGATCCACTGCTGCTCCGAGCACAGCCAGTACGACCCCGCCGAAGGCGCGCGCGTGGTCGCCGGCCCGGCGCCGCAGCCGCTCGCCTCGATCCTCCTGGAATGGGATTCCACGACCGATGAAATCCACGCGGTCGGTACCCTCGGCGGCGAGATGTTCGCCGAGTTTTTCGACAAGTTCGACTTCAAGCTGCAGCTGGAGCACGGCACGCCGCGCGCCCCGGTGGCCGACAGCTGCGTCGTGCAAGAGCTCGACAACTACTGCAAACAACAGGTGAAGTGCTAGCCTGGCTCGAAAGCAAGGATCCCTTCCCGCCGGTCGAGCGGGCGCTGAAGAATCCCAATGGGCTGCTCGCCGCCGGCGGCGAGCTCACGCTCGAGCGGCTGCTGGAGGCCTATCGCCGCGGCGTCTTCCCCTGGTATTCCGGCGCCGAGCCCGTGCTGTGGTGGTCGCCGGATCCGCGCATGGTGCTCTATTGCGCGGAGCTCAAGGTGCCCCGCTCGCTCGCCAAGAGCGTGCGCAACAAAGGCTTCGAGGTGCGTGTCGATACCGCTTTTGCTGCGGTGCTCGAGGGCTGCGCCGACCGCCCGCAGACCTGGCTCGGAGCCGACATGCGCAAAGCCTACCTGCGCCTGCACCGGGCGGGCTACGCCCACTCGTTCGAGACCTGGCTAGGGCGCGAGCTCGTCGGCGGGCTCTACGGCGTTTCGCTCGGCCGGATGTTCTACGGCGAATCGATGTTCTCCCGGGCGACCGACGCCTCCAAAGTCGCCCTGGTAGCTCTGGTCGGGGAACTTCGCAAGCGTGAATTCCCTCTCATCGACTGCCAGATGCACACGCCGCTCCTCGCCTCGCTCGGCTCCCGCGCCATCCCGCGGCGGTCGTTTTTGCGCGCAATCGCCACGTTGGTAAACTACGCTGAGCCTCCCGGAAAGTGGAGCCAAAGGACACTAGCGTCCTGCCAAGATGTCACGACTTAACGACCTGCCGCATGCGGTCCTGCAGTTCTACGTAACTGCGCCCTATCCGTGCAGCTACCTGCCGGACCGCATGGCGCGCTCGCAGGTGGCGACCCCGAGCCATCTCATCAACACCGAGCTGTACGGCGACCTGGTCAAGGCCGGCTTCCGCCGCAGCGGCATCTTCACCTACCGTCCGCATTGCGACGCCTGCCGGGCCTGCGTCCCGGTGCGCATCCCGGTGGGGCAATTCAACGCCAACCGCTCGCAGCGCCGCGCCTGGAAGCAGCACAGCACGCTCACCGCACATCCGCAGCCGCTCAAGTTCCGGCTCGAGCACTACGCGCTCTACCTGCCGCGGCTGTCGAAGCGCCATTCGGGCGGCGGCATGGACAACGACAGCCGCGACCAGTACTCGCACTTCCTGCTGCAGAGCCGCGTCGATACGCGGCTCATCGAGTTCCGCGACGCCGGCCAGCTCGTCATGGTTTCGATCGTGGACTACCTGCCCGACGGCCTGTCCTCCGTCTACACGTTCTACGAGCCCGACCGGCGCACGGCGAGCTTCGGCACCTACAACGTGCTGTGGCAGATCGAGCAATGCCGCTCCCTCGCCCTGCCTTATCTCTACCTCGGCTACTGGATCCGCGAGAGCCCGAAGATGGCCTACAAGTCCAAGTTCGAGCCGATCGAAGGCTTCGTCGGCGGCATCTGGCGCCGCCTCGGGCGCCGGCTGACCGAAGACCCCAAGGAAGAGAAGCGGGCGTGAGCGTTCAGGCGAGAGGGCTTTGAACCTCTACCGGCTCGCCCGACCGCTCCTTTTCTCGCTAGACCCCGAAACAGCCCATAGAGTTGGCCTCAACCTGGCCGCGCTCGCGCCCCGGCGGCGCTTGCACTGCCCGGTAAAGGCCATGGGCCTGGAATTCGCGAATCCGGTCGGCTTGGCGGCCGGGCTGGACAAGGACGCCGCGCACATCGACGCGCTCGCGCGCATGGGCTTCGGCTTCATCGAGGTCGGTACCGTGACGCCGCGGCCGCAGCCCGGGAACCCGCGCCCGCGCCTCTTCCGCATCCCCGAGAAGGAGGCGATCATCAATCGCTTCGGATTCAACAACGTCGGCGTCGACGCGTTCCTGCAGAACGTGGCGCGCGCGCGCTGGCGCGGGGTGCTCGGCATCAACATCGGCAGGAACGCCGACACCCCGGTGGAACGGGCCATCGACGACTACGAGCTCTGCCTGCAGAAGGTCTACGCCGCGGCGTCCTACGTGACGATCAACGTGTCGTCGCCGAACACCGCCGGGCTGCGCTCGCTGCAGGAACGCGATGCGCTCGAGGACCTGCTGGGCAGGCTGAGCGCCGCCCGGCAGGATCTGTCGCGGCAGCATGGCAAGCGCGTGCCGCTGGTCCTGAAGATCGCGCCCGACCTCGCGCCGGAGGACATTCCTTCCATTGCGGCCTCGGTACAGCGTCACGCCATCGACGGCGTCATCGCCACCAACACGTCCCTCTCGCGGGAGGGCGTGGCGAACCTGCCGCATGCCGACGAGGCCGGCGGTCTTTCGGGTGCGCCGATTCGCGAGCGGGCGACGCGGATCTTGAAGGAGTTTTCGTCCAGCCTTCCGGAAACGACGCTGTTCGGCGCCGGCGGCATTCTCAGCGGCCGCGATGCGGCGGAGAAATTTTCCAATGGGGCCGCGCTGGTGCAGCTCTATACCGGGCTGATTTACCGCGGCCCGGGACTGGTCGCCGAATGCGTATCGGCATACCGCGCGAAGTAAAGGACGGCGAGCACCGGGTTGCGCTTTCACCGGCTGCCGTTCGTTCGCTTTCGAACGTCATCGTCGAACCGGGGGCCGGGCAAGGCGTCGGGTTCTCCGATGACGACTATCGGGCGGCGGGTGCAAAGCTCGGCAACCCCTGGGACTGCGACCTCGTCGTGAAAGTGAAGGAGCTGCAGGAATCGGAGTACGCAAGACCGCGGCCGGGCCAAACCGTGTTCGGCTTCCAGCACTTCGGCCCGGATCCGGAGCTGCTCGACGCGGCGCTCGCCTCGGGCGCGACCTACATCGCCTATGAGACCGTCGGCCAGGCCGGCGGGCGGCTGCCGATCCTGGCGCCGATGTCCGCCATCGCAGGCAGGCTCGCGGTGCAGGTGGGCGCATGGTGCCTGCAGAAGCAGAACGGCGGCAGCGGCGTGCTGCTTCCCGGGCTCGACGGCATCCCGGCCGGGAAGATTGTCATCCTGGGCGCGGGCAATGTCGGCTCCAACGCGCTCGCCGTGGCCTACGGGCTCGGAGCGCGCGTGGCCGTATTCGCCAAGAGCGAGAAGCGCTTTTCCGGGTTGAAAGCAAAGTACCCGCAAGCGGGCTTCCACGTCGGCCCCCTCGGCCAAACGCTCGTCGATGCCGATCTCGTCATCGCGGGCGTGCTCACGCCGGGCGAGCTGTCGCCGAAGCTGATCGATCGCAGGACCTTAAGAAACATGCGGAAAGGCTCGGCCCTGGTCGACGTCGGAATCGACCAGGGCGGGATCGCGGAGACTTCGCGGCCGACCTCGCATAGCGAGCCGACCTATGTCGAGGAGGGCGTAGTGCACTACTGCGTGCCGAACATGCCCGCCGCCTGCGCGCGCACCGCGAGCCTTGCGCTCGAGAAAGCAGTATTGCCCTACGTGAAGACCCTCGCAGCCGGCTCGGTGGATGCCGATTTGAAAACCGGTATCCAGGTCAAGGCCGGAAAAGTGACGCACGAGCACCTCGCCCGCGATACAGGGCGGGCATACTCAGGGCTATGAAGAGGCAGGCAGTCGCACTCATCGATGAAAGTCGCTGCATCGGCTGCACGCTGTGCATCGACGCCTGCCCGGTGGACGCCATCGTCGGCGCGTCGCAGCTCATGCATACGGTGGTCGAGCCCTGGTGCATCGGCTGCGACCTTTGCGTGCCGCCCTGCCCGGTCGATTGCATCGCCATGGTGCCGGCGCGCGGCGAGTGGAACGCCGCGCTGAAGCGCGCGGCGGGCGAACGGGGTCGACGGAGGAAGCTCAGGTTGGAGGCCGATGTGGTCGCCCCCCGCAACCCTGACCGGAAACGCATCCTGGCGGCTGCGCTCGCGCGCAAGAAACCGCGGTAGCCGCCATGCTCGGGACCCAGGATCTGCTGCTGTTCCTGTTTTCTGCTCTGCTGCTGAACATCACACCGGGTCCGGATACGCTCTACATCGTCGGCCGCAGCTCGACTCAAGGCTTGAAGGCCGGCGTGGCCGCCGCGCTGGGGATCAGCGCGGGAATCATGGCGCACGTCACGGCTGCCGCTCTGGGCCTCTCGGCCATTTTCACTGCGTCGGCAACCGCTTTTGCCGCGCTGAAGCTGGCGGGTGCGGCTTACCTCGTCTATGTCGGCATTTCGCTGCTGCGCACGCGCGTCATCGAGGCAGGCGCGGCCGTCGCAGCCGAAGGCGCGGCGCTGCGCACCATATTCATCCAGGGATTCTGGACGAACGTGCTCAATCCCAAGGTCGCCCTGTTCTTTCTCGCATTCCTGCCCCAGTTCGTGGACCTCGACGCACCGGGCAAGGTGATTCCCCTGCTTTTCCTGGGGCTGCTGTTTAACGTCAACGGCACACTCTGGAACCTGTTCGTCGCCTGGTCTTCGGCTCGAGTCGGCCGAGCCGTAATGGCGCGCGGTCCCGCGGCGACCTGGTTCAACCGCTCCGTCGGCGCGCTCTTCATCTACCTCGGCGTGCGACTCGCCCTGGCCAGGGAATGAATCCGCAGAAGCGGCGCGAGGTCTTTCGCCGCCTGCAGGCGGCGAACCCGAATCCGACCACCGAGCTTCTCTACGGCACGCCCTTCGAGCTCCTGGTCGCCGTGGTGCTCTCCGCGCAGGCGACCGACAAGTCGGTGAACCTCGCGACGCGCAAGTTTTTTCCGGCCACGCCAGAAAAGATCGCGCGGCTGGGTGTCGCCGGGATCGAGCCGTACATCAAGAGCATCGGCCTCTACCGCACCAAGGCGAAGAACGTGGTTGCGCTGTCCAGGATGCTGATCGAGGAGCATTGCGGTGCGGTGCCGCAGAACCGCGAGGCGCTCGAGCGCCTGCCGGGCGTCGGCCGCAAGACCGCGAACGTGGTGCTCAACACCGCGTTCGGCCAGCCCACGGTGGCGGTCGACACGCACATCTTCCGCGTCGCGAACCGGACCGGCCTCGCCCCGGGCAAGGATCCTCTGGAGGTGGAAGAAAAGCTGCTCAAGTTCACGCCGCCCGACTACCTCCAGAACGCGCACCACTGGCTGATCCTGCACGGCCGCTACGTCTGCCTCGCCCGCAAGCCCGGTTGCCCCGAGTGCTTGATCCGGGATCTGTGCGAATTCCGGCCGAAAACGAAGGATGTTTGACCCCAGCCGGGACGAGGTGCGGGAGACGTTCTTCGTCGCCTGGCGCAAGTACCGCGCCGGCCAGCCGCTCGCCGGAATCGAGGCGCTGGCGCTCGAGGTGATCCTGCTGCACCCGGAGTATCACGATGTCCTGGCGAACCCCGAGCGCAGCCGGGACAAGGACTATTTCGACGAATCAAACCCGTTCCTGCACATGAGCCTGCACGTGGCGCTGGAGGAACAGCTGTCGATCGATCAGCCACACGGGATCGCACAGCGCTTTCAGGCTCTTATCTCGAGGTTTCAGGACAGGCATGAAGCGCTGCACCAGGCGCTCGAGTGCCTCGCCGAAACCGTGTGGCGCGCGCAGCGCGACGGCGCGCCGCCGGATGCGGCGGCCTACCTCGACTGCCTTGCCGTTCGCGCATTACGCAAGTAGTCATCCTGTGACGTGCCGGAGGGACTAGGTACCGCTCGGTGCGCCGTGAATATTCGCGGGCGCATGATGGCTGCACAACGAATACGGAGATCGCGCCCATGAACGAACGCTTGTCTATCCCGGCACTCTTCATGGCGGCTTGCGCGATTGCCGCGATCGCATGGTCATCGCCGGCGCGCCCGGATGATTCCGACTCAATCATCCTCGTCGCCAAGCGCCAGCTGCAGGACAAGCTCTACGGCTCGACGATCCTCATCGCGCGGCCGATCGGCGCCGATCGCCACGTCGGCTTCATCATCAACAAGCCGACCCAGGTGACGCTCGGAAAGCTCTTCCCGACGCACGAGCCTTCCCAGAAAGTGGCCGATCCCGTGTTCCTTGGCGGCCCGGTGAGCCCCGAGGTGATCTTCGCGCTGGTTCACGGCAAGGAGAGCCCGGGCGGGCGCTCGATCAAGATCCTCGACGACCTCTACCTCGCGATGGACAGCGACGTGGTCGACCGCGTCATCGAGAAGCAGCCCGCGCAGGCGCGCTTCTTCGCCGGCATGGTGCTGTGGCGCCCGGGCGAGCTCCACGAGGAGATCAAGAAAGGCCTCTGGTACCTGCACGACGCCAAGGCCGACCTCGTGCTGCGCAAGCCGACCGAGAGCATGTGGGAAGAGCTCGTCGGCCGCTCCGAGCGCAAAGCCAACTCCATCTGACGGCTCGTAGGGCGTAGCGCGCCACAGCCGCACCGGCTTGGTGCGCCGTCTTGCCTTTCTGCACCGCAAGCCATTGATTCCATGGATGGCATGCTTTGTGCAACGCACCATCCCGTGTCATCCATAGGAGCTTGCCATGAACAAGTCGAACAGCAATAAGGCACTGCTCGCGCTTCTGCTTTTCGCTTGGAGCAGCCTGGCGCTCGCCGCAGATCTGTCGCAGGCCGTGATCCTGGTCGCAAAGCGGGAGTTGCGCGACCAAGTCTTCGGCTCCACCGTCCTCATCGCGACCCCGCTGCCCGGCGGGCAGCACTTCGGTTTCATCCTCAACCGGCCGACCCGCGTCACGCTCGGCAAGATGTTTCCGGAGCATGGCCCGTCGCAGAAGATCGTCGAGCCGGTATACCTCGGCGGGCCAATCAACCTGGAATTGATCTTCGCGCTGGTGCAGCGCGCGGAGAGTCCCGGCGGCGAGTCGATCCAGCTCATGCCCGGCCTCTACGCCGCCTTCGACGGCGATACGGTGGACCGCATCATCGAGGTCCACGCCGAGCACTCCAGGTTCGTCGCCGGCCTGGTCGCGTGGCGACCCGGCGAGCTGCGCGAGGAGATCAAGCAGGGCCTGTGGTTCGTGCTCGAGCCCGACGCCGCGACGGTGCTGCGCAAGCCTACCGACGGACTATGGGACGAGCTGGTGCAGCGCCTGGAGCGCGCCGCGAAGGGAATCTAGCGCTGGTCGTGCAGCTTGGACTTCTGGGAGGCAAACCACGCCGCCAGATCCTCGATGTCCTTCTTCGAGAGCTGCGACGCGAAGCCCTTCATGATCGGGTTGTTGCGCCGGCCGATCTTGTAGTCCGTCAAAGCCCGCACCAGGTAGTCGTAATGCTGGCCGGCGAGGATCGGCTGCGTCGGATCCGAGGGCTTGTTGCCGTCGGGGCCATGGCAAGCGGCGCACACCTGGGTGGCTTTCTCTTTCCCTGACGCTGCATTGCCTTTGGCGAATGCGGGAAACGCACTCATGAGCCCAATCGCAACGATCCCCGTAAAAAATCCCTTCACTTCGCCCCTCCGTAATAGTCGGCGAGCTGCTTCATGTCCTCGTCGGAGAGGCTCGCCGCGATGCCGCGCATCGAGGGGTGCGAGCGCTCGCCCGACTTGTAGGCCTTGAGCGCGTTGACGATGTAGCCCGGCTGCTGGCCGGCGATCTTCGGCACGTGGTAGACGTCGGGGAACGCGGTCTTGTAGCCCGGGATGCCGTGGCAGCCGATGCACATGGCATGCGCGTTCTCCATCCCCTGCCCGATCTTGGCGGCGGCAACCGGTTTCTTTTCCTGCGCATGCGCGCCGAAGGCGAGCGCGGCGCCCAGGAGGAGACTCGAAACTTTCAGAGTGAACCCGAACATGCGCGGCGAATTCTAGCGTAAAAAAAGCTCGCTGCTAGAATCGGGCGCATGCGCTTCAAGGGATCGCAGTCCTACGTTTCGACCGAAGACCTGACGCTCGCGGTCAACGCGGCGATCACGCTGCAGCGGCCGCTGCTCGTCAAGGGCGAGCCCGGCACCGGCAAGACCATGCTGGCGCTCGAGGTCGCCCGCTCGCTCGGCGTGCCGATCCTCGAGTGGCACATCAAGTCCACCACCAAGGCGCAGCAGGGCCTCTACGAATACGACGCGGTGAGCCGCCTGCGCGACTCGCAGCTCGGCGACAAGCGCGTGCACGACATCCACAACTACATCGTCAAGGGCATGCTCTGGCAGGCGTTCGCCTCCGAGAGCCCGGTGGTGCTGCTGATCGACGAGGTGGACAAGGCCGACATCGAATTCCCGAACGACCTGCTGCGCGAGCTCGACCGCATGGAGTTCTACGTCTACGAGACGCGCGAGCTGGTCAAGGCCAAGCACCGGCCGATCGTGTTCATCACCTCGAACAACGAGAAGGAGCTGCCCGACGCGTTCCTGCGTCGCTGCTTCTTCCACTACATCCGTTTCCCGGACAAGGAGACGATGGAGAAGATCGTCGCCGTCCATTTCCCGAACCTCAAGAAATCGCTCTTGCGCGAGGCGATGGAAGTGTTTTTCGAAGTGCGCGAGGTGCCCGGCCTGAAGAAGAAGCCGTCGACCTCAGAGCTCCTCGACTGGCTCAAGCTCCTCCTCGCCGAGGACATCCCGCCGGAAGCGCTGCGCTCCAAGGACCGCAAGACCATCATTCCGCCGCTGCACGGCGCGCTCCTGAAGAACGAGCAGGACGTGCACCTCTTCGAGCGCCTCGTGTTCATGACCCGCGCCAAGGGAACCTAGGGTGGATCTCCAGCTCGGTGGCAAGACCGCGCTGATCTCCGGCTCCACGAAGGGCATCGGCCTCGCCTGCGCAACGCTGCTCGCGGCCGAAGGCGCCCGGGTGATTCTGAACGGACGCACGGCGGAAGCGATCTCGCAGGCCAAGGACGAGATCCTCCGCGTTGCACCCGAAGCCAAGCTGGACGGATTCGCGGGCGATCTCGCCAGCGCGGCCGGGTGCGCCGGGATCGCGCGGCGCTTCCCGGAGGTCGACATCCTGGTGAACAACCTCGGCATCTGGGAGCGCAAGGCGTTCGAGGAAATCGCCGACGAAGACTGGCAGCGCATCTTCGACATCAACGTCATGAGCGGCGTGCGCCTGTCGCGCGCCTACCTCGCCGGGATGAAGCGGCGCAACTGGGGACGGATCGTGTTCATCAGCAGCGAGAGCGCGATCCAGGTACCCGACAACATGATCCACTACGGCATGACGAAGGTGGCTCAGCTCGCAATCTCGCGCGGCCTGGCCGAGACATGCGCCGGGACGCAAGTGACGGTCAATGCCGTGATGCCCGGCCCGACCCTGACGCACGGCAACAAGGCCGCGATCGCCAAGCGCGCCCCCGGCCGGCCGTTCCCGGAAGTCGAGAAGGAATTCTTCGAGAAGGTCCGGCCGAGCTCGCTCCTCAAGCGCTACGCCAGGCCGGACGAGGTGGCGCCGCTCGTCGCCTACCTCTGCAGCCCGCTCGCCTCGGCGACCAACGGTGCCGCGCTGCGCGTGGACGGTGGTGTCGTGCGCGCCTGCTTCGGCTAGGCCGGCGCGCTATTCCGCCACCACGCGATTGGCGAGCACGCCGATCGCGTCGTTGACCACCTCGACCCGATCGCCCGGCTTGAGCGCCGGCTCGGTCGGCCCGTCGCAGCCGAACCAGATCACGTCGTTGGGGTGCAGCGTGAGGTAGCGCGACATCCGCGAAATGAAGTGCGCGACGCCGAAGATCATGCCCGCGGTGTTGTAGCTGGAAACTGTGCGGCCGTTGACGCGCACCTCGATCACCTGGTTCATCGGGTCGATGCCCGGGACGATGCGCGGGCCCATGGGCTTGAAGGTGTCGCTGTTCTTCGCGCGCCACAGCGACGTGATC
>Ga0208185_1000272_pt1 | contig 28894 bp, 23 predicted proteins | sample EasRivMeERMLT700_FD_187532 | JGI IMG/M metagenome (GOLD analysis project Ga0208185, IMG submission 187532) | Soil microbial communities from meander-bound floodplain in the East River, Colorado, USA - East River MetaG ERMLT700 (SPAdes) (version 2) | ecosystem: Environmental > Terrestrial > Soil... | reverse complement strand
CACGTCGACTCCGCCAAGCCACTAGCGTTCTCCTTGTCACGACCGCCCCGCAGGGCGGACGCAGGCGGCCGAGCGCAGGCCGCTGCGCACCATGTGGTTCGCGATCTGCTCGCAGCTCGCCTTCGCGCTCGCCTCGGGCCCTTCTATGGCCATGCGCACGCCCGGACCGCTGACGAGGTAGTAGGGGATCTGACGCCCCTCGTGCAAATCGAGCTCGAATCCCTGTAGCTGACGCTCGCAGCGCGCAGTGACCACCCGGCAGTCCTTGCAGCCCCCTCGGACCGGCGCGAGGAACCGGTCGTTCGCTGCGCCGCAGGCCTGGCGCTCCTGTGTCGCATCCTGCACCGCCGTGTACGTAAGGCCGTCGGGGGAAGCGAGACGCACGACGGGATGGTAGCTCTGGCTTACGACGTGAAGATGCGCGAGCCACACGCTGACGGCGACCAGCAGCACGGCGACGGCGATCTGCCTTGGCTGCCTCACCAGCAGGGCGTCCACGCCCGCGCGAGGTCCCACACCACGTCGCCTTGCGGGAAATAGCCGTGCTTTCCCGGATCGTCGATGCGCACGCCGATGTGGTCGGCCTCGAGCTCGACCACGACGCCGCGCACCCAGTCGCGCCCGCCGATCCCGACCGGCATCTCGCGGCACACCTTCTGGCCCTGCCGCGCCACAGCGGCGTGCGCCTCGGCGGCGAACGTGGCGCGCGCGCGCATCATCTCGGTGCCAGGCCCGGTCGGGCGGTCGCTCTCCCATGGGCCGGCGTAGACGTCGCCGCTCGGCCACCAGTAGATGCCGTAGCCCTGGCGGCGGTCGCCGGCGAAGCCTCCGTCGTAGCGCTCGCCCTCCCAGGGTCCGCGCCCCCACCCGTACGAGCCGTAGCCATCCTTGTGGTCGGCGGCGAACTCACCGTCGTAGCGATCGCCGTTCGGCCAGGCCTTCACGCCCGTGCCGTGCTTGCGCCCGGCCTTGAAGCCGCCGCGGTACTCGGCGACACCGCTCGCGCTGCCTTCGCCCTCGGCGAGTCCGTTGACGCACGGCCCGCTGTAGCTCGCCTGCAGCTCGGGATCGAGCACGCGGCAGCTTTGCGCGACCGCCCAGGAGGTCGCGAGAAGCAGCGAGAAGAGAACGGCAATCCTCATTGCAGGTCCCACACCAGGGCGACATTTCGCGGCCCGATGGCAAGCGTCGGCGCATTCTTGCCGCGGCGCGAGTCGCGGCGCGCTTCCCACGCGATGTGCCCGAGCGCATACCCGAGGAGCGATCCCGCCACGGTGTCGGAGAACCAGTGCTCGCGGCTTGCGGTGCGCGTCAAATTGGTGAGCGCCGCGACGCCGTAGAGCCAGGGCATGTCGAATTCCTTGGCGTAGGGCGTCACCGCCGCCCACATGACCGCGGTGTGGCTGGAGGGGAAGGAGTGAAAGCGGTCGTCGGAGGAGCCCGGGTCGAATTCGCTGTTGCCTTCGCCGGCGGCCGGGCGCGCCCTGCCGACGGCGTACTTGAGCCCCGTGCTCGCGACCAGGGCAAGGCCGCCTGCCTCGAGCGCGGCGACGCCGGCGTCGGAAAGCCGCGGGCGCGACTCGTCGAAGGCGAACACCCCGGAGAGACCGATCGCGGCGACCGGCAGCGCGTCGCCGAAGCGCACGAAATCCTTCATCCATTCCTTGTCGCGGCGCTCGTCCGCGCGGCGGAAGGCCTCGTCGTCGAACGCCGCCGCACCGAGCATCAGGCTGGCGCCCAGCAGCGCGCTGCGGCCCCAGTCGATCCGGCCGGCGGCCCGGCGCGCGCCGGAGAAATCGTCGGCGACGAAGTCCGGCCAGCGGCGGTCGGCGCCGAGCATCGGCAGGTCGTAGCCGTCGTCGCGGTCGCCGAAGCGCTCGAGGCCGTCGCGGGTGTGCATCTGCACCACCGGCCGCTCCAGGATGCGGGCGAGATCGCCGGGCGAGACGACCATCTGCCCGACGTCGCGCGTCCAGGGCGCGAGCGAGAATCCCGCCACCGCCTGCGTATCGTGGGTCAGCAGGGTCTCCAAGGGCATCGCCATGAAGACGCCTTTGTCGTAATACGGGTTCGACGGCGAGCCCGGCGATGTGATGTCGTTGCCGTTGGTCACCGTATACCAGGCGCCGACCTCGAAACCCGAGGCGAAGCGCCGTTTCACTTCTGCGCGTATGCCCTCGTCCTTCGCCAGGAAGCGTCCGGCGCGCAGCGTAGCCGTCACTCGCTGCGCCATGCGGTAGTTGAGCGAGGCGATCGAGGTCACGGTCCGGTAGTCCAAATGGCCGAACCAGCCCTCGAAGTCGCGCTGCCGCACCCAGTCGACCGCGAGGTCGGCCGACCATGCGCCGTCGCCCCCGAGATAGAGCGCCTGGCCGCCGACGCCGCTGAACATCTCCTCGTAGATGCCGGCCGAAAGCCTGCCATAGACGCGCTTCTCGGGCTGATAGAAGCGGTTGGCGAGGAACCGGGTCAGCTTGAAGTTGCTCGCCTTCTTGTATTCCGCGACATCGGAGCGCACGTGCGGCAGCTCGCTGTTGGAAGGCTGGGTGACGTCGCTCACGGTCTCGTAGAGGGTGAGCTTGGTCTCAGCCTGGAAGAAAAGCTGCCGGGCGAGCTGGCGGCTGTAATTTGCGACCGCGTAGATCTCGTACTTGAAGACGCCGCTCGGATCGTTGAAGAAGACGGCGAGGCCCGGGCGCACGCGCAAGCGCCCGCCGAGCACGTTCTCGCCGCGCAGCGCGATGAGGTCTGCGCCCTGGCGCTGCATTACCAGCCCCTCGGGCAGGGGCTCGTCGAACGCGACGAGGGTCTCCTTGCGGTCGGCCTCGGCGTCGCGCTCCCCGGGTGCCGCGTACTCGATCGCGACGTAGGGCGCGAGCTGCTCGCGCGAAGCCATGCCGTTGAAGTAGCGCTGCAGCAGGGGCACGTTGACGAAGGTGTACACGGCCACGGGCAGCGAACCCTGGAGATAAGTGATGCGGATTTCGCGCACCTCGAGCGGCGCAAAGGAAAGCAGCGTGCGCGCGGCGCGCCCGATGGCGCGCGGCATCGACGAGATGCGCGTATTGGTGAGCACAGCCTCGAGCCGGCCGTTGTCGTAGCCGAGGCTTACGCTACGGTAGTCCTGCTCGATCAGCGCGCGCGCGAGTCGCGCGTGGTGCTCCGGGTCGTCGCGCCACTGCTCCTCGGTGGGGCGGGGGTTGACCTTCGTATAGGGCGCCGGCTCGTCCACCTTGGGTCCGAACTCGCGCCGCTCGAGCGGCAGCTGCACGTAGGCGTTGAATCCCACTTCGCCGTGCGAGGCGAACGCCTTGGCCCCCCAAAGCTCCCTGCGGTACTCGACCCCGAACGCGGCCTCCTTCTTGTAGGCTGCCGCGCCCGATAGCTCGGCGCCGTGGTCCTGCTGGTAGTTGTAGGCGTCGTACTCCGCCACGAGGCTCCAGTGGGGAAGCGCGCGCGGCGACCAGCGCGCGCCGCCGAAGACGCCGTCGATGCGCTCGCGACCGTAGCCGAGCGTGAGATCGAGCTCGCCCAGGCGCTTCGACAGCACTCCATAGTGCGCGCTGAAGATGCCGGTGCCGCCGACGACATCCTGGGCCCCGAACGCCACGGCGGGCCAGATGCCGCGTTCCGGAAGCAGCAGCACCTTGGCATCGAACGACTTGTCGCGGAAGTCGCCGTAATCGGCGTCGGCGCGCTCTTCGGGGAAGCCCGGCACGTGGTAGATGCGCGTGAAGCGGAACGAACCTTCGAGCCACGGGAACACGGCGATGCTCGACCAGAGCGTCTCGTAGGGCCGCAGGAAGCTGAAGCCCGAGCGCCAGGTGCCCTCGGGCGCGAAGCGCGCGTCGGGCATGCTGATCAGCCCGCCCTGGCCGCTGACGCTGGGCTCGGCGGCAAACGCGGGCGCGGCCGCGCAGAGGAGGAGCGAGAAGAAGAAAGGCCCCTTTCGGGGCCTCTGCAAGGATGCTGCGCGCCCCAGACTAATGATGCGATGGAGTCGTGGCCTGGCTCGGCGTGTCGTCTCCGCCTAGCGCTGCCGCCGTAACGCCCACGCCGAGCAGCAGCGCTGCCGGGAGGACCAGGCTTGCGGCGCCAGAGCCGCCCGCAACGGTACCCACGCCCGTTGCGGCGCCGCCCGCGGGCGGCGTCACGGAGGCGAGCGCAAGATTGCCCATCGCCGACGAGGCGCTCGCCGGGAGCGATGACGGCGCGATGGCCGCTGGCGCGGCGCCGGAGCTTGCGATCACGGAGGTCGTGCCCGCGTTCAACGGCAGCGTGCCCTGGAGATTGCTCGACAGCACGGTTCCGGAGTTCACCCTCAGGTACGCCGGATTGACCAGCGCCACCGTGAAGTCGGCGCCGCGCTCCACCGTAAGCTGCGTCTGCGGCGTGCGGAAGAAGAACTGCTTGGGATTGTTCACCGCGACCTGCCCGGTGACCACTCGCGCCGCGCCGCGCAACAGCTCGAACACGGCGCGGTCGGTAACGCCGCTCGGCGTGTGGTGGAAGTCGATCATGCGCAGCAGGCTGTTCTCGTGCAGCACGATCTGCATGCCGTCGTCGAAGCGCAGGAAAACCTGCCCGCCCGGCCCGGTGGTGATCGCCGTCTGCGGAGCGAGCCGCTGGCCCTGCCTGACCGGCTCGTCTCCTGCCCGGACATCCCCTCTCGAAGACTCCGCGACCGCGGCGGCAAAGGCCGCCAGCGGCAGCGCGAGCGCCAGAACGGCTACCCCCAGCAGTCGCAACATTTTCCGACCCTTTTCTAGTAGCCCTCCCTCAGGGCGTTGGCGCATTTTCGTCCTGCCAAGGGCGCCGGGCAAGGGAATTCTCCTTGGGGATCAGATCTCGACCGCCGCCCCGTGCACCTGCGCGGCGGCCTTGCGCTGCGGCTCCGCGCGGAGCACGAGCCACGCGGGAACGCCGAACCGGGCGAGCCGCCGGTAGGCGAGCGTGTAAAAAATGCCAAACCCGGCTGCCGCGGTCTGCAGCGCCGGCGAGTCGCGCCAGAACGCGAGGGCGATGGCCAGGCAGAGCAGCGGAATGGGCCAGAGGCAGAGTGACGCCACCGAATTGCGCGTCACGTAGTCCGAGGGCCTGCCGGCATAACTGCGCCAGCGCACCACCCGCCGGTACACGAGCGAATGCAGATGCAGCGCGTCCGCCCGGCCGGTCGAATACCCGCGCGCCTTGCGCCGATACATCGAGAAAAGCGTTTCCCAGACCGGGTATGCCAGAAGCACGAGCGGGAACCAGGGCGAGATCTCGGAGTTGCGATGGACGAGGACCACCGCGAGCTCCGCGAGCAGCAGCCCCACGAAGTAGGCGCCGCCGTCGCCCAGGAAGATGCGCCCGCGCGGCCAGTTCACCGCGAGAAAGCCCGCGACGCTCGCCCCCAGCACGCTCGCCGCGCCAAGCACGAACGTATCGCCCGCCGCCGCCGCGACGATCGCGAGGCCGATCGCGGCGAGCAGCGCGATGATCCCGGAAAGCCCGTTCAGGCCATCGATCACGTTGATCGAATGCGCGACTCCGGTGACGGCAAAGACGGTGAACATGAAACAGAACGCGTTGAAGGCCAGAAGCCGGTCCAGCCCGGGCACGTCGAGCAACGCGATCCGCGCGTCGAGCAGGAAGAAGCCGAGCGACGCCGCCGCAGCGGTGAGCGCCAGCCGCACCATGATTGCTCCCCGTCCCGAAAAATCTTCGATCAGCCCGCACGCGAGCGCCGGCGCCGCGCAAAGCAGCAGCACCCACCATGCGCAGAGCTCGCGATTCATGACGCCGCTCGCCGCCACCCCGGCGACGCAGCCGGTGGCGATGGCAATGCCGCCGATGCGCGGCGTGGGAAAGACGTGCACCTTGCGCGGGTCGCCCCAACTGTGATCGATCGCCCTCGATTCGCGCAGCGACCTGCGCACGAGCGCGCGCGCACTGAGCCACGCCAGGGTGGCGGCTAGCAGAACTGCGATGGCGACCGCAAGGCTGGCCAAGCTACTTCCCCCCACAAGCTGAATCGTTCCTCTTGAAGCCTATTGTCGGGGCGCGCTGTTGCGCCCCCAAGGATAACAGGCTTCACGGTCCTGCTATTCCCCTTGTGGGCAATGGTTTATCCGGGGCTTCGCTCGCTGTCAATACCGCGCGGGCCGGCCGGAAAATCTCCTCCCGTGCGCAATGTCGCTCCCCATTTCGCGAGCGCAATCGACTTGTCGTATTCCGCTTCGAACAGGGCGCGCGCCCGCGCGCCCATCGCAAGCCGCCGGCGCGGATCCGCCCTGAGCTCGAGGAGGGCCGCGGCGAGCGCTGCAGCGTCTCCCTCGCGCACCGCGATGCCGATGTCGTGGTGCGAGACGATGCGCGCGGTCTCGCCGCCAGGATCGCCTATGTAGACGAGCGGCCGGCCGGCTGCGACGACGCCGTAGACCTTGCTCGGCACCATCAGCCCTTCCATGCAGGGCCGCAGGCTGACGAGGTGCACGTCGGCGAGCCCGAGGCTCATGGCGAGGCTCTCGCGCCGCTGATAGGGTTTCAGCAGCACCGCGTCCAGCCGGTCGCGGCGCACCTGGTCCTCGATCCAGGCACGCCAGCGCCCGTCGCCGATCAGCACGAAGCGCACGCCGGGCTCGTGCCTGAGCCGGCGCGCGGCGTTCACGATCGTCTCGAACTCGTGGGCGCGTCCCATGTTGCCCGAATACGCGGCGACGAAGCTTTCGCCGAGACCCCAGTCGCGGCGCAGCGGGTTCGCAGCGTGCTCGAGCGGCCTGATCGCTTCGCCGTCGGCCCAGTTCGGGATCACGGCGATGCGCTCCCCGGGCACGCCGCGCGCACGCAGCCTCGCCGCCATGCCCTCGCCCAGCACGACGTTGCACGCCGCGCGCGCGAGCGAGCGGTCGCGCAGCCAGGCAAGCAGGCGTCCGCTCCAGCCCTGCGCGAAACGCGCCCCCGCGGCCTGCGCCACTTCCGGAAAAAGGTCCTGCAGCCAGTTGACGAGCCGCGCGCGGCGCAGCCGGCACACCAGCGCCGCGGGCACCGAGACGAGCGGCGGGTCGGTCTTCGCGACCACCGTGACGTCCGCCCGGACCACGCGCCACAGCGCGAGGAAAGCGGACAGATAGAAAGTCAGGTAATCGAGCGCGCGCCCCGGCAGCCAGGCGCGGCCGAAGGTGCTGGTCCTGACGCGAAGCACTTCCACGCCCGCCAGGCTCTCGCGTGCCGCAAGGCGCGCGTTCGAGTCCTGGTAGAGCTGGCGGCTGGTGATCACCGTCACCTCGTGGCCGCGCGCGGCGAGGTCGAAGGCGAGGTCGCCGAGCATCTGGGCGGTGCCCGAGATGTCCGGGTGGAAGAAGCGATTGACGAAGACGACCTTCAGCCGGCGACGCTCCGCCTGATGATCCAGTTGCCGAGCACCAGCGCATCCATCCTGGTGCGCAGGAAACAGTCGAGCGCCTCGCCGGGCCGGCACACCACCGGCTCGTTCTCGTTGAACGAGGTGTTGAGCACGAGCGGCACGCCGGTCAGCTCCCGGAACGCCTCGATCAACCGGTAGTAGCGCGCATTGCTGCCGCGATCCACGGTCTGCAGCCTTCCCGAGCCGTCGACATGCGTGACGGCGGGAATCAGGGGGCGCTTCTCCGGCCGGATCTGGTAGACCTGCATCATGAACGGAACGTCGTCGTCGGTCTCGAACCAGTCGGCGACCGCCTCGCGCAGGATCGACGGCGCAAACGGCCGGAACGACTCGCGGCGCTTGATCTTGCGGTTGAGGAGATCCTTCATGTCCGCGCGCCGCGGGTCGCACACGATCGAGCGGTTGCCGAGCGCGCGCGGACCCCATTCCATCCTTCCCTGGAACCAGCCGACCACCGCGCCATCCGCGATCGCCTTCGCAGCGGCTTTGCACAATTCTCCCTCGTTGCCGATCTCCTCGACGCGGCACGCCCGCAGCTCCGCCGAGCGTTCCCCCAACAATACCGCGAGCTCGTCGTTCGCGAATGCAGGGCCCCAGTAGGCGTGGTCCATGAGGAAGCGCGGCGACGCGTTGTGCGCGGCGATCCGGTGCCAGGCGACGAGCGCGGCGCCGATGGCGCCGCCCGCATCGCCGGCGGCCGCCTGGACGTAAAGGCGCTTGAACGGCGTGCGCCGGTAAACCTTGCCGTTCGCCACCGAATTCATCGCGCAACCCCCCGAGAGACACAGCGCGTCCAGCCGGTAGCGCTGATGCAGGCGATTCAGCAAGTGGAGGAAGGCCTCCTCGTACATCGCCTGCGCCGAGCGCGCGAGGTCGCGATGCCGCTCCTCGAGCGGCGCGTCCGGCGCGCGCGCGGGCCCGAGCAGGTCGAGCAGGGCTCCGGAATAGAGCGCTCCCACGACCGGCGCACCGCCCTCCCACTGGTACTCGACTTTGTCCCGGTGATGGCGAAAGTACTTCAGTTCGAGCTCGTAGCCGCCATCGTCCTGCAGCCGCACCAGGCGTCGCATTTCCGCCATGAATCTTGGCTCGCCGTACGGGGCGAGCCCCATCATCTTGTACTCGTCGCCATAGTGCGGAAACCCGAGGTACTGGGTCATCGCCTGGTAAAAGATGCCGAGCGAATGCGGGAAGTACACGCGCTCGTCGACTTCGACCGCATGGCCGCGTCCCACACCCCATGCCGCGCTGGCGAAATCACCGAAGCCGTCCACCGACACCGCCACCGCCTCGTCGAACGGCGACACGAGGAACGCCGATCCCAGATGCGCAAGATGGTGCTCGACCTCGTGCACCCGGCCGCGCCACGGCCGCCCGAACAGCTGCGAAAGTTCCTGCTCGACCCCCGCGCGCTTGCGCTTGTTCTTCAGGCGATCCAGCACCGCGCCGAGGCTCGGCCGGCGCGCGAGCGCGTACCACACCTTCTTCAGCAGGTTCGCGCGCGCGTGCTGGTTGATCGCGACGTGCGCCACGTCCTCCGGCGCGGCGCCTGCTTCGTCGAGGCAGTAGCGGATCGCCTCCGCCGGGAAACCCGCCCAGTGCTTGATGCGGCGAAAGCGTTCCTCTTCGGCGGCCGCCACCAGCCGCCCGTCGCGCAGCAGGCAGGCCGAGGCATCGCCGTGATAGGCGTTGAGCCCGAGGACGAGCAGTCTCAGCCTCGCAGCCGGTTGCGTCGCAGGTCGTATTTCTTCACCGCCACCATGTGCTGGTACATCGCCCTCATCGTGCAGAACACGAGGCCGTCGCGGCCGTCGAGGAACCCGCCGCGCAGGACGTAGCTGTAAAGGAAGTACGCCAGCGCCCGCCCGGGCAGCCTCGCCGCCAGGCTCTTCAGCGCCGAGCGCCGCAGAGCCGGATCGGCGGCGAACAGTTCCCGAATGCTGACCCGATCGCGCTCGGTCTCGAGCTCGTAGCGGGCGTCCTTGGTGGAATAGAAATTCTGCCGGTCGAACCACTCCTCGAGGCTGCCGAGGTTCTCGTCGACAAGATCGTGCGCCAGGCTGCCCACCGTGCCGTCGACCTCTTCGCCTTCCCCGTGCCCGCGGGCGAAGTAGCGCACCCGCCCGCGGCGAACCAGCCGCACGATCCAGGTCGGGTAGAGGCTGCTGTAGCGCAGCCAGCGTCCCCACAGGTGGAACCGCCGCCGTACCCGGTAGGCGGCGACCGAATTTGGCGCCGCGCGCGCCACCTCCTGCAGTTCGCGCGCAAGCTCGGGCGGCACGCGCTCGTCGGCATCCAGGATCAGCGTCCACTCGTGCCTCGCGCCGGCATGCTCCAGCGCCCAGTTGCGCTGCTCCCACATGCTGAGAAACGGATGCTGGACGAAACGAGCGCCTGCCGCTTCGCTGATTTCTCGGGTACGGTCGGTGCTGAACGAGTCGACCACGATGACGTCGTCCGCCCATTGCAGGGCCGACAGGCAGCCTGGCAGATGCAGTTCTTCGTTCAGCACGAAGATGAGCACCGAAACCGTCATGCGGCACCGACGGGCTTGTCGCCAGCCATGACCATCGATTTCCAGAAGCCGGGAGCTCGACCTGCGCCACGAAAGTCGAGCCCGATGAACCCGGCTTCCGACATGAACCGGCCAAGGGTCTTGCGCGAGAAGAACTTGATATGGCCTCCGTCCCAGCCGGCGTGAAAATGCTTGTCCCAGCCGTTGGCGATGGAAAGCGCAAGATTCTTCAGATAGCCGTGGTACGGGGTGGTGACGATGAACCGGCCGCCCGGCGCGAGGGCTTGGTAGGCACGGCGCAGGAGGACGCGAGGCCAGTAGAGATGCTCGATGACTTCTGCGGCGATCGCCACATCGTAGGCGTGACCTACCACATTCTCGAAAGAGTCGTCGTATACGGAACACAAGTGAAAAGCCGCCCTGGGATGATGCGCTCTGGCCAGGCGGATGCCATCGGGTGATGCGTCGATTCCAACGACGTTGTGACCGAGCTGGGCCAGCCGGCCGGCAACATGTCCGTTGCCGCACCCCATATCGAGGACGCGAAGTCCCGCGCCGCGTGGCATGGCTCGAAGAATCGCCGGCAACAGATATTCATGCGCACATGTTCCATGCGGGTGCGTCCAGCCATAGTCGGGTTGTTCGCTAGCCATTCACGGCAGCGATTTCCCGATAGACCTGTAATGTGCGCGCAGCAATTGCTCCCCATTGGTATTCGCGCTGCATCCACTCGCGCCCGCGGTATCCCATGCTGCTGAGGTCGCATCGGGATATCCGGTCGATCGCCGCGGCCAGCTGCGCCGGGCTGTTTTCGACCCAGAGGCCGCAGCCGCGATCCTGCAGCTCGCGCCAGGGCGTGCCGGTGCTCGCGACGACCGGAACACCGTGCGCCAGGGATTCGGCGACGACAAGCCCGAAGTTCTCCGTATGGGAAGGAACGACGCAGACATCCGCTTCCGTAAAGCCGGCAAGCTTGGCCGCCTCGTCCGCATGGCCCGCGAATCGAACCCGGTCCTGGAGCGTCAGCTTCTGCGCGAGCTCGCGCAGCGATGCCGTGTACCGAGGCTCGCCATTGCCGCGGATCACCAGTTCCACGTTCGGGTTCTCGACCAGCGCAAGCGCAGCCAGAAGATTCTCCAGCCCTTTGATGCGGTGCAGGCGGCCCAGAAAAAGCAGGCGCAGCCGGCCGCCGGGTTGCCAGCTCCGTGCCGGCAGGCGGCTAGGGATCGGGACGCCGTTCGGAATCAGGGCCTGACGCACATCGGGCATTCGAGCCCGGCTTTGCTCGAGCTCGTCGCCGGAAGTGACGTGCATGACGAGAGGCATACCGCGGACGAGTCGCCGACAAATGGCGTTCCATACCGATTTGAGTCGGGGCTTTGAGCCCCGCGACCAAGCTTGCAACGCCCCGCGTGGCGACCATACCAGCGGCTTGCGAAGCAAGCGGCAGGCGAGGAGGGTGGGAATGGTTGGGAACGAGTATACGCCCGTGAGATGCACGACGTCCGCCCACCTTACCGAGGAAAGCATGCGCGCCATCAAAGCAAGCGAAATCGAGACGCCGGCGAGTCGCCGGCAGTAGCAAATCGCCACGTTGGCCCCGAGGGGAGCCGGGTTGCCAATCACGTCAACCCGGTCCGACAGGTGCGGCCCCGCCGAATCGGTGGTCAGCACGCGCAGCTCCACGCCTTCGCTGGCAAGCGCGCGGCATAGCGATGCAAGCGAAAAAATGGGTCCGCCCCAATACGTGGCCGGAAAGAATGCGGGCGAAACGTGCAGAATCTTCACCGCCTTGCTTTCCGGAGCGAGAAGCGGGGCAAGACGGGCGCGACGATGGCAACGCCAGCGGACAATGGCGGCTGCGTCAATGCGTTCGCGCTGAGGAAACCGAGCCCCAAGCCTCCACGACCTCGTGGACTTCGATCTTTGCCAGGCAAAGATTGTCCTTATCGCATACTTCGAGCATGCACCCAGCGCACTCCACGTTCTTGCGGAGAATGCGGTTGTGGTCCCCCAGCGGCGCCCACTTGCCCGGCAGGTCTCTGGCGCTGAAAAGCGCGATGCATGGAATACCGGCAAGCCCCGCCAGATGCATGGCGCCGGAGTCATTACCGATGAAGGACTCGCAACGCCGCAGTACCGCCGCTGAGCCGAACACCGAAAGTTGACCGCAAAGGTTCAATGACCTCGCACCCCAGGCTTGCTGAAGTTCTTCGCCGAGTCTCTGGTCCTCGCGACCGCCGATGGCAACGAGCGCCGAGGTTTCGTCCTTGCTCAGAATTTGCCTGCCAACCTGTTTGTACCTTTCTGTCGGCCAGCGCTTGGCGGGCATTTTTGAACCGGGCGCAACGGCGACCAGCCTTGGGTATTGGCTCAGGGCTGACAGCGCCGACTCCGCCTCATTGTGCGCCCAGCGAGGGATGCGCAATTCGAACGCGGAGGATGTTGCACTTGGCGCGACCGCTCGCAACAGCCGAAGCCACTCCGGTTCCCGCTTCAGGGCATCGTCGCAGGGTCGCTTCGGTTGATCGTCCGGCCTCACCGACCGGTATGCGGGCGCTCCGCAGACCACGCGGAAGAAGAGCCAGTCGCGCCTGACATCCCAGGCGCTCCGCCTCGGGGCAATATTGACGATTTCCTGCGGCGCGATTAACCGAAGGGCGCGGGCAAGCGCGATATACGTTCGCCAGTTGGCAAGCGTGCCAGTCGATACGTCGTAGAAAATGACCCCGTCGCACAGGACGGTCGGGCCAATGACATCCCAAGCCGAGACAAGAGCAGAGTTGCTCGCATGCCGATTCGTCAACAACACCAAAGGTGTGTCTGGATACTCCCGGCGCAAGGCATGGAGTGCGGGCAAGGCGATCACCGCGTCACCCAATTGGCCGATCCTATAGACAATAATCGGCCTGCGCTCCGATAGCCTGGCCGGTACGACATCCCGCCGCGAGAGCGAAATCTCAGGAACGAATTCCGAGTAAGTCAACTGGGCCCAGCCGCGAAGCCCGCGGTAGCGTCCAACGTTCCGATGCCGAGACCTGATCCATTCATGCACCGGCGTGGTGAACCCGGTCTTCGGCCGATTCCTGAGCTCCTGTGAAAGCACGGATCCCGCTGCCCTTGCCAAGTGCGCCTTGTTCAAGGGCGGACGGGAGACGATCATGGGAAGGAGCGCTTCCACCAGGTTTGTGTCGATGTATGGAGTCCTTACTTCCAATCCATGCGCCATGCTGGCCCAGTCTGTGTCCCGCAGTAACTGGTTGCGCATATACCAGGAAACCTCCATGGCCGCGATCGCGGCGTGATCCCCTGTCACGCCCTGCGTCGACGCGGCAATGGAGGTCTTGAGGTCGAGGGCCAGTACGCCTTCGTCGACCATCTGCGGATCGAGAAACGATGCGAGTTCGTCAGCCAGGAACAGTCCGCGTCTCAATAGGTATGCGCCGGCGAGAGTTCTACCGAGGGAAAACAGCCCGGAATACTTCGGCGATATCCACCGCTCCGGCAGCCGCCGGATGACGTGCCGCCAGAGCTTCTCGGCGGCGGGCGGGATTTTCCGACCGGAGAGCAGATGGACAAGCTTCGGAACCTGTCTGAAACTCGGATAGCCGCCGAACAACTCATCGCCTCCGAGTCCCGATAGGCAGACTTTCAACCCCGCATCGGCTGCCACTTTGGCGACCAACCACGAGTTGAGGCCGTCTATCGAGGGTTGATCCATGGCGGACCAGATGTTCCCCAGGTTGTCGTAGAACTCCTCCTTGCTCACCGTCCCTATCGAGTGACGAATTCCCAAGGCGGCCGCCTGTTTGGCGGCGAGCGGTATTTCGTCCTGCTCGGTTCCCAGAAAGTCGTGAAATCCGAGAGTGACGCCGATCAGTCCGCGCGCAGACTCGGCGCTCGCCATGGTCGCGATTACGTTCGAATCGAAGCCCGAGGACAAGAACACGCCGACCGGCACGTCTGAAATCAAGTGATGCCTTACCGAGTCCCGAAGAGCGGCGGAAATCATTTCCGGCCACTGTCCTTCTCCGCCGCTCGCCTGCGCTCGGCTCTCCGCCTCGGCAACCCGCTGCGCGAGGTCGTAAAACCGCCTGAGTCTGGGTTCAGACCCTCGGTTCACCTGAAGTGTCCACCCGGCCGGGAGCGCCCTGATCTCGCGATGCAAGGTGTGCGGGTCGGGCACATGTCCGAGAACAAAGAAGCCAACATGTCCAGCCGGATTCGGCGTAAGACGAATACCTTCGCCTTTCACCAATGCCTTTACCTGCGAGGCAAATCGCAATACCCGGCCGTTGTCTGCATAGTAGAAGGGCTTGATTCCGAACGGATCTCTGGCCGCAAGCAGGCTTTGACGGCGATGGTCCCAGATCGCGAACGCGTACATTCCGCGCAAGCGGTGGACCATGTCCTCGCCGACTTCTCTGTATAGAGCGAGAAGTACTTCAGTGTCGCTTTGGGTGCTGAACGGATGGCCGCGCGCCACGAGCTCTTTGCGCAATTCCCGATAGTTGTAGAGCTCTCCGTTGTACGTGATGACCAGCGCGCCATCGTTCGACAACATCGGCTGCGCGCCGGCGTCCGAAAGGTCGATGATGGCAAGCCGCCGGTGCGCCAATCCGATGCGCCGGTCGTTGCTGACCCACAGGCCGGCTCCGTCCGGTCCACGCGCGGCCATTGCTTCGCGGACGTCGACCAGTTCGGCAACATCGACAGGCCCGGCGTCGTGTCCATAACTAAGGATTCCGGCGATACCACACACCAGGGCGATCCTAGTCTTCGGTTTTCATGCAGACCATTGTAGCGATTCCGTTTGTGGCTGGAGGGGCGAAGGCGTTTGAGCCCCGGCGCCGTGCTACATTGCCCTAGTGACCTTGACCATCATCGTCGCGACTGGCGTATTGATTGCGGCGGGGGTCGCGATTTCGCGCCGACACTACATTTTCGCGGTGGCGATCGGCATTCTTGCGGGCTATGAGCTGATGGTGCCGATCTTGGCTTCCGTTCTGGAAGACGCCAAAGATCTGCGCTACCTGGCACTCTTCACCGAGGACATGTCCGAGCGAAGTTCAGATGGCTTCCTGGCGGGCTTGGCCCTGTTTTTCGCTCTGTTCGTTGTCTCGTATCTTCTCGGAGGTCGTCGGACGACAGGGCTGCCCGTCTCCGCGAGGGCGCCATCATTCAAGCTCTCCAGCGGATTGGCCATCTTTCCCATCGTCGTTCTCGTCTTTGGTCTGGTCAGCGTCGTCACCGGTGCCGGGCAGGCGCGCCTTCAGGATTATGTGGGTATCGGGGACACACTCGAGTCGAGCCGTTTCTTTGCCTATGGGGGGTTGATGCTCATCACGTGCGTCGGCATCGTCCTGAATAGACTATCCGCTGGAAAAGCCGTGGCTGCCCTGGCAGTCGTTGCTTGCCTCGCTCCTTTGCTCATGGAGCTGTTCATCGCTGGCAGACGGCAATGGTTTGCACCTTCCGCGCTGCTGGTCCTCATGTTCCTGCTCTACTCGCGGGTGCGTTTCAAGGTGCTGTTTGCAGCGGGTTTCACCTGCATCGTCGCAGTGCTGTTCGCGGTGCAGTTCGGCTTGCGCGAGCAGGCCCGGCTTGCCTCCACCGGATTTGAAACTGAACCCCTAGTGCTCGCGGTGCTTGCTCCTCAGCTAGGCGAGTTCGCGGGAATCAGCTACACGAGCCATAACGCCTGGACCCTTTTCGTTACAGGCCAGACGCCAGTCACGTACGGAGTGCACTGGGCGTTTCACGCGTTGAATACCATCCCGTTCCTGAAGCTTGCCGATACCTGGTTCCCGCACTACTCGGCGGACCTCCTTGGCATGTACGACGAGGTTACGCCTTGGGGCGGCCTTTCAATGCTGGCGGACGCCCTGATGGCAATGGGCTTGCCTGGAGTGCTGGTGGTCGCGGCGGCAATCGGAATCCTGTGCCGGCGTGCGCACGAATTCACCGCTTCCGCAATGAGGGCCGGGATGCCGGGAGATGCCTATTCGCTGTTCGGCCTGGCCATTATTGCGACGCTGCTTCTCAAATATCGGAGTGGCGTGGGGGACGCCATCCAAGCTGTGGTGTCATTCTCGATTCTGTATTGGGCGATCTTTCTTCTGGGATACTTGCTGCTGGACCGCAAGGCGGGCGCGCTAGCGGGCTTGCGCCATGCCGAAGGTCCCGAGATCGAGAACCGAGGGGTCACCTAGGAACCAAGAAGCCGGCTGCGAAGGGCGCGCCATAGAGCGCCTTTTGCGAGGACCGCAGTGGTACCTGCAACCGAAACAGGGTTGCGCACAAATCCCAGCTCTCCGGCGTGCATCACTGCTCCGCAGAGGTTGGCGGCCTGGTGGATGTTTCGTACGCCGAACTTGCTGCAGTTGATGACCTGCATGCGATTGACGACATTGAACCCTTCCGTCAGGCCAATCGGCGTCTTGTTTGGCCTGTTCGGATACGAATCCAGCAACGCCTCCACGCGATCGGCCAGCCCGTGCTTGATGCTCATGGCCCGCACGGCGTTGCAGACTTGCGCGTACCTCTCCGGAGGAGCGCTGGCAGTTTCGCGCATTGCCGCTTCAAGCATTTTTGCGACGCTCACCGAGTAATCGCCGGAGCATTTGATTCGATCGCGTGCTTGTAGAAAAGTCTCGCCGACCAGGATGGAGGTCGACGGCGCCAGAACCATCTCGGAGTGAAACGGAATATTGCCTTCGGCCAGGAAAGCTCGAGCCGCGGATGACGTCGGGTCAAGCTGAGCGGCTCCATTGCTGTGGAACGAAGTCCCGTTCACGGAATAGGGCTGGTGCGAATAGTGGTAATCCTCCGCCAGCAGGGAGAGCGCGATCGCCGAATACACGTCCGGAATCATGGAGTGAAAGAAGCTTCCGCCGGAGGCTTCTTTGACTCGATCGATTAGGCCGGTGCTCACGATTCCTTTGTAGAAGAACGGGAGCTGCTCGTACCCTCGCCTGAATTGCAGCACTTCGCGCAGCATCCTCGGCGCCGAGCGCACCTCCAGTCCTCTCGAAGAGGGCACCAGAAGAAGGTTCCTGGACGGGGAGTGAACGCAGTTCGGCCAGAAGTAGGACGCCCAGGCCCAGGAAATGGCCTTGGTTCCCGTGCGCTGGACAATCGCCGCCAGCGCACTCAGGGCCCCGGGGAGCAGGCCATCGTCATCGCCGACATAGGTCACGTAATCGCCGCGCACCTGAGCCAGGGCGAATTCCCAGTGATGCGACATGCTCAGGCGACGACCGGGGTTGATGTATCGCACGCGGGCATCGCGTGACGAGGCGACGATTTCCCTGGTGTCGTCCTGGCTGAAATTGTCGCTGACGATGATTTCGCAGTTTGCGTAGTCCTGGTCCAGGCAGGTCTGCAACGTCGACACCAGCGTATCGCATCGTTCCCGTGTGGGAATCACCACCGAAATGCGAGGGCTGGGATTCGAGGTCATCTCCCGGCCAGGCCCCGACTGCGTTATTCGCGACGGTATGATGTTGCGCATGATACGCAATTTGCGCACCGCATTGCCGCCGGGCTGTCCGCAATGAAGCAGGCGAAAATCACCGTGCTTGGTGCCGGAGGGTTCATCGGCGGACAACTGGTGCATCACCTTGGTCTGCAAGGGCGGGAGTGTCATGCGCCGGCCAGGGGCGATGAGGCCCTTTACCGGGCTCCGCTGGGTCACGTGATCTACGCCATTGGCATGACCGCAGACTTCCGTCACCGACCGATTGAAACCGCAGAAGCGCATGTCTGCCTGCTGCAGCGGCTGGTCCACGCCGGCAACTTCGAATCCCTGACGTATCTTTCGAGTACCCGCGTCTACGCCCGAAGCACCGATACGAGGGAGAGCGCCCATCTCCGCGTCAACCCGAACGATCTGGACGATCTCTACAATCTTTCCAAGCTGATGGGAGAATCGCTTTGCCTGCACAGCGGGCATCCCCTGGTGAAGGTGGCCCGCCTGTCCAACGTGATCGGCCTGCGGCGGGACCCTCACGTGTTCATCAACCAACTCATTGAAGAGGGCTTTCGCACCGGCAGGGTCGCGTTCCGAACGACGCTGGAATCGAGAAGGGATTATGTGGGTATCGAAGACGTCGTGGATCTGATTGTCCGAATGGCGTTGTCGCCGGAAACGGGGATCTACAACGTGGCCAGCGGCCAGGGCATCTCCAACGGCGAAATCGCGAGTGCGCTCGCCGAGCAGATGGGGTTCGAGATTTCCGTCGTTCCGGACGCACCCGTTTGGGACTTCGCGGACATCGACGTCTCAAGAGTGAAAGCCAAGTTTGCCTTCTCTCCGAGGCGGTTTTCGGACTATTTTCCGGCCTTTCTCCACAGTTATCGCCAGAGCAGGGGCATCTGAATGCACTATTTCGAGACCACGCCCGACGCGCACGCGCAGTACCGGGAGGAAAAGAAGCACCGGATTTCGACCTTCGCCCACGACGCGGCCTTTCGCGCCTTGTCCAGGGCGTGGTTAGCGATGGCTCTTGAGCGGAAGTACATGAACAATTTTTCGTGGCTGGGACGTCCGCTGATACAGCTGCCGACGGACGCGATGGCCGTGCAGGAGCTCGTTTGGGCGGTGAGACCGGATCTGATTGTCGAAACTGGCCTCGCCCATGGCGGCTCCCTGATTCTTTCAGCCTCGATACTCGAGCTCCTCGGGCATGGGGAAGTGGTCGGCGTGGACATCGAGATCCGCGCGCACAATCGCAAGGCGATCGAGAGCCATTCCCTCGCCAAGCGCATCACCTTGATCGAGGGCTCCAGCATCGATCCGAGCGTAATAGCGCAAGTGCAGGCACGTGCTGCGGGCAAGGCAAGGGTGCTCGTTCTCCTCGATTCCAGCCATACCCACGAGCATGTGCTCGCGGAGCTCGACGCCTACGCGCCGATGGTGAGCATCGGCAGCTACTGCGTTGTTTTTGACACTTTTGTCGAAGACATGCCGGACGACTTTCTGTGGTTGGATCGCCCGTGGGGAAAGGGCAATAATCCGAAAACCGCCGTCAGGCACTGGATGCAGTCCCATCCGCAGTTCGAGATCGACCGGTCCATTGAGGATCGTCTGCTCATTACGTCCGCGCCAGAAGGGTTTCTGCGCCGGATAAGGTAGCCAGAAAACTGGAATCCGAAACCGCAGGCATCGGCGGACCGGCATGAGAGTGCTCGGCTTGCACAAGGATCCGTGGCACAACACCGGCGCCGCCTTGATCAGCGGCGACGATGACCAAGCGCGATTCGTCATGGTGTCGGAGGAGCGTCTTGACCGTGTGAAGGATTCGAGGGCCTTCCCCGAAAAGGCCGTCGCCGCATGCATGCGCGAGTTCGGCGTCAGGTCTTTTGCAGACCTGGACCTTGTCGTCACCGACTACATCGCCAGCGACAGCTGGAAGGAGGACTTCATCCACCGGCCGTGCAGAACGGATGTGTTCCTCGCTCAGCTGCCCAAGGACAAGGTGTTAACCCTCAATCATCACCTGGCGCATGCCTATGCAGCCTACTTTTCTTCCGGCTTCAACAATGCCGCGATTCTGGTCGTCGATGGCAGGGGCTCGGACAAGGAAACACAAAGTCTCTATGTCGCCGACGGCATGACGGTCCGGCTGATCGCCTCGACCGACGTGATCGGAATCGGCCTGCTGTATGCAGCCGTCACCCACGCGATCGGCTTCGGCCTGCTGCAGGAAGGCAAGACCATGGGGCTGGCGCCCTATGGCGAGCTCGTCGACCGAAGAATTTTCAACATCCAGCGGGCTTTCGACGGTATTGTCACTGACTATTCGAGCGTATGCGTCGACGGGAGCTATGACCTCAAGATTCCCACTCCCCCCTTGAGATCCTTCGAAGATAGAGCCCGCGCCGCCTTTGAAGTGCAGAAGGAATGCGAGGAAGCGATGCTTCACCTCTCGAAATGGGCGAAAGATTCAACCGGGAAAGACAAGCTGTGCATTACCGGAGGCGTAGCGCTGAATTCCGTGGCCAACTTCAAGATCCTTCAGTCGGGCCTGTATCGGGATGTGTTCATCAATCCTGCGGCATCGGATACCGGAATTCCGCTCGGCGCAGCCTTGTATGGCTATCACGCCTGTCTCGGGATGCGGAGGAACTACGATGAGATACCGGTCTTTATCGGGCCTTCCTACGACAGAAGGGAAATCGAGGCGGCGCTCTCTTCATTCGACGGCTTCGGCGTCAGGCGCGAACGGGCGCTGGAACAGGCGGCGGCAATGCTCGCCGACAACAAGATCGTTGCCTGTCATTTCGGCAAGTCCGAGATGGGACCGCGGGCGCTGGGAAATCGCAGCATCCTGATGAGTCCGTTGCTGCCGGAAAACAAGGACATTCTCAACTCCCGGGTAAAGCACCGCGAAAGCTTTCGGCCGTTTGCTCCCGCGATCATGGAAGAGCACACGGCGGAGTATTTCGAAATGGACAGGCCGTCCCCGTATATGCTCCTGGTGCCGCAGGTGCGCGCAGACAAGCGAACGATCATTCCAGCGGTCACGCATGTCGACGGTTCGGGAAGACTGCAGACGCTGACGCCGAAAAGGAATCCGTTGCTCTACGCGCTCGCCAGGCTGTTCAAGGAAGCAACGGGTGTCCCGGTGCTCTTGAATACCTCCTTCAACGTCAATGGCGAGCCGATCGTCGAGTCGCCCGTCGACGCCATCCGTTGCTTTCTCGGGACCGACATCGACGCATTGCTGATCGGCGGAGACACGCTTCTGGTGAAGAAGCAGGGCCACTGACCGAACGGAATCCATTTCTTCACCGGTGACCACGATCGATGAATATGCTCAAAGCATGTTCCGTTTCGAGCATTTGAATGACGAGTGGATTCAGCGGTGCGCGCGCTATCTAGAGCGAACTTTTGGCGGCCAGGTCGAAGGCCGAACCGTGATCGACTATGCCTCTGGGCGGGGCAACTGGTCGCTGGCGTTTCTGGTCGCGGGCGCGGGAAAGGTCATCGCCATCGATGCCGCCGCGAGCAACGTGGAGAAACTGTCTCGCTACGCGCTTGAGCGGAAAATCGACAAGCTGGAGGTCATCAGAGGAAACATCCTCCAATCCCCGATTGAGCGCGAGGCGGATATTCTTTGGGCGTACGGCGTCCTTCCTTGTATCGCCGAGCCGCTGCCATTCCTGAAGGCGCTGGCTGGACTTGCGCGAGCCGACGGCGCGGAAAGCCTGATCTATTCCTATGACGCCGGATCCTTGAGGCAGGTGGTCGTAGAGATCGCCCGCCAAGGACAAACCTACGAAAGCTACGAGGAATTCGCGGGAGATTCGTTCCTGTTCAATCCGGCCGCACGCCTTCGGGCGAGGGACGATCTGACGGCGCCCGTGGTGCAATTTCATGCGGCGGGCCAGCTTTGGGATCTCGCGCTGCAGTCCGGGCATGCTCCGCTGAGGTTTGTCGAGTCGTTTGATAGCGTCGAAGGCGTCGCCAGCGAGGAGTTTCGTCCTCATCATCTGCATTGTCGCCTGCCAAAGGATGGGGCCGACCACAAAGAGTTTGCGCGTGGTCCGATGGAACCGGGAAGGCCATCGGTCGACCTGCGGATCCTCAAGGAGTTTGGCAGCGATTTGATGGCTTCGAGTCGTCGCGACCGGGCCAAAAAGCTCGCGGTTGGCCTCCTGAACACGCACTTTGCGGCATTGAAGGGCATGGGGTATCGGCAATGCGTGATCGAGGATTGCCTGTACCTTCTGTACGCGTTTCTCGTGAATGGCGCTGAGGCGCGCACCGAATTGCAGGCCCTGGTCCTCGATCTCGCAGCCAGCGCCTTGAAGGGTATTGCTCGAAAGCATCCTGGCGCAGCGTTCGCTGACTCCACCATCGTAAACTTCCTGGTTGAGAACAGAATCAGAATGTAGAAACGTCCTCCGATAGTGTCGGTAAAGAAGAACATCATTGCGAACTACGTAGGCCAGGGCTGGCGAGCCTTGATGGGGTTGGCGTTTGTCCCGCTTTATATCGAGTACCTTGGAATTGAGGCGTATGGGCTGATCGGCATCTTTGCCGTCCTCCAGGCTTGGCTGGCGCTGCTCGACTTTGGCATGAAGCCAGCCCTGGGTCGGGAGATGGGGCGCTTGACCGGCGGTAGCCATACCCCGCAGTCGATCCGTGACCTGCTGCGGACGATCGAGGTGCTGAGCCTGATCCTTTCTGGAGCAATCGCGGCCGCAATCTGCGCTGCCGCAGATTGGCTGGCGACGGAGTGGATCACGGCGCAAAGCCTGCCTGCAGCAGTGGTGGCAGCGGCGTTCTGCATGATGGGAATCGTGACGGCCCTTCGTTTTGTCGAAGGCATTTACGTCACTACCCTTGTCGGGCTCCAGCGCCAGGTGCTGGAGAACGTCGCCACCAGCATCCTGGCGACTGCCCGGGGGGCAGGGGCGGTCGGCGTGCTGGCGTGGGTGTCCCCAACCATCGAGGCTTTCTTTGTCTGGCAAGCCTTGATGTCTCTCCTATCGGTCGGGGTGGTTGGCAGCGTTGTCTACCGCGTCTTGCCCGGCGCTCCGAGAGCGGCACGATTCTCCTGGTCGACCCTGACCGGCGTCTGGCATTTCGCTGCCGGCATGGTGGCGATCAACCTCCTTGCGCTGCTATTCACTCAGCTCGACAAGATCCTGCTCTCGCGAATTCTCACCCTGGAGGCTTTCGGCTACTACGCCTTCGCGGGCATCGTCGTGGGCGCGTTATCCATGGTGGTCGGCCCCATCACCACCGCCTTCTATCCGCGCTTTACGGAGCTGGCGACCCGCGGCGACGAAGTCGCGTTACGCGCCGTCTATCATCTAGGCGCGCAGATGGTGAGCGTACTGGTGGGCGCCAGCGCCGTTGTCCTGATCCTGTTCGCGGACCGGGTGCTCCTACTGTGGACAGGAAACGTTCTGCTGGCGAGGGAGGCATCGGCGCTTCTGGCGATACTCGCCGCGGGAACCTTGTTGAACGGCCTGATCTGGATTCCCTACCAAGTCCAGCTCGCACACGGCTGGACGTCGCTGACGATCCGGATCAATAGCCTTGCCGTTGTGGTTCAAGTTCCCGCGATCTTGTGGGCCGTCCCCAACTATGGACCGATTGGCGCTGCCTGGGTCTGGGTGCTCCTCAACGCAGGCTGCTTGCTGCTTGTAGGCTACTCGATGCATCGTCATTTACTGCGCACGGAACGGCGACGCTGGTACCTGCAGGATGTGGCGATCCCATTGGCCGCAGCCGCCGGAACGGCTTGGCTGTTGAGCTGGGCGCTTCCGCGGAATCTGGGCAGGCTGGCTGACTTGATGGCGATGGGCTTCACTTTCGCCTGCGTGGTGCTGGTGGCCACGCTAGCCGCACCTCTGATTCGGAGCCAGGTTTTCCGCCTCCTTACGGCGAGACCCGGCGCTGCCATCAGCGGGCGGAGAGTCTAATCCTTCGGCAGGTTCGCCAGGGTCGGGAGACCGCGGTCGCGATCGGAGATCACGTCTGGCCGGCGTGGCCACCGGATCGCAAGAGCAGGATCATCCCAGCGCACGCCGCGAGCGGATTCGGCATGGTAGAACGCCGACATCTGGTAGAGGATCTCGCTGTCGTCGCGCAGCGTGAGGAAGCCATGCGCGACCCCGCGTGGCACATAGAGCATGGCGAGATTGTCAGCGGTGAGATCAAAACCCCGCCATTGTCGATACGAAGGCGAGGCCGGACGAGGATCGGCCACGACGTCGAATATTGCCCCGCGCGTGCAGCGTACGATCTTGTCCTCTGCGTGGGGCTCGGCCTGAAAATGCAGCCCGCGAAGCGTTCCCGACCTGCGATTGAACGAAGTGCTGCATTGGACCAGCTCGGGATTCAGCCCGTGGGCCTCGAACTCGCGGCGGCAAAACAGGCGCGCGAAACTCCCCCGCTCATCCTCGATCGGCTCTGCCACGATGAGCCAGGCCCCGAAGATGTCCGTCGGGACGAACTTCACGCAATGACCTCCGGGGTCGGGATCGGAACAATGAACCTGCCGCCCCAGCCGCGAATGCGCTCGTTCTGCCGGATGACCTCGTCCCGGATGTTCCAGGGGAGGATCAGCAGGTAGTCAGGCCGCGTTTGGGCAATCCTGTCTGGATGGACGATCGGGATATGCGTCCCAGGCAGGAACTTGCCTTGCTTGTGGGGGCTTCGGTCCGCGACGTAGTCGATGAAGTCGCGACCGACCCCGCAGTAGTTGAGCAGGGTATTGCCCTTGGCGGCAGCGCCGTAGCCGACGATCCGCTTTCCGGCACGACGTGCGCCGATCAACAGCTCGAGCAGCCGACCCTTCGCGGCATGGACGCGTGCTTGAAACTCGTGGTACGGCTTCAGCAGGTGCAGCCCGGCGGCGTGCTCGGCACGGCGCACCTTGACCAGCGATTCGCTGGGCGCGTATTCGTTGGCGTCCGAGTGGCAGACAAGAAGACGCAGCGACCCGCCGTGGGTGGGCAGCTCCTCGACGTCGAACACCCGCAGCGCCTGGCGCGCCATGAGCTGCTCCGCCGTGAGCAGAGAAAAGTAACAGAGGTGTTCATGGTAAATCGTGTCGAATTGCGTTTCCTGGATCAAGCGCAGCAGGTGCGGCACCTCGAGGGTTGCAATGCCCTTCGGAGCAAGAAGCATCGCGATGCCTGCAACGAAATCATCGAGCGCGGGTACGTGCGCAAGCACATTGTTGGCCACCAGCAGGTCCGCGTGCTTGCCTTCCGCCGCCAGGCGCTTCGCGCACGCGGAACCGAAGAACTCGGTCAGCGTCGGAATGCCGCGCTCCTGCGCGACCCTGGCGACGTTGGCGGCCGGTTCGATCCCGAGCACCGGGACCCCGCGCGCCCTGAAGTACTGCAGAAGGTAGCCGTCATTGCTCGCCAGCTCGACGACGCGCGTGCGCGCATCGACCTTGAACCGCGCGATCATGAAGTCGACATAGGCTCGTGCATGCTCCAGCCAGGTTGTCGAATACGAGGAAAAATAGGCGTAGTCGCTGAAAATATTTGCCGGTGGCTGGAACTCCTCCAGCTGCACGAGCAGGCACCTTTCACATACCCGCGCGTGCAACGGGTAGTAAGGTTCCATCGCGTTCACCTGCCGGGCGTCAAGGAATGCGTTGGACAGGGGCGACATGCCAAGATCGCAGAACGAGCTGTTCAGCGCAGCGCTGCACAGACGGCAAGCGAGCGGCGTCGCGACCTGCCCTGCGCTAGCCCGAAGCGAGGGATCCATATTCTCGGATCTGCGAGAGCGTCTCCACTCTCGGGTCATGGCCTCTCTGATGGCCCTTGTGCCAGTCCACGGTCCAATCGAGCGCGCTGGACAGCGGAAGGCGGGGCTTCCAGCCGAGCTCGCGCCGCGCCAGCGCGCTATCCAGTGATAGCGTCTCCGCCTCTTTTCGCTCGTCGCCGCCCGCCGCTTCCTCCCAGCGAGCCTGTTCGCCCCAGCGCGAGGCGAGCTGGTCGGCGATCTGGCGGACCGGGACCACATCCTTCGCGTCAGGACCGAAATTCCATGCGCGTGCGGCGCTTTGGTCGCCACTCAACAGGGCTTCTCCAAGCATCAGATAGCCATGCAGCGGGTCGAGCACGTGCTGCCAGGGGCGGGTCGCGGAGGCGTTGCGAACCCTAAGCGACTGTCCGGAACAGAACGCGCGCACTGCGTCCGGCACGAGACGATCGGTCGCCCAGTCGCCTCCGCCGATGACGTTGCCTGCGCGCGCACTCGCCACCAGCGTCTTTCCGTCGGACGAAGAAAGGAACGATGCCCGATACGCCTCGGTAACGATTTCGGCGCACGCCTTGCTCGCGGCGTAGGGATCCACGCCGCCGAGCTCGTCGGTCTCGCGGTAGCCCGATGTCCAGCCCCGGTTGCGGTAGCACTTGTCCGTGGTGACAACCACGACCGCACGGACGCTATCGGTCTGCCGCACGGCTTCCAGACAATTGACCGTGCCCAGGGTGTTGGTAGAGAAAGTGGTGACCGGATCGCGGTAGGACTCGCGAACCAGCGACTGCGCTGCCAGGTGAAACACGATGCCGGGCCGGCACGTGCGGCAGATCCTTTCGAGCGCCTCGAGATCTCTTACGTCCGCCCGAATGGACTCCACGACATCCGAAACGCGCGCAAGCGCGAACAGGCTCGGAGTCGTGGGGGGCTCGAGCGCGATTCCGGTCACCTTGGCGCCGAGCTGGGATAACCATAGCGCAAGCCAGCTACCCTTGAATCCGCTGTGACCCGTAATCAATACCCGCTGGTCGCGCCAGAGCTGCGCGTTCACTCCCACACCTTCCAGGGCGCCTTGGCCGACGCCCAGAGCTCCTCCAGCAGGTTTCTGTCGCGCAGAGTGTCCATGGGCTGCCAGAAGCCGGTGTGGCGAAAGGCGGACAGCTGTCCGTCGGCGGCGAGCCGCTCGATAGGGCCGCGCTCCCAAACGCTGTCATCGCTGTCGATGTAGTCGATCACGCGCGGCGACAACACAAAGAAGCCGCCGTTGACCCACCCGCCTTCGCCATGCGGCTTTTCCCTGTATCCCGTGATGCGGTTGCGCTTCATGTCGAGCGCACCGAAGCGTCCCGGGGGCTGCACGGCGGTTACGCTGGCCAACGTACCCTGCTCGGCGTGGAACGCGATGAGGCGCTTGATATTTACGTCGCTAAGGCCGTCGCCATAGGTAAAGCAGAATGGCGCATCGCCGACATAGCTCTGGACTCTGCGCAGGCGTCCGCCGGTGGCCGTGCCGTCGCCGGTGTCGACCAGCGTCACCCTCCAGGGGTCGGCGTGCTTGCGATGCACGGACATCGTGTTCTCGGCGATATCGAAAGTCACATCGGAGGTATGCAGGAAATAGTTCGCAAAGTATTCCTTGATCATGTAGCCCTTGAAGCCGAGGCAGATGATGAACTCGTTGATCCCATGCGCCGAGTAGATCTTCATGATGTGCCACAGGATCGGCTTGCCCCCGATCTCCACCATCGGCTTCGGGCGCAGCAGCGTTTCCTCGCTGATGCGAGTGCCCAGGCCACCGGCAAGAATTATGGCTTTCATTCGGTCGTCTCGCGGAGCACCGTGCCGGCGAGCCGAGCTCCCGGCGGCCGTCCCTCAACTACCTTCTGCGCAGCAACTCGCGCAGCTTGTCTATCTTGCGCGACTGGTCGGGATGCTGCTTCGCGCGCTCGTGAGCGTCGCGCAGCAGCGCCCACAGCAGCGCGGCCGGGAAACCCAGGATCGCACCAATCAGGACGATGCGCGCGCGATGCGGCCTGGACCTTTTTTCGGGTTCGACCGCGCGGTCGAGCACCTGAACCAGGGAAGCGTCGCGCGCCTCGTCGATCTTGGCGATCTCGTATTGCCGCGCCACCAGCTCGAACACGGACTCGTAGTACTTGATGTCGCGCAGGCGCCGCACGTATTCCAGGCCCGCTTCGGGCACCCTGCCGGTCGGCACGAAGATGTCGCCGCCGCCGGCCGGGCGGTTGGTTTTTTCAAGCCGGCCGAGCTCCGACCTGAGCCCGCCGATCTCCTGCTGCACGCGCAGGTATCCGGGGTTGCGCTCGGTCGCGAACAGCCGCATGGCGCCGGCCTCGACCTCTTTCGCGGCGATCTGGGCGCGCAGGCTCGCCACCGCTTCGATGATCGCGCGCCCCTGCTCGTCGAGCTTGATGAGACCCGTGGTTTCCTGCGTTTTCTTCAGCGCCAGCTCCGCGTCCACCAGCCCCTCTTTCGTGAGCTTCAGCTGCTTCTCGAGGAACAGGCGGCGCTGGCCGGCCTCGGTGACCGCGAGCGTCTGGCCGAGCTGGTAGAGCTCTTCCACGTATCCGTTGGCGACGGCCGCGGCGCGCTTGCGGTCGTGGTCCTCGAACTGGATCGTGATGATGCCGTCGCGCCCATGCGACATGGTGGTGCGCGTCCCCAGCTCTCGCCGCGTGTCCTCCAGCGTTCCGCGCCCGTAGATGTCCTTGAGGCCGAAGCGCGCGATCAGATTGTCGGCGACGGTGCGGCTTTTCAGCATGCCGATGTAGAGGTCGTTCGGGTTCTTGATGGCGAGCGGGCCGCCGGCCGGGCCGGCGATGTTGCCCAGCGACGAGAGCAGGAACACCGCGGACGACTGCTGTTGCTGCGGCGGCATTATTCTGGTGACGCCGGTATAAATGTTCGGCAGGAGAAGACTGATCGCCGCTGCGCCAAGCGCCGCCGCGAGCGGGAATAACGCGAGCAGGCGGAGGTGGCGCGCGAGGAAAATAAGTACATCGAGCACGCGCACCCCAGGGGCCTCGTCGCCCGCCTCGCGCCGCTCGGGTTCCGGATTCATCGCGGAGCTTCTAGTCCCTCAGAACCTCAAGCGCCGCCACGCCGAGGCCGAACTGGAAGAAGATCTGCGACCAGTCCTTCAGATCCTTCACCCATGTCGTGCGCTCGAAATTCTCGGGCACGACGATCGCGTCGCCGGGCATCAGCCGCGCGCCGCTGAAGGACGCCGAAAGGAAGCCCGACTGGCGCCGGCTGACGACCGAGCCGTCGGCGCGCAGGACGTAGATGCTCGACTTGTCGGCCTCCTTCCGCGGCCCGCCGGCGAGGGCGAGGTAGTCGCTGACGCTTTTGTCGGGTGCGTAAAGGAACGACGATTCGTTGAACACCGTGCCGAACACGCTCACCTGCGAGGGAAGCTGCGGGATGATGAGGCGATCGCCGTCCTCGAGCTCGACGTCGGGCAGGTGGGCGAGGGTCGGGTTCTCGGGAAGCTCGAGGACGATGCGGCCGGTGGGGCGCAGGGTCCGGAGACGCGTGAGAAGGGCTTGCTGTGCTTCGGCTTGCTGCTTGAGCGTGGCGGCGTCTTCGGCAGCGACAACGCTCTGCGCGCGCGTGACGGTGGCGCGCTGCTGGTCCTGCTCGAGCCGGTCGAGGGCCTGCTTGAGGCGCTCCTCCTGCTCGCGGCGAGTGGACTCGCGCATGAACT